>Ga0182030_10010876_pt1 | contig 18417 bp, 19 predicted proteins | sample 812S3MmetaG_FD_121299 | JGI IMG/M metagenome (GOLD analysis project Ga0182030, IMG submission 121299) | Permafrost microbial communities from Stordalen Mire, Sweden - 812S3M metaG (Illumina Assembly) | ecosystem: Environmental > Terrestrial > Soil > Wetlands > Permafrost | place: Sweden...
TATTTTGTATAGATTTTACTATAAAACTAATATAGTAATTGTAGTTTATAGATACATGACTGTATTTAAGACTATAGCTTTTGATTCTAAGCTATAATTAAAGTATAATTGTGTTGTATAGAACAATAAGTTTTAAAATAAAAAGCGGCTATATGAAAATTTCCTAATTGGGAAATGCAGGGGGAGTGGGAAATTAGGTGTATTCAGACTTTTTGCATCCCACTGTAGGTTGTCTACGTACTTGTAGCTCACCTAATTTTATGAATGCCCACCTACTCCTAGACTCTAAGCTTGGTTTTGATGGGCAAATATGAAAGGGAGTTTATATGTGCTTTTAGGCATACTGTCTCCTCGATTCTAATTCCTTTTCAAAAAAAAATAAAAAAAAAATATTTGCATGCCTAGCTAGGTATACGAAAGGCAAAGGACCTGCCATGTCTTCCAGCAAAAGCCGCGTGTCACATGATCGTGCACTAGTTCAAGAATGGATTATCCGCAGAGCCTCAATGAACTTGATCCTAATAGCTCGGGATCTCACATATACTTTGAGCGCCCCCAATTCAACCCTCCCTTTATAAAAACGGCTCCACTAGAGCGCAAATCCCTTCCGAATGCATGCCGTAGCATTCAATACCCTTCGTACGGCACAAAGACCTTTCTCCAAACGCTCTTGTCGAATTATTGGAGGCAGTCGATATCCTCTGCTTCGTCGACAATTCCACGGCTCATCGGTCTCATATCGGGTACCCGACGACCCTAATCTCCCAGAAGCCGAGAGAGATGATGCAGCTTCCGAAAATCCAGAGGAGGAGGTAGAGAGGACCGAGGAGTCAGTGTTAGACAATGTGAACCCGATTACGGAGAGTTCAATCTTTGCTCGGACAAGCAGGCAAGGGAAACCCACACCAGGCCGTTCTTCAAGGTTAACAAGGCAAAGGCAACCTGAAGGAATACCACCGTTGACTCTCCCACCTTGGTTTTTGACGAGGAATGTCAAATGTGTTGGAGATGCCGATCAGGCTGGGTCCCTTGCTGTGTTTGCTGGGGGAAACGTTGACCTCAATAATGGAAATGCCATGGAAGCCTCTGCGCAGAGTGCTGAACTACTGGGGGACAATTTGCTGGCTATGAGAGATGCAAAATATTTGCTGAACGCGGATGTCTACAAAGAAATATTTACTTCGTTGAAAGTGGGCTTGGCTTTACGACCTCCTCGCAACTCGGGCAAGGGCATACTCCGTGCTCATACTCTCCTTCAATGCCCTAAAGATGGTGGAACATACTTCCTGGACGCTATAGTCGAAAAGGCAGCCACTGAACTCGGCGCCGATCTCGTCCGACTAGATGCACAGGATATTGCACAAATATTGGGCCCTTATTTAGACGAGAACGTCGCGTGGACACAGGGGTCAACTTCGCTTCTAGGATACAATGCGCAGAAAGCCGCTGGCAAATTACAGCCATATGACAAAGACACTGCTGCGCCTGAGGAAGCCGAGGGTGCAGAGGAGGATGATGAATCAATCAACATACTCAAAGGTAGCAAGCCACCCGCTTCGTCGGTCCAAAGTGATCTATCAAAGAAATTGGCGACCTTATTTGGATCTAAAAAGGCCGGCTCAATGTCGTTCTCAGGTTTACCTGCGTCTGCGCCTATCATCCTAGGCATGAGCATGAGCAGAATAGATCCACAGGCACAACCATTATCTAATAAATCGACAGCGGAGCACTGGCATGACATGAAGGTTGCTGCTGCTATGGATGCCTTCATAGGTGCCGCAGACTTAAAACGAGCCTCGACACCCGATGAGAGCTTGTCAGCCAAAAATTCCGTTCCTCCCATCAGAGATGTCATTATACAACTGAAAGATTATAAAGAATTGAGCGCCACAAATGAGGGACCAGAGCTAATACAGTCACTCAGATCCTCCATAAATAAACGTTGGCAAGAAGGAAGAAACGTGATGTTAGTTGGAACAACTTCAACGGAGGACTGTGGTCTGACTAGGCCTGAAATACAGCATGTTCAATCTGATATTGTTGACGGCGAGAAGAGGACGATCTTGGTTCCTCCAGATCGTAGAGAGGAGCAAGACGTTGCGTTTGACTTGGACGAGAAGGTGCGCATTCGAAGCATGAATATTCGACACATTGAAGATATGATCATGAAGTTGGCAGTTGGGAATGGAGGCCCATCTCTTTCCGTCGGCATCGAGAATGATCTGGATAACGCAATCGCGTTTTCAGCTGGCTTGGAAGACTCCGTCTTGACTTACTCTCGTATCCATAGACTTGCCGTCACAATCCTTGGCTTGGATATGAATTCCGCTAAAATTGATGGAGTCATATTCGGTGAAGCACTGAAGCTCCTTATCGCTAGCGATGAGGCGAAGTTTAGTTGGGGCGCTGCAGAATTAAAGATGGAAGATGAGGAAGTCGATGTCATGATAAAAGGTATGAACGATTCTTCGAAGAGAATTTCGAAAGAAAAGCTACGTCAAATTAAGAAGAACTGCACGTCTCACGAGAAGCGACTACTTGGGGGCGTGATCATGCCATCGGATATTCATACCACATTTACAGATGTTCACGCACCAAAAGAAACTGTCGAGGCTCTCAAAACATTGACGAGCATTTCATTGATACGCCCCGAAGCATTCTCATATGGGGTCTTAGCAACAAACAAGATACCAGGTCTACTCCTCTACGGGCCTCCAGGCACGGGCAAGACGCTTCTGGCGAAAGCTGTAGCAAAAGAAAGTGGGGCAACAGTACTCGAGGTCAGCGGAGCTGAAGTCAATGACATGTATGTTGGAGAAGGAGAGAAGAACGTGAAAGCTATCTTCACGTTGGCTAAGAAGCTTTCACCCTGCATAGTATTTATTGATGAAGCAGACGCAATTTTCGCTCAGCGATCAGACTCTAAACGTAACGGCTCACACAGGGAACTGATTAATCAATTCCTTCGCGAATGGGATGGCATGAATGACCTCTCTGCCTTTATAATGGTTGCAACAAACCGACCTTTCGATCTTGACGAGGCTGTTCTTCGTCGGTTACCTCGACGGTTACTTGTCGATTTACCAGTGGAGAATGACCGAGAAGCTATCCTGAAAATCCACCTCAAAGACGAATTGCTCGACGAATCTGTCTCTTTATCAAGCCTAGCCAAAAACACCCCCTTCTACTCAGGTTCCGATCTCAAGAACGTCTCTGTCGCCGCCGCATTGGCCTGTATCCGAGAAGAAAACGAAACAGCAGCCAAACATACCGGCGACGAACCATACGTCTTCCCAGAGAAACGCATCCTCACTGAACGGCACTTCAACAAAGCGATGGAAGAAATCAGTGCCAGTATCAGCGAGGACATGAGCACGCTATCCGCGATCCGTAAGTTCGATGAGAAATATGGTGATCGGAAGGGAAGGAGGAAGAAGGGATCTGGATTGGGCTTTGGTGGTACTACTGTTGAGGAAAAGGATTCAGAGGCGGGGAGGGTGAGGAAGGTGATTTAACTTGTTGGTGGGAGAGGATGATTGTATATTAGGCCAGCGCAAGACGAGCTGGCAAGATATGTGCCTATTGTGTAATAGTAGGAATTTGAACATAGATGGGGAATGGGACCTCAAGACGAACGGAGTGTCCTCGAGTCATTGAATGCAATTGTAATGTTCAATAATATTGAGGAAAAGGGTGACAATTTAGCATTGATTTCAGAGTATGGAATGTGTCAAAACCATTGAGACAATTAAATCTAAATCAGTTTAGATATGTCGAAGTTTAAAAAAAATTGTTGCAATCAATTATTTGTAGTTGAAGCGGGTTAGGATGATCGCATTTCCCTTCTCAAAAAAATATATGCACGATAGACCTCCGAAAAATGAATTTGTCATGAGAATTAAATAATCTATCCATCATCTAACTAATCATCCGCCGTACTATGTGGTATATCTCTAATTAGAGTGAGCCCCCTAGCAACCTCAACTCCGCTTCAAACCTTGCCACCGCTGTGCAATCCAGGAACAACGCCCCAAATAGAATTACAGGTCCGAAGAATCGAATGTATTTCCCCAGCGCCATGAAAGTGTCAAAACCCACCCAAACGCCGTTTCTATAAAGACATCATCCCGTAATTACCCCGACCCAGAATTGACCGGATTTCCCGCGGTCTTTGGTCGCTCGATTTCAGCAGACCCGTTGGATTCCATTTTCGTCAATTTCAGTTTCTCGTCAAACATTGACACCAGCCTCTCTGAGTATTGGTCAAGTAAGCCGGTCAATACCGTCTCACTGATCGCCTTTGTCTTTAGACTCTTCTCTCCCAAAGCTATGGCTGTGAGCCGCAACTCTTGGTCCAGTTCTCTCAACACCTCGCTTTTGACTGATTCTGACGACAATAACTTCTTCCTGTACGCTCGCAAGGTCCGGCACGCTTGTTCTGTAGCCATATTAAGAGAGCCGAATTCGCTGAAGTTGCCGTTGCTTTTAGTACGCCCTCTTGAATCGGATAGTGAGGCAAGAGATGGGCGTCTCATATCTTTCGATTTTGGACTTGACGGAGGACTTCGGGACCTATTCCTTGGAGATCCTTTGCCGCGCGTAGAAGACTCATCAGATGTCGAAGAAAAGTGCTTCGAGTTGCTGGGCATTGGTGGCAATATTGTAGGAGACTGAGCTGATAAACCGTATCTGGAAGTCTTTCTCCGGACTGCTCTCGGAGGTGAGTTTCCTCGAGTAGTTGGCGTTGAAACTGGCGATGCTCGTTGAAAATCGGCCAGCTCAGCCCTAGAAAGGACCCTCCTTAAGGCAGGTCTGGCAGATGTGTTTTCCTTTGGTGGGGAAGACTCGCGTGCGACATCCATTGGATCCAATTCTGGCGGTCTTGGCGATAGATCCCATATCATGATAGTGCCATCAGATCCAGTACTGATCAAAATCTTTTGTTCCGAATCAGACGGCTCCAGAAGCGCAACATCTGTCACAGCAGCAGTATGACCCCATTCGCGATCTAAGAACGAGCCAGTGATTGCGTCGTAAATTCTCACTGACTTGTCAGTACTCGAGACCCCTGCAAGAATTGTTGGTCGTCCTGGAGCGGACCCTGGTACACCCATACGAAGAGCATCCAGGACTACCGCTTCAGTCCCATCGCTATCTGTAGCCCGGAATGAACTGATTAGTCGACCACTGGATATCTCGTAAGTGGCTACAGTGCGGTCTAATAAGGAAACTACAAAGTTGCTGATCGGCTGTTCCAAGCAGGGTGCCATTGAGACCGGCGAAGCTTTCAAAGTAATGATCCGTACTGGGACGGCTCCAATCACTACCTCACCATCAACCTCCTTCTTCACAATTTGCCTGATATGTATCGTCCTATCCGTGGAACATGATATCAATTTATCACCACCCTCAGCAAAAAATATACCGCAGACACTAGCAGAATGGTCGTCTAACGTCTGTAAATGTTCGCAGTAGTCAGAGACACGACGAAAAAGCTGAACAGTTCTATCACGACCGCAGGATGCTAGCAAGGTGGTCTCCTCACTCTCAAAAATGGCGATGTCTTGTACGTCTGACATGTGAGCTCTCGTTTCGTAGATGCATTCCTGGCTCGAAGGTTGTATGATTTTCAAAACGCCATATCTGTCTCCAACAACCAAGAAAGCGGCATCTTGAGAGACACGGACGATCTGGCATTGGTTGACTAATTCATCGTCCGATGAAGCTGATTGCTCAACCTCAACCTTCAAAGATGCTTTGCTAGTACCTTCTAGATCCCAGAAAACTATCGTGCCATTTGCAGACCATGTCAAAAAGGCCGAGTCCAGTTGATTCTCTTTCGAAAGTAACCTGACTCCAAGTACTGCGTCGCCATGAGCCGGAAAGGGGGTATTCATCATCTTAGGGTCAGCAAGATCTGAGCCAGGACTCGAAATTTCAATCGAGTGTCTCGAATCGATGGTGATCAGACTTCTTCCAGCATAACCCATTGCACACAGATGCCCTCCATCAATGGTAGTAACGGGATCCGACATTGGACTTGGCGATTCTGGCGGAGTAGTCGGAGCAAGTAGATCATCCAGATCCATTGATTTTACCTTGCCATTCCGTCCACCTATCCGCACCCTCCTAGCCTCCATATCAATTGCGATGCATGTGATTGAAAATCCAACATTCGCCAGCTTCAATAGCTTTTGTCCTTCGCTATCGTCCAGAAGACAAACATCTCCCTTTTCTGAACAGACAATTGCCTTGTGCTCGGAGATTGCGCCTATAGTTGTAAAAGTAGCATCTACGAGGGGACCAAGTAGGACATTTCGTCCTGCTAGAGTCTTCAGTATCGGTTGTAGGGGTACGGGTTGTGGGGTACCATCCAAAGCAAACTTCTGCTTTGTCGGCGAAACACTCCGACTGTCCTCCACTCTCCACACTTTAACATGTCGAGTACCAATTCTACATAATGTTAGCTTGGTGTGATTAGGGTAGGCATTAATACATACGTAACTATGTTGCGTCCTAGCCATATGACTTGCTTGACGAAACTGGTACATTTATTGCTTGAGTGCAGCCTTGCCGCACCTGTTCTCTGGTTGATGGCCCAGACATACAGAAATCCATCGTTAGGAGTACCCAAACTAGCCAGATATTTCTGATCTGGGCTAAAAGCCACCGCCCGAACGCCGAATGTATGCTCACTCAAGCTAACCAGGGGGGTATCGGAAGAAGTGTCTTGTAACGAGAAGATGAGCACTCGAGGAGAATAGCCGGTCTATAGTCAGATTAGCAGGGAACAGAGAGTGCTGGGTGGCCTTTCGTTTCCGTACCTCACCAACAGCTAGAAGCCTCCCGTCACTACTTATAGAAAGACAAGTAGCTGCCTTGATCCTTTCCCGGCTGGTCCAAGTCTTTGAGGAAGGAGATTCCCCCCAATCAAGACTTGTATGTGGGGTTGAGGGAGAATATGGAACCGCGGAGTCTCTAATATTTGCGACAGATCTATTCCTGCCGTCATTGGCTGTATTCGTGGATGTTGATGGGGTACATGAGGAATTATTCGTTGCGTTCAAGGGAATAGCCGTTGGGCGTGCTCTGAAAAACCGTTGGGAGTGATTTGAAGTATCGTCAATGTTGACCACCACAGCCGCTGCACCTGCGGTATACGCAAATATTCGAGATGGAGAGAGGCAGCTGAATGCATTCGGCGAACTGACGGTAGTACCAATGATCCTCTTGAGTGACAAACCCGATTCGTAGAGTCCGCCGCGAGACTTGTTTGGGGATCTTGGTGTTCGAGTAAATGGAGAATTCGAGGGAGTAAGCTTAAGACCCAAACCGGTGTTGGCCAAGGTCCTCGGGTTTGCGGGCGTAGAAGACATAACTAGCCATGAGATTCAAGTCAATTGAACTCAAAGCTCGCGGCGGGATCCGAATTGCGATCGATACCAGATCATCTGTGTCGTAGAAGAGTGAATTTGACGTCGTGCCGTCTTCGTCGAGGGAATTGGATTGAGAAAAACATGGGCGACAAAGCTGTTGTTGGTATTAGTTAATGTTTATTATTTACTGTACTTTTCCATTCTTCGAAGGCTCTTACAGTGGCAGATCCAATTAGATCGAAGTCGAAGCAAAGAAACGGAACGCAACGCAAACACCAACGAGTATATCCAAGGAGGGAGTGAAGGCACAAAAGTCTGGTAAGTTGATTGAAGTCACGTTAGGATATCTTCACGGACCTAAGCCCAACGCGCTGTGCATACGCGAGGCGGTCTGTGTTTTGCTGCAGGAACGAGACGGCCATGACCTAGGGTCCGCTTACCATTGGTTTTTCAGGGGTAAAAATCTCCTGGGCCGCTTCCTTGCTATGAATGCTTGCCGTCTCTTCACACCATGTCGACCTCCACTCTCACTTCTGAATCTGTGCCGTTATATGAGCAGCATTGATTAGGGAACAGTCTGAACGATTCTAAATTTACATAAACTACAAGATCCCCAGTATCCAACAAACAAGATTGGCGTGGGGTCGCCAGTACTATCACCCATGCCTCTATACATACATAGCATGAGTTTCTCACAACATCTCATCTGCAAGCCTATCTGGATCTTCTGACTCGGTTCGGCGTCGCGTAGTCGTCAGAAGGGCAGGCAGCGGTGGTCGAGCTGCCGCTCTAGCCTTCCTCAACATCCATTCCGGCTTTCCATCCCCAATTCCCAGTTCCCTCCATCGCTTTGGAGGCTTTTGTCCCATCTCAGCATGTCTCGTATAGATTTGCTTGCCTCTGTTGAACCATCGCCTTTGCCGTTCCGTTTCCTCTTCTGAAGATGGGCTCCATTTTGATTTCAAGATCCTACGGATCGCTTCAGGTGATACCTTGAAGCTTTCTGCGAGTGCCTTGGTGGTATATAACTCTGGCATCTGGGCGTGAAGAGCACGAATTCCGGCCAGGGCATCGGGAGATAATCGTTTGCCAGTATGTGTGTTCCATCCTTCTGGGAAATTTCTGCTTTAGGGCCTCTTTGTGAATCATCCACGGCTCGCGTGGTGGAGGAGTCCAGTCATCCTCCTTAGATAACTTGGCTTCTTTGCTGGACGGAGATTTTGAATCCGATTTAGACCCTACTCTTATATTCTGACCACTTGCCGAGGCTGTCTCCAGCGGCGCTCGTGGGTGGCTGAAATGTATCGCAAGGCTTGTGTTTTGGACCTTGGTCCTCCTGAAAGTCGTTCTCGATGGTGCATCGGCGCTGAATGCCTCCTTCCCCTTAGTAGTAGTATTTGTGTATATCTCAGGTGTCTGTTCATACGGATTTTGGTGTTTTGCTTCCGCAGCAATTGCGTCGATTGACTCCGGCGATATCTCAGAAATCGCATCATCTGCGTCCACCTGCGTATGAGGACCGCCTCCCATCGAAGACTCTTGAGAGCGTCTATTCGAGACCGCGGGGGGATGGCGGACATGAGGAGGAGATTTCTCTTCATTATGGCGATCAACCCAAGGTAATGTCGAGGCTTGACTGTATTGACGTCTGAAGGATCGAGTTGCAGCGTTTTGTAGAGATCTTCTTGAAGTGTACACAGCTGGGGCATTAACTTCGACCTGAGATAAGCTTCGAATAAATGATCTGAGAGTACTCGTCGTACAAAGACAAGGCATTACTTCACATGTCGGAAATGTTTTGGTTACCTTACCTGCGCTGAAGAAGAAAAAGTTCAAAGTCTCGCTTGTTTCACGATAAACGATAAGAAGTCGACTTAAATAGCCGGGGGCATTCAGGACCTGCCAAATCTTAAGCTCAATTTTCGAAAGCCCAATCTTTCAACTCACATAAAAAGCAATTCAGGAACAGTCCGAGTCTAAAGGCTACGTCTCGGGTCCCCATTCACTTAATTGTTGAGACCTTGAGTATAACCTAAGTGTCTAAGACATATTTCAATATTGATTCTTGTGGCATCAAAGAAGCTTAATAGTACTAGTAGAGGATACCAGTACTGAAGCTTATGGCATTTTAGCAAATAGGTGTGAGGTCAAGTAAACCCATAACTCAACAAGCACTGTGTAACAATCCGTACAAGGTCGGCTGAGAAGTCATCATTTTATGTCCCTCCATTTTCTCTCTCTTTCACCCTCTGATAGTCTCAGAACTTAAGAATGACTCGATCCACTCGAGTCGAAGGTGGGCATGGCCGCTAAAAGAAAAGATTCGGCGGACTGATGTCAGTGATGTTTACCATGTGATTGGGGCACCAAGAGGGGCGCTCCACCTCTCTTTATATATTTCTGAAGACTTCCATTGTCAACTTCGGTATTGCTTAATCATCTCATCTCATTCATAATCGCCTTGCTTCTACCTAAAACTCTTGGTCTGCTAAAAGATTTCGCAAAATTATATACTCCCCAGGTATGGCATGGCCGAACCCGTTTAGGAGAAAGGACGAAAACACTCGCAATATATGGGGATATACGTTTCAATGGACTCCAAATCACTTCACACCAGAGGAGATGCATCCTATGAAGTACTCATATGACGTTCTGGGAGAAGAGTGTTTGAATCGACTAGACAAGATTTCGCCACCCACCGTCGGCGAGCTGCCTCGGGCCCAAACCAGAATACCATCCAAGGAGAAAGATGTTCCTACTCCAAAGAGAGATCTATATGCTTTATTGAGAGATCATGCATCCAAGGATGAGAAATTGGGAGAGCTCTGGGACGAAGTCAACACCACCCCTGAATGGGTAGATTGGGACCAGATATCAAGAGGTCAGGAGGTGTTCTATAGATACGGTGGTGTTGCGCTCACAGCCGTAAGTTCTTGCCCTCGTACCATCTTATAGATTTGACAAGAGGTTAGCTAGCATACCAATCACTTCTCGGGGGAATGGGCGCCGCCCGCGTCACCGAAGTGCTCGCCCGAACCGGCGGATTCTCCACCAAAGTAGCCAAACACAGACTCTACGAAACCACACAACACATCCTCCAAGTCACCAAATCCCTAGACTCCATCAAACCCGGGGGCGCAGGCCACGCCTCCTCAGTACGAGTGCGCCTCCTACACGCCGCCGTCCGACGACGAATCATGAAACTGGCCGCTGACAAACCATCCTATTACTCCGTCGAAGAATACGGAATCCCTATCAATGACCTAGATTCTATAGCTACCATCAGCACTTTCTCTTCAACTCTCATCTGGCTGGGCTTTCCGAGACAGGGTATCTTTCTCCGACATCAAGAGACAGTAGATTACATCGCTCTATGGCGTCTCGTAGCTCACTATCTCGGAACACCGACCTCCCATTTCGAGACACCCGAGAAAGCTCGGTGTATCATGGAATCCATTTTCATATCTGAGATACGACCTAGTGAAACCTCAAGGATATTAGCCAATAACATAATCCTGGCGCTACAATCACAGCCCCCCACCTACGCATCTCGAGACTTCCTGAACGCCAGCGCTCGCTGGCTAAATGGAAAGGATCTTTCAGATGCTTTAGGTCTAGGCAATCCTTCGTATTATTATTGGGCATTGGTCGCGGGGCAGTGTATTTTTTTCATGTGCTTATGTTATACGTATCGCTCGGTTGAGTCTTGGGATCGGAAGAAGATAAAGGTATGTACTTACACAGCCCCCTTTTACCAACAGAGCAAGCAAAGGCTTATGAGTCTAGGCGCTACGGAAGATCTTTTATCAGGTTATTGTTGAGAATAAGGAGCACGGGCTGGGTGAGGAGACGAATTTTGATTTCAAATATATTCCTAATTATGGTTTGATGAGTACAGAATTGGGCGAGTACAAGGCGCAAGGATTGAAGGAACGGGGGATTGAGAGGCGGAATTTGAGGACTCTGGTTATGGCGAGTGCTTTTATGGGGTTGGCTTCTTATTTTTGGATGAGGACTACGTGGGGGTTGGTTGGTTGGGCAAGGGCTAGGTGGTACTCTACCTGAGGAAGTTGGGGGGTTTATGAATCATGAACAATTGAATGCCACATAATATGGACATATTCTAGTATTATTATTGTATGTTTGATGAGAATTTGTTATCTCGCCTTCTCATCTATCGTACATCTCATACACGGTCTCTTCCGAACACCATTGCACCACGCTCAATGCCACTCAATACAGAGCCTCAGAAATGCCATGTACCATGCCACCAACGCCAAAACCCAAGATGACAGCTTTTCTCTATTGCATCAACTCCACAGGTGGCCTCGAAGTATGTGCAAATATCGGCTTCTCCTGCTCAATCGGACTAATCTCATTCTCGCCGGTCAAATCTGAAACCTCAATCGCCGGCAGACCCGGGCTGTTTCCATGTTCCTCAGGTTTATAAATCGTCGTACTGCTTCGACTCCGTGTTCTGCCTTCGCCGTCCGCATCACTAATAGGACTGGCCGGTAAATCTGTGCTCGGTCTGTGATGTAATTTTGCTAACGCCTCTGCTAAATCCTCTGCGTGAACTTGCTTGTTTGGTGCATCCTCCAATTTCATCTCCCAACCGTGTGGTGGAGAGGGTGGTGGGGAGATGAAGAATAGTTTGCCGGCGTCGGGGAGGTTGAGATGTTCGTCTTTGGGCTCGATGGGGGTTGCGTGGCCGAAATATACTTTTACTGTCTCGCCCATTATAGCTTCGCCATCGAGAATCTGCCGAATCCGAATTGCTGCAGCTTCATCGAAGAAGGATACTATTATCCGTCGGAAGCTCTTGAGTGGGGCCCATGAGTGGATTGGGGCGGATGCATTAATGAGATCTTTGATGGTCTGGAGGTTGTCTGCGCGGAAGATTTCGAGGTCTTGTAAGTTTGTGATAATGAGGGTATTTGATGGAGGCGTCGGCATTGCCAAAGGCGGGATTCCAGAGAGGTCTATTGACATTGGAGTTCTCGATTCCCTAGAGGTGGGGGTTGATGCTGGTGAGCTTTCGGAAGACATCGTGATAGTCTGCTTGAAACCCTCTCTTAGAATTTCAGTAGTCGAGTATGTTCGAAGCGTTTGGATGCCCAAGACGAAGTTGGATGTCTGAGGAGAGTTTATAGTTATGTTGGCGGTACTAGTATTTAGACTTTTGAAGGTGGAGGTCAAACGCGGTGGCAATTTGCCAAGAGATGACGAGGGCGCAGCCGCGCGAGAATGTTCGAGTTTTCAAAGCGTTGGCTGAGAACCTATCAACACAGCCACTGACATAGCAAGAGAAATCAACAAGTAGAATTTGAAATCTCTCGGATCCCGTATTGTCCTTCAATTGCCGCTCGGTATTTACGATTCGTGGGGGGGATGTAACATGAAGCTCTCTAGAACAAGCTGAGCCTCACTCATCACCTAGCCGTGTCATCCTTCACGTGCCATGCCACCTCATACTTCCATTTACACTGCCTCGTTATTGGATCCAAGAGGTGGATCCTTCGGACCCTTTGTCGTTCTTGGTTGACAATTCTAGCATCATATCTCGTTAGGAGGCGGCTTAGCTGTGAGAAATGTGGAATGCGGAGTAGGTGGCATTCGTCGTCTTGGTTGACACTTTGGACATCGTGTTACTTATTACTCTGCGCGCTTGGCTTCCCGAGAGAGGCCTGCACTTTGTTTGTTGAGGGCGCAGTACTAGTACACGAGAGAGGCGGGAATTGTTTGGGCTTGGTTTCGCTCTCAGAGATTTGTTCGAGACATTACATTGATGTTCCAGCGATGCTGTTACACAAGGCGGGCAGAGCGCTGCCCTTTTCCTACCCCTATTTGCCCCTATTTGCCCCTATCTCTACAACTAGCTCAGCCTTTACAAACACAAATTTTCGTCAGCCCCTCTGAAAGGAAATTTGAATATGAAAAGGTAGACGAATCTTATAGCTTGTGCTTAGCCATATCGTACCTAGGTATTCCTCGATCCATCCGCTACCCTCTACCAACCAACGTCGGTAAGGAAGTCTATTGGTGCAAAACCATGAGTATGCCTCCAAGTTGGAATAATATTAAGCTCGTAGTTCCATATTGTGAGCGTTCGTCGAGGCTTGAAAACTCAGGAACTCCCGTCGTCGCCACTCCTGTACAATGTATGCACGTGATCTAGATTCGGTAAGAAGACTAGCGCCGACTTCAAGGAACGCCTTGATCGCGTACAATTTCTCAGCCTCCCTCGGATTCGTACTGCCTCAACCGTCGTCTCTGTGGATTCAGCAACAACTTGAAGGCGGAGACCTTTCGTACGGAAATACGTCAGCCTTGCAGACTGTAAACGTCGCAGTTCCTTTGCGCTGTTCCATACCCAAACTACGCCTTCAGATTCGCGAGTGACTATTCAAAATGGATTACGATCCTATGGTAATGGACTCGGAGGCCGTTGGGCCATCCGTCAAGATCACAGAGGTAATTTCACTCGGGAAAGTCATCGACTTCATTGTTTGATGCTTACGCGCAGTACAACAGGCTGGTACGCATCATGTTGACTTCGAGTTACAAAATGTCGACCTCTCCTTCGCGAACTCCCTGCGACGAACGATCCTCGCCGAAGTTCCTACGATGGCAATAGATCTGGTAGAAATTGAGGCGAATACATCTGTGCTTGCGGATGAGTTCATCTGCCACCGACTTGGTCTTATCCCCTTGAATTCCAAGAATGTCGATGACGTGAATTACTCACGAGATTGCGAATGCGAACAATACTGTGATTTATGCAGCGTGACACTTACTCTCCACGCCAGATGTACCGGGGATGAGATAATGAAGGTGTATGCTCGCGATCTGGTTGTTGATCAAATGCGCGCCAATGAATTTGTGGGAAATCCTGTTATTACGGATCCAGAAGGATTAGGCACGGTTATCTGCAAACTTAGGAAGGGCCAAGAGCTGCGGATGAAGTGCATAGCTAAAAAAGGAATCGCAAAGGAGCATGCAAAATGGGCACCTACCGCGGCAGTTGGATTCGAGTACGACCCTCACAACAAGTTGCGCCATATGGATCTCTGGTATGAGGATGATCCAATTACGGAATGGTAAGTTCAGCATGACAGATTTTCATGACCTGAGTTGACATATCCCAGGCCAAAGAGCAAGTATGCGGAGTGGGAAGATCCAGCTCAGGAAGGCGAGCCATTTGACTATGATGCTGTGCCTGAACGATTCTATTTCGAGGTCGAAAGTATAGGCAATTTGGAGCCAGATGCAATTATTCAACAGGGGATTAAGGTTTTACAACAGAAGTTAGCTGCAGTTATTCAGGATCTTTCCGCCGATGGCACAACGAATGGTATTAACGGCGATGGTGGATATGATGCCCCTAGGAGTCCGGATGTTGGCATGAATGGCGGCGGTTGGCAGGATCCGGGATATAGCACACCTTATGGCAATAATGGAAACACTAATGGATGGGGCGCTGGAGGAGCTACACCTTATGGAGCAACGCCATATGGCCAGAACGGGCAAAACGGTTGGAATTGAGATCGAGGAGGGGCAAGGTTCATTTCAGTCTCTGTGTCCTCGAAGAAATTTGCGGGGATGAAGCACACAATTGAGGACCTCATCGTATACCAGAATCTGAACGAGATGTGGATAGAGGCCAACGGGAGACACCCAAAAACTTCACATGTATCAACATCTGCATATCAGGATACGGCGTTGGTGGAGCATGTGGAGGAATGGATGGCCAAAATTAGCCCATTAAGAATAAAGAATGATACCCCTATAGTACCTTTTCCAACGTATGAGTAAGCCTGGCGATTAACGAGACATTACTTCGTGATACTGTTGATCCGAACCGCCCTGATCTAGAATCTTGATCTCTGACTAGCATAGCTCTCGGCGAAACTGAATGATCATATTTGCTGCCTCTAAACCCGGAGTATCACGAACGAGATCCCTTACGCATCTCAAGGTGAAGGAAGTAGATTCTAAATTTAGGTTAGATAAACTATACCTTGTATATCTAAAGCCTTTCCCGCAACTCTGAAAAAATCCACCAATTCAAACCCATCGATACCGCCCAATTACTTCAATTCCTCCAACCCCTCTGTCCCCTTTGGCCCACCCCTCCCCTTACTCACAGCCTCCGCCCCACTCCCCTTCCACGCACTAACAATCAACCCCACAATGTGCTCAACCCCTACACCCTTCTTCACCTGCGCAAAAACCGTCGGACCCCCCTCCCTCATCTTCCTCGCATCCCGATCCATTACCTCCAAATCCGCCCCCACCGCCTCCGCCAAATCCGTCTTATTCACAACCAACAAATCACTCTGCGTAATTCCCGGTCCTCCTTTCCGGGGAATCTTATCCCCACCAGAAACATCAATCACATAAATAATGTAATCGGCCAACTCTCTCGAGTAATTAGCGGCCAAATTATCGCCTCCTGATTCGATGAGGAGAATGTCGGTTGTGAATTCGCGGTGCAGGTCTTCAAGAGCGGCGAGATTGGCAGATATGTCTTCGCGGACGGCGGCGTGGGGACAACCTCCTGTCTCAATTGCCCGGATTCGCTTGGCGGGGAGGGCCTTATGTTTGGTAAGAAATTCGGCATCTTCGCGGGTGAAGATATCGTTGGTTACGGCTGCGATGGAGAAGGCTTCTCGCAAGGCGTGGCAGAGTGCTAGCATGAGCGCCGTTTTGCCGGATCCGACGGGTCTGGAAAAGGGTCAGCTACAACTCTTTACAGTCCGCTATTACCTAAAACCAGGAGGCTTCAAAGGTGAGTGAGGGACCAGGGCTTGTGGACGAAGATATAAGATGAAGCATATGCCCCGCACGTGATCATCCTCCTCATGGCAGACCTCGAGCACGTATAAAAAGCGCGACCTACCCTCCAATTCCCACAGTAAAAGCTCGTTCACTCCAGTCTCTCCCCTCAATGATAGGCATTTCCCTCCCCATATAGCTTCCCGGACCGTCCAAAATCTCATGCGTGTGTCCATGATCGGCTGCCGCATGATCATGAGAGTGCCCGTTGAGTCCGTCGTGTGAGTGAGACATGTCGAAAGATTGCTAATTAGATATTCCAAAATATGTATATATAATATAAATGGTATAAGGTTTAGTTCTGAATATTTATATGAAGTTGAAATTTGAATGAGGCGGAAGCTAGAGGCGGGGTGCCAAAAATGAGGGGCTTGGTTATGTGCACGGACGTTTTTGCACAGTGCCATGGTTTAATCTCATATCTAATACTGAAGATTTTGAAATAGGTTTGAGAGAGATTGTGTTGTGCAGCTCACGCTCTCTCATATTCATCATAAGACCGCTGTCTGCTCACTCATACATTATTGATTATACTTCAATCCCCAAACGCCTTATCCTTCTACGTTCGAGTTCCTAACCTTTACAATAAATCTATTGTCCGGTGACGCCTCCCACAATGCCTTCTCACAGCCATACTATTCTAGAAAATCCGCTTTGGCAACTAATGTCATAGCTCATCCTTCCGTGCTCTGACGTTATAGCTCCAATGCTTCTTCGGATCCTCCAGTATTTTCTTCATCTGCTCCGCATCATCATCGGTCCCACTATTCACCATTCCCGAATCTAACGCAAATTCCGCATGCCACTCCGCAATCTTCGTATCTCCCACCGCATTATAGGCTAAAGCAGCAAATGTATGCCCTGTAGCCTTCGCAGCATGCAACTCCTCTTCTTCATACAGCGAAATTAACTGCTCGGCCATTGCTGGAGTAGCTGGTGACCAGGGCGACCAGTTTGCTAGTGCTATTTGGAGCTCTGCGATTTTTGAGAGGCGGGAATCAGATTCGTGGACTTTATAAGGGTTGCTGGAGCAGAGTGAGCAGCTGCATTCAAATCCCCAGTGGTCATTTAGGGATCTTTGGCGTTCGGCACGGGGTTGGAGAATATTGATGTCTGAATTCAATCAGTTTGAAAGATGCATAGCTGCGGAAGGATAGCTTACAAGGGATTGTGATCTCTTCTCCAATCTCAATGGTCCTAGCTGCTTCGGTCGAGTGGATGAGAGTCTTTGGGTCATAGTAATACATTGCACTATATCAGATTAGCAACACCAGACTCAGATCAAGCAGTAAACTTACTTTGGACGACAGTCATGATTCATGAGCTAGGATATATATATCAGCCAAGCTCATCTCATAAATAAAACACACTCACCGCAGTTTCAGGATACATAAGAAAATGAGGGGAGCCTTCAAAATCTCCAAAGAAAGCATTCGTATTAACACGTTCCATGATTGGATCTCCCTTCGATCCAGCCATAGTGCCGAGGAATATTTGCTGGGTAGTTTTGGATAGTTGGATGAACGCCGTGTGGAGATAGATGTATCCCAGCTCATAATCTGGAGGTAATGCATCGGTGTGATATACTCCAATGGGGGTTGCTGCTACTATTTGGTCTCCACGATGAAGCGTTCGAGTTGCGAATAGACCCTTCCCGCGCCCAGGCATCGATCTGATCTCCCACGGAGGGTCATTGAATTTGTTTACATTGTTGTAAATATTCTTTTTAGAGAGAGCGGGAAGTGCAGCAATTTTATCGGCTATAGAAGGTGTTGTGAAAAATGAAATTCCTCGATTGTTGGCAAATTCGTCATTCGAATAGACGCAATAGGCCGCTGTCGAATTCTCCTTGGGTATACATTTGACCTGCTCCGTCCAGGGAGTGGATATGGTCTCTGGAGCGCTGGGTTCCTGACCAGAGCTCTCAGGATTGCGAACATGATCTCTTAATTCTGGAGAAAGATCTAGCAAGACTTCATTTTCTGATGCGGGGCCTCTAAGGTTGAGGTCTTGCCCAGCTTGAGAAAGACGCAGCAGCGAGAGTGTGGTGAGCAAAGAAATGTACATTTTGAATGAAATGGCGACAGTATGAAAAGTTAAATCGAGAAATAGACATTGAGGATATTTATGGCCACATACAAGCTTTGCGACATGTTTCATCAAGGGCGATCCGATGTTGACTGTGCCGACCCCAAGTTTCAGA
>Ga0182030_10010877_pt1 | contig 18417 bp, 20 predicted proteins | sample 812S3MmetaG_FD_121299 | JGI IMG/M metagenome (GOLD analysis project Ga0182030, IMG submission 121299) | Permafrost microbial communities from Stordalen Mire, Sweden - 812S3M metaG (Illumina Assembly) | ecosystem: Environmental > Terrestrial > Soil > Wetlands > Permafrost | place: Sweden...
CGTCGTCAACTTTCATCACATCTCATCATAAACTCGTTGGACCTATATCGGGAGTATGTGACGGTGACGCGGAGTACTTTTCTGTGCTTCGTGAACCCTCACATCAACGCTGTGACGGTTCCCTGTATACAATTGATGATTGTGCGTCTCCGCTTGGGGAGATCCAAGACCTCTTTTGCTTCTTATACAGTCTCTGACTGGCCTCTCCACACTTTGAATTTTGGTTCCAAATCTGGGCTGAATTATGATTTGACCACTTATTCTGCAAGACATCTGATCCTCTCAAGGTCCAGGTAAATTAATACTAGAGTAATAGTGATCGAGTGGATAGTCTGCCTAGACCATTCTCACGGGCCCTCAGCCCAAAAGTCAGCTACACCTGATATACGATTTGAATCCGAGAGTGATATGATAATGATCTGTGAAAAGTTCATACACCTTCTCCATTGGCTGTCCTTGCCCCCTCTTCGTACGGACGAGAGGTCTAGGAGGGGGAAAAAACGGTCAACCCCAGACGTCAAAAATTGTTAATACTTATAGGTCAATTTAAGGCATTGTGGGGCGACGTTCTCCATTGCAACAGGGCCATTCTTTCCTGACCGCGAGACCTCGCTATTTGTTGCTGCCTTTCTACAGCCTTAAGGGTAGAAGTTTGAGTTGAGTTACATACTGTACTCATCTCCTAACTTTTTCTTCCGGCTGTTAATTCTTACTGCCTAGTCGTTCTCTTTTCGCTGATAGTACGCGGCGGGCACCAGTAATACTTTGGTTATCGTCGCAAGGACCATCGATTGGCGAGTCAGTCTGTTGAAACTTGGGTCCCCTAAACACCCTCACCCCTCCATCTATCGATCTCGAAGCCCTTTCTCCTTAATGCCATATTGATTTATCGGTAGCGGTTATTCGACGAAGCGGTGCTTTTTCCATAGTATTGTGGACTTTCGGCCAACGAGACGACCTGCTGTGAGACTGATCAGCCTATTGAAAGTCTTCGTTGGCGCTCGAAATAGGTTGAACGAACCAGTCACATCGCAACCTCCAACAAAGTCCTAATATAGCAGAAGATACCTTTATCCTGCCCCTCCATTCGAAGAAGCACGACTCTGACATACACTTCCACACGCGCGACAATTTTTACGACTCTCAGGAAGGGACGGCTGAACATGACTGATTGACACCAACCAACATTTCACGATGCTTGTTGCACATCGAAGCATATTCCCAGAGCAGCAGGATACGCAATCCTTTAATAATTATACCAACAAGTCAGGTCAGATCGCCGAAACAGTTGTACAATATCCCGAGCAGGCTCCGCGCCAGTCATCATCACCCTCCCGCTCGAACAGTCATTTCATTTTATCTTCGAACAGTACAATTTCAGGGTCACAGAGTTCCAAAACCGCTTCTGCGGTGACGCGAAGATCACCGCCTCTGATGAATGGATTGCTAGGAAATGCGCCGCCGCCGGTGTACGTGCGAGCGCTTTACGACTATGAGGCTGATGACCGGACAAGTTTGAGCTTTCATGAGGGGGATGTCATACAAGTCATAACACAGTTGGAGAGCGGCTGGTGGGATGGAGTCATCAATGGCGTTCGCGGCTGGTTCCCAAGCAATTATTGCCAAGTGATAGCCAGTCCGGAAGATGTGCTGGAAAACAAGCAAAATGGTGTGCGGCTGGACATGGAAGAGGAGGATCTTGATGAAGAACACGAGGAAGCAGATGAATACGACGATAATTACGAGGACGATGATGGGGATTCTGAAGGAGAGGGCTTTACCCAATTACCAATAGAAGGAAACAATATCAGCGAACGCACGCGGGCCGATTTCTGGATACCTCAAGCTACACCTGATGGAAGATTATTCTACTACAATACTGAAACCGGAGAAAGTAGCAATGAATTACCGCTGGAGTCTCCCTCATCTGCCACAGAGAATGGACCACGGAATCGAATGAATGTGAACGTTCCAGACAAGACTAGGCCCCCAGCAGAAATGATGGCACGAGGCTACACGCAAGATCAAGATGATGAGTCGGATGGGAATTCCGCTTCAGAATTGGAAGGAGAAAATCTCATGCTTGCTTCTAGAAGTTCATTTGTTGTAAGTTCTTCCATTCTCACGGATACCTAAATATTGACAGTGAAAAGCAACCTCGAAAACGTCGGTCACAGGTCTCAGACGGCGTCTCCCCTGCGACCTCTATGGATTCGATTAACAATGGCATGTCCCCTGCCACACGATCCAACGCCGACCCTTTCTCTAATCCAAATTTGTCAATGGGAACTACAATACCAGTCATGGGATCTTCCACAACATCATTCACCAACCCCGCACAGGCTCCCACACATGCCGCAACACTGCCTCGGTCTTTCTTCGATGATGGCACAGCCGCGCCATTGACTTGGAATAGACTCGTGGCAAACATGAAGAAGGCCGTTGATCGGTATCGAGAAGCTATCAGCAATAGCGATAGATCCGAATATGTACGCAGGGCGGAAGATATTTCGGACCACTTGCGACTGTTGCTTGCAGCTGGATCAGGGACAACAGACAATCACTCTGGCCAACCATCCATCATTTCCACGAATAAGGCGTTGTATCCTCATTTCCGGGATATGATGTCTAAATTCTCAAAGCTGGTTATTTCATCTCACATAGCCGCTGCAGATTGGCCAAATGCAGAGTCATACCAAAAATGTCTGCAGGAGGCAGAAGGTGTTTTATCAGGAGTCTTCAGTTACGTCGAGGTTGCAAGACAACAGCGTGGCGAAGACATTCCGCGACTATTACCTGGCTTCGTTATTGGAAGTACTACCGGTGGTAGCTGGCAAAATAACGGGCTTGGTTCCCGGGATCCAATGACATCCAACTTTTTGGATGAAGATGAAGGCCTTGTTGAGCCATCTGCGACACTCGATGCAAATTTGATGGAACGACTTGATGATTTGAAACGAATGCTCATTTCGAGCATAAGAAAATTGGAAGAACATCTAGTTGTCACCGAAAAAATCATTACCCCTTATCGGCACGAACTCATTGGCAATAACGTTTGCTCGGCAGCTAGAAAGGTTTTAGAGATGTTCAAGCCCTGGGTATCTGCTGTTGAGTCTATCAATCTCTCAGCGCTGGGAAATACTTTTCAAAATCCTCAATTGGTCGATTTCGCTTCGTATAAACAGAGTCTGTACGACAACATCTCAGATTTGGTTCTAGGTTGTCAAGCAGTTGCAGGGCCATTAGGTGACGAGTGGGCAGAGGTACGAGGGGAGTCACTCGAAGCTCGACTAAACTATGTTCGGCAATGCGCAAAAGCATTAGAAACAAATTCATCACACATCGGTTTCTCTTTACAACTTCTCGGCGAACAAGTTCAGATGATATTGCAACAACAAGGAAACCAGATATTGCCTCCTAGGGATGACAGCCGCCCAACAAGGGGGGCAAGCATGCCTTACGAACGACCACATCAAAGGACTGATTCTCGCGCTAACCCCGTTCTCAGGCCCGGCGGCCTTGCAGGACTTGGTCAATCGCAGTCCTATTCTGAAGGAGATCCTGCTGCAAATTATCGCAAAGGCGAGAATTCGAAGGTTAGGAAATTCTTTGGGGAAGAGCCCCAACCTCGCAGAGAACAGCAGGACGAGACGCCAGATTGCTTGAAGCTCGATCATGAAGATGATATCTCCTACGATACCAAAGTCCAACCTCCTGTCCTAAAAGGAGGAACTCTTTTGGCCTTAGTGGAACAATTAACCCGCCACGATAAGCTCGATTCGAATTTCAACAATACCTTTTTATTAACCTACCGATCTTTTACTACCGCTCGAGAGTTGTTTGAATTCCTGATACGCCGATTCCAGATCCAGCCACCTGAAGGCATGGCTCCAGGCGATTACGAGACTTGGCGAGACCGTAAACAAAAGCCTATCCGCTTCCGTGTGGTAAATATCTTGAAGAGTTGGTTCGATAATTTCTGGATGGAGGACCAAAGTGATGAGACGAAAGCTCTAATCCGCGATGTGTACACCTTCGCCAGAGATACTGTCAAGACTACCGAGACTCCAGGATCAGGACCGCTGATGACGGTATTGGAACAACGATTACGCGGGCAAGATACTACGGCAAAGCGATTAGTCTTGACTCTTAGTCAAAATACTCCACAGCCCATCATGCCTAAAAATATGAAGAAGCTAAAGTTTCTCGACATCGACCATACAGAATTTGCACGCCAGCTGACCATTGTCGAATCCAAGCTATATGGGAAGATCAAGCCTACGGAATGTCTGAATAAAACGTGGCAAAAGAAGGTTGGAGAGGGTGATCCAGAACCAGCGCCAAATGTCAAGGCTCTGATCTTACATTCCAACCAATTGACGAACTGGGTGGCAGAAATGATATTAACGCAGTTGGACGTCAAAAAGCGGGTCGTGGTTATTAAACACTTTGTCCTTGTGGCTGATGTAAGTTTGTTCCCCGCATCTTAATATCGAGGTCTTAACCGTCGGTAGCGATGCCGAGCTTTGAATAACTACTCCACACTTACCTCAATTATTTCCGCCCTCGGCACTGCACCTATACACCGGCTGAAGCGTACTTGGGATCAAGTGCCTGCTAAGACTCTTGCCGTTTTGGAATCGATGCGCCGACTAATGGGTAGCACCAAGAACTTTGGAGAATACAGGGAGAGCTTGCATCTCGCTAACCCGCCTTGTATTCCCTTCTTCGGTAAGATTATTTCTCAACCTGATTGAGCTATCTCTTACAAATCTAGGCGTCTATCTTACCGATCTCACTTTTATTGAAGATGGAATTCCATCCATCATTAAGAAATCGGCGCTGATCAACTTCGCCAAACGTGCCAAGACGGCCGAGGTTATTCGTGATATTCAACAGTACCAAAACGTGCCTTACCCCTTGCAGCCGGTTCCAGAGCTGCAAGAGTATATATTAAGCAATATGCAAGCTGCTGGGGATGTGCATGAGATGTATGAGAGAAGTTTGGCAGTAGAGCCACGTGAGAGAGAAGACGAGAAGATTGTGAGGTATGTCAGATTGACTAATGGATCACCTTATGGTGGCTTCGTTTTATAAGAAGCCACTGGCGAGAATAAAAAAAAAATCCTTGCAATATACAGAGGACTAGTCAAGATGTGGAAGAAATGTGCTTACTCAAATGGTTGAAATATTAGGGTTCTTGCCGAATCTGGCTTCCTCTGATCAATATCTACAACAAACCCAAGCCTTCTGACACGACACGCATGAAGCTAAGGAGATATACGACGCCACATCCTATACTAATGTTTTATGACGATACGAAACGCATGTCACGCTACCTTCCCACATATTCGGTACTCGTACATAGACGACGAGAAATCCCACCTACCACACCAATCTCCACCTCCAACCTCCATTTTCAGAAACACCAACAACATATATGAAATTTTCCGATTACCTGCATACAAACGACATATAGAAGACTTGATCTTTTTTTTACCCGCGAGGAGAACCCCAATTTTCTTAGGGCAGAATGGACATGGATGGAGACATGGACGAGGCGTTTCTTTGTTACTGCAAGCAAGTAAGCATTTGTTGGGTTCTGCGAAAATTCTAACTTTACATGTGGTTGTCTCGTTTACTTTTGGCACACTTAATATATCCTAAAGGCATTTTTCATGTGGGGTATAGGAAGTAGTGGGGCACCCAACTAGTGAATTGGAATTTGGAATGGTGTTTTTAGGTGTCTATACCAATAGAGAGTTCTAACTATTCTTATATTTGAATGATTGAAGCAATTCTTACTTGCAGAAAAAGTGCATATGCAGCCTCTTCGGATCTGCGGTGCTAAGACCCGGTTAGGATCCTCTACCTACCTATCTTAAATTGCAATATCGCCTTATGGTTGGGACGTGTGGGGTGTGTGTCACAGTGTATATAAGCATCAAGCACACAATTCCCATCCAAGTGATAAAAGGATGAGATTATCCACCATCAACGTTCCCACCTCATGACCTCCCCCACAAGCGCGATGTAACTCCTTTTCCCCAACCCGACATCTCTTAACCAGCTCACCCGCCTATGAAGTAATTAGCCCAGCCCAGACCACATAAATTAATCTATCTCCCCATTCTCCGCAATCCCCACAAAGCGAAAGCTCTATGAAAGTTCATGCACAAAATATCCAAATCAGTAACTTACACCCCCATGTCCTGCGTACCATAAGTTCCAGGCTCGGCGACCCCGTTCCGGCTGATTTCATGCATGCTGTGTGGGAATGGGCTCGTGTGTACCCGAATGGAGTGGGATCAATGGAACTGGTCGTGTCAAATCAAGAGGTTTTGGGGATGGGGCGCTGAGATGGCTTGTGCTGCTCTGGGTTTTGGGGTTGGGTCAGGGTTTGGGTGGAAGGATGAGGATGGAAGGGGGATCTAGAATAGAAGGTAGAAAGTTCGTTGCATGCTGTAAGTAAGATTTACTGGTGCTGTGCTGACGGCCAGGCGACGGCCAGGTAGACGGAAACTGGGGTTCGGGAAAGAGATGGGTGAGGACAAGGAAAAGTGATTGGTGGAGAGTGAGAACCGTTCGTATGAGCCGGATGGGAATGCGGAGGTAGGACCCGTGGTTATTTCGGGTAATCGAAGGATGAGGTGGCTGGGTCACGTGTTTGGATTGGGGGCTGGGGTCCGTAGGGGTTTTGAAGATGAGGCTCTGGTTTTGAGGGGGGAAGCGAAGATGTGAGGGAATGTTTTGAGGCTGTACTGTGAGCTGAGGTGTGTAGAGGTCGGCAGCTCCTGGTCGTAAGATCTTGTTTCGGTGATTGGATTTGGGTTTTGAGGAGGTGGGTTACAAGCTCACTTATTTTGTTCTTAGAGGCTTATCGCTTTCTTCACAAAAAATTTAAGTTATAGAGACAATTGGGGCTGGGTGAATATCTCTGAGATGTGAGACCCTCAATTGGTCATATGGAAATGGCGTTGCTCTCAAGAAGTGGCCTCGCCTGAGCTTTTTTCAGTCGTGGAGGTTGCATTCTGCAGAAGACCAGACAGGCCTCAGCTTCGCCCTCAACAAGGAATATGATGCTAACGATAAGAACACTCGTCAGTGATCTAGTCTTCTCATAAGAGACGATACTCTTGCCTTTTGAAACTCCCTTTCATGTTGAACCGTTCTAAGACTTCACGGTCGAGCGCTTCTCAACCAGTACTGGCGAGTCAACCTTCTCTTCAAGTCTGCTTAAAAGACCCCAACTACACAGCATTCAGACGGGGCACTCCGCTATCTCCATCCGCAGAGCGTATTTGCTCTCAGTAGACGGCCAATCAAGTTTCATCTTCGCTCAAATTCAATTCAATAAACACGCAAGCACTCTCTACTTCCTAATGTAAGGATATCCTATCTTATGCTCAAGAAGTACAGACCTCCGCTCAAATAATTCCAATCAAAGTTCGCCTTCGTCCCCTTCTCATTCGAGCATTGATTTCGTATCTTTCTTCCGATCAACAATCAAGGGGTTTCACTCTCATCTAAACACTAACTTCACATCTTCTGTTACATATCCTATTTTGATCTATTTAATTCACCTCTCACTTGTTGATCGATACTCCACACTCAGTCCCTGGAGTGGAGAGAGGGGGATGGGCCAAGAGGCCTCACGAGGCTCTACCTCTGAGATGGCCCCATCAAATCCCGCCGGATCTCATGACAAAGATCCCTCAACTCAGAGAGTGTCACCAGAGAATATTATCTTGACCTCACCTTCTCCTCGGGCCGTAGAATCTTCTCAGTGGTCATCGCTACCGGCCACCCATCTTGCCTCACCAGAAGCAACTCTCTCATCGTCGCTTGTCTCACCTTTGACTCTGACGTCGCCTCCTGCATCTCTGCAACCTCCATCAAGTGTCAGCAGAGAGATTGTAGTTATTGACCTAACGGGAGATGATGACGAGCCAGGTTTTCAGGTCAGAAGACCTGTATCTCAGTCACAGAGGGGAACATCAAGAAGTAAAACCACAAAGTCTACGCCATCGTCCGGGGGGCATCAGAGCTCCACACCTCAGAGTCGTAGACCAAGTGCGTCATTGGCGAAGCTTTTTGATATATCTCAGGAGGAGCTTGATTCAGTCAGAAAAACAGCTGAGTCTAAAAGCCCCAAAGAGGAAAGTGGTTCTCACCAAGCATTCCCCGCAGGAAACGAGGACAACAGGAGTTCCTTAAGATCACCAACTCCACAGCCATCGAGTTATACAGCGACCCTCGATAACCAACAGCCATCTCCACCAGAAAACGGCCAACCAAAGGTGAAAGAGGAAGAGAGGTTATCATCACCAGTCTCTTCCATTTCTGAGACGCCTCTACTTCACGGAAACGACTCAGCAAACCCAGGCACCCAGCACGTTAGCCATGTTCCTCTTCAAAACCTCGAAGAACAAGTAACTACATCAACGTCATATTCTCTTCCTTCTCCCCAAACCCGAGTCAACGCAACCGTCCGAAAATACGACCCAGTTACGGCGGCGCATTTTCGGACGAAGTTCGCAGAAGATCGTAGGCAGAAATTAAAGAGGCTGGATTATGACCTCGATCGGAATTATATCCAGGTTCAAGCAAAAGCTGCAAAACGGCGACGAGCCAAACCTCCACTCGTACAGGCAAGGACATCGACTCGAAAACGGAAACTCATCGACGTATACGATCACTACGAGACAATCCACCCAGCTCCTGCTGCAACACGTCGCTGGCCCTCGAGCCAATATGATACCCGGTCTCTCCAGAATCAGTGGGTCAACATACCCTTTGGATTTGAATATGCCCCGACAATAAGCACCAAAGACATACTAAATTTCGATCAAAGCGACTTGCTATTCCGAAGCAGATTCGAATCGGTAGCTGACCAAGTGGTTCAGGAGCAAAGAGTGGCCGACGAAAAGAAGGTTCGCCCTCTGATTTTTTCTAACAAGCCAAGCTGATATGTGACAGGTTGATACTGCTCCACATCTGGATGGCAGAACCACTACCAGATCGGGGACGCCAACCACTCTTGCTTCTGCAAGCAGACCCCTTCAAGCTCCTTCCCTCGCGTGAGTCTGAACAATTGGGACCTGAACATTAAATGCTAATCTTAGACCAGTGATCCCAATATCCACATGCTCTACTTCAATATCCAGGGAAAAACGTTCGGCGTCTATCGAGACTGGGTTGCGTACTACGCGCCTCTGCTCTACGAAGTGTCCCATTTCGCGACGACCATGGCCACGGCGGCATCACCTCATCTTCTACAAAGAACCGAGCCCAAAGTCTTCGGTCTTTTCATGAGCTGGTTACTGCGCGCCCCAACGCACTCCGCTGGACTCGTCTCCAAGCACGGCGAGCCTGCTTACCAAGACCGACTGATGAAGCTTTGGATCCTAGGCAAGTTTCTGCGAATGCCACAGCTCCAGAACGATGCAATGGACACGCTTGAAGCACGGAGAAGGATTGATCAAGTTCTTCAGACGAAATATTTAGGGTACATTTACGAGAATACGCAGAAAGGGGACGGGTTGCGCAACTATGTGATGCATATTTGTTCACGGGAGATCGGGAATTTCGGCGGGCCACTTGTTCAGGAAAGGTTCCCGAGAGAGTTGGTGCAAGAAATTGAGGAGGCCCGGATGTTTAAGACGGAGGAAGAGCAGAGCTTGGATATGATTGATACGAAGGGCTATCATGTGATTGAGAGTAGGGCATGAGTGACGGGCGATGTGCGTGGAAACAATCTGATGAGGGGTCATTTTGAAGGGTGATGAGGCCAATCTAAGAATATCTAAGAATATCTAATCAAAGCGTGATCTGCTGAAGAATCCTTATCTCCACTGCCCTTAGAGAAGGAGAATCACGAAGTTATGCTCCTGTGTGGTTGGAAAGAATGATTATTAGTGACGCCTTTGCTTGGATGAAGAGAATCATGATTAGTTGGTAAAGAGAAATTTATTGGTTATACTTCTGTATAGTTGAAGAGAATCATGATTGGTTATGTGTGTGGTTGAAGAGAATCATTATTCGTTATACTCCTGTGCGATTAAACTCAATCAGATGCAGGCCCAACGTATCGGAGTACCTCCCCCTTCCCGCCCCCAAAGCAGATCACTCGCACTGCTTCTCGATCCGAAAATCCATTCATCGCCGCCCCCATCTCAGCTGAACGAAGTGACGACACGGACTTTTTCTTCTTCTTTTTTCTTGTTGGGTTTAGGGTCAACTTAAGCTTTTCCCGCCGGCATCACCATGATCCGAACAAGGGTCCTCCTGTCTTAGGGGTCTCGGCCGATGATGCAACCCCACATCAACAGACTTTCCACCACCACGGACGGGGGAAAGCGATCACCTCTGTCATCATCACAACGCCACCCAATCTTCAAGTCTATTACTACAGTAGTAGGCAGTTTCTCATTGCGCGGGACGATCGCAGAGAAAAGCCACACAAATAAATTAAGGGACGGGACCAAGGGATATGACGGATCACGTTGTGTGTTGGTTGGGAAGTCGGTCTGGATACACGGGTGGAGATGAGAAGCTACAAAGGATATGATAAGTCACGTTTTGTCTTGATTGGGAAGTCGATATAGATATAAAGAAAAAAAGAAAGAGAAAGGCGTAAAATAGACCGAGCTACAAAGAACACAACAAATCATGTTGGGTCAAGAACTCGGTATAGAGATGAGAAAGGCGCAAAATAAACTAAGCTACGAAGGACCACGACAAATCACGTTGTGTCTTGGCTGGGAAGTTTCGTATGGAGATGAGCAAAGGCGCAACTGAATTCTACCACATTCCTCAGCCAGCCTGGAGCTTTTCAGTCTAAGGACGAGAAGACGAAGACCCTTTTTCTGTCGTGCCGCGCCGCCAACCAGATCTCCAATGGGAAAGTAGGTACCTAAAGGTTAAGGTAGGGAAGAACGACCCTGACCCCCAGCAGATGATCGCCACGTGAACGGTAGATCTTCGACCAGGACCCTTGGGGGAAAAAACCCCCAGGCACCTTGACCCCGACGGTCTCGAAGCCCTTTTCTTTGTCAATTTGCCCCCATCCGAAGTTCTGTGTGCATGGGCCATCAATTGGGATCCTGATCACCAATCTTCAAGGGGCTCGAGGGACCCCGCTTCCAATAGAGTAGTCACTAGGGAACGTACCTAGTCATTAACGTAGTCATTAACGTACCTTGTTAATAGGTAGGGTACCTGGGTAGTCACTCAAGCCTTCACTCATCACTCCAGCCATCGCTCATGACCCAAAGAAGCAGAAGTGCAAGTGCCAAGTAGCCGTGCCTTACTGTATGCAGCCATCTGACAGCTATGGCGGGCGGCTTCCTCAACGCATCAGGTTCAGTAAAATGCACTAGATGACGGAGAGAAGAGAATCCGGTGAGAGGCTTCTTCGTCTGTCTCTGTCAAAGGCACCACTCTCGATACTCTTCGTTCATTGGGTACCTTCCCAACGTCAGGATGTCACTGCAGAGAAGTCGATCTTGCCTGGGAGGATGTGGTCGCCGAGAGCAGGTCCTGGGGGAGAGCGGCTATCAGCTTTCCGACGGAGGGACTCTTGGGATCTGCGGTCCAACTCAAATATTGGTCTCAAAGGCGGGGTCCTTCCTCAAGCTGTGATGCGAGGGCGAGAGCTATAAGATCTTGCTTCCCTCGTGTTTCTCAGTCCCTTCTCATCTCCTGTTCACAGCCGTTCATACACACCTGAAACTTCAAAGCAACTCACATCAACATGCGTTTCTCCACCACCGCAGCCGTGGCTTTGGCCAGTGCTGTCACCATCTCCGCAGTCCCGATGAAGAGACAATCGACCGACATTGATGCCACCATCCTTCAATATGCCTTGACCGTCAGTCACTCTCCTCCCTAGAAACGTCAGACACTAACTCCTCCCAGCTGGAACATCTCGAAAATGCTTTCTACAAGGAAGCTCTTAGCAAGTGGAGCCAAAAGGATTTCACCGACGCGGGCTTCCCCGCCGGATTCTACGATGAGCTCAAGTACATCGCCCACGATGAAGAGGGACACGTTCTCTACCTCGAAGCCGGTCTGACCGCCGCAGGAGCCGCCCCCGTCGCCGCCTGCACATACGCGTTCCCCATGACCACCCCCAAGGAATTCGTCTCCCTCGCCTCCGTCATCGAAGGCGTCGGCGTCTCGGCCTATCTCGGTGCGGCCATGGACATCACCTCCAAAGCCTACCTCACCGCCGCCGGCAGCATCCTGGTCACCGAAGCCCTCCATCAGTCCGCCGAACGCGGCGCCATCGGAGAGATCCCCATGGCCAACGTCTTCGGCACCCCTCTCGGCCTCAACCCCGTCTACACCATCGCCTCCGGCTTCATCACCGCCTGCCCAGCATCCAACATGGCTCTCCCCGTCAAAGCTTACCCCTCGCTCACTCTCGTCTCCGGTGAGCCTACTGCTCCCGGCGCGCTCATCGATCTGGCCCCGAAGACGATGCCGTCCGGGACGTACTACGCTACCTTCGTCAGCGGTCTTGACATCCTCCCCGTCAAGCCAGCCAGCGTCGCGAATGGCATGGTCATGGCGGAGGTCCCCGCGGGTATCAGTGGTCAGAGCTACGTCTTCTTGACGTCCGACAACTCTGGCAACATCACCGACGCGACTGTTCTCGCTGGACCGGCGATTATTGAGGTGACGCCCGATGCGCCGACTTTCAACTTGACGGTTACATAATCTGGTCATCGCCCAAGGGTGTTACGTGGTCACGCGTTCATGAGAATGAAAGTATGTAAATAGATATCGCGATGCCGAAAATCATGAATACATGGGATGGCGTTTTTTTTGGGAGGACCCAGTTTGTTGATATTTTGATATGAGGTGGAGCTGGGGATGATAATGGCATGGAATGGTGTCTGAACAGAGAAATATCAAGTTAATTTTCTAATGCATGAAAAAATTATACCCTTCACTTAATGTTTCGTACATTGCTGCTCTCGTGATTTGTCAGGTCCCGCTTTGATAAGAATGCAAAGTCCACACTTGTCATGTCATGAATTGAATTCCTTCCTTGCGGGATGTAGGTATGTTGGGACAAACTCGACTTTCACATGGAAATATCCACTAAGCTAGAACAAGTACTCAGACAGACAGACAGGCACACGAAGCCAATACACATACTTTTTCTAGGTACGTACCGCAGTGTTCTATTATAATAGATTGTACCCCTGTCTTGGGAGCGTGTACTGTACTGTATGTATGTATGTATGTATGTATGTATGTATGTATGTATCGTTACTTGTATTTGCATCTGTATTCTGGGTTTTATACGAAGTAGGATTACGAGCGATGTATTAGATAGAAGGAAGGATGGGAGGAAGGAAGGGGTAGGGGCTTGGTTGCGAAGTACGGGGCGAGGTCTGGGGAGGTCCAGGGAGGGGAGGGGATATGCGGGATATGTAGTGGCGCGAGAAGACAGGCCTCGTAGACTGGACGATCTGAGTGCGATGTGAACTTATAAAGGGGAGACGCGCCAGATCCTCGGGGTGGGATGGATCTCGCTTCGCCTGATCTGGGGAACGAGCGTGGAGATTATCGAGCCGTTGGGTCGGTGCTTGGAGATAAGACTACCTTTAGCTGTATGATGGGTGGATACAGTAGGGATTTTTTTCCCGGAAGGGGAAATGGTAATGGTATTTTTCTTGTATGTGGGAATGGAATGAGTGGAGAGTGGGATGTTGGCTGTTGGGGAAGATAACCTTAAGGAGGTTTGGTTCTTTGGCTGCTACCTATATGACCTCAGCCGCGACACTCTGAAAGGCAGCCTTAGCAGCGAGAATCATCGCATATTTCTCGGCCTCCGCCACACGAGCATGCCTGGGACCCCTTTCGTCGACCGTTCGCTCCTGAAGATGAGAACAAACTACAGAATATAAATGGGTATATTGAAACCCGCGAAGGGGAAAAGGTATCATGGGTCTAGAAATCCCGCCGTGTCAATGTATCTCCCTCGGGTGCTCAATAAAGTTTGCAGTTGCATGGCGGGAGCCGTGTGAGAAACGCTCTATAGCGGGTGCGCTGATGTTGAATTTGGTTCCTGAAAACAGATACGAGGACTAAATCTTCTCCTGCGAGTGGATTGGAGAAGAAATAGTATGTCTCGCGCTAACGCATACTAGTTAGAGCGAGCATCCAACGCTCGTACCTGAGATGCGAAGGTAGAGCTTCAAACGCCACTGTAAGCTTCTATACGCCGTATCCGTAAGCCGTAGGATCTGAGGGATGTAAAGGAGCTACTGCAGGACCGAGGATGGGACTTCTTGGGTTTGTTATTGGTTTGGACCCGGCGTCGTTGTGGTTGATGTGAGATGCAGGGTTGGTAGCGAGAGAGCCGAATGGGTGAAACGAGGACGGCGCGATTCAATATCAAGGTGCTGAATTGACGTGAAAATCCACACGCGAAAACAGCCCAGACTTGGTGTTGTTGGGCGACCACACCTGTGATTGTTTCATCAATCTGAGTTGATTGTGGATATCATTGTTGGGTACCCCGCGGTTATACTGCATCAATGGCGTTTTATATGCTGCAAGGGCAGTGACAGATGCCCTGGCTGCATTTAAGCTATTCCTATACCGCATTTATCGTCGGGGAAGGCCACCCTATTACGTGAGGGGTTTTTAGGTAATAATAAGAGGACATTAAATGAGTGTTTCTTTCCTCTTCGAAGCACCGAAGGCTTATGCCTCGTCGCGCAATTGCTGTGCGTGAGACCCAACAGTTTGGTTCGGCTGCATCGAATTCAGCAAGTGTTGCATTGATCTGACACAGCAAGATGGGGCTCTGTCTGCAGGTGTTGGAAATATATCAAGCATCCTGTCCCACAATGTCCCCCAACAGCCTGAAAAAGTTTGTTCCGCACTCACGTCTGATTTCTCTGCAAAACAAGCACGCACTCGGGCATCCAGGCACCTTATAGAGGAAATCGCAAAACGTTACAGCTATGTGAGTAGAGAAGACAGAGCAGCTCTGGAGCGACTAGCTGTCGAGAATTCCTGGGCTCGGAAGTCAATCCGTGAGGCACAAGAGTTCACAGGAAATACTCCAAGCAGGCTGGTTACCTGCAATTGTATCGTGAGTAAAACAAGTCGAAAAGAATCACAAGCCTCAGCTGAATCCTTTATAGATTGGCTACAAACTTATACAATAGTAAAGCTCTGTTTTTTCTTGAGCTTATAAAAATACAGAGCAGAACAGTTACATCAAAACCAAAGAATCAGGGGCGGAACCATTGCTTAAATTCGATTTTTATCCCGATAAAATTGGCATCGAGTCAAATGAAGATGGATTCACACCAGACGACATTCATGCAATTTGTAGTGTTGGTGGGAGTATCAAATTTGGAACCCAAGCCTGTGGTGGAGAAAGGGGGATCGGATTCAAGTCTGTCTTCATGATTACTTCTAAGGTCTACATTCAATCAGAACCCTATTCGTTCTACTTCGAGCACGAGAAGGACGAAAAGGGCATAGACCTGATTACTCCAGTGTATCCGAAGCCGGATGAAGAGCTCCACATACTCCGACTCGAATGAATGGCAATGGGTTTGGTCTTGAAAATCTCTCGAAACATGCCAACAGTATCCCAGATACGATTTTTTTATTCTTAAGAAAGCTCAAAACGTTGACCATCACAATGCACTTCACGGACTGCCACTTACCTCAATATTATATACATCTCTGAATACGATGGATCACCATAGAGTGACGTTGACCGGGCTGTCGACAAAAATATGATGGCACCACGACAGAAGAGAGGCAACAGTACCATATTACAAGATTACCTGCTACGAACCTTCTCAAAGACCCGAGGAGGAACCAGAACCATAATGATGCAGAGGTTGTTCTAGCCTTCCCAATCAGCAAATTAGGAGCTCCCGTTTTGTTTCCTCAGGAGATATATGCGCATTCACCTGTACGCATGTTGGGTTCCAGGTTAGTGGATCCCCGCTTCATACTAAAATCCCCTTCTCATCTTTAATAGTTCCTCATTCAATCTAATTTCATTACTCAAGATCGCCAGCGAGAGTTTGTCGAGTCGCCCCGAAATGCCGCACTCCGCGATAAAATTGCGACGGTATTTGCAACAACTGTGGCACAATTCTGCGAGGATCCTCTACTACAATATAGTTGGATAGGATTCATTCCAAACGAATCCAATTTGTCCGGCTTCTGGGTCAAGTTTCTGCCTGCTATCAAGTCATTCCTGGCGAACATCAAACTTCTGCGCAGTTGGTCTACTAAGAAGCTGTGTCTCACTTCTGATCTTCATTACGTGCTACCATGATTTACAGACAAACTGTTGAGGCAATTGCTATTCGATGTGCAAATTTTATATTTAGATCCCAAATACGACCGCCACATTCATATCCTTTCGAATCTCGGCCTCAGATGGCTGAGCGACGATGAATTTGTGAAAGACCTCCGATGCGATTTGACTGAAGAATCGTCTAGAATGAAGAATCCCAACACGGACGATCAAAGATCTCATCTTGGCGATCAGTTCTATGTTACCCACCGACATCCGTCCCTCGATGGAAATAATAAAAGCCAGGATCTTCCAAGCGAAGATGAAAGGGGGTTCAGTTAGCAAGCTTCTGAGCTCGAAGGATATTTTTGTCATTGCCGATCGACAGGAACTTTCCAAAACCTTTGAATGCAATGCGTCGATTCTTGATTTTACCTTGGAAGAACTTCAAAGATTACGCCCATTAATACAGTGTTTAAACCTCGAAGAGAGGTACCTGTCTAAGCAGGTTTAAGAGTCTTCAACAATAAAGGGAGGCCTGAGATATCTGGAAGTGCTCTTGACAAATGATTTCAAGCGTCGTGCCCTTGGTTTGTGCCAGTAACGGGTCTTGGAATTTGCTGTACTGTTCATGGCTGACGCCTTCTAGCTGTGTGGTGCATTTCGACAGTCCTCGGACGCGCGATAATGTCTATCAATTATTCGGTCAAGTCGAGGTTTATGAGACTGATGACATTTTAAGTGATCTCATCGTTTATCAAAATCTTGAGACGCCTTGGATTCCAATATCCAAGAGCAATGTGCGTGTTCATGAAGAATAAGGGATACTGCATATTTACGTTCCAAGGAATCGAAAAATTCGCAAACTCGTTTACCGCAGCATCCTTCCAGAAAAGATTCTTTCGGAAATCATGTTCAGAAAATCCGCGTCGCGTATTAGGACCAGCGATCCCGTTTCCCTGTTAATCTTGACGAACGTCTTGAACACCGATCTAGACTTTCTTGAAGATGTACCAGAAAGTCATGGGGTCGCTGAAACCGACGCCTTATCTAACCCCACTTATCTCCCTTTAGAGATTCTGAAACCGAGTTGATCACATATTCTAACTCTTCAGGAACTAGTGATATCCTTGGTAGTATGGACCGATCTCACAGTCCCACACAGAGTTTCACCCTTGGAACTTTCCACTCTAAGGGCCTTTCAACTTCAGCAAGCTCCTAGCTACACTTCCTAAGGAATCTGCTGAGGAGTATCCAGACTGTGTATACAAGCCACAGTCGCTGGAAAGACAGGATTGAGCACGATGTGGTGAATGATGCTGGGACCTGATTCGCGAGCACTTAGAAAGTAATAGTGCTTCAATTGACGGCCCTGGCATCTAACACTTGAGATTTCTGTCTTCACTGACAATCGGTCTCAATTAGCAGTATTTGGAAGGAAAGTTGGGAATGAGGAGCTGCATCAGACATATTTTTGTGGCTTATCAATCATTTCGCAGACCCATCACCACTGAAAAGTCTAAGTCAGTAAGAAAAGCAGGCCCCTTATCCGACGACGCTCTTCATTGACCAAAGGGCACTTACCCGATTTCTGAAGGAGGAAAACTTTGTTGCACTCCTTCAAGAGGCCAAGACTACCAGAAAGTATTGCGGTACTTGTTTTTACGCAAGTAAGAGCGAGTTTGAGAAGGTAGGCTTCCCCTTCTCATTATTGAATGTATGATGTCCTGACAAGCAACTACAGATGCAAAAGAGGCGTTCATACATGAGTCTCCATTCCAGGGGCTTTGATCATTCCTGTCTTCAATTGGAGCGAAATATATGAACTTTCGGCTCATGTGGACCCGCAAAGTAATGAGTCGAAGAAGTAGTTGATATTTAATTGCGGATTATATTCTGATGTTTCAGGTTGAGTCCTTATCAATACCGATTTAACCAAGTTCCTAGAATTTTAAAAGCTTAGTATGTATTCAAAGAAAGCTGCATTTCTATTGATCTGTTCAAAAATCGTGTTTGGCCCCGCCTTCCCAAAGAAGTACAGATCGTATGAGAATATGACAATGCTGATATCAATTATAGCTTATCGAGTCTTTATCACAACACATGAAATGCTGTTAAATGACCTC
>Ga0182030_10010878_pt1 | contig 18417 bp, 12 predicted proteins | sample 812S3MmetaG_FD_121299 | JGI IMG/M metagenome (GOLD analysis project Ga0182030, IMG submission 121299) | Permafrost microbial communities from Stordalen Mire, Sweden - 812S3M metaG (Illumina Assembly) | ecosystem: Environmental > Terrestrial > Soil > Wetlands > Permafrost | place: Sweden...
CTGCTTGCAGAAAGCACATTTGAGAGGCTCGACTTTATCTAATGCAAATTATTCAGGCACTGATTTCAGTGGCGCTGACTTTTCCTATGTTGATTTGCGTGGCAGTAATCTTTCTAAAGCAAAGTTGATATCGCCAAAGAGCAACTGCAGGAAATTATTCGGTTCACTTCTGAAACAAAGGAGGTCGCCGAAGCCTCTTCTCAAACAGAGGAAGTTACCTCTCAAACAGAGGAAGCAGGATCTTGAAATTAGAGCAATGTGACACTAAGAAACTCAGCGTGATGCTCGAGCAACTTGCCGTTGCCATTGAAGAATTACTGCTGACGGGACTGACTACTGCTTCTGAAGCAACAATCCAGATTTTGAATATTTCTTTTCAGGAAGCTTCTCGTGCTGGGCTTCTCCGGCTCGGGTCAACTTTGAGAGTGGCCTGTGAAGAATTGATTCGTTATACAAGAGAGCAGCCCGAATTCTCCTCGAAGAGATTTTCTTTCTTTTTGAATCGCACCTGGCTTTTAAGCAAGGGGCTGCTCAAAGCTATTAAAGAGGATGATCGAGATGAATTCGAAAGACTCACCTGGAGTGTTCCTGTTACTCCCTGCGAGAAGCTCGAAGTGGTTACTCTGGGCGTAAGCAAAAAGTACGTTGCTGGAGCGTTTTGTTCGTTTGAATTTAGAATGCGTAGCGTTGGCACTGCTGGCGAAGGCATTGAAGAAGGGCAAAAACTTATCTGGTCAGTTGTCTTTCCGGTTAAGCCGAAACAAGACATACCACCTGAATCCTTTCTTCATTTACCGCAGAAGCAGAAGTTTATTGCATATTGCCTGGTAGAAGGGCGCATACAACAAAGCTTGTTTTAGTATCATCGATGTTGTCTCCGTGCCTGAAGATCAACAGCGACAGCCCGGGTGTTGGCGAGAAATCTGATAGCCAAGGTTGTTTCAGATATCAATGAGAAGCTAAAAGCCCAGGTCACTAGGTCTTTAACTGGTGCAATCAGGCGAGATAACCATCGGTGCAGACATCGTTGATCCTGTTCGACACTCAGATCGTTGACCTCTCAGCTCAGGTCGGTCAACCTGTCGATGTGCTTCTATCAATTCAACTCGGTGGTGGCACTGACATTACTCAAGCCTTGCAGTATGCGACGCAGTTGACGCGTGAACCGGCGCGCACAATCGTCGTTCTCATCACTGATTTCTATGAAGGTCGCCCTGAGGAAGATCTGCTGCGGCAGACGCGAATGATGTATGAATCAGGGGTACGAATGATTGGGCTTGGCGCCCTTGGATACAATGCTCGACCTCAATACAACAAAGCGACGGCCAGAAAACTGCGGAAGGCGGGTATGGACATTCTCGTGTGTACTCCGGAAAAACTGGCTGATTGTATGGCTGGAATTATAAGAGGATGATTCGCTCTATTTAGTCAGCGGTGCAAAAATACTTCTGTTCTCTTTCGTAACTGGTGCACTTGGTCCCTTCAATTCAAGGTGCGTATGAGGGAGCGCTTTATGGATGTCGATCAGCGCCTCAGGAGAAATAAGGCTGGAGGTGATAGCGATGTATTGAAGTTTTTTCAGGTTTTGCAGTTGCTTTAAACCATGACCAGTCATTTTAGTTGAGGTCAGATCTAAAAGCTGCAGGTTTGGCATTTTATTCAAATATTCAGCGCAGTCATCTTGTACCATCGGATTGCCACTAAGGTTCAGATCCGACAGAGTCGAACACTTAGATATTTGTTGAATAGCACCCTTGTTGAGTCTGCAACGATGTGCCTCGAGATGCGTCAACGCTGGAAATTTCGCGATGTAGGCAAAATTGTTCAGGTTTACGGGGTTGTCTGAAATATCAAGCTCTTCCAGGGCGGGCAAAGTTTGCAAATCTTTTAAACATGAGCCTTCTAGCCTGCCTGCATTTACAGCCAGAATTTGTAGTTTTTTCATCGATTTGAGAGAAGATACACCGACGTCATCCGGCTCTAGTGCTGTTACTTTGAGAACACGAAGACCCGTGAGTTTGTTCACATGGCTGAGTAGCTTCGTGCCAAATTGTTCGTCGTCCACGTTGAATAGCGCGCTTCTAAATTCCAGGCAATCCAGGCAATCTGGTGGCAACTTGTCGAGTTCCGATGGATTTTCTAGAAGAGTTGCGTTAGCACGCAAGTAAAGTTCATAGCCCGCAGGGATTTTGATTTTGACTGTATCCTTTGCGACTGCAATTTCTTTCTCGCCATAAAGCATGGCTTTACATACTTTCGGTACGACATACAGGCCGCCAAGAGATTGCGGCGGAAAATGGATGATTCGCTCCGTCACTTTCGGTAACTTTGCCACGTCTTTTTTCGGTGCGGTAGAGGAAGAACTGCCAGCAGAGGCTGTTTCGGACGATGTGAATGACATCATCACTAGCAGCGCTAGTGGTGTGCCAATCACATGACAGTATTGTTTGTTTCGAGTCATGCCATGATTCTACTACAGACGATTGACGTCTTTCGACGATCTTTTGCTATCCATTAGCGCGGCATCGGTGCGAATAGACGTTTCGTGTCACTGTCGACTACAGACGCTCTTTTTTCATATTGAATTTTCGTGTTTGGAAATCTTTTTTTTAATTCGATTCTTTGTTCTGGCGAGATAAGTTCTTCTGATACGGCCAAGTATGCCAGGTGGTTCAGGGCGCTCAGTTCCCTTAAGCCTCGGGCAGTTATATGCGTGAATTTGAGATCAAGCACCCGCAGATTTTTCATAGAAGCAATAGATTTCATCGATGCATCAGTAAGATGAGCATTCTGGTTGAGCGCCAGATTATCAATGTTTGTGCATTCTGCGATGCTAGTTATTGCCACATCATTTAGCTTACAGTCATGAAGAATCAACCGTTTCAGCTTGCGAAATTCTTTTATGCATTGAAGATTCTCAGGCTTGAGCTGGTTGAATGATAGATCCATGTCATAGAGCTCTGGCAGAGTTGCTAACGATTTCAAGCAAGAACCGTCAATTTCGCATAGTTCGATTGTGAGGTGTTGCAACCTTTTTAAATTGCTCAGTTTACGCAATTCGAAATCGGCTGCTGGAAAATTTTTCAAGGTTAGTCCACTAAGTCTCCGTAATCTGGCAACGCTTGTTAGCAATTCTTTGCCTTTGAATGTCTCAAGCTCCTCAAGTGGAGTTGCACAAATTTCAAGAACATCGAGATCGTCAGGGGCAATCAAGTTGAGCAAGTCCGGTTGACGTAAAACAATACCTGCGCAGCGCAATAGCAGGCGCTTATCAAAAGGAATTTTTGCAGTTACAGTATCTCTGGCTATAGCTATTTGGTTGCATTCGGAAAACTGTCCTCGCGATTCTACTTTGACTAAATAGAGACCGCCGATGCTTTCCTGCGAAAACCTTAGCGTAACTGTCCGGGGCGCTGCGATTGTTTTTTCATTGGCATTGTCTTTGATACGAGAATGGTGTGATGTCCCAAACTCAGACGCGGCACCATCACTTGCCAAAAGCAAAAGTGATAGCGGCAGAATTAGCTTCTGGCTAAGGATGATATCCCATAGCGCATGAAGTTTGAACTGTTGCATGGCAAACCAACAGATGGATGTTGTGCTCGGATACCTTGCTGACTACAAAAGTGTCATCTATTTGATTATGACAGTTTCACTGGCCGTTCGTCCAAATGTTTCAGGAGCATACATCTCTTCCGCTTTTGTTGGAGGGACGACATAGGTACCAGGAGTTGTGGCTCTCATCAGGTAGCTGTAATCGTGAGAACCGCCCCATAACTGGTCTGCGAAAACTTCTGTCTGGTTGTCGCGTTTATTCTCATGGTTCCACCAGTTCATTGTCCACCAACGCCAACCCCATCTCCAACTTGACGACGACTCATCAGAGGAAGAATTAGGAGAGTCCTTTGACGTAACGGACTCAGTGCCATTCAAGTCCTGATTCAGTGCTTCGGCCCCTGCGGGAAGTGGATCGACCACGGCTACAAAGAAGCGTTCTGAGGATGCAGTGATATTCAGTTTCACCTTGATCAGGCTGCCTGGTTTAAATTGCCATATGCCATTGCTATCTTTTTTCACGTCATCTTTGTTAGTTACACCCTCATACGTTCGTGTAACTTTGAAACCGCGATCCATAGAAGATAGATGCAAGCTCTTTGGCGCGTAGTTCAAACCTAATCGATAATAGAGCCGACCATTTCCAGTTTTCTTTAGAATGAATTCCTTCGTATTGGCCATTTCACTCAGGTAGGTCATAGGTACGGTGATGGTCTTAAAGTCGTTGGTTCGACCCTTGAAGGCAGATTCGCCTATAAATGCCTTTCCAAGCCAAGCTTCAGCCAGAAGATCGGGCACCGTCTTTTCGTATTTGTCGAAATAGTGGCGCATCGCGAGCAGAACATAAGCATTTTCCTGGGTATTACGCCAGCGACCTTTTATTTGTCCGCCAAGAAGCGATCGCATGAGTTTCGTTACTATTTCAGGCGACTTACCTTCTGCCAGCAGAGAGTCAAGCAAAATGGCCTTAACTCTTGAAGGCGAATCAAATAAGCGGTAGTCACTACATGTAATGGCAGCGCTGTTTCCATTCCGCACGATTTCTGCAGTACTTGCTGTCTCAACTATGCAGTTGCTCAAATATGTGTAGATAGCAGTTGCATCTTTCGACGTGGGGTCTTTATGAGCAAATATTTGAAGCAAAAAGCCCATAGCCTCGAGCGAAAGTTTGTCTAGCGGTTGCGCCGATAACAATGCGTGAGCAGCTGAGATGTCTGTGTCTCCATTCTTATCGCGCAGATAAAGCGCCATTGCTTTTAGGTCTATGCGCGCATTGCCCTTGTAATCGTCTATGTATTTATCAATATTTTTTAGATACTGCATCGTTTTTTCTAGCATCCGTGCATTGACGTCGTATCCCGCCTTTTTTGCGAGAATTAGAGCTTGCGCAACGTTCAATGTTACGTACGGATAAGTGATGCGTTCTGTACTTCTCCATAGTGCGAAACTTCCATTTGGTTGTTGTCTGGACTGCAGTTTCTGTAAATCGTCGGACACAGTTTTTTTAATTTCCTGTTCTCCAGGCAATCCTTCTGCGTGAAATTCTTTGAGCATATCTTTCATCAAACTGATTGAGATTAACCTGGACGAGATTTGCTCCGAGCATTCGAAAGGATAATGTTGTAAGTAGATGAATGCATCAGTGAGGGTTTCTAGAACCGTGGTGCTGGTGGTCAGCTCCAGTGAGCCGAAGTCTGGTATCACATCTTTGGGAGTCTCAATGCTCTGGGCGATGGCACCATTTTCGATCTGTCCGTACGTAGCAAAAGCCTCGGTGGTCGCCGGTGTGTAAACCGGTAGGCTGAATTCTGCCGCATCGCTATTGGTGCCTGCTACGGCTATGACCTGGAATCTGGCGGTGCCACTCTTGACGGTGCTCGCTGGAAGTCTGATCTCAACTCTATCGTTAGCTGGAATCGTCGTATGCCTTCCCTGCCCATGGGTAAACTCAGCGTTCGCGGCTCTGGCTGCGAGATTGACATCGATAGGTGTATCAGTCTGGTTGCGCAAGACTACCGGTAATTCAAACTGGTCGCCATAGTTCAGGAAGCGCGGAGCCGATGGTTTGACCATAAGCGGAAGTCGAACCGTCAAAGACGCGTCTCCGGAGCCAAATTCATTGCTGGCATGAGAGGCCACTGCCATTATGCGGTAGCGAGTCAAATTATCAGGAAGCTTGAATTTGACTTCGGCATGTCCTTTTTCGTCTGTGACTACAGATGGTGCCCATTTAGCCAGAGCATCGAAGTTTGATCGAAGTTGTACCGATTGCGGTCCCTGACCAGGTTCGGATTCTGCCATTCCCGCAACGGGCTTTGGTGCCATCGCATTTTTAGCCTTGTTGTAATGTCCCCGACTCAGTACCTGAAACTGAGTGCCTGCGTTCGAGTAGTCCTGACCCTGACCTCCCACAGCTCGAGCCACTTCATTTGCTGCTCCAAAAGCTGGAGACGCCGCCGGCGCCGCCATGGCACCCGCGCCCCCTGGCATAGGCGGCGGGGGAAGTGCTGTAGGATAATTCTTGTTTCTTAGTGACTTCGCAACTGGCTCTTTCAGGAAAGCTGTCATATCCAAACTTTCGCGTTCCCTGAGCACTTCCGCACCGGTTCCAACCGGAGGATAAAAAGTTTGCAGTGGATCGCTAAATTTATAATTGACCAGAGATAACAAGGCGTCGTCAACAACCGCCACTGCTATTTCAGCGTTTGCAACGCGCGCTCCAGTGTGATCAGTGACATCAATATTTATTGATACTTCTTTCCCCGGTGCACTGGATGCAACATCTGGCTTGGCATCGACATTCAATTTCCTGTCTTCATTAGAAACAGTGATGTTTACTGAGCCTGCTGCTTCAGCCGGTGCATTTTTTGTCTTCGTATCTTGCTTGTCGATACCCAAAAGGTCGACTTGCACTCCTATTTCCGGGATGTCGTGGTCTGCGATCGATATTTCAAGGTCGTAGGAACTTTCGTTCATGTGGAAAGGCACAGTCGTCGAAAGTCCGTTGTGCCAGATAGTTGCTAACCCTTCAGCTGGAAAGAATGGTGACTGCACCAGAACGGTTGCTTTGTCTCCAGGCTTGTATTCACTTTTTTCTGGTAGCAGAATCAACTTTTGCAAATTAAAATGCGCATCGGGATTTGCTTCTGCACGAGCTGTGCCGCCTTCGCACCAAAATTTATTTATTGTCTCGTTTCGGCGCCCTGATGAGTCGGTTACGGATGAAACGACTTTATAGAGCCCTCCTAGTTTCGGTTGCAACGAGATCTGAACAGGCTTTGCCCCGGATGTGATGCTTAATACTTGAACGTCGTCTTTCTTCTCCACCGGATTGCCACCGACATCTTCAGCAGAGGCACGATAGAGTTCTATTTTTACTTGAACATTCTCCATCGCCTTGCCATCAACATCGGTGACGACGGCAGACATGGGCAAGCTGGTCTCTTTTTTTACAAAGCTCTTTTCCAGCTTTGTACCCACGTAAAGCTCCGACGGATGCACCAGTAAAGTGGTTGTGTCTGTCCACGTCTGGCGATTTACGTCCTGAACAGTTGCACTTACGGTTATGTTGGAAGGCTCGCTTGGATGCACATCGAGATAGTCAATATGCAGATAATTCTTGCCGCTACTATCAGTGGTGCTCTTGAGGTGCTGTTGTCGCGTTTTCGCTCGGTTGAATGGAACGGGAAATAAATAGTCAAAATATGGAAAGGGCGCCTTGCCGAATAGAAATTCACTCCAACCAGGGGGACTGTAAGTGGTGCTTGTTGACGTAGCTGTCCAATTGATGTCTGCGTTCGCCAGACTGCCGCCGGCAAAATAGTTCGTCGTTGCAGACAGAGTAGTTGCGCCTTTGACAATTTGAACCGAAGGACCCTCGTTATTTACTTTAAGTTCAAATTCTGGTCTTCTGAATTCGGCGACGCTAATCCACAAATTGTGAGTGGCGAGCGATGGCTTGTTGACCTCGCGGCTCTCGCCGATAAGATTCAGTTCAACGTTGCCTAAATTGACATTAGTAGGCAGGGTGAAAGACAGATCGAACCCACCGAACTGATTGATGTCGGTTTTCCCCTTGCCAATCTCGTTGCCGAGGCTATCTACAAAGCTATACGAAATGCTTTTGAATACTTGTGGCAAAGACAGATCGGCAGTAGGTTTATTTAGCCTTTGTCTGAGTATCCCTTTTGCATTTATTTTTTCGCCGGGTCTATACGGTGAGCGATCTGTCACCACATACCATAAATAATTGGTGCTGTTTTCCTGTCTGCTGAATGTATAGGGACGCCCGACAATAGCAGCGTCTTTGCCACTTCTAGCAACCAACACTCTTTCGTAGGATTTATCTGTAAGTGGGACGGTAACAAGTCCATTTGCATCTGTTTGATAAGCATCCCCGCCTGGTGCGAATGAAACCTTGGCGCCCTTTACCGGGACCCCAGTAACGAGATCTGTTACCCAGGCTTGTATCGATTGAGCGTCTACAAAAGCATCGAGTCCGATATTGGTGCATTGCACCCAACACATATGCTCATTGTCATTGTCATACGGAATCTCATGGCTCTTGAATGAAATTACAATGCTGCCACGGTTGTTATCTAGCCAGCGTCCGAGGTCGACATTGGTCACGACTACGTGATCTTCCACGTTTTTTATTTTGAGGGGGCCAATATGGGCAGGCTTGTGATGCTTTACGAATTCATAGCGGTCTTGTTGGAATTTTGAATATTCCTCTGGAGCTACTGAATAAATACGCATCTCCAGAGAGGTCAAATTGACACTTGTAAGCGCAAATTTTGGTTTTGATTCGCTGGGAAGAACCATGAGATCGTCGGGCATGTAAAGTTGCTTGTCGACGTGCTTAACGTTAAACTTTAATGTTTGAGTGCCACCAACTAACTTTTGTCCGAAGACATCTGTGATCTGGCCGCTCAATTGCACCTGATAAGTAGTGTTAGGTTTTTTTGTGCCACTAATTGTTATGGTGTCCTGATAACATTCGATTTTGACGTCGGCGATCGGCGGCGAAATTGTAATGGTTGACGTATTGACACTCTTTTTGTCGATACCATTCGAGAAGCGAACAGACATTGGGTCGTCCGGTAGAACACTTTTTTCGTACGCGGCCTGAGGCAGAACCTTAAATACTCCGTAGGTGAGGAACTGAAAATCTGCGCTTTTCTTTGAAAGCAATGGTCCTTCCGCTGATTTAATTTGCGGACCTATCTTCACCGCAATGGTGCTAGCTAGAGGTAAAGGTGCTGATGCTTTGAAAACAACGAAAGTGTTTTCAGGCACATCTTTCAATCGCGACTTGAGGACCTTGTCACTGTCGATTTCTGCTTGACTTGCAGAAACGACAGGGAAGAATTGTTCTCGTGTGGAGATTTTTGTCATAGCTAAAATCGCTTCTTTATCTATCTTTTGATTGAAGCGAGCCATAATCAAAGTGGTTGGTTTGACCGACGGAGAAATATCCGGATAACTTGAAATCAATTGAACTGTCGACGTGGAAAAATTCCAGGTTTCGCCCGTTGCAAGTTTTCCACCTGTGACCGATGCTGTGCCCGCTGGCACATTCATCTCATAAAAAGTGGACATCGGTAATTGTTTTGCAGTTGGTTCGAAGGTTAGTGTTTGTGTTCCGAACCATTTCCACTGTCCATCTAGCGCAGGCTTGATCGAAACTGGAGGAGTTTTGGTCTCAAGAGAGCTCTGGGTGGTAATTGGAACCATCGGCTGCGAGAAGGTAACTGAAATGGCTGAGGCATGATCGATATTGCCAACCGGACGCTTACTTGTGATCGATAGCGGCGAACTTGTTGGCGCCGCGGGAGCTGCTTTTTGATCGTGTGGCGGAAACGGTTCGTTTATGCGATTTTGTTTGTTTGGCGGAGGTAATGAACGGGCTGGCAGAACAAATTCTCTAGCCTTCTCTTGCACCAGAGGCGGCAATAGTTTGAGCAGTTTATTAGTCTCTGCCTCAGACAAGATTTCAGCAGGCGCAACTGGTGTTAGCTCTTCATTATCTTGTGCAGGCTTGCCTGGACTGATTTTGAATTTCAGCCCATCGGTTTGTTCTTCGCCAGTACCGTCGGTATCGCTTGTAGTGCCATCGCTCGAGCGGTTTATAGGAAACCCATGACGCCTGGGCGGCGGCATCATTGCGATAATGTCTCGATTCTCAGTTTGCGTGGTGCTGTGAGCTAGGCTCTGAGCCGTACTATCTGTAAGTTGTCGTGTTTGATCTCCGGCTGGTTGTGTGCCTATGCCGAGGGCACATGCTTGAGAGAGAATTATCGACTGCGCCATCGTTACTGCAATGAGATGCCTTAATCTATGCCATGCAAAATTCATGCGACACTTCCCTGCCAATCTGCACCCGTTATGCGGGTCACTATAACACCACTGGTGAAACCCAGCATAATGGGCAAAAATTTTTCGCGCGCCAGGGAAAGCCCTGATCTTTCTTTGGGGCAGTTCTTTTGGGAGACTGAAAATGATTTAAGAAGTTTGTGATTTAAGAAGTTTGTGCTGTAGTTAAATCGTCGAGCTTCGACCAGCCTTCATACAAGAACGCTATTTGGTCGGGATGCTTTTCGGGGGAGGTTTCAATTAGCAACAGGGCCTCTAAAAATGATGTTTTGGCATCATCGAACCTTAAATTAGATATGTGCATATTGCCCAGGTTTATCAAGTAATTGATTCTCACGAAATCATGGAGGACTTTGCTACCTTTCACCGAAACTATCGACAATTCCTGAAGCAGTAATTCGTCGGCCGCCAGGTACTTCCCGCGTCGCGTAAAATAACCCGCAACTTCTTGATATATGTTTTGACGTAAAAAGGACAGTCTGTCGTCCTCGGCAATTAAGTCGATAACAGTACCGATTGCATTTTCTGCGTATTCCGCGAGACCGTGTTCATTGAGACAGTTAACCAATGCGATGAGATCGAGCGGAATCGTATCCGTAGGATAGGTTTTATGGGCTTGAGCACTCTCCACGCGCGTTTGAGATTCATTGATCTTGCATGACTTTTGTTTCTTCTTCATGCATGGCAACGGCTCGCTTACTTTATGTTCTTTCAACAAGGTAATGAACCGAGCGAACTCTTTTTCCACCTTTAGATGATTGCTTTCACCACAAGCTTTCAGCGCGCCTTTAAGGCTGGAGCATGCATTATCTTCTGGATCAACTTTATTATCATCATTGCTAGACATATGCAGCATCTCACGTTGCCAGGTGCAGCCTAAGACCTGCACTATTGTGACTTGCACTGTTACTGTTCGGCGGACACCCTTTAACCCTTCAAAGGTTCACGCTTCACGCTAGTCATAGTCGCCATCTGTTTGTTTTAACAGATTCTCTAGATCACTGCATTGTCCTTGTTTGATCGCAGACAAAGCATATGGCAATGCCCGACTTATGTCTCCAGCCAGCAATCCCGCTTCACCAATTTCGTGAGCTGCCAGATCACCAGCGAAACCGTGTAGATAAACGCCACACACCGCGGCATCAATCGGTTCCATTCCCTGCGCTAACAAACCTCCTATCGTGCCTGATAACACGTCGCCTGCTCCAGCAGTCGCCATTCCTGCGTTACCAGTGGGATTGATAAAGACGTGACCTTCGTAATCTGCAACTACAGTGCGAGCTCCCTTTAAGACCACTACGCACTTGAATTTCTCTGCGGCTTTCTGCGCCCACGAGATTCTGTCGGATTGTATTTCATCGGTGGACACATCCATCAATCTCGAGAGCTCTTTTGGATGTGGTGTCAAAACGATTTTATTGTCTTTACCGATCAACGATTCCTTGCTTCGCGAAAGAGCATTGAGTGCATCGGCATCGATTACGCAAGGTTTCTTCGTTGCTGCCAATTTTTCTCGAACAAACCTTTGAACAAATTGAACTGTTTCATCTTGAGTAGAAATACCGGGTCCAAGGATAATTGCAGTAGCCTTTTGCAAATCATCGTCTAATTTATCTAGCGCCTTTAAACTTATCGAATTACTTTCTGTCTCAGGAAGGGAACGGTAAATGACTTCCTTAGGAGGAAGTTGTGATAGCAATGAGTGTGGCACCGCCAATAGTGACAGTCCTCCTCCAACACGCAAAGCGCTTTCGCTTGCGAGCAGCGTGGCTCCCATCATGCCCAGGCTTCCTGCAATAGTCAAAATTGTCCCATAAGTTCCTTTATGGGAATCTGCAGGGCGAGCGGGGAGTATCTCCCGCACCCATTCGGACACGGCAAGCTGAATCACCGGCTTCTGATCGCCGAGATCAGGAAGACCAATGTCTATGACGGTAATGTCTCCGGCCAGTCCGCCTCCAGGCTCATTTAATAAGCCTGGTTTGAGATATCCGAATGTTACGGTGTGGTCGGCTCGTATTGCCGCACCACGGATCTGACCACTATCGGAATCAACGCCCGATGGTAAATCTATCGCTAAGATCTGTGCTTCCGAACCATTGATAGAGTCGATTGCTGATTTGTAATCATCTTTCACTTCACGAGTGATACCAGTGCCAAGCAGCGCGTCTAATATCAGTGTCGGTGATACATCGTCTGGTAATCTGTTCGCGGTGGTAATCGGAATGCCGAAGTGTTGAACGAGAGCCCTATTTGTATTCGATTCTTCAGTAGCCATCTGGAATTCTGCAGCACCCTTGTCGGAAGGAAGCAGCACCACTAAAACCGGTACTTCCCAGAGATGCAAATAACGAGCAGCAACCATGCCGTCGCCGCCATTGTTTCCACGACCGCAGAATACAACTACGTCACCAGGATTTTCTTGCCAGAGGCTCAAGGCTATCTCAGCGGCACCGCGACCCGCAATCTCCATTAATGTCTGGCCCCATCTCGCGTCGCAGATCTTTATATAGGACGCTTCTAGCTCTCTGAGTTGTGCAGTCGTGGGTATGCGAGATGGCAGTCTCATGATTCCTCCTCAGTTGTGACAAATGACCAATGGTAAGTCGTTATTTAACAGGACTGTTCGAAACTGCGGCAGCTCCCATCTGGCTCTCCACGACAACGCAACGAACGAAGTGCCCTGGCTTTTTCTCTTCCAGAGGCGGGACGGCCTGTCTGGATCTTTCTTCTACGAGTGGACACCGATCTGCGAATCGGCAACCCTGAGGTAGTCGCACCAGATTTGGTGGCTGTCCATCAATTGGCGTCAGTCTCGCCGATCCCGGGCGTGGTATCGAATTTAGTAGGCCGATAGTATAAGGATGCATCGGGTCATTGAACAGCTTGTGCACGGGTGCTGATTCAACAACAGAACCCGCATACATAACAGCCACCATGTCGCACATTTCTGCTACTACACCAAGGTCGTGTGTGATCAAAACGATAGACATGCCCTGCTCTTTTTGAATCTGGCGCAAAAGCTCTAGAATCTGGGCTTGCACAGTCACATCAAGGGCTGTCGTTGGTTCGTCGGCTATGAGCAATTGCGGTTCGCAAGCGAGTGCCATTGCAATCATCACGCGTTGACGCATACCACCCGAAAATTGATGCGGATATTCGTCGATTCTTGAGGCCGCCTCTGGAATACGCACTTTATTCAGTACTTCTATGGCCCTCTGTCGTGCGACTTTGCGTGACACTTTCTGATGCAGTTCAATGGCTTCCATGATCTGGTCGCCGATCGTATAAACAGGATTTAGTGACGTCATTGGATCTTGCGGAATCAGTGCAATGCGATTGCCTCTGATGCTCTGCATCTGTTGCTCTTTGAGCGTGAGCAAATTTGTGCCATCAAAAATGATCTCTCCGCGCACGATTTTGCCGGGAGGTGGAACCAACCTCAATATCGACAACGCTGTAATTGATTTCCCACAGCCCGATTCACCAACGATGCCAAGTACCGAGCCTTTTTCAATTTTCAAATTCACATCGTCAACAGCTCGAGCCAGACCGGCTTCTGTTGGAAAAACCGTGGCAAGATTTCGAATTTCAAGAAGTGGAGCCATTTGAGCCAGCAATGTCGGTGGGCAGGAGCGCACGCTTAAGTCGGTTTATGATGTCAGACTTGATAAACTCGGTCAATAAGCGCGATTCAATAGATGCATTGAGAAGGCTTGCATGTTGTCATGCGTATGTGTAATGTGTTGGCGCAATTATTGGCTTGGTGAGAAATTATTATCGAATCTAACTCTCCAGATGTTTTAATAGAAGAGGAGGATTTGCACGCATGGCAGACACTGGTAACACTAGAGATATTTCGGTCCTGCAGCTTTTAACCAAGCTAGTTAAAGAGACCGATAGGCTTGTTCGGCTCGCTGACGATATCGACACACACGCCAGTACTCCGCAGGCAAAAGCTGCGTTTAACCTCATTGGTTCCGAGGTGAACAACATACTGACTATAATCAAGTCATCTCTTGAACCTTTATACAGGCTCTATGAACTCGACCCAGGCATGAAGAAGCTCGATCAGAATCGTCGCAATTCAATTATCAGGGAGTTCAATCAGTTGGAAGATGGTCCTGACACGTATGACGAACAGGCTCTCTGGACTGATATCAAAGGGAAGCCTGAAAAGAAAGACTGACGATACTCATCCGAGAACACTGTTCTTCCGAACACTCATCTTACAGACGCTCATCTCACGAAAAGCTGACTGAGCTTCTTCGCTGAAGATTATGTCTTGGAAAGTATTGCACCAGCTACGCTGGTCTGTGTTGCCATCTTGTTTTCAGGAGTGGCAAGCAGTTTGCGCCATTCTTCGCATTGAAACTCTTGCACTGTTCGCTTGAGGCTGGCAAGGAATGGCTTGAAGTGATGCATGCGCATTTCGACCCAGCACTGTTCGAAAGTCCAGTTTTGCACCATTCTGCGGTAAATTGCGCACAATGTACCGGTGCGGTCTGCGCCCTGACGGCAATGAACATAAACCGGTTGATTTTCTGGAGCTGTCACGATCTTGAGGAATGAAAGAATTTTGTCTGGAGTCGGTTTCATGAATCCCATTGGAATGTGAACGTAATGCAAGCCGAGTGTGTTTACGGTTTGACTTTCATGCTCGATTCCGTCGCCATCCATCCGCAGATCGATGACTGTTTTGATGCCACCCTGAGCAAGCTTCGCAAGCGATTTGTCAGATGGCTGAGCACCTCTCCACATGGTGGAAGATACTTTGGCAAAATTATCTACTTTCGCTGTCTCAAGCACTTCTTCGCTGACAGTCGGAAATGCAAGCTCTTCCGCTGATACCGGATGCGGTGCTATCAGTCCAAGTAAAGCAACAAGTGTAAGCGCGATGACATTGAACCGATTGAATGCACAGAATGACTTAGACAAGCGACCACCCCAGAGAGCTCACTTGAAGGATCTTAACTCGGAACTAACTGACTAACAAGCGCGCCAAATATTAATTCAATTCTCGACAATTAAGTTTTCTGCCACCTGGTCGAGCTCGACCGTAATTGACATGCTGGCGGGCGGTTTGTGCGGATGGGCTCAGGTGGTGGCGCATGTGGTGTCAGTTCATTTGTCGCAACAGAGCGAAGGCTGGCATTATATGCGATGCCAGGTGAAAATCTGCGATTGGAAATGAGTTGGCGCGAGTTGGAGTAGTTTCGAATTGAGTCTGGAAGGTGACCTTACGGTCTGCGCTGAGACAATGCACTCATGACTGTTCTGGTCGCTCGTTTCAGGTTCGCTAAAAGCTTTGAAGGCCCTGACATTCTTTCTGGTTCGACCTCGTAAAGCGGTTTCCGTGGCGGCGCGAATGAGTATTTTCTGGCGATAGGTTCCAAATAGGTTGGCGGTCTGTCCCCGTTAGTTGGCTTATTTACGACCGTCTGGCAAGACTCAGTTATAGATTCCAGCTCAGCCATGAATCTACGCACGTCATCCGCCGGTGTGCCGGTTGTAGCGAGCTTAGCTTTTACGTTTACATTTATAGATGGGAGTTCATTGGACATCGGGTCACCAGGTTAAATGCTTGAGCATTTAGAACGAAGCGGGGCTTCTTCACTCCTTAGATACTCGGTAATAAATTTTTGGTGGGGTGGTAAGTGCGGACCGGACAAAATGTCATGTAATTACTTGACTAGAGGATAATACATGACAACTTGTCGATATTTTCAAAAATTTAAGGTTAAAGCTTAGCTACCGCTAATTTTAGCTTGCTCGCTCTCACACCTTTTTCACAAATTACATCCTCTTGAATTGTTATCACATTGTTAATTAAGGGGCACCTCTTCTCTGCCGGAAACCTGTACTGGGAACATACTCCGCAGGCTGGTAGTCTTATGATCTCGGAAGGGTTGAAGATCGAACCCACTGATTGAATGAGCCCGAACTGGTCGATTGTTAGTTAACCGAGCTTAAGCTCAAAAAGAATCCACCAGTGAGATATCAAAATTCCGAAGAGAAATGGCGACCAGCCATTCAGGTTTTGCGCGTGCAAGTCCTGGTCGGAATTCATCGCAAGAGCGGTCTGATAGCTGTAGGTCTTAGTTCACACGGCGAAGGCAACAAAATGAAGACTAAAACGAATTTGAAATATGCGTCCGAGGACGAATTGCTGTTGATTGACGGTGCTGAAGAATTTGAGCCTCGCAGCTCGAACTCGGACATTGAGCTCGAAATCAAAGCTGATAAAGATTCCAGCCGAGCAGAAGACACCGTCACCAGTTACCTTAAGGCAATCGGCCGCTATCCATTATTGACCGGCGCGCAAGAGATCGAATTCATGCGCGCGGCGAAGAAGGGTAGCGAAGAAGCCCGCAAGAAACTGATCAATTCCAATTTAAGATTGGTAGTAAGTATCGCGAGGAAGTTTGCCAATCGTGGCATGACTCTCTCTGACTTGATACAGGAAGGAAATCTCGGGCTCATGAGAGCCATTGAGAAGTTCGATCCCGAGTTAGGTTATCGGTTCTCTACTTATGCGACCTGGTGGATAAGGCAAGCCATAACTCGCGGCATCGCCGACAAGTCCAGAATGATTAGATTGCCAGGGCATATGAACGAGCTTTTGTCGCGCTCACGTAAGAACGTGAGAGTTTTGAGCGAGAAGCTTGGGCGCTTGCCGACCATCGACGAGCTGGCTGTGGCCACCTCGGTGGACAAAGGTAAATTGAATCAGGCACTGGAAAGCTCGAGGGGATTACTTTCGCTCGATGCGTCGACAGGTCAGGATTTCGACAGTACCTTTGGTGACATGATTGCTGATGAACAAGCTACTCCGCCGGCAGATCTTGTGTCTTCCGAATTTCTCACAAGGGATTTGAATGAAGCGCTCAATATACTGACGTCGCACGAGCAGTCGGTCATTCGCTTAAGATTCGGGCTTGGCAAAGACATACCGATGAGTATGTCCGAAACAGCCGTAACTTTGGGCATCACAAGGGAAAGAGCGAAGCAACTTGAAACTCGCGCGCTGCGTAAGCTGCGTCGAAATACCAAGTTGTTGCCACTGAAAGATTACCTCGCGTAAGCGCTCGCACAAAAGAAAGAGTGAACCCGGAATTTCAGGTTCACTCTTTTTTGCATTCACTTTGACAGTCCCTCTCAAAGTCTTTCTCGGACTCTTCTCGGACTCACTCGTTTGGTCACTCTTCTACGCTTACATTACCGACCAGTTTTTACTTCCTAATAGTCTTCGCACCATTGGGGCGAACGTTGACATTGGTTCGTTTAGGTAATCTGGATCAAACGAGATTTCGTCGTATTTTGCACAAAACTCGATGGTCTGCTCGTAATACGGGCTGCTCTTGAACTGCTCTCTTCTGTTTGGATCGATTCCTAATTTGTCCCCGAAATAATATGTTTGAAAAATCCCATGGTGCGCTAGCATCCATTGGTTACCCTCACTGATAAACGGATGCAAGATCGCGCCGGCGATTTCTCCATGATTGAACGGCCCAAGGCTTTCACCGAAATCATGCAAAAGGCAGCAAACGATGTATTCTTCGTCGCGATTGTCTTTAAGTGCTCTTGTCGCTGACTGCAATGAGTGGGCGAGCCTGTCGATAGGATAAATCGCGTCGCTTTTTAAAGTTTGCAGCATATTCATTAGCAGGTCTGGAAGTGCCTTAAGAGCGTTTGTGTGGACTTTCGCTAGCAGAGCGAAATCCTCTACCGTTCCTTCATCCATGCGTTTGAAATGCATTTTGATTGCCTGATGCATTTTTGCAGTGTCTGGATCGGCTAGTGCTAATTCGGCTGTGGAAGAATTTTCAGTCACTTTAATTTACCTGCAGTAGCTTTAGTAAGAACTTGCATGGAACAACCTTGCAATGGAAAAATCCGAATCTGTTGGACTGTATCTATGTACCCCTGCTGTCTCCGATTTTACTTACTCGGTCAGCAATATGAAATTTGCTCTCATGTCAGCCTGGCTTGGTCCTGCCAAGATTATGCATTGCTTTTTGTATTGTTAAATTGGAGCCCTTAATGAAAAAGCATGTAAGCAGATAAGCAAGTACCAAACGAAGCCGGGTAAACAACGAAACCGATGCAGTTAGATGCCTTTTTTGTAATAGATCTTGCTGTCGTAGCCATTTACTTCATCACCATTATTTACGTGGGATTGAAGTTTGGAGAGAAAGAAGACAATTTAGCCGACTTCTCCCTCGGTGGCAGAGCCATTCCATGGTTCGCAGTGCTCGCTTCAATCATTGCCGCCGAAACCAGCGCCGCGACATTTCTCGGCACTCCGGGGGAGGGGTTCGGGCTTCTCAATTACACCTATCTGCAAATCGCTCTCGGTCTGGTGATTGGACGGATTATCGTCGCTTACCTGTTTATCAAGCCGTTCTTTGATTTGAACGTCTTTTCCATCTACGAATACTTGCAGGTGCGTTTTGGAAAACTTACACGACAGGCGGCCTCTGCTAC
>Ga0182030_10010879_pt1 | contig 18415 bp, 15 predicted proteins | sample 812S3MmetaG_FD_121299 | JGI IMG/M metagenome (GOLD analysis project Ga0182030, IMG submission 121299) | Permafrost microbial communities from Stordalen Mire, Sweden - 812S3M metaG (Illumina Assembly) | ecosystem: Environmental > Terrestrial > Soil > Wetlands > Permafrost | place: Sweden...
ACCGACCTGCCGATTGAGATTCGGTTTATGGTCCAGCACGGCCAGCCCTTCAAGCGGGAACCCAGCCGCAAGGGTCCACAGTCCACTTACACGCTTTTCCGGCCGGAGAAGACGGACCTCGTCATCTACGACTTTCTGAATGACGAACTGCGGATCAGCACCAGCACCATTGGCGAGTTGCGGTTGTACCGGGAGAAGTTTGGGAAACACGTCTTCGGCGATCCGGAAAAGTTCGTCTACAGCCAGAAATACACTTTGGCGCCGTTGAAGACGGACGGCGCGGCCTCGCTCCTATGCCGGGACGTCGGCGGCATCGAGTGGGTCCGCCTAACGGAGCTTGAATATGCATGGCCGTGTGCGTTCGACTACACCGAAAGGCACAAGGCCAACGACGTATTTAAGGCGCTCGAGATGAGACGCCGGGGGATGGAGACGGAAGCGGTGTTTTTGCATGCCCGTTTTGCGGTGAAGCTCGCGGGCGAGTCAAATCCGCGCCCCGTGTTGATCCAGCCGCCGAACATCGCCGAGTACGGCCGCGGCGAGGAATCGGCCTTCATTGAGCAGTGGTTGCGGGTCCGTGGATTCGTACTGGTGGGATTGGTGGCGGACGATGAGAACCCTCAGTCATTTATGGCGGTCGCTTGAGACCATACCGGGGCTGCTTGCCATCCCGGCATTTTGGGAGGCGTACTGCGGACCCGACATTGACGTAATCCGGCCGCACCTCCGGGTGACCGACATGGAAGGCGCGCTCTATCCGTGTCCCAAACAGCGAGTGGGCTATTGCCCGAGAAGGATCGTGGATTATGGCGATGGCGAGTTTGCCGCCCTCTGCCGCGACCCGTACCAGATCTGTGAGAGAGTTCCGCTGACACAGCGGGACGTTTTGTTGCAGGAGTTGGAGGTCGCCAGCTTCGCAAAGACGCTGGCCGGGCCGCTCGGCATCCGGTGGCAGGGCCCGGTGTCGCGCGGCGATGGCACCTGGGGCATCGGCCTTTCGGACAGACGCGACACGCGAACCCGCCCGGTATTCCTGGTGCTTCTACCCGAGACAGGACGTTTCGTGGCGGTTGTGCACAGGCTTTTGCTGACGGTGTCTGGGCCCTTCGTGCTTATCGCCCCCACCAGCCGGCATCGCACCATGGAAGTGCAGGAGTTGCTGCACGCGCGGGGTGTCTCGTTCCTTTCGCTGGAAGAGCACATACTGCGCGACGACGAAGGTCGGCTTGTCGCAGTTGATCCTCAGGCCCCTGGCGGCGAAGTCCCCGCCACCGCGAAGGAAGACCGCCACCGCGTGGTGAAGGAATTCACCGCCCGCAACAAGTGCAAGGTGAAGGATATCCAGGAAGCGGCCGGCGTGGACGAGGCCGACTACTACAAGTGGCTCCGGGGCAAGACACCCGATCACTATTCAACCTGCGTCGCCATCGAACGGGTGCTTCGGAATGGCCTACCGAGTCGAAAGCGCCAGGCATGCGAGTGAAGAGACGAGAAATCAATGACAGTCACCATCCACCGGATCGGGGAATTGCAGTGGGAGATCAGGTTTCGGCTTTCGGCAGGCCCAGCTTGCGAAATCACAGGAGAGCTTGAAATTGAGACGGAGCCAGGGCACGAACTAACGCAGGAGTTGGCCGAAGCCCTGGTGCGGAAGTACCGCGAACCCGCCAGTCGAATGGTCATGCGGGCCGGGCGGAAAGACCGGGCCTAACCCACGGGTTCCACGGCCTCGAAGGTGCGAGCGCTCCGGTAAAGCGCACCGGCGCGATTCTTTCCAACTCTGAAAATCCAACCTGTTTCGCTTCCCAGGCCCGCAATGCGGGTTTGCAAGCACGGAAGAGGGAAACACGCTTACGGAAGAGGAGCAATGGGCCAAGCCGCGTCGTATTGTCGCGGTGGCCGAGATGGTTTGGGGGTGGCTGACCGGGTAACGGTGGAGCTACCGTTACATTCCCGACGGTCAGCGGGGTTCCTGTTATGCTACAAGCTGCTGTCGATGAGAGCCGCCTTACTGCTAACGCCATCGAAGGTTGAGATTCAGGACGTTGCCCAACCGGAGATTGCTGCCGGCGAGGTTCTGATCCGGCCGAAGCGCGTGGGCATCTGCGGATCGGTCTCCTTTTATCTGGGCCACCGGCCGGTCGAGTATCCATGGGTACTGGCGCACGAACTCGTGGGACGCATCGCCGCCGTCGCTGACGGCGTAACGAATCTGGGCGTCTGGCAACGCGTGGTGGCCGAGCCGAATTATCCATGCGGCGCGTGCCAGTTCTGCCGCGCGGGACGCGATTCGATCTGTCCGAACAAGAAGAGCATGGGCGTAACGCGACCGGGCTGCTTCGCCGACTGCGTCGCCGCGCCGGCCGAATTCGTGTGGCCTCTTCCGGAATCGATTAGCAATACGGACGCGGCGACGATCGAGCCGTTGACGGTGTCCCTGCATGCGCTGCTGCGATCGGGCGCCAAAATGGGAGATACAGTCGCGTGGAACTGACTGTGAATGCGGCGCTGCGAGGCAACCGCGTAGTGCCGCTTGGCCTCTCGTCTTCGCCGGCGACTTTCATTCCGCTGCGGCTGGTGCGCGCAGGAGTGACGATCGAGCCGAGCCTGATTTATGATGATCCGGCTGATTTCGAACGCACCGTCGGTCTGGTGGCCCGCGGCGTATTGCAACCTTCGGCGATCATGAGCGACACGTTCGAGTGCGAATCGATCGGCCGGGCGCTGGAACTTGCGAGCACGGGACAGGCCGGAAAGATCCACACGGTGATGTGTTGACGCGCGGCATCCACAATCTCCGCTGGTATATTTGCGGGCTGCTGTTTGCCGCTACGGTTCTGAATTACATTGACCGCCAGGTGTTCAGCATCCTCGCGCCTGATTTGCAACGCGCGCTTGGATGGTCGGAACTGGGTTATGGCCGAATCGTCATCGCGTTCCAACTTTCCTACGCGATCAGCATGATTGTCAGCGGGCGCATCATCGACCGCATTGGCTCGAAGGTTGGGTATACGATCGCGATGATCTGGTGGTCGTGCGCGGAGATGGCGCATGCGCTGGCGCGCACTCCACTGGGGTTCGGCGCAGCGCGAGCGGCGCTAGGCATAGGCGAGGCGGCGAACTTTCCAGCGGCGATCAAGATTGTCTCCGAGTGGTTCCCCCTTACGGAAAGCGGCACGGCGACGGGGATTCTGAACAGCGCGCCGACGATTGGCGCGATCGCCGCTCCGTTGTTTGTGCCGCTACTGGCCGCGAAATTCGGATGGCAGGGCGCGTTTGTGGCGACGGGAGCCCTGGCCGTGCCGTGGCTGATCCTGTGGTGGAAGTTCTATCACAAGCCGGCCGAGCATCCTCAGATCACCGCGGACGAACTCGCGGGCATTCAGCGTTTCCGCGCGCCAGCAACGGCGGAGCGCGTTTCGTTGCGGCAATTGCTGGGGTATCCGCAAACATGGGCCTGCGCGGCAGGAAAAGTGCTGGCAGACCCCGCTTGGTTTTTCTATCTCTTTTGGCTTCCCAAATTTCTTGCGCAACAGCACGGGTTGCGCGGTACGGCCGCCAGCAAGTATCTGGCGACGGTTTATGTATTCTGCGGTATGGGGTCAATGTTCGGCGGATGGCTCTGTTCGTCGCTGATGCGGCGCGGATGGTCGGTAAACGCTTCCCGCAAAGCAGTATTAGGGCTGAGCGCCGGGGTTATGCCGATCGTGATTGTGGCAAGCCAGGTAACCGATGCGTGGACAGCGGTCTTGTTGATCGGCGTCACGCTGGCAGCGCACCAAAGCTGGTCGACCCTCATGTATTCGATGAATGCGGATTTGTTTCCGAGCCAATCAGTTGCCTCGGTAACGGGTTTCGTCGGCGCTTTGGGTTCCGGCTCAACGATTCTGTTCGCGGAGATCACGGGACGAGTGTTGCAGCGGGATCCGAATCATTACGTGCCGCTGTTCATCGCTTGCGGGACGATGTACATGCTGGCGTTCGTGATCATACATCTGTTGGTTCCACGGCTGCAGCCGGTGAGAATCCAATCGGGAGCCGCTCTAGGATCGGCTTCGTAGCATCGGCCGCGGGATGCTCCAGGTTACCTTCGCACCAGCGCCGCGATACCGTGATGACACCGTTACTTTCTTGCCGGAGCCGTATTTGGAGCCGAAAATAACTAACTGGATGCAACCGCCGCCTTGGGGCGCACCTGGATCACTTCCGGGCGTAGCCGGCCCACTGCAGGGAAATGGAGTAGAGCGTGAGCAGGGGCTTTCCGCCGGGAACGGCCGTGGGCGAAGGCGTCAACACGCCATCGAACTGAGGCCGGCCGCGGCCTCCACGCTGCTGCGCGAATGCGGTAGCTCCAAACGGAGCCGCAGCGCCAAGAAGCTTGATCGCTTCGCGGCGGGAAGCCTGAGCCGGATTCGATTTCATGGCCGGTCCATTAGGGCAGGCTCTTCAGCCAGATGTTGCGGAAATGGACGGCGCAATCTCCGCGCCCCTCGAGTTGTAGAGCCAGATATCCATGATCCACAAACATCGTCGGGTGATCGTCGAGGAATTCGGACGTCAGATACCCGTTGATGAAGTACATGATGGTCCGTCCGCGAGCGATCAGATGGATCTGTGTCCACTCGGCGGGCTTGACCAGGCTCTTGAGCTGCTCCGGATCGCCGATGGTTCCGATCAGAGAAGGCTTTTCCCCGTCGGCCACTGCCGCGCGCACGGTTTGACCGCGAAATGCGCGGTCGGGGCGAGGTGGAACGCCGCGGTGCGGCCCCGCACAGCATTCGATCAGCGCGCCGGTGTTCGAATTCTGCATGTCGATATCGGCCTGATAGCCGCGAATGTCCCACTTAGAATATTTCTTGTCCGGGACTTCGCCGAGCTTGGTGCCGCGGAACTGAATTCCGCTGTTGGATCCGGCACCGTCGAGCTTCAGTTCCAGCTTCAACTCGAAGTTGCCGGGTTGGCCGCCCTGCCAGATGAGGTATGTGGAAGCAGCGCCGTCAGCGAGATACTGCGCGATGATTTCGCCGTTTTCCGCGCGCCAGATGTCGGTCGGGCCGTCCCAGCCTTTGAGAGTCTTTCCATCGAACAGCGATTCCCAGCCCGCGTGCTCCTGAAAGTTGATGGGCGTGGGTTCCACGTAGCGTCCGCGGCCTTGGGCATACGCGGAGGCGCTCGACAGCAACATTGCTGTGAGTAATGAAGCCGTAGAACAAATAAGACATCGTCGATTTGATCGTTTCAGCAGCATCGCCTAACCTCGCTGGCACTACTTTGGCAGCCGGAACGCAACAAGAGAGTCTGAGATGGGAAGCCCCATTCCAATGGCCGTCCCGCCTGAAGCCGCGATCACCACGTACTGAGCACCGTCCTTACCCATGTAGGTCATGGGTGTTGCATGACCGCTCGCCGGCAATTCCGCGATCCAAAGCTCTTTGCCCGTCTTCGCATCGAATGCCCGGATACGATGGTCGTTTGTGGCGGCGATGAAAACCAACCCGCTCGCGGTGGCGATACTGCCTCCCATATTTCGCGCGCCGGTCTTGAACCCGAGGTCACCCATGCTTGCCAGCGACTCGTTGACGCCCAGCGTAGAGGTCCAGGCGATTTCGCCCTTATTTACGTCAACGGCGACGAGCGCTCCATACGGCGGCGCGTAGCATGGCACCGAGGCGCCGTCCGGCAGCTTGTAGGAGAAGGGATTCGCTGCGCGGCCTCCACCTCCACCTCCTCCTCCTGCTCCGCCGCCGCGTCCACCGGGTCCTGCGCCTGGCGGTCCACCGCCCGGCTCAGCGGTCATTACCTCGCCGCCGGGGGCCAAGGGCCGCGCGGCGCGATAGCTACCGGTATTGTGGACGTTAATGAAAACCAGACCAAGCTGGGGATTCCAGGATATTGGCCCCCAATTGGGACCTCCAAGGGTAGAAGGAAAGGTTACCTGGGCTGCGCTACTGATGGGTCTGGCATAGGGACCAGATTCCTGCAGATGATTGTTATTCCAGAAATCGGTGCAGAATTTTTCGATCTCGGGCGTCATCTTGTTGATGTCGTTCTTCGACATTCCCACACGGGCGATTGGACCCGGTTTCAGCGGGAACGGCTGCGTCGGCCACGTTTGATCGTTGGGATCGTCGCTGCGCTTGACGGGCCGCTCTTCCATTCCGTAGAGGGCCTCTCCGGTAACACGGTCGAAGATGTATACGTAGCTCATCTTCCCGGTTTGCAGCACAGCAGGAATGACGCGCCCGCCCTTATGAACGTCAATGAGCAGCGGGGGCGTAGGCATATCGAAATCCCACACGTCGTGATGGACGAGCTGGTGGAACCACTTCAGCTTACCGGTGGCGGCGTCCAACGCCAGGATGCAGTTGGCATAGAGATTCTTGCCGGGAGCAGTATCGGCGTGATTGGAGTCTCCGGTTGGCGCAAAGAGAATTCCGCGTTCTTCATCGACGACCATGGTTGACCAGGTGTTCGCGCCGCTTCGATCTATCCAGGTGTCGCCGGTCCAGTCGTCATGGTTCGCCTCGCCGGGCTGCGGAATCACGTGAAAATCCCAGACCAGCTTGCCGGTGATCGCGTCCCAGGCGCGAATATCGCCCCGCGGTTGTGGCGGGGAGCCTTCGCCGGGCCGGGCGGCGGTGATGATCAGGTTCTTGTAAATGGAGACCGGGTTAGGAACGGTGAAGGTATCGCGGCGGCTGGGCGGCACTCTTTCCGACGCGACACCGACATAAATATCGAGGATTCCCTTTTCTCCAAAATTCTGGGCCAATTCGTGAGTCTTCAAATCGAGACTCATCAGATAGCCTTTATCCGTGCCGAAGACGATCCGCGGGCCAACGGTCTTGGTGCCGGGCCAGTAGGCTATGCCGCGCCCGTGAATGTTGCGCGGCGAGTGGAATTGCCAAAGCACCTTGCCGGTCTCCGGCTCAATGGCGGAAATGGTGGATTTCAGGTTTGGATCGGACGGCGAACTGGGTGTTGAGATATACATGACGCCGTCGATGATGAGCGGCTGCACCTCAAATCGAAAATCCAGCCCGAGACTTCCGGCGGGCTTGGAACCGGCGCCGTAATGGAATGTCCAGGCCTCAGCCAGTTTCGAGACATTCTCCGGAGTAATTTGCGTCAGCGGCGAAAAATCGGAATTGTTCTGATAAACCGGCCACTGACTGGCGGGCTGTTTTTGGGCAGGCAAGCCCAGAGGCAATAGCAGGCCAGCCGTAAAGCCGGCGCTTCGGAAGAAACGCATTGCCTTCTTGCACTTTTTGGACACCATAGGGTTAAGTTATTTTACTGCGGGTTTCGCTGCGCCGGGAAACGGGTGCGGTGTCACGTCCGCCTGGGTTTCGCCGAGCGCCCACTTGATTCCTTCGAGCACCATTTTCTGGAACAGCGGATCGTCCCAGGTCTTCTCGTCGTGTCCCCAGCCTACGTTGTACATGCGGCCCTTGCCGTACTGTTGAGCCCAGACAACAGGGAAATCGCCATCTGGCCGGCGCGCGCGGTCAGCAGGGCTTAACTTGTCCGGGTCCAGCCGCATAATCACGTGGACTTTGTCGCGGGAATAGGGTTCCTTCAAGACGGGGTGTTGCTCCGTAAACTGAAATGGCGCGAGGCCGAATGCGTCCGCTCCAGGGAATTTTGGATCCTCCACAATCACCGTGGCGTTGGCATTGAACTCGCTCGACATCTGTCCGCCGATCAGTTCGAACCATTCCGGCCACTGGTAGTAACCAACCGTGGCAGCGTGTCCCACCACAATTCCTTTGCCGTCGTCGTGAACAAAGGAAAGCAAGTCCGCCTTCTGTTTATCGGTTAAGGTTCCGATGCCGGCGGGCAGAAGGAAGACCGCGTCGTAAAAATCCAGCGTCCTGGCATTCACGCCGCGCCCGGCATACCTCGGACCCTGTCCCATAATCTGGTCCTTGGTAATGAGCTGCGGGTCTGTTCGAATCATCGTCATGTATGCGCCCGATTCGCGGCCCAGGCGCTCGATGGTAGCCAGCGCGTGGGAGACCGAGTCGTGGTGGAACCCGGTCGATACATCAGCCACGACCAGCAGCTTTTTCTTTCCGGCCCAGAAGGCGGCGTCAGCGCCGCGGCCGCCCCCCTGACCTCTGCCCGGGCCAGCTGCCTGGCCCGGAGGTTGTGTCTGTGCCTGGGCCCACAGTCCGATCGTCGCCGTAGCGGCAATAGCGCTCAGGAATACGGATGAAAGCTTCATCGTGTATCGAGACCCGGGTCTATCGAATCAGAACGTCAATTTCATGGCAACCTGCAGAATACGCGGACTGTTGCCGGCGCCGGTGATGATGCCGGAAGTCGAGCTTTCGGTAGCCGACGGATTGGCCCACCAGGCATGGTTCAGCACGTTGAAGGCCTCGCCGCGGAGGTCCAGCCTGTATCTTTCCTTATAGCGGAAGGTTCGCCAGATTGTGGAATCGAGGTTGTAGTGGCCCGGCCCGTACATGGAATTTCTGCCCTCGTTGCCAAAGGTTCCGGACGGCTGGACCATAAATGCGCAAGGGTTGAAAAACGCCCTCTCGGTGCCAATCACCGACGGTGCGTTGCAGGTAGGATTGGCTGAAACCGGCCCCGCCACCCAAGGGTTACCGACCACGTTCGGCCGGTCCGAACTGACGGCCGACAGGGATACGTCGCTTCCGTCCGTTTCGGTAAACGGAGTGCCGGTGGCAGCAGTCAGAATCACCGATCCGGTCCATCCGCCAAGAATTCTTTCCACCCAACGGTTGGAAAACTTCGGGAGCTCGGCGACAATCGAAGAATTGAAAATCTGGCGGATATCTTGTGAGCAACTGGCGTATTCCGCGCTTGGGTTAAGCGGGTTCTGGTAGGAGTTGCCGATGTCCTGGCCGCCTTCACCGAGGTCCAGGCAGTGCGACAAGGTGTAGTTGGCGAGAACCGAAAGGCCATGGGTTAAGCGATGCTGCAGGGAGAGCAGCATCCCCTGGTAGGACGAATAGCCGTTTTCGTAGGAAACCAGCAGGCCGCCGGCCGACGTCCCAGGCGCGGCGGTCAGGTAGGGGCCCCACTTCGGGTTCGCCAGATTCAGCGCCGACCGCGCCGCCTCATTGGCGACGCCGCCCACCGTGGTGGTCGACGTCGTATTGCAGGTGGGGAATGTGGAGGTCAAAGTACCGTACTGCAAGGTGCAGGGGCCCGACGTTCCGACCATCCCCGCGGTGCTGATGATCCCAGGCATGGTTTCGCCAGCCGAGATAATGAGCGACTGGTTCAGGTTTTTCCCGAGCCACTGATCGCCCGACTTGTTGCCCAGATACGTGATTGTGGCCAGCCAGTTCGAAGTCACCTGGTATTGGAAAGAGACGTTCCAGGACTGTGTGTGCGCCGGCTGTTCATTCGAGTTCTGGAACACATAGGCCCCGTTTTGCGGAAAGACGATGCTGGATGGAGGCGGCTCCTGGTAGGGGAAGGGATTGCCGCCTGGATAGCTGAAGAACGGATTGGCAATGCCGCCCCCGTTGGCGGGGTTCGAAACGTTCACCGGGGCCGGAACAAAGCTGATCGTCGTCCCGTAGGGCGGATTCAAGACGTTGTGCATCTGATTCCACATCACCGAAGTGCTGTAGAAATAACCATAGCCGGCGCGAACCGACATATTTCCTTTTCCGGTCGGATCCCAGACCACGCCGATCCTCGGTTCAAACAGAGCCAGGTGGTTCTGTAGAATGGAATGGCCATTAAAGCCGGGGTCTCCCGGATAGGTGATTCCAGGAGGCGAGTTCGGGTAAACCTTGCTAGTTACTCCGGCGTCGTAATTGGCCAGATTGAAGTCGGAGATCGTCTTGTAGCCGTTGTGCTGCGGGATGAAGGGATCCCAGCGCAGGCCCAAGTTCAACTGGAAGTGCGACGCCACCTTCCAGTTATCCTGAACGAATAATGAGGGGTAGTTCTCGCCGTCGCGGGAGATCTGTCCGCCGCCCTGGGAATACCCGTCGGCCATGCCCGTCATGAAGTCCGCGAGAGCGTAGCCCGTGTAAGAAGCGCTTCCGGTACTGACCGTGGGCAGCGGGTTCACCTGGAACGTCCCGTCACCGTTCATTTGGGCATGCTGCCAATTAAACCCAAAGGCGATGCTGTGCGAGCCCTTCTGCCACATGACGCTGTCATTCACTCCGTATGTGTTTTCGTAATCGTAACCGAGGTTTCCAGGGGCCGAGAAATCGAAGCTCAAGAAGTGCGGCAACAGGCACGAAGCCGCCATGCCCAACGCACAGATACTGGGTATCTGGTCCACCGGGGCGCGCTGGCTTGCGGTGCGGGCATAAGTCAAGCGAAGAGAATTGACTATTGTGGGGGCGATGACGTAGGTATCTCCCAAACTGACGTTTTGCACGCGGTCGAGGAGCCCGGGACCGTTATTATCCGCAAGATTGCCCGGCACGAAGGCATCCGGCTGGGCGTAGTCGCTAATAAAGTAGCGGAAGAACCACGAATCCTTCACCGTGCGCTGCCAGTCCATCTTGGCAACATACTGGTACTCCCTTGAGATGGTACGAAGAACCGCGCTGTAATCGCCGCAGGCGTCATTGGGGGTCGGCTCCAAGGAGGCTATCGCCGCCGAGATCTTCGCCGAAGGGGTCTGCAGCCATTGCGGAAGAAGGATATTACTGTTGGTGGCCGTAGTCAGCTGCTGCGCGGGCTGTCCGGAGATGGGCGAGGCCACGGTATTGTTCAGGAACTTCTGACTCGTCTGACAGGGAGGCGCCAGATATGCCGTGAAATTTCCCTGCAGCTCCGCCGCTGTCGGAAGACCAGTCTTGCTGCTGCTGGCAAAGCTCCGCTGTTCAGTTCCCTGAGCTCCGAAGAAAAAGAACAACTGGTTTTTCTTGATCGGTCCGCCAATGACTCCGCCAAACTGGTTGCGCTTCAGGTTGTCAGGGACGCCTTTCGACACCACACCCGACGTGTTGCCGAACTGGAATGCCGAAGCGCCATCCATAACGCCGTTTCGCAGAAACTCGAAGAGGTCACCGTGGAACGCGTTCGTGCCGCTCTTCGTGATGCCGCCAACCATGCCTCCGGGGCGGCTGCCCGAGGTGGCCGGCACCGAATTGGTTTCGACCTTGAATTCTTGCAGTGCGTCCGGGAACGGCATGGGCGCGCCAATGTTCGTTCGATAGTCCATATTGGGCGAGCCGTCGAGGCTATAATTTGTTTCGTTCGACATGCTGCCTGCAATCGAGTAGGAGACAGACGTCGGGTAGTCGAGGTTGGAGTTGACCCCGCCGGCGGTGTTTAAGACGGCTGCGCCCGAAAGCGCGATCAACTGCGCCGCCTGGCGGTTATTCAACGGGAGGTCAACAACCTGTTCCGGCTGGATGACTTGGCCAACCGAAGTGTTCTGGGTTTCCACCATCGCCGCGCTCGCCTGAACCTCGATCGTTTGCGTGAGGCTTCCGATTTCCAGGACGACATTGATTGTCGGGTTGGTATCGATTTGGAGCACAATCCCGGTTTCGGCGTAGGTCTTGAACCCATCCTTCTTTACTTCGAGCCTATAAGGACTTGGCGGCAGTTCCGCAAGAACATAGGAGCCGTCGTCGCTGGATAGCGTCGTGTGTACGATGTTCGTGCCGGTATTCGTCAGGATCACCTGGGCGTGGGGTACCGCGGCGCCTCTCGGATCCGTCACTCTGCCCGTGATCTTCGATGTAACCTGAGCGTGTGCGTTCAAACCTAGCACGGACGCGAACAGAGCGACAATGGCCAGACGTTGCATTTCTGTCTCCCAAACCCAAGCGTGGGGTTGATTCCGATATGTAAAATATCAGAATTGATCTTCAGGAGATCGTAAACCAAAAAGGGTCAACCCGCAAGGGTTTAACGTTTGGGTTACCGTATCGCAACGGTAACAGCGCTTTACCGGACGACGCGGCCGGTGCCCACCCGTCTCCCAGTGCAGCTCAATCGGGAATGGTTCGCCTGGCCGCGCTACGAGCCGGCCGCGATTCCCGCGGAGCCCGAATTACTTGCCGACCTGGGGAGTGGGAGGCCAGGCCAATACGCCGGGAGTCTTCGGAAGAATCGGCGGCGCCGCCGCGCCCGGCGCCATAACCGTCATGGGGGGCAGGTCCTGTTGAAGGCCCGTCTCCATGATTTCGGTGCGCGTTCCCGCCGGATCGAAAAGAAACATCAGCCAGTGGCGGTTGTTTCCAATATGAGCGCGAACCCGCAGATCGTCGAATCCACCGCGCTTCTGCAGCAAGTCGCGGGCGGCCCGCATGTCGGCCACTTCGATTGCGATGTGGTTCACTGCGCCCCATTGTTCACGCTCGTATTGAGCATGGGTTTCGGGAGTATCCGCGAGCGGCGGTTTCGTCTCGGTGTTCGCATCGCGGCTCGGGGTTTCCAGGTAGTCGCCCCGCGTTCCGAATCGAAGGTTCGTGAAACCCAGCTTTTCCCGATAGAACGGCCCCGACGCAGCGGAATCCTTCGTCATTACGCCGGCGTGCCACAAATGTGCGGAAACGCGATCTGGACTGAGGAACTTTCCGCGTGCCTTTGCCTGCTCGGAGCCCTCCGCGTACTGAAGGAAATCGAGGTTGTTGCCTTCCGGACTCACGACGCGAAAAATTGGATTGCCATCTGGCCCCTTCTCAATTTTGGAGGGGTTTAAGCCACGAGACTCGTATAGCGCATGCAGCTTATCGAGATCGGTGCTTTGAAAAGCAATTCGCTCCTCGCGGTTCAACTCGCCGGGTTTGAGCGTCGGGACGATCTCGATGTACTGATCGTCACTCACTTTGAAGTATGCGGACGTTACGCCGGAAGGATATTTGATGTCGAAGGCTTCCGGAAATCCGAGAATCCCCTGGTAATAAGCGCGCGCCTTCCCGAGGTCCGCCACCTTAAACGTAACGTTGGCGATGCCCATGACAGGCAACTCTTCCAGCGACGGGGGCGTCTGCGAAGCGCCGCGGCCTCCGCCGCCGCCTTGCCCGAAGGCGATTCCGGCCATTGCAACGGTTGCGAGTAAGAAAAGCGTCCTCATCGGCCTCCACCTCTTCCCGTCTGCGGCGGCGCGCTAGCACCGCGCCCGCCATTCCCGCCTCGGCCCAGATATCCCTCATATTCTTCGGGCAGCAGCACGGCTGCCGCGGAGCACTCGGCGGCAACTGTCAAGTAATTCTGCACCACTTCGGGTCCGACGACATATGGGTTCGGGTCGCCGGGTTTCCGCTTCTCTACCAGCCGCAGCTTGATATCCGACTTGTCCAATTGGGAATGGGTCGAGAGGATCACGTCGGCGCCCGCTTTTCTCGCGATATCGCGGAAGCGTACAGCCGATTTGTTGTATTCCTCGGCGCTATACTGCATGCCGGTGCCGCCCCACAGGGCGGCCAGATGCGGGGTGCCATGGTCTGTCACCGGAATCAGAAGCGCCAGCGTGCCTGGCGTGTGCCCGGGCGTCACGTACATCGTGATGGTCTCATCGCCTAAGGCAAGCTTTTGGCCGTCGACCACGGCAATGTCGCGCGCCGGCTTCGGACCTCTGCCCGCGCCGCCCCGGCCGCTGTTCATCGCCTCCCAATCGGGCGCGCCCATGAGGACGTGGGGATGATAGGTGTCTTGAAGGAACGCAGCGCCGCCGTAATGATCGACGTGGCCGTGCGTGAGAATGATGTCCTTGATGTTCGCGGGGTCGAGATTCATCTTCTTCAAGCCGTTGACCACTTCATCCTGAACCGAATCCGCAAACATGGTATCGATCAGAATGATGCCCTGCGAGGTGGTTACCGCCCACGCGGAGGGCGACCCGCCATGCTGCATCTTCTCGCCGACATAATAGAGATTGTCGAAAACTCTGACCGGTTCCTCATGGAATCTCTTCGGATCGCGGTCGTTTTCTGGCGCCACGATTCTGCCAAACGGCATGCTGGCGCCGATCATTAGCCGCGTGCAGGTGTGGTCATATAAGTCGGAAACCTCGTAACCGGCCGCTTTCTTGGCGGCTTCCATGTGCTGCAGCGCCAGTTCCCTGGCGTTGGCCGGCAAAGTTTGATTGGAAGACTGCTGGGCGAAGGCAACAGCGACGCCGAGGGTTGCGGCCAGCGCGAACGCCGCTACCGCCATCGAACCTGAAAATCGTTTCATCGCATTACTCCGTCAAGAGAATTTCATCGCGCGCGGGCGCGGCTTCGGCAGGCGGCCCGTTGCCTTTCTTGAGGAAGTCGGCAATATCCCAGTAGCCGGTGCGCGGCATGGGAACGTCGCCGCGGGGTGCGGACTTCCTGGTCACGCCAGGCAAGAGGTGGACGTTAACCACAGCGAGTTTCGGCGCGTGAGCAGCCATCTGTTCGTGGCGGAAGGAAATGTACTCGATGCCGAGGCGGTGGCACGCATCAATCAGGGCGTAATTGGTGTGTCCGCACTGCCCGAAAACCTTGGTTACGCCTTGCTGCTTCAGGCGCTGCGCGATGAAGACTGCGTCGGTCATGATGCCTCGGTCCTTTGGAAAATTAGCGCCACACGCCGATGTCCCGGCGATGATACCACCACGGATCGCATGTCGACAACGAGTTTACCGTAACCGCGGGGGTTGTAACGTCAATGGACCGTTAAACCCTTGTGCCCCCGGCAGGCGCGATGCTAGTATCCGTACGAGCTACAATATCGAGCGCGAATCGCGGCAACACGCGCACCTGAGCGGCGTGCGCGCGCCCGATCTCAGTTCCCGCATTGGCGGCCCATCAAGATCGAACCGCTTGATCGCACCGAGAGGTCCGATGGGACGAACGATTACGGATGAAGAGCGGGCGTTACGCAGACGGTGCTCGGAAACGCGCGCGCGGCGATGCGCGTCGCCTACGGCTACGATCAGGAGCACGTCGACGATCTAGCGCGCGCGCTCGGTTGGGCGACAGCGAACGAAGCCACCTTCGTGCGGCTGACGGAGATGAGCGTGGATGAAAGCGGCATGGGGAACGCCGAGGGCAGGCAGACGCGGCGTTTCAAGGTCCACGGGGTTCTTTGCGACGCGCTGCGGACGAAGAGCGTTGGCGTGATCGAAGAGATTCGGGAAAAGGGGATCAAAAAATACGCGCAGCCGGCGGGAGTGATCGCGGGGCTGCTTCCGGTCACGAATCCGGTGGTGACGATCCGTGGATCAAGAATCTACAGTGAGGAGCGGCAATGCCCCGCCGCCCGAACCACGTCCAATGTTGAAAAAGTAAGGTTTCAAAATAGTCGTCAAGATGAGAACCGTAACTTGATGCCGGCCGTCGCGCCGGACTTTAGGGAGGCAAAGAGAAGTATGCGGATTTTAGTCATTCCGATAATATTGGCCGCGAGCGCCGCCATTGCGCTCGCTCAGAATAGCTCCGCGGATACGGTCAATGCTCATATGACCGCAGCCGCCAAAGCCGCCGGTTTTGATCACATAGGTCTTTACAACACAACTTGCGCCCGTCTGGGAGATCCAGCCGGGGGAAGGGCGGCGCCGCCTCAGCACGACCGGGATCCCGAGACCTGGGGCGCTGCGCCGGCGCAGGTGTTTGATCACGTGTATTGGCTCGGTGAACACGCGGCCTATGAGTCGCATCCCTCGGCTTGGGCCGTCGATACCTCGGAGGGGATCATCATCATCGACGCGCTGCATGCCGACTCCGTTCAGACGCAGGTTATTGGCGGGATGCAGAAATTGGGGCTGGACCCCAAGCGCATCAAGTATGTGTTCGTTACTCATGGGCATACGGATCACTACGGCGGGGCCAAGTATCTGCAGGATACCTATGGAGCGCGCGTGATGATGTCAGGCCCCGATTGGGACTTCATCGAAACCCAGACCTCCAACGAGCCCAAGCCGAAAAAGGACATCGTCCTAACGGACGGTCAGAAGTTCACGCTTGGCCAGACAACCATAACGATGTACATCACACCCTTCCATACGCCGGGCACCATTTCCTTCCTCATGAACGTCACGGACCATGGACAACCTCACGTCGCTGCCATGTGGGGCGGAAGCGGCTGGAATTTCCGGGGCACTGACTCTATGGAAAAGAAACTGGCGACCTTCAAGATCTATCATGACTGCGCCGTTCGGTTTCGCCAGATCGTGGAAAAAGCCGGAGCGGATGTTGTGATGGGAAATCACAGCTATCTGGACTTGGCAGAGCAGAAGAATGCGTTAATGGCGGAGCAAGGCCCCAACGCCTCCAATCCATGGATTTTGGGGAAGCAGAGGGCTCTGAATTACGAGATCGTGGCTGAGGAGTGCTCGGCCGCCGGTCTGGCAAGCTTCCGCTAGCGCTGTTCCGGTGTCGCCGGAACGGTTCGCACTGGGCCCGCAGCATTACGGCGCAGCGCTACTCCCGGATCATCTTCGTTGGTCCGGGAATAGTTTCATGGGTCAAGGCGCCAAATGGCGCCCGCTTTGCGAAGCGGCTAAATAATCGATCAACTGGAGGAAAGGCGTTATGCCCAATGAAGGTAAACCGGGTTTTGGAGGCTCGCGAAGGGAGTTTCTGGGATGGCTGGCGGCGGCAAATGGGGCGCTGTTAGCAGGAGGCGCCAGATCATGGGCGGCCGAGCCCGACCCTCGAACAAAGGAAATCATTGCGAAAACGATCACCGTCGATATGCACAATCACGGTGGCTTGGTGGCGACCCCCGCCCCAGCATCGATACCGGCTTCCAAGGGCGCTCCCAAGGGCGGCGCGCCAAAGGGCGCTGGGTCAGGCCGGGATGCGAACATCATCGAAGCGATTCTGCGCGCGGGCGATAGCGCCGTCTGCCTGACGTACGCGCCGGACGGAAGGCTGATGCAAGTGGGCGGTGGCGAAGCCGCTCCGGGAACGCGCTCTAATCTTAGCCGCGATCCGAACCCGGGAGAGATGTACCAGGAGCATCTCAGGTATCAAGACCAGGTAGACGCGATGGTGGAGAAGTACAAGATCCAGCGGGCCCTGAAATACGGCGATTTGGAGGCGGCGAAGGAGGAGGGCCGGCCGGTCTTCATTCAGGACACCGAAGGGGCGGATTATCTGGAAAAAGGTCATCTCGATCGTCTTGAAGGAGGGTATAAACGCGGGCTTCGCAAGCTTCAGTTCGTCCATTACGCCGTGAACGACCTCGCCGATTATCAGATCGGGCCTGTGATACACCACGGCCTGAGCCCATTCGGAACGGAGGTGGTGAAGGAGTGCAATCGGCTTGGCATCGTGGTGGACACGGCCCACGGGACGTTCGACATGGTGAAGGGCGTCGTCAAAGCCTCCTCAAAGCCGATCCTCCTCTCGCATACCGCGCTGTCTGGATCCAAAGCACAGGGAACGTTTTGGGCCGAAAATTTCCGCGGTGGGCTGCCGACTATGCAGGCCCGGCAAGTGACGCCCGAACACGCCAAAGCCGTTGCCGATGCCGGCGGCGTGGTCGGGATCTGGCATCTCTTCCCCAGCGTCGAGAACTATGTCCAGGGCATGCGCGAGATGGTTGACGTGGTTGGCGTTGATCACGTGGGGATCGGAATGGATTGGTCCATCGAGAGCATCAACCATATCTGGCCGGACCAGACCGAAGGCATGATGTACGCGGTCATCGGCGAAATGCTGAAGCAGGGCTTTACGCCGGAAGAATGCGGCAAGATCGCAGGCGGCAACTTTTGTCGCGTATTCAAGGCGTGCGTCTAGCGCGCGGGCAACGAAGGGAATAAGCAGCCTGTCGGCTGTTCGATCATTTGCCGGACCGGCCGCTCCCAACAACGGGCCGGCCGGGCTCCGATGACCCTTCTACAGCCGGTGGCGCAATCCCTTTGCCGTCTCGGTCACCTCCGCGACAAAACGGTCAAGGGCGAGTTCGTGGTGGAAACCCGCGCGACCGCAACGGCAGATTCGAGCCGCAGATTCTGGGCAAGCGCCAAACGCGTTTCGACGGGTTCGATGACAGGATCCTATCGCTTCGCGCGCGAGGCATGACGACGTGGGCCGACCAGTGAGGATCTGAGGCTGGAACACCGGTTCGAGTCTCGGACATCAGTCGATCGGGTTCAGCGCGCGGTTCATCGCGACCATACCTAATCGTTGCATCTTTCGATAGCGGCCCTCTTCACCCCAATGCCGAAGAAAAGGCGGCTGGTTGGTGCTCGGAGAACCAGTTGGCCTACAGTCCTCGGCTCGAATCTATTAGCCAGCTTCCATACGAGAACTTCGACGAGTGGTATGTCTTTACCTCACCGACCAGACTCTGCTCGTGCGACGTTTTCATTAACTTCGGAGGGTTCACGCTTAGGAACCCGGAGGAGTCCTTGGCTTCGCTCCCACGACTGCCTCCCGCGTGGTGTAGTCACCGTCGGCTACCGCTTGCTGCGGATAGCTGCCCAGGCGCTCGCGCACCCGATCCAGCGCCGGCAGCAGCTGGAGCGAATCTGAGG
>Ga0182030_10010880_pt1 | contig 18414 bp, 16 predicted proteins | sample 812S3MmetaG_FD_121299 | JGI IMG/M metagenome (GOLD analysis project Ga0182030, IMG submission 121299) | Permafrost microbial communities from Stordalen Mire, Sweden - 812S3M metaG (Illumina Assembly) | ecosystem: Environmental > Terrestrial > Soil > Wetlands > Permafrost | place: Sweden...
CCGAAACACGAACGCGAGACATCGACGAGTGAATTCACTCTCGCGGTGCCGAAACGAGAAAGAGCAAAATGGGCTCGCGCCGTCGTGCAATACAAGGCGCTCCCCCAGTGCGGAGCGCCTTGCTTATTGTATTCATCATGGCGAGCACATCGACGACCGAGAAAGAACGGCTATTCCTCTTCCTCACCCGTTCGATGGCTTGCTGCCGGGACGCCGCCCAATATCGCCGGAACCGCAACGGGCACAGCTTTCGCACTCCCCTTCGTTTTCGGCGCTGGTGCGCGTCCCTTCGGCGCGGAACGAGCTGCTGCCCGCTTCGGCGCCTTCTTCGCAGCCACACGCTTTGCAGTCTTCTTCGCAGTCTTGCGCTTCGCTGGCTTGCTAACTGTCTTCGCGGCCTTCTTGGTCGCTTTGGTCTTCTTTATGGTCTTCGTAGCGCTCTTGGTGCTTTTCTTAGCTTTTTTTGCACCCTTCTTCGCGGCCATGCTAGTCCCTCCTGTCGAGGTAGTCTGCGTTACGTATATGGTCACGTACGTCACGTGTCAACCTTAATCGTCGGACTGTAAGAATATCGTCGGGCGTCGTTTGAGAGCCAATGAGCGAGCCCTTGACCCTTTTAGGTGTGGCCGATACCGTCAGTGCTTGTGGCTGGACCTCTGAAGGTCGCGATATGCAAGTCGAGACAATCTTTCGAGGTCTGAGCTTGGTTGAGAAAGGGGTGCGGTTCTCGACCTGTGCAACCAACCAGTTCGGTCACCCGCCGAGATGAGGTCCATGATGCCCAAAATGAATGTGTGCGCTGCTCCGCTTCTCGCCGCGTCCGTAGCATGTCTCGTGCTGACGGGCTGTGGACATAGTGAGGATGAATGGCAGCAGGCCCAGCGCAACATATCTAAGCTCCAGGCAGATCTTGGAGCGGCAAAGGCGCTTGTCGCCGAGGACGAAAAGAAATTTTCTGATGCGCAGCAGCAGATCGACCGACTCAATGAGGAACTCAAAGCTGTCGGTATTGGAAAAGCGAATTCCGAGAAAGAAGCGGCGCAACTGCGCGATGCGATGTTGCAGTTTAAGGCTAGCGCACAGCAGCTTGAGCAGATGAAGGCGCGATTTCAGATGCTCAAGGACAGGCTTGATAAACTGACGAGCGTCGGATTGAAAGTTGTGGTTAGAAATAATCGTATGGTTATCCAGCTTCCGGGGGATATCCTGTTCGATTCCGGCAAAGATACTTTGAAGCCCGACGGCAAGAGGATTTTGAAGCAGGTAGCGGACGTAGTAAAGGGCGACGCCACACTGAATGCTCGTAACTTTCAGGTGGCCGGGTATACAGACAAAGAGCCGTACGGTGGAATCTATTTCGATAACTGGGGACTCAGCGCCATGCGAGCGCGACAGGTCGTAAGTTTCCTGGTGGGTCCTGTGAAGATTGAGGCATCGAAGGACTCGAAGGCGATCCCCACCGGGGGTGGCCTCGATGCATCTCACTGGGCTGCAGCTGGATATGGTGCGAATGACCCCATTTCTGGGACGATTGATCAACAGTCGCGAGAAGACGAGCAGAAGAACCGCCGAGTAGAGCTCGTGCTTCAGCCTAACGTGGAGGAAATGATCAACCTTAAGGATCTTACCGGCAACTAGACGGGCGAGTAATGAGCCTATCCGATTAGGCGTTGCGAGCGATGCCGGGCGAGAGAGAACCTGAGCGCCGTGCGGAGCGAACTGGAAGGTTCGTGAGCACGTAGTGCAGGATTCAACACCGGGGATCGCGAGGCGCTGCGACCTACTAGGATAGGCTCTAAACCAATGTCCATCGGAAGCCCTCCGATTAGATATGCTTCACAATAGCGGTAGAGGGTATAGATCAAAAATAGTGGCCACGTTTCCACGGCGATGCATCTGCCGACGCATTGGTGATATTGAGCGAAGATTGCGGCCCGCACTCGTGGGGCGGATGAGATCGGATTTGGCCCGAAACGTTATGTGGTGGTTCGGTGAAATTTGGCCCCGAGGGTACGGCAATGGGTGTTGCTGCTATTGATATCGGGACGAACACGGTCCTGCTGCTTGTCGCCGAGCGAACGGCGGACGGTGCGTTGCGTGCGGTGGAGGAGCGGGCGACGATCGTGCGCCTTGGGGAGGGAGTTGATAAGACGCATCGGCTGTCCGGTGCAGCCGTGGAGCGTACGCGAAAGTGCCTCGAGGAATACGCGGTGGCAGTTGCCCGGTTCGACGTGGAGCGTATTGCCGTCGTTGGTACAAGCGCAATGCGGGACGCTGCAGGGGCCGAAGAAGTCATAGCGATCGTGAAGAATCTATTCAACGTTGACGCCCAAATAATTGGTGGAGATGAAGAAGCTCAATTGACATTTCGCGGGGCGCTGAGTGGTCTCTCGACGAGCGACGCCGACGGCAGAGTGGCAGTATTTGACGTCGGTGGCGGCAGCACTGAAGTGGTGATTGGGTGTCTCACGGAACGCGGGCCCGAGATCGACTTCGCGGAGAGTTACGATGTCGGTAGCGTCCGTCTGACGGAGCGAATAGTCCGGAGCGATCCACCATCGCACGCCGAGATTCAAGAAATGTCAGAGTATGTTCGGCGAGTGTTTGAGCGAATTCCGCCGTTGCCGGTGCGTACTTCGATACCGATCGGTATCGCTGGTACGGTTACGACTCTCATGGCTGTATCGATGTCGCTGGCCGAATATGATGGAAGCGTTGTGCACGGACGTTTGATGAGCAGAGACAGTCTCCGTCATGTCGTGAGCGACTTGGCATCTGTAGATTTGAATGCGAGAAGGAGACGTGCGGGGCTGGCCCCGGGTCGGGCCGATGTGATTGTCGCTGGGGGATTGGTTGTGCTTGAGCTATTGGCCCATTGGGGAGCTTCCGAGATGCGTGTGTCGGATCGTGGCGTGCGCTGGGGACTGGCGGAAGGGCTGGCCAAATGAGAGCCCGTCGGACCTCTGACCAGGGCCGATTGCAGAAAGAGGAGGACGAATCGGCGGGGGGAATGTCGAACCGCTCATTGGTTGCGTCGTAGCTCCGAGCAGGCGACCGTTGCCACGGTTCTCCGCCCAAGTGGCGCAAGGGGACTCCTGGGTTTCCTGAGATCACGTTGGACCCGTCGTCAATGAATGGACCGAATTGTGGCCCGAATGAAATTCGGAGGAGGGCATGGCTTTCCGCGACGGGAGTGTTGATCCTTTGATGGGTCGCTCTACGGGGACCGGATTACGGGCGCCCCGGTGTTCACGAATGTCTGTCGATTGACAGATGCGTGAACGAGAGCTAGAGTATCCGTCGCTATCCGATCAGCCGACGCTCAAATCGCGTTTGAGTGATAGGCTACGCGGGAATCAAATTCGGCTCCGTCGGTTTGTGCCAATTACAGGTATAGGAGTTGGCGCGATGTGGTGATGGGCCGTGAGGTTGGTGTGTTTCCGTCCAAGGTCTTTGGACATTCCCGTGCGCTTCAAGCGCGCCAGTAAGGAGAGGCTATGCAAGCTGCTACCGACGTCAAGTTCAACGTGGGCGACAAAGCGGTGTATCCCGCGCAGGGAGTCGCTGAAGTCATCCGCATCGAAGAGAAGGATATCGCTGGTAGCCGGCAGCAATTTTACGTGCTTCGAATCCTCGACACGGATCGGAAGATTCTTGTACCCGTAGCAAACGCGAGCGCTGTGGGATTGCGTCAGGTTATTGGTGAGCTAGAAATCTGCGAAATATTCGACATATTGCGGGAACGAACTACTGCATTCGACAATCAAACGTGGAATCGGCGCTACCGCGCGTTTATGGACAAGATCAAGACAGGATCGATCTATGACGTCGCTGAGGTTTTGCGTGATCTCTATCGCCTCAAGGTGGATAAGCAACTCAGTTTTGGGGAGCGTCGCATGCTTGAGACAGCCCGAACGCTCATCGTAAAAGAGATCGCCATTGCGCGAAGCCAAAACGAAGGCGTAGTGGTCTCCGAGATTGAATCGATATTCGTTGCAAACTAGCGCAAAGTGAATAGTGCACGGGCTCCAGACTCACGTGGGGCGCGCCTAACTGGACATATCGTTCCGACAACTGCGTGGTGTCGAATCACAGGAGTCGTAGCTGGCGACGCGAGGTCAAGGAACATCGGAGCGCTGCGCGGAGCGTGCCTGAATGTAACTGAAGCGTGGAGCGAAGGATTCGACGCTGGGATTGCATCGTGGGGCGGGCTATTGAGGTGGGTTCTCACCATACCGTGCAAAGAGAACGATGCACATCTTGCGCGTGCGATGGCGTCAGCCGTGCCGGTCGTCGTTTGGGAATTCGACGTTCGGTGGCTCGTACGGTCGTTCCTCGTTGCCCGCGTCCTGGTTTCGGATCAGCCGATTGCCCCGCTGGTGCCCTTTCGAGCGCCTTCGGAAACCGTCGATCGCCCATAGCAGAATATCCAAGAGCCAGACGACACGAATGCGAACAGCGAGGCCCGAAGGAGCTGTCGCCGGTCGATCGACTCTTTCGAGCCTCGCTTCATTCAATTGATGGCTGCCCTAGAGAGTCGTTGCTCCGCGTGGAAGCGTGCTCGTCACGATCATCCGGGCGATGAAAAGAGCAATGCCCGAGGTCTTCGCGATGTTCGAGCCTCAACCCTGAAGGCTCGAACATCGCGAACAGCGTTCCAGACGATTGGAAGCCGCCGTAGGACGGGCGTCAGTTGCCCGAGGCAGAACATCTCGGAGCCGGACGACGCGCAGGCCTCCTTTGATGCTCGAGAAAGCCATCGCCGGTCGAGCGAATCGTTCGAGCATTGCGCCGTTCAATCGACGACCGCTACCAAAGGGGCTCGACCCGCGGATAATAGTAGACGCTACGGATTCCGTGCCGAGCGATCGAGGGATCAAATGGATGCACGTCCCGGATGTCAACATCCAGGCGGGCGGGCCGATGAATGTCTTCGCATCGGGATGGACCTTGTCGTCGCCACAAAAGCGTGGTCCGTTGCCCGTCACGATGACGACATTCTCCCCTTACCGATTTGCAGCGAGTTTATCGTTTACGCTAGTCACCGTTGTCGGCCTGTGTGCTTGCACGTCGCGCGGATCGGCCGATGCTGGTGCGGCCGATGCCGCCATCCGAGATGCTGGTGCCATTGATGCTGCACCTCCTGGTCTGCCGGCACCGCCAGATGTAGCTGCACCGCCGTTCGACGCAGTCCGCACATCAAGTGGTCTCGCGAGCAAAGTGCTCGCAGCGGGTACGGGAACCGAGCATCCCGGTCAAAATGACTCGGTAAAGGTCAACTACACGGGCTGGACGACCAACGGCAAGATGTTCGACAGCACGGTCTCGCCTCTTCAACCGGGGAGGAAACCGGAGCCTGCCAATCTTTCCCTTGGTAGAGTGATCCCGGGGTGGACCGAGGGGATGCAGTTGATGGTCGTCGGAGAGAAGCGACGGCTGTGGATTCCCGAGGAGCTGGCATATAAAGGTAGGCCGGGCGCGCCCTCAGGGATGCTCGTATTCGACATTGAGCTGCTCGACATCACACCGGGTCCGAAAGCTCCTGACGACGTCGCGGAGCCTCCCGCTGACGCGCAAAAGACAGCTGACGGCTTAGCCAGCAAGGTCATGCAAAAAGGGACGGGATCGGTCCATCCTCATCCGAATGATGCCGTTCATGTCAATTACTCGGTATGGCAACGCGACGGGAAGCTGCTGGATTCGTCCAAAGATAAGCCTGCATGGCGTCCAGTGACTGGCGTCTCCCAAGGGTGGACGGAGGGACTGCAGCTGATGGTGGTCGGCGAGAAGCGCACGCTGTGGCTCCCGTCGGCTCTCGCGCCGTCCGGTCGCCCGGGCTCCACGGCAACCGATGTTACGATTGTCCTGGAATTGCTCGAGATCCTTCAAGGACCGAAGACCCCAGCGGATGTTAAGGGTCCGCCGAGGGATGCTATCTTCGAGGCCGACGGACTCGCGACCAAGGTTCTCGCGAAAGGGACGGGGACAGTTCACCCGACTCGGTCGAGTAGCGTCACAGTGCAATATGCGGGATGGACGACGGACGGCAAGATGTTCGATTCCTCGTATTCACGCGGAACCCCCGCGAGCTTTGGCGTCGGTTCAGTGATAGCGGGGTGGACTGAAGCGCTCCAGCTCATGGTCGAGGGCGAGAAGCGGCGGATGTGGATCCCGGAGCAGCTGGCTTACAAGGGTCAGCCCCAGCGTCCACAAGGAATGCTTGTCTTCGACGTGGAGCTGCAGAAAATCGGTGACTCATCACCGCAGAGAGGCGTTCCCGGCGGAATGGGAGCCCCCGGTGGCCATCCTCCCTCACGCCCGCAGCAACCCTGATCGAGGACGAGACAACGAACGCGCATCGGGGGGGGGGCGCAAATCGAGCGGTATCGAATTCGCCGTGGCAGGGCTTCCCGATCGCAAGTCGCAATGAGGAAGTCTGGCCGGGCGCAATAGCGATTCCACATTCGCCACCGCCACGCGCGTCAACGCAATACGATCGAGTCCACGTGGAACACCGCTGGAGTCGGTCGCTCTGACGCTCCTTCTCCACTTCCCGTGTCGAACTTGAGCCCCACGGCTTGGACGCGGGACGCGTCGAACAAACCGCTCGAACCGGCTGCGGGTTTATCCAACTCGAACCTGTATTCCTTCCACGTCCCCGTCTCGTCGATGCTGACATTCACCCACGCAGCCTGCCCCCAATCCCAGTTGTCGCCGCTCTTCGCGTACAGGACGACGCCGCCCGGTGCCGAAAGCTCCGGCGAAAAACCGTCGTCGAGCCGAATGCGTGCGGAAAGGGTGCGCTTTCGTAGATCGGTCGGACCAGCCAGAGAGATCAGGTAGTCGGCGTATTGTCCATACGCAGTGCAAGGGATGTGAACCTCGAGCGAGCCCCTTTCTGGGTATCCGATCATCGCATCAAACCGCAGCACGGCTTTTGGGTTTCCGTGGATTGCCAAATCGTTTGCGTCGGTTCCGAGGGGGTTCGCCGGCTTGACCCGTTCCACATCGGCCGCCGTGTCGAACATGGCCACCAGCAGACCCCCAGTACCCACGTCACGAAAGTCGCTCGGAATCGCCGCCACTTTTCCGTCCACCGCGGAACGGTTCACACCACCATCCCCCGGCACGACTGCCGACGACGAACCGGGGGATCGACTGCACGCGCTGCCGGTCGAGCACGCGACAAGAATTGCGACTAGTGCAGCCGCCGATTGAGTGAAGCGAGGTTCGAAAGAGCCGCTCGACGGGCGACGGCTCCTTCGAGCCTCGCTGCGCGCATTCGTGTCGTCTGGGCTCTTGGATATTCTGCTACGGGCAACCGACGGTTGCCCTAGGCCAAACGTTTGGCGCGATGATGCGGACCGAAAGGACATGGCGCGATCATGCTACGAGCCGTCCCGCGACGCGAGCATTTCAGCGGACACCAAGCCACTCTCGCTCGATAGCGGGCGGGCACGCCCTCGCTTCACTCCGAAGCGCAACCGCGCGCAAATGCCCATACTCTGAGGCGTCTATCCGCGCTGGTCCATCGGAACATAGTGAGACAAGTTGGGCCCCGTATAAATCTGCCGTGGACGAGAGATGCGCGTCGCTGGATCGCCCATCATCTCTCTCCAGTGCGCAATCCATCCGGGAAGTCTCCCCAGCGCAAACAGCACCGTGAACATGTTCGTCGGGAAACCCATCGCTCGATATATGATGCCGGAATAGAAGTCGACATTCGGGTAAAGCTTGCGCTCGACAAAGTAGCTATCACTTAGAGCCGCTTCTTCGAGAGCCTTTGCGGTATCGAGAAGACGATCGGGTTTGCCCAAGCGAGATAAGACCTTATCGGCAGCCGCTTTGATGATTTTCGCACGGGGATCGAAGTTTTTGTAGATGCGGTGTCCGAAGCCCATTAGCCGAAAACGGCTATTTTTATCCTTTGCAAGGGCGATATATTTACGAATGTCGCCGCCATCGGCGTTGATCGCCTCGAGCATCTCGATCACTTCCTGGTTGGCCCCGCCGTGAAGAGGGCCCCAGAGGGCACAGATTCCTGCACTTATGGATGCGAAAAGATTCGCCTTGCTAGACCCGACCATTCGAACCGTACTCGTGGAGCAGTTCTGCTCGTGGTCCGCGTGCAATATGAGAAGAAGATTCATCACGCGCACGAGTTCCGGGTCGATCTCGTACTCCTCCGCAGGGATCGAGAACATCATGTTGAGGAAGTTGGCGCAGTACGACAAGCAGTGTTTGGGGTAGACGAAGGGCTCGCCGATCGACTTCTTGTAGGCAAATGCTGCGATGGTTCGGACCTTCGAGATGAGCCGGGCGATCGTGATATCTCGAACCGCCAAATTGTCGGCATCGAGAGAGTCGGAGTGGTAGGTCGACAGCGCAGCAACCATCGCCGACAAAATGGCCATCGGATGTGCAGTCGGCGGAAATCCTTCGAAGAAATGCCTCATGTCTTCATGGAGCATGGATCGGCGCGCCAGGCTGTCGCTCCAGGCGGTGAGCTCCGCCTCGTTGGGCAGATGCCCGTAAATGAGAAGGTATGCGGTTTCGACGAACGTCGACCGTTCAGCCAGCTCTTCAATGGGTATTCCCCGGTAGCGGAGAATCCCCTTGTCGCCATCAATGAACGTGATTGCGCTCGTTGTGGATGCCGTGTTCATGAACGCCGGATCCAGGGTCACGAAACCTGTCTTCGCTCTCAGATGGCCGATGTCGACCGCGCGCTCGCTCTCAGTCCCAACGATAACCGGAACCTCGAGCTTCTCATCCGCCATCGAAATAGTCGCCCTATCCATCGCGGCATCCTCCGGTGAAGTGGGTTTCCACACACTATAGGGCAAGCTCGTCGCAAGCGTAGTCAGCGAGCGACATAGGTCACCGATTTCAACCGCGCCATTTGTTCCGACGCGCATCGCCCTGGGCCATCGCGAGTCGGCGCTGCTCCTGAATAAACGCGGCGTAGCTCCTTGGCACCCGGACATCCCGACCAAACGTCAGCAGGACTCGCAGCGCCGCCTCGGCATCGTCGGTCGCTCGATGAGCGTTTTCGAGGGCGATGCCCAAGCGCGCAACGACGTCACCGAGCGCGCGAGATCGCTCACCCTGCTGCAGCTCGCGAGCCCAAACGAGAGGATCGATCCATTCCACGTCCTTCCGAAGCGCAGGCGCGTCGAGCGATGCGAGCCGGCTTGTGCGACCGACTTCACCCCATAAAAAACCCCTGTCAAACGGGGCATTGTATGCGCCGGGGATGTGCCCGCGAAGAAACTCCACGATGTCGGGCGCGACCGCTTCGAACGTCGGCGCATCCTTGACGTCCTCGTCCGTTATCTTGTGCACGTCGGTCGCTTGTTTCGGTATCGGGCGCCCGGGATTGATAAGCCAGGTCTGCTTGGCGACAATCTCACCGCCGATCGATCTCACGATGCCGAGTTCCACAATACGGTCGGTCGCGGGGTCCTTGCCGGTTGTCTCCACGTCGAGCATCGCGATCGGCAAGTCTTTCCAGTCCGCGTCGGCCGCCACCTCGGCGACCAGCCCACGCACCGACTTCCGAAGCAGATGCGCTATGCCAGCGTAATGGCGACCCGTCGGAAAACATCCGCACGCGTCGAGGGTCCCCGCGCTCATAGCATTCGCCTTGCGGTCAACGCGCCACCGCTTTGAGCTCTACGTCAACCCAGTCGGCGATGTTTGTCGGCTCATCGCATTCGCGACCATCGACGAAGATCGAAGGGGTGCCTTTTACAGCCAGCGCGTCTGCCAATTGTCGGTCCTTAGCGATCCGCGCTGCGGCCGCGGGCGACTGCATGTCAGCTCGAAATCGAGTCATGTCGAGGCCGAGCGTCTCCGCATAGTGTTCTACGTCGCTCTGTTCGAGGTTGTGCGCATGGGTGAAAAGCTCGTGATGCATCGCCCAAAACTTGGATTGCATGTCCGCAGCAATCGCAGCACGCGCCGCTATCTCGCTATGCGGATGCGCGGACAACGGGAGAAACTTGAACACAAATCGGACATCGTTCCGATACTTCTCCGACATCCCATCGAGTGCGGGCGCCATCTGTTGGCAGAACGGACACTCGAAATCGGCGAATTCGACGACCATGACGCGGGCATCCTCGGGTCCTCGCGCGGGGGAGCCATCGGTAGGAATCGACTTTATTGACGATGGATCGAAACGATGGGAGTACCGCTCATCGACCTGGGCACGCGTCATTCCCTCCCGGACGAGCTCCGCGACCGCGCGAGCTGCTGGAACGCACGACGAGCACCGCTGGTCTTCGGACACGCACCGGGCCAAAGGCCCCGGGACGCTTGCGCATGGAGCTGGCAATCGAGATAGGTATTCGGTGAGCTCGCGGCGTTCGCGTGGGGTAAATTCTTTGGTATCTACGCCCGGGATGGTTGCCTCCGTGCGCACGGGAGGATGTCCCACCTGACCCGAAGCGCACGACATAGACCATCCCCCGAGCAGGCTGCACAACGCCCCAAGGACAGCGGTAGCTCTGCGCAGCGCGGTCGTCACGGTCGCCCGGAATCTCCCAATACCTGGCCAGAACCCGCGCTGGCTGGCGCGCGAGCCGGCGAGTCCTGTGACACACCAAGCTCCTCCGCTACGCGATCCTCGAGGGAATCTCCGCTCTCGACATCGAGTTCCCGCCCATTGATATAGATAGTTGGCGTCCCTCTGATATTGAGGTCACGACCAAGCTGTCGGTCCTTTTCTACACGCTCGTTGACGACATCACTGTGAAGGTCAGCTTTCCACTTTGCAATGTCGAGTTTGAGCGATTTTGCATAGCGTTCGAGGTCTGCGTCTTCGAGCTGCTGCTGTTGATCGAAGAGCATATGCTCCATTTCCCAGAATTTGCCCTGCTTGCCGGCTGCGAAGGCGGCACGTGCAGCAGGCTCGGCTCGCATGTGAAATCGCAGCACGTAGCTCTTGTAAATAAGTCGAATCCGACCGGGGTATGTGGCAAGGAGAGCGTCCAGGCGGGGCACCGCTTCACGACAGTGGGGACATTCGAAATCCGCGATATCGACGATGGTGACTTGGGCCTTCTCCGGTCCCTCGGTCGGCGATCCGTCTACCGGGATCGCGACGAGAGTCGAAGGGTCGAACCTCTGCCGATACGCTCTGTCAATCAGACTCTCGGACGCACCTTCGCGAATCGCGCGCGCCACCCAACGGGCGGCACGAAGGCACGAGTCACACGATCGCTTTTCCGAGACACACTGCGCAATCGGGACTGGAACACTCGGACAAGGCGACAGCAATCGCGTCGCCAGACCACTCCACGATCGCCGCTCCCGTGGCGTCATGGCGCTTATATCGACGCCCGCAAGAACCACGTCGGGAGGTTCTGAATTGGCGCTTGCAGTCGCGGTCGACCCCGGAGCCGTGTCGCTGGCGCCGGAGCCGCGGCATCCGACCAAGCTGGCCACGGCCAGCCCCCACGCGAACGCTCCAACGACAGACGAGGTCCTCACAAGAAGCGACTAGTAGCGGCTTTCCTCGATCCATTCCACCTAGAATGCGCGACTCCTCGCCGCGACGATTCCGACGAGTGATCCCAAGAGGGCGCCGCCTACGACGTCAGAAGGGTAGTGGGCCCCGGCCATCACCCTCGACACGGCCACGAGCGTCGCGACGCCCAGTGCAACGATTGCCATTGGCGGGCGAGCTGCTCCACACTGTTCGCGACCGTATCGAGGCCAGGAGATCAGGAACGCCGCGACGCAAAAACAACCCGCACTGTGTCCGCTAGGAAAAGACCCGTCCTCGGGACTCCAGAGAGGTGCCGGCCATCCGAACGCTATCCACGGCCTTAGTCGCCCTATAGCCGCTTTGATCGCCCAGACCACTACCCCCTGGGTCACGATGCCGCCCATGAGCGTTAACGCAAACTCGCGGGTTTTGGGGCGGCTAGCCAGAGGAATCAGCACCAACGTCGACCATCCGCTGCCGATCCACGTGAGGCCCCAGATGCCCCATCGCAGAGAGCCGTGGCCTCGAGAGTAGAGAGCGCGCAGCACCTGCAGGTCGGCTTCTCGAACGACGGCGGCCAGAGAATCGAGTATGCCCATTCTCCGTGGCACGCTTGCCCCTTTCTCAGGCCATTCGCAACCCCGGCTTCACTCCGAGCGTGCGCGACCTCGGTGGGCTCGTCGCCCTCCTCGAAAGCGAGGATACGTCGCGCGACGCCGAGCGCGCGATCGCTCGGATCGGGCCGGCGGCGGTGCAAGAGCTCGCAGAGCGCTTCTCGGCAGCATCGAGTCCGGGCAAGGCTTGCATGGTCCGAACGATGGGACGGTTCGCTTCCGATCCAGCGATTCGAGACGCCCTGGTCGAAGGTCTCCGGGCAGGCGACCCGATCACGAGGCGACGAGCGGCCACGGCTCTGGGTCACGCGCGCGGCAGCGGAGCCGTCGAGCTCGCACTATTAGAGGCATGGACGCGCGACCCTGATCCGGCGCTCCATCGGAGAATTGCCGAGTCCCTCGGGAAGGCGGGAACCGGGCTGTCGCTCCCCACGCTGCGAGACGCCGTTGGTTCACCCGACCCCGAGATCTCGCGAATTGCCGAGAAGGCGGTTGCTCGGATCGAACGTACCGTGTCCCGCCCGGGCCGTGGCTCACTCGATCCGACCCGAACCCCGTCGGGACCGACGGCGATTGCCCTCCGAGCTCGACGAGGAATTGGGAGAATTCTAGTCGATGAGCTCAGGGAGATACGTGACCTCACGGGCGTTCGCGAACTGGGGTCGGACCAAGTCACGGCCGATCTTCGCGGTCCGATGCAATCGCTCGAAGCAGCTCGAACGATGCTATCGTTCGAGTTTCGGCTGCCTCGAGAGGTGCGCCGCGAAGGCGAGAGTCTGGGAGAGACCATCGCTCGGTCACTCGCAGGTCGGGCCGCGCGTGATGTGCTGACAACCTGGACGTCCGGCACCATTCGATATCGACTTGCCTGGGGAGATGGTCGTCACCGGCGCGCAGCAACTTGGGAAGTCGTTCAGGCGATTGGACGCGAGAACCGAGATTGGGTCAACGACCCAACGGCTTCTCTATGGGAGTTTCGTATTGGGCAATCGCTCGATTCGGCGGATGTCGCTCTGCTACCGCGAGCCTTAGTCGATCCGAGGTTTCCGTGGCGTGTCGCTGACGTTCCCGCTGCGTCCCACCCGACCCTCGCCGCGGCGCTTGCTCGAATCGCCGGGGGAGGAGTCGATGATATCGTGTGGGATCCGTTCGTAGGGTCCGCCGGTGAACTGATCGAACGTTCCCTCCGGGGCCCCGTGCGAGCCCTCATCGGAACCGATACGGATCCGCGTGCGATATCAGCGGCGCGCGCGAATCTTGACGCTGCAGGCGTCCTCGCAAGAATAGAACAAGCGGACGCACTGGCGACGAAACCCGAAGGCGTAACTCTGATTCTGACCAACCCGCCGATGGGTCGGCGCGCGTCGCGCCACTCCGGGATCGTCGAGAGCCTCGACCGATTTGTCACGCACGCCGCGGAGGTTCTGGTCCCGGGCGGTCGGCTCGTGTGGGTCGCTCCGTGGCCCTCGAGAGCGCGCGCTATCGCGGAGCGATGTGGGCTGACGATCGAGTGGGCTGCGGACATCGATATGGGCGGATTTGATGCCCAACTTCAGCGCTTTAGAAAGTAATTTATGACATGTGAGCGCGGATCGCTGCCCGCAGCGCGTTGCGATCGAGCGGCTTCTCTATGCGAACATTGTCCACCGACTCAAGAAACTTCACCGCTCGAGGAGTAAAGGCACCACCCGTCATGAACACGATGCGTCGTGCCTGCGCGGAATCAATCCCGCATATCGCGTCGTACACATCCATTCCGCTGAGCGCTGGCATCATGAGGTCGCAGACGATGGCATCGAAACGCTCGCCTGACCTCACCTGTTCGACCGCCGCGTTCGGATCGCTTGTAGCGAGGACATCGTGCTCGTTCTCGAGTAGACGTTGGACTGCCCGCGCCATCATGGGCTCATCGTCGATCACCAGAACGCGGGCCCGCCGAGCTGGTGGCCTGGCGCTGCTGGATTTGCCCGCGGACGGAGGGGGTGGCAATTCGTCTTCAGCCGCGGGGATCGTCACGCGGAATGTGCTGCCTTTGCCCACGACGCTTTCGACCGCGATTTCGCCGCGCACGGTCGCGACGATATTCTGGCAAATGCTGAGGCCCAGGCCCGTCCCGCTACCGGGCTTGGTCGTGAAGAACGGATCAAAAATTCGACGTAAGTCGTCGGGCGCGATGCCGTGCCCCGTATCAGAGACTTCGACGACACACCGCCCTTTGTCGTCCGTCCGAGTGACGATCCGGATGCTGTGGTGTTCTACGTCCCCTTCTCCAATGGCGTGGGCGGCGTTTACGAGAAGATTCAAAAAAACTTGCCCAAGACGGGCCTCGCTGCCACGCACGAAGGGTGTCGGGAAGTAGTCTTTCACGAGCCGCGCCCGGTGGCGGATTTCATTATAGGCCATGTTGATCGACGACTCGAGCACTCGACGCACGTCGACGGGGCCTACCGGGGTGTCGTCCGCCGTCGCAAACGTCTTGAGATCGCGAACGATGTGGCGGACTCGGTCGCCGCCCTGCCGGGCTTCTCGAAGCGCATCGACGATCCGCTGAACGCTCGCCCGCGCAAGTGCGAGGCGGGCAGCGAGCGCGCTTCGGCCCTCTTGGTCGGCGGCCACGAGCTCGCGCTCGAGTGTCCCGAGCTCGTCGAGCGCGTAGCCCATGTTGGCGATCGTATAGCCGAGGGGTCCGTTGACTTCGTGCGCGACACCCGCTGCGAGCGTCCCCATCGATGCCATTCGGTCCGCGAGAAGAAGTTGAGCTTCGATACGCAGCCGTTCCGTCACATCGTGAGCAATCACAAGGAACGCTGGCCCGCCTTCCCATTCGAAGGCAAACGATTCGGCCTCGACGACGAGGAAGGTCCCGTCCTTTCTCGGAACGCTCCGCTGATATCTCGCCGTAGCCTCAACTGAGCAAGCGAGCGCATCGACTTGAAGGCCGTCGAGATCGCGGCCATCGTCTATATGGAGCATCTTCCGCAGCGCAAGATTCGAGTGAAGCGCGCGAATTCCATGGTGCACAAGAACACCGTCGGGGAGACGCGCAACGAGAGAACGCAGGCTCTGTTCGACGCTGCCGAGTCGCCCTTCCGAGACCGAAAGCTGCGATCTTAGCTCGCTCACCGAGGCGTCATCGTTGCCGGATGCTGTCACGGCAGGGATGATAACCTAGAAGTGCGGCGATTTTCGCCGATCCCTTCGCGATCCCGGCGTCGATCGTGCTCGCGTACGGAAAGTACGCTCCGCGCGCTCGGCGCCGGCCTCGCTCGGTCTCGACGAAAAATCGCCGCACTTCTATGATCTTAGTCCTTGGTCGCGATTCGCTTGGCTGGCCTTGGGTGTGTTTTCCCTCGGAAGCTCACATCTGCGCGGTCCATGCGTCTGTGGCCTACTTACTCGCTATCGATTCGTCCTGATGGCCCCTAGCATTCGACCGCTTTGGATTCCGTCTCGCCTAAAGGAATGGAAAAGGCCGCCTTGGTGCTTTGTACACCCGTCGACGTCATCCACTCGGCTTGGGTCGACCCCGAGAGCCTCTAGCTGCGTGCGCACCGCAAGACGCAAGTCCACCGTTACGACTCCGCTGTCTTTGCGGTGCACAACCGCGGCCGATGACTCTTGGGCTATTTTTTCGGCGACATCGGCGCCGACCTCGAAGCAACACGGTCCAATGCAAGGGCCTATCGCAACCACGACGCGTCGGGAGCCGAGTTCCTCGAGTCCGGCACGAACGATGCCTGAAACCAACCCGCGCCACCCAGCGTGGATGGCCAGCACATCGCCAGTGTCGCAGTCACCGACGAGAACAGGGACGCAGTCCGCGACTCGCACACCCACGGCGATTCGTCCCGAGCCCGCGCGTCCGAGCACGGCGTCCGCCTCCGTGCCCTCGGCGCTGGGTGCAAGCGCCACTCTGGTTCCGTGGACCTGACGGACTTGATGAATGTGGCGCACCCCAATGCAGCCGGCAACGTCGAGCTCCCGTTCGTCGCGAGACGGAAACGCGTGCCGAAACCCGTGACGGCAGAGCAGCTGTGACTGGAAAATCATAGAAACGTCAGGATGAGCTGAAACGGCGGGCGTGTTACCACAAGAAGTAAGAAACTGATGTGCTCTGAAGACCTGTTTATCGGACGCGATATCCTGGATGGTAGCTTTCGGATCCTGCAGAGGATTGGCTCCGGTGGCATGGGTGCTGTCTACAAGGCACTGCAACGAGACATGAACCGCATGGTCGCAGTAAAAATCCTGCACCGGAAGCTGTCGAGTCGCCCCGACCTCGTCTCACGTTTCCGCCGGGAGGCGAGGGCCATGAGCCAGCTGTCGCATCCGAATACGACCAAAGTGTTCTTACACGGTGAGCTCGACGACGGTTCACTCTATATGATTATGGAATACCTCGAGGGCAAGAATCTCAACCAAACCCTTCGTTCCGAGGGTCCCTTTTCGGTCGCTCGTGCTCTTCCGATTCTCGTTCAAGTGTGTGGTGCGCTCGACGAAGCACACCAGGCGGGAATCATTCATCGCGACTTGAAGCCGGAGAATATTTTTCTGGTCCAATCCGCGCCTCTCCGAGACTTCCCGAAGGTCCTCGATTTCGGTTTGGCCAAAGTCGGCGAGCGCCAGATGCGCCCCGGGTCGGTCATATTGACACAAGAGGGAATGGTATTCGGGACACCGGAATTCATGAGTCCCGAGCAGGCGCAAGGCAAGCCGCTGTCGCCCGCAAGTGACGTATATTCTCTCGCGACTATCCTCTATGAAGTCTTGACGGGAAAGCTTCCATTCGATGCGGCTCACTCGATGGATTACATCCAACATCACGTAAGAAGCGCTCCGATTCCACTGCGACAACGGGTTCCCGATATGCAGTTTCCGGCTTTGCTCGAACAGGTGGTCTCCAGGGCTCTCTCGAAACGTCCTGAAGATCGCTTCTATCGCGCCGCGGACTTGGGTCTCGCCTTGCAAGGGATTTTGGAAAACACGAGCCCCTTGCCTTCTGGCATCCGCGATGGGAGGACGGTCGACACCCCGAAATTGCAGACGAGGGGGCCTCTGCCCGTCACCTCGGGTCTCGGGTCCGGGTCTCCCGATCACGCGATGGACGATATAGCCGGGGGAGTGCCAACGCGCGTCGAAGCGATGCGAGCAGGCGCTCGCTTGCCTCTCGATATCCTGCAAGGAGTCAGTCTGCGCCTTCTCCTGAGCGTAGCGATATGCTTTCTTCTGCTCGGGGTCGCCCTGGCGTTCGCGGTGATGCGTCTTGTGTCGAGCTGAGCACTGTTGTCCCATCCCGCTCGCGTCGCTCTCAGACATTGACACTCCTTCGCGCACGCTGCACTAGTCTCCAACCATGGCCGGTCGCGATCGCCGACATTTCGTGAGCGCCGGCGACACTCTATTTGGTGCGTCGAAGGCGCCAGCAGGCAAGACGCCGCTCGCCGATCGCATGCGCCCGACAACTCTCGGAGAACTCGCCGGTCAGCGACACCTTCTCGGCTCGGCGAGCGTTCTCACTCAGATGATCTCCACAGACCGGGTGCGTTCGATGATCCTTTGGGGTCCGCCGGGTACCGGAAAGACGACTTTGGCTGGAGTCATCGCAGCCGCTTCGAAGTCGACTTTCGTCGCCTTCAGTGCCGTCCTTGGGAATGTTGCGGAGCTGAGGGAGATCGTCCTCGCGGCGAGGCAGCGGTCCGCGCTGGAAGGACGGCGCACGCTCGTGTTCGTGGACGAGATTCACCGGTTCAACAAGGCTCAGCAGGACGCATTCTTGCCGCACGTCGAAGACGGTACGATCGTGGTCGTGGGCGCTACGACCGAGAATCCGAGCTTCGCGGTCAACGCTGCACTGCTATCTCGGTGCAAGGTGTTTCGGCTCGATCCGCTCGCCGAGGAGGACATCGTGGTCCTTCTTCATCGAGCGCTTCGCGACGACGATCGAGGGCTGGGACGGAAGGGCCTGGCGGCGGACGAAGGCGCCATGCGCGCCATTGCCTGTGGTGCGGGTGGAGACGCTCGCCGGGCTCTTTCCACGCTGGAGCTCGTCGCCGACTATTTGGAATCCATTGGAAGTCGCGACATTTCCGATGAAGCGGTCGCTGCCGCCGAGACCCATCGACCCCTTCTCTACGACAAGTCCGGAGACGAGCACTACGACGTCGTCAGCGCGTTTATCAAGTCGATGCGAGGCAGTGACCCGGACGCCGCGATCTACTGGATGATGCGCATGCTTGAAGCGGGAGATGATCCGCTCTTCGTGTCTCGTCGAATGCTTATTTTTGCGAGTGAGGACGTCGGCAACGC
>Ga0182030_10010881_pt1 | contig 18414 bp, 14 predicted proteins | sample 812S3MmetaG_FD_121299 | JGI IMG/M metagenome (GOLD analysis project Ga0182030, IMG submission 121299) | Permafrost microbial communities from Stordalen Mire, Sweden - 812S3M metaG (Illumina Assembly) | ecosystem: Environmental > Terrestrial > Soil > Wetlands > Permafrost | place: Sweden...
AGACAAGCGAGAGGGAAAGCGGCATTGAGACAAACTCCAAAGAAAAACGAAAAAACTATGCACTAATCGTAGCAAAAAGGCGGGCAGGGAATATGCAGCTTCGGTGAAAGCAAAGGCAGAGCCTCTGGCGATGGCGTGTGGAGGCTCGTCGAAGATGAGGCCGCATGCCGAAGGCGGTGTGAAGTCCAGCCGCATGAATCACACTTACAATACAGTCAGTGGCAGGTCAGCTGCCATTACTAGTACTCTTGGCCAATCGAGGTGAAAGGAAGGCGTCGAATTGTCTAAGGATGATCTCGGGTGAGTACTTTGTTTCGGCAGCCCGCCGTGCTCTTACGCCCATCTCAAGAAGTAGTTCCCGACTCTTTTTAGCCGCGCGAATTACCTCCACGGTCTTCTCCACGGCTCCAGGCTCGACCACCCATCCGATCCCTTCTTCGCGGACGACCCTCGCCACTTCTGAGGAATCCGAGACCAGCGCAATGATTGGCTTGCCCGCTGCCATCAAGTTGTAGGTTCGGCTTGGCACCGCAAGCCCCAGCATCCCCGGCACAAGCGTTAGGATCGAAACGTCACAAGCGTTGAGGAATTCGTTCTGCGACGACCTCGGACGGGGTGGCAACACTGTGAGATTCCTGGCGCCGAGCTTCACCATCTCGTCGAGGATTTTCTGCTTCGGCCCCGATCCCATGAATATAAAGTGTATTTCTTCGTCCGACTCCAAAATCTTTATAGCTGCGGCAAGCGTCTCGATTCCGTGGGGATATCCCATATTTCCCGCATAGAGAACGACCAACTTGTGTGTCAGGTCTACTTCCGGCAGCAGTGGACTGCTCGCCTTGGGGGAAGGACGAATCTCTTGGCAATCGGCCCAGAGCGGAATTACTTTGATGCCATCACTCGTCCCCATGCCGCGCGCTGACGCAAGATGCTCTAACATGTCACGCCCGATGCAGAAGACATGTTTGGCCCGTCGCAGAACACGCCGGTTAATCTCTTGTAGCACCTTATAGGAGACCGCTTCGCGCGAGGTCACACCGCACGCGGCCATGATGTCCGGGTACACGTCATAAACCATGAGCGAGTAGGGTACCCGCAATAAGAACGAAAGGACGGCTGCCAGCATAGGCACCGAAGGCGGACTGGTCACTGCCAGTATTGCATCGCCGCGCCTAATCCGAAACAGCCCCGCGATGAGCATCGAGAGTGTGATCGACACCATCCGGATCAGCCGCGTCCAGATCGAACGCTGGTGGAGGATCAACGAAGGACACCTGAAGATCCGCACCCCTCGGCGAGTCTCGCTGCGGGGCGCCTTCACTCCCGCGCGCGAATACGCTGGTTGGGAGCACAACACTGACACTTCCCGGATCAACGAAAGGTGTTCTGCGATTTGAGTGATGTAGTACCCGGTTCCAGTCTCCTCCGGGTAATACACCTCATTGAGAATCCAAAGCATGCTGTTCGCCTGTCTCTTCTCTGAAACCATTCAGTCTATTTCGAGCGCTGAAAAGGCAACTCTTCCGCGCAAGCAGTTATTTCAATCCCAATGCCTGATGATCCGGGAAAAAGGCACGAGGCGAGAACCCGAAGTCTCGCACAGCCGCGAGATGCTCGAAACACAAGTCCCGATCCATACGAGTTGCCATTTCCGGTTTCAAATGCTCGTACTTCGGAAACAATCGAGCTAACCAGATCGTCAGCCGAAACATCTGCTCTGGGACAGAAACAATCCGTGCATCCTTGCCCATTGCCCGGAATACCCTCTCGACCATCTGTCGATACGTAATAGTTTCCCCACCGCTGAGATTGTAGATTCGATTGAACGATGCAGAGCAGTCAGCCGCCAAGATACAAGCTTGTACTAAATCAGCGGCATGTACCGGTTGCCGTAACCCAGTCCCTTTACCAAGTATCGGAAACACACCGAAGCGCTTTGCAAAGCGTGCAATGTCCGTAATATTGCGGTCTCGTCCGCTACCATATATCAACGTTGGACGAAATATCGTATATGCGATTCCAAGCTTTTCGCATGTGTTTGCCACCGAGTCTTCAGCACGCGCTAAAGACTCTGCCACTCCCCGCTCCGCGGCGCTAGTGGAATTTGCTTTACTGAAGCGGCTCGTTGAACCAAAGGCAATAATGCGTTGAACACCATTGTCATGAAACCGGCCGATGTTATCGGGCAACAACCAGAGTGACGCGACATGGAAGAGAACTCGTGCGGAAAAGCGAGGAAAGGCACCCGCCTTAGTCAGGTCACACCGGTGCCAAACACACGAGAGGCCAGCTTCCGGCATTGCCTCGCCCCGACCGATTGCGTGAACTGAATATCCTGCGCTAGCCAGCTTGTCGACAAGCATACAACCGACAGGGCTGGTCGCTCCCGTGACGGTACAAGCCGCGACATTAGTAAGTTCACTTGGCCTCACGTGCGGAGTCTTCTGCCTAGGTAGGGCATTATCGAGATGGACTCGGTGCGGGTTCTTATTTTAATTGTGAGCTCTTCGCGTTCGCGCTCAACAACCGATCAGCGATTGATTCGCGATAGAAGATCGCTTCCGCGATCAGCCGATCAAGCGCGTATCCCAGCCCGGTCAACCCATCGAAAATGCCGCCTTTGAAAAATAACGAGACTGCGGGAACCAGCGCCATGAGAAAAGGAGTCTTCAGCCTTAAACGATCTCGAAACTTGAGCTCGCCCGCCGACGCTCTTGCTTGAAGCGCAGCCGAGTAGCGACACTGTGATTGAAGATAGTCTCTAAAGTGCTTTTGATCATTGTGAATCAGTTCGCACGTGGTTGTCGCCTGACGTACTCCGGCCTGGAGCACCTCGCAATGGCCCGCGGCTATGAAGTATTCCCGGCCGCCACGAAACAAAAAAGGCTTCGGCGGACAGAGCGATCCATAACGCATCGCGCTACCGCACCAGTACATCCGAATCGGTGCCAAAATAACTTCGGCTTTATTGGAAGCTATCAGCGACACGGCTTCCGCCACCAGTTCCGGAGTTACAACCATATCGGCGTCCAGCACCATCGCCAGTGCGCTGGAGGCGGTGCGCATGCAGACATACGCCAACGCAGATAGGTGATCGTGGTATAGATAGTTCTCTACAACAGCACCCTTTGTTTTCGCAATAGTAACTGTGTCGTCGGTGGATCCTGAATCGAGAACCACCGTGCGGATCTGGCATGCACTTAGTGCATCCACGCAACGGCCGATATTCGCGGATTCGTTTTTTGCAAGAATGTATGCTGTCAGTTGTGTCATAAGCGGGTAACTGCGGAGAAACTTCCGTCTCTTCCGGTGGAAGTGAAAAACGTGCTGTCAAACAACAGGCGTGTTCGTCAATACTGCTTCAGATTACTGCCGAGAATTCTCTACGGTTCGGTGACCTTGTGCCAAACCGTGCGGTTGACGTAGTCCACATAGCTATGAATGATTCGCACTACCTTCTCGGAAACATTGGGAATGCTGTAATCCGCCACCATTCGCAGCGCCCGTTGTTCGCCGGTCGGCTGTGACTCCAGCACCTTCAGCCCTTCCAGAACGCGCGCAGGGTCCAGACCGGTCATCATCACCGCTCCTTCTTCCATGCCTTCGGGGCGCTCGTGAGATTCGCGGATGTTCAGCGCCCGCAAATTGAGGATCGAAGATTCTTCTGTAATCGTTCCGCTATCCGAGAGTGTTGCCCGTGCCTTCATCATCAGATGAACGTAGTCAGTTAACCCCATAGGCTTTACTAAGCGGATATTTCCAGAAAAACTCACACCCTCTGCTTCAATCCGCTTCCGAGTCCGCGGATGCATGGAGACAATCACGGGCAGTTGATATTTCGAAGCGACAGCTTCCAGGGCTTTCACCAGGTTTCGAAACAGCCTCGCAGAATCGACGTTCTCTTCGCGATGAGCGCTTACCACGAAGTAGGCATCTTCGGTCACGCCAAGCTGCGCCAAAACATCTGAGCGATCGATCTTCTGGCGATAGTACGTTAGCACCTCGTACATAGGACTGCCGGTCTTGATAACTCGATCCGGCGCGATCCCCTCGCGCAGCAGATATTCGCGCGAGATGTCGCTGTATGGCATGTTGATGTCGCTGATGTGGTCGACAATCTTCCGGTTGATCTCCTCGGGAACACGCTCGTCGAAGCACCGGTTCCCGGCTTCCATGTGGAAGACGGGGATCTTCATTCGTTTGGCCGCCAGCGCCGCCAGGCAACTGTTCGTGTCGCCCAGAATCAGCACTGCATCCGGCTGCACTTCGGCGAGCACATCGCTGGATTTTGAAATTACCAAACCAATCGTCTCGGCGGCATTTTTCCCGGCCGCCTGTAGAAAGTAATCGGGCCGGCGGATCTCCAGGTCGTCGAAGAAGACCTGGTTCAATTCATAGTCATAGTTCTGACCTGTGTGAATCAGTACGTGTTCCGTATAACGGTCCAGTGCTGCGATCACCCGCGACAACCGGATGATCTCCGGCCGGGTGCCCAGAATAGTTGCCACCTTCATGCGTTCTCCAGTGACAGAGACTTGCTCCGCTCTTCAAAATCGACAGGAAGATAGTAGGTATCCGGGCGATTCGGATCGAACACCTCACTGGACCAGAACAGGGTCACCATTTCTCCCGTGCCTACGTTTGTGATCGAGTGCGTGAATCCAGGCGGAATGTCGATTACCTGGTACGCACTGCCCGTCACGGAATACTCTTGGACCGGGCCACCTTCAACGGCTCTCATGCGGATCAAGCCGTCGCCTTCGACTACGAAGAACTTTTCAGTCTTGGTGTGGTGATAGTGGTTTCCCCGCGTCACTCCAGGCTTGGTTCTCGAGACGAAGATCTGTCCAAAGTGTTTTTCTTTGATAAATTCCGCCAGGCTGCCGCGGGCGTCGGACCGGATCTCCAGGTTGTTCCGCAGCGCCGTCGTCGGAACATAGGAAAGATAGGTCGCATAGAGCGCCCGGTTGAACCATTCCGCAAAATCAGGCAGCGTCAGAGTGCTCCGCATCTCATGAAACGCCTGGATTCTCCCTGCCAGATCGCCGAGCTGAAGCTTGTATGTCGGTATCTCCGCTCCTGCCTCGCCGCCAGCCTGCTGCCCATCAATCTCGGCAAGAAATGCTGTCACTACATCGTCCACGTAGGTTAACTCCACTTCGCGGGCCGCATCGGAGACGACAATTGGCAGATCCTTTGCAATGTTGTGGCAGAAGGTGGCCGTGACAGAATTGTAGTTGGGGCGGCACCACTTCCCGAACAGGTTCTTCAGCCGGTAGATCCGTACGCACGCTCCGGTCTCGGAGGCAAATTGCCGCAGCGCGTTCTCCGCCTTTGCCTTGCTCGATCCGTAGGGATTATCCAATTCGGCCTGGATTGAAGAACTGAAGACGATCTTCGGAGAACGCCGGTTCTCTTGCAGGAACCGGCATACCTGCTCCGTGAGGCCCGCATTCCCCGTCTCGAAATCGATCGGATTTTGCGGTCGGTTGACGCCCGCCAGATGGAAAATGACATCGGCCTCAAGCAACAATCTCTTGAGGTCCTCGCCCGAATCCTCTTGATCGAAAATCGTGGTCGTGCAGTCCTTGCGTTCAAGCAGGTGAGCCGCCAGATTGCGGCCCACGAAGCCTCTTCCGCCGGTAATGAGAATCCTCGTCACACCCGCACCGGCCTGTCTTTCAGCGCATCCTGCACACACGGCAACTTCAGCAGTAAGTTCATCATTCCGTCCACGTCCAACAGAGTCGTGTTGTGGGAATTATAGTCAATGGCTTTGTTTACTTCGGGTAACCCGCTGGTATAAAAGCTCGAATAGTTCAAATCCCGCGCATCGGCTGGCACCCGGTAGTAATCGCCAAGGTCCTCGGCCTCGGCCATCTCTTCGCGGTTCAAGAGTGTCTCATAGAGTTTCTCCCCGTGCCGCGTACCGATGACCCGAATCTCATTCTCCGCATCCAGGAGCTTCAGCATGGCTTCCGCCAAGGTGCCGATGGTCGCCGACGGAGCCTTTTGCACAAAAATATCTCCCGGCGTGCCATGCTCGAACGCGTAAAGCACCAGATCCACGGCCCCTTCGATGGTCATCATGAAGCGGCTCATGTTTGGATCGGTTATGGTCAGCGGCTCCCCAGCCAGGATCTGATTCAGAAACAGCGGAATCACCGACCCTCGGGACGACATCACGTTCCCATACCGCGTTCCACAGAACACAGTGGAGCTCTCTCCGTACATTCGAGCCTTGGCCACCATGCACTTCTCCATCAGCGCTTTTGACATCCCCATCGCGTTCACGGGATAAACAGCCTTGTCCGTGCTCAGCACGATCACCTTGCTGACATTGAAAGCAAGCGCTGCTTTCATCACGTTCTCGGCGCCAAGCGTGTTTGTCTGGACCGCTTCAATGGGAAAGAACTCACACGAGGGAACCTGCTTCAGCGCCGCAGCATGAAACACGAAGTCCACGCCGCGCATCGCCTGCGAAACGCTGTCGTAGGTCCTCACATCTCCGAGGTAAAATTTCACTGCGGCATTCCTGAGCCGCCCCCGCATGTCATCCTGCTTCTTCTCGTCCCGGCTGAAAATCCGGATCTCGCCAAAACCTACCTTGACAGCCATATCGACCACAGCGTTGCCAAAGGTGCCCGTGCCGCCGGTAATTAGAAGAGTCTTTCCCTTGAATATGTTCATCTCTTTAGTCATTTTTCCTCATGCTTTCTCACGGACAACCAATCTGCCGCGAGTGAATCCTGTGCGGTATTGCTCGGCTTACGTTTCTTTGAGAGGGTACGGTACATTCAGGCCCTGTACTTCCGATCAGAGCGGCGATCAATCGCGGCCTCGAACATGGCAAGATGCTGCCGTACCGCCTCTTCCACCGAGAATCTCCGGCCGTATTTTCTGGCGCCGTTCAAATAGACCGTGTAGCTCTGCTGGTCCATATCGACGCACTCCTGGAGCGCCGCACCCCATCCTCTCCGATCGTGCAGAGGAATGTCGAAACCAGCTCGCACCTCACTTAAACCAGTCCACGGGGTCTCGTCGCTGAGAACGACCGGCGTGCCGTTGACGAACGATTCCACTGCCGCGTGACAAAAATTCTCGCCCCTTGTCGGCAAGACGAAGAAGTGATGGTCATGCAACACCTGCGGCACAGCGGAATGGTCGAGTTGGCCTTTATATTCAACCTTGATGTTGTCTGGAAGTTGTGCCAGCAGCGCTCTGCACCTTCCCCAGTATTCCACGTCGTTTTCCGACACCGGGCCAAAGAGGTTGAGTTGCACCTCCCCTCGGATCTCCCGCAGAATCTCAAGCAGGAAGTGCAGGTTCTTCATCTCGCTCATCCTCGAGATGAACGCCAGCTTCAGCGACCCTGATTCCTTCGTCACGTGTGGTGCCGTCGTAGCAATGGCATCGCTTACGTTGTAAGCGATGTTGATGGAATCCGGATCAAGTCGCCGCGCCGGCGCTGCCTGCAATAGCTGCTGTTTCTCGCGAGGAGTAGAAACCTGCCACAGCAGATTTTCGTGAAGGCCAAGTAGTTTCGCGAAATGCAGGTACAGGACTTTCTTCGTCCGTTTGATCTCCATCGCACCGGGAGAGAACTCGCCGCGTGGTGCCAGCAGTACCGGAGTATTCCCAAATGTTCCGGCACGGCGAAGCGCTACCATGATCTGAGTGAACTTGTCTTGAAACGAGTGCAGGCTGATGACATCAGGCCGTACTTGCTGAAATGCACGGCGAAGAATCTTGGGGCCAACTGAGGAACAATAAAGAACTCGCGCACTGCCAACCCGATGCCACCGGTTCGGCGTCACGCCGGGATAGGTCTCGGTATCCGTCACATCTCTGTCTTGCGTCACCACGTAGAAATCGAAATGTGGCTTGAGATAGGCCACCATATTTGCGATAGAGCGGATCGGACCGCCGTCTCTGCTCCCCGGCAGATAGCGTCCTATGCAAACCAGCACGCGCCTACGTTCTGCGCCGCCATCTTGCGGAACTACATCCCCCTCAATAGGCTCAATCAGAACCGGCATAATGCTCATCCCTCCCCACCGTAGCCGCGATGAACTCACCGAGCACTTGCTCGCAGTTATAATCGCGGTGGGTCTGATCGTGCAGTTGCGCCGAAGCATGCTCTGGCAACTTGCCTGTCAGGTATTGGCGAAGTAAGTCAGCGATGTCTTCGGCCTCCGCGGATCGTGCCAGCCAAGACGAATCAAACTTACGAATAACTTCCGGAATCGCTCCCACCGGAGTTGCCAATACCGGACGCCCCGCCGACATCGCCTCCAGAGCAATCAACCCGAAACACTCCAGTTCTGCCGTCGGCAGCACGAAAGCGTCGCACGCCGCGTAAGCCAGCGGCAGCTCTCGATCCTCCACCCGCCCCAAAAATGTCACCGAGTTGCTCAGCCCGAGCGTCCTTGTCTGCTCCTCCAGTTGGCCTCGCAACGGTCCGCTTCCCCCGATCATTAAGTGAAACTTGAGCCCTTCTCCTTGCAGACGATGGCTTGCAACGAGCAAACGGTCCAGCCCCATTCGCGACACCAATCGCCGCAATGTAAACAAAATCGGAAGATCCGCCGGCCAACCCAGTTCCGCCTTCGCGCGACCTCGATCCTCCACCGGGACGAAGCGCGAGGTGTCCACCCACCCCGGTATCAGCCGCACCCTCTTGGCAAGTTCCTTCCCATGGATTCGGCGAATGCAATCGATGGTGTATTGCGACAGCGCCGTGATCACATGCGACCGGCGCAGGCACTCGGCCTCGATCCGGTTCAGCATTGCCAGCCCTATGGGGGCCGTCATCCTTCGCAAAAAACTCGAGTTCCTCCACACGATCGCCATCTCCATTGTCACTGGGGAATGGATGGTATAGCAGGAATGGACCGAATCGCCGTAGAAATCCAGCGCCGCCAGACCGGTCAGCGGAATGTGTCCATGAATCGCGTCCACGTGCGGCAAATGCCGCGCAAGTACAGCCGCAGAGGCCTTCTGATGGGCAGACCCACGGGCTGGATTCCAGGGCGCAACCTCCGCCGGAACATACCGTAAAAGATGAACTCCATCTTTCAGTTCGTGTTCGGGTAGCCCAGGCGCGCCCTGCGCCAGCACCCAAACATCTTCTCCACGACGCCTGAGTTCTGCCGCCTCATCGAATGCTACCTTGGCCGACCCAGTGGGTTGATCGTGGTAATGCCTGATTGTTGTGATCAGGATCTTCATGACGCTGCCGTTGAGCTTCGGTACTTCGCAAAGCCTGAAGAGGAGTCTGACCGGCCATAAATAATGTAGGACGTAACCAGCAGTATGAGACCCATCTGAACTGCTCCTGACACAACTGCGACAGCGTCATTTTCAATATTGGTCAGTGCTGGCAGCATTGAAATATAAACGAAGAGGCCCTTTTCCGAAATTACTCCACCGCCGGCCCGGTTCATGTATAGCTGTAAGCAGATCCCGAAGATAAGCATTCCAACTACAACTCCGGAAGTTCCATAGAGCGAATAAAGGTCTCCGATAGGTGTCACGGCCGACGAGGTCGTATCCGGGCGGCCAAGCGCTTGGCTGAGACGCTGGCCCTTATTGAGAACTGGCTTTCCCTTCCATAAAAATCTTGGTACCAGCGGATAAATTGGCGCTAACCATACTTTCTCATCACCATTCAACAGTGAGGGATAGGGGAGGCCGATGATGTCATGAACAGAAGTCAGGGCGGAAATGCGGGCGGTGGACTGATCGAAACTCTTTCCAGCTTGTTCATTCGTCGAGAAAGGAGCGTCAACCACGTCCTCAAAAGATTTCTCAAGGACCGCTCCCAGTCCCCCTACGGTATTGACTTGAGCACGATAGCCGTTGTTCAAATTGGTCCGATATGCATTCACGAACGGGTAGATCAGAACGAGAAGCAGGGGCAGTAGTATTGCCGTTCGAGGAATTCTCCCTTTCGTGATGCCATATACGATCACAAGGCAGAGGAGCGGTTTCAGCAGTTCGGCCTTCATCCCCGATAGCGCGCCGAAACCAATCGAGAATACCACTGAGAGCCAGAAGACAATCTTCATCAGTGGTTCAGTCGGTCGCTCCCCAAATACTTCGATGGCCGAAACCACTAGCGCTGCATTCAGCAGGTTCGCGCAGGTGCCTAGCCACTGTAGGAACCCTAGAGACGATTCTCGCGTTCCCGCATCGGCCATGTATGACAGCAAGCCAAACTTCCACATCACCAGGTTTGCGCCCAAGCCTAATCCGAGCATGGCCACGCTCACGAATGCGACACGGCTGGACCTGCCCCGCACCTCGGGAACGAATCGCAATTTGGTTTCTTTCATGAACACCAAGCTTCCGACCCAGAAAGCGGCGAACCCAATCACAGTCAGAACCATCGCGTGCACATAAACGGAGTCCAATAGGTCGTCGCCCGTGGCAAACCGCCAGACCGGCATGCAGACAAACTCCAGCAGGGACCGAAGCGTCATGAGAACCGGAACGCTCCACCATGCCGCCCCTTTTAGACCGTGCAAACCCATATACCCAAAGGCAAGTAAAACGAACCATCCCGCCGCCGCCCCGAACTCAACCGACTGCGATCCCCCGCCGCCCAGGAGCGTAGCGAAACTCCATATCCCCCAGGGCACACCGACAGCCAGCATCGCTAAGGGAACCCACCCGTAACTCCCATCCCTGGCGACGCCAAGCTCGATTGGTTTTTGAATATCCGCTCTCATTAGTCCTTTGAGTCGCTTTCCCGAGTGGGCATGGAGCGGTAAGCGAGGATTGTCTCGGACGGCGCATCCATTTGTCCCGGTAGCACCATTGTAAGTATGGTTTCCAAACGCTTCTGGTAGGTATGATCGCGGTGCGCACGCCTGCAAGCACGTTCGGCAATCGCACTACGCTCTTCCGGTTTCTGCAAGTAGTACTCCACCTTTTCTCTCAATTCGGCGCGGCTGCGGAAAGTCACAATTTCCCGTTCGGGTTCGAACAACTCGGGCAGGCTCGGCTTCCAGTCCGCGATCTGAAACGCGCCACACCCGGCGATCTCGAAAAGAGAGCAATTCAAGCCGTCGATCTCGGTGTAGTACATCGTGTTGATCACGATCTTGGCTGCCCGCAAGGCCTTCGCTTTAGTATGCTCGCCCACAAATTGGTTTTGATAACTGGCGCGGGCAGGAGAGTCGATCCAAGGGGGACAGCTTGCGCCCCAGATTTTGAGCCCATAGCCGGTAAACGGCTCAAGCATCCGAGCCCTGTAATAGTGGAATGTGCCGATTGCAGCAAGCTCTGTGCCATACTCGCGCCGATCTTCCTCGGTTAACACCGTTGGCTTGTGCCACTGCGGATTGCAAGCCTCCGGAAGATAAAAGGCGTTCAGTTCGAGCTTGTCCCGCAGCAACGGAATCAAGTAAGGCTCTTTGATAAACAGCGCATCGTAGGAGCCGGCGACCAGATACCCGCGATTGAAATTCGAGATAGCGTCCGTAAACCAGCAGGCTATCTTCGCACCGCTGACCTCGCGGAGCTGCCGCAGAATCTCGGGCGGCAGGCCGTAGGTGAGCAACACCATGTCCGGCTGAATCTCGGCAACTGTTCGGATTAGATTCACGAAGGCAGCACGTTCGATGCGAGGAAAGGCCAGTGACGCGTACGCCCAGAAAACGCGTTGAATGCGATTCTGATGATGATACGAATGTGAGGTCGCGACTGCCGTAACCTCGTGCCCCATGCTCTCCAGCGTCACGAATATGTTACGAGTGAAGGAGTCCGGGAATTGCGATCCGGTGACGACTATTTTCATACTACTGCCTCAACCTCCGTCTCCTTGATCTCTTCGAGTCCCGCTTCTGCATGCCGTCGCCCGCCAACCAGTAGATCCCGAAGACTCAGTCCCAACAGCCGGTGTGCCAGTCCGAGCATCACCACGAAGCTGATCGTATATGCGACCGATGAAATAATCGCGGCCCCAATGTAGCCATAGCGCGGTACCAGCACATAAAGGCCGATGGCGGTCACGGCCATACTTATGCCTTCAGCGTAGGAGGGCAGCGCCGGTCTGCCCAGCGCGCTCGCTCCGTTGTAAAGTACCTGGTTCAAGCCAAGCATCAGTGCCCCTGGCAACAAGATGCGGCAGGCCAGAATCGATCCTTCAAATGCGGCTCCGAAGACCAAGCGAATTAAAAACGGCGAAAGCACGTAGAGCACGCTGCAACAGACCAGCAACCAGATCAGCGACGCCCGGAAAGAAACCCCAATCGTTGCCTTGGCGTCTTCAGTATGCTGACTTGATCCCCTCGAAAAGGTCACGATGCCGGCCGCCTGCGGAAACACCGTCACCGCCGTGGAGAGCGTTACCGCTATCGCATACAAGCCCAACTGTCGCGGAGGAACGAACAGCGAGAGTGCCAGTTGGTCGATCCGCTGGTTGAAGTAATTTGTCAGGCTCGTAGCCTGTGTCTTGTAGCCGAAATTGATGAGTTGCGGAATGGCCGACCCATTCCATTGCAGCCGCGGCCTCAGCATCTTCCATGCCATGGCCGAGCCCAGCAGCAGAGCCACGATGTAACCTGCCAACTGGAAAAAAATTACAGAATTCAGGCTGGCGCGATGAGTAAAGTACAGCCCACCCAGACCGGCCACATACGTGAAGGGCGCCGCTACCCGGATGAGATTGAAACGTAGCAAGTCTTGCTTGCCCTGAAAGAGGTTCGCGGGATATCCACTCAGAATCAGCGCCGGCGAGAGCAGCACGCACATGATTCCTAAGTGCTGGACCACCGGAGAATACTTTGCCAGCGTAAAATGAACGACCAACAGACCGATCATGATGGAGAGAGCGCTCTGGATCAAACCGATGACCGTGGCTGCGGTCGCCATCTCGGAAACCGTGAACGCCCGGCGCCCCACGTTGAACGCAATCGCCTGGTTGATTCCAAGGGAAAGCAGGCAGACGATCGCGGTTGGCCAAAGAATTATGGCAGCAAACTCTCCTCGCCCCGTTGGTCCCAACATCCTCGCCGACAAGATACCCGACAGGATTCCAATCCCAAGGATGAAGCCCTGCCCCAGCATCGTCGAGGCATAATGCTCAACGAATGCGAACTTGGTCGTGGCAGGCGGGCAATTCGGTATGGTCTCGGTCGTCAACATCAATCCTTTTTTTGAAGACCCAATCTAGTGAACCGCCACGGCATAAATGGAGGCTGAGGCTGCCGCGGACATGACCGACTGGCTACTGGTAAGGATCGCTTTCATCTTGCTCGTCGGCACATACAGCACATCTGTCGCGTGCAGTTGCACGTCAGGGCTTTGTCCGCGAGGCATCTTGCCGTAGGACAGTGCCGTGTCGACTACAGACCCATCAGCATTCCGGTGCAAAAGATAGACTTTACCGGTTGCCGCTGTCATCGATGTCCCATCCGCCAGCGAAATGGCTTGCAATACGCTGAGCGTGCCTTCTTCTTGCATCACATACCCACCAGGCCGATTCACCGCGCCCAGCACGTAAACGATGCCCGCTCTCTTCACCAGCACCGTGTCGCCGGGATGCACGATTGCATCCTCGACCGCCTTTGGATTCGTGGCTCTTGAATAGTGGACCAGAACCGGTTCGGCCTCCCCACTGCCGCTCGTGATCTGGACTTCATTGGCCGCCATCAGCGAAGTTCCCCCCGCAAGCGCCAAGACGTCCACCAGCTTGCGCGGAGCCAGCAACGGATACTTGCCCGGAGCGGTCACCTCTCCGATGATCGTCACTTCAGGCGCCGTATACTCCAGCACCGTCAGATTGACCTGAGGATTCTTCAGGATCTGATCGTCCAAGAGTTTCTTCCGGATTTGAGCGCTGGCTTCCGAGACAGTCTTGCCGGCGACGTGCATTGTCCCTAGAAGGGGCAGGGCCATATCGCCTTGTTGGTCGATGCGGAAACTTCCTGCAAAGTCAGAGTCATCCAGAACGTTCAACCCCATCAGAAACCCTGGAGCCAGAGTCAACTTTGCAAAATCCTGAGGCACCACCATCAACCCGGAGCTGTGCATTGCCTCGGCAGGATTCGCACGGTTTTGGCCCCCAGCCGCCGAAGAGGAACTTCCGCTCGATGAACTGGGCATCTGCTGCATGCCAACCTGGGCAACGCCTGCTTCCGCAAACGAAAGCAGAAGCGCGACCGTGACGAGCCATTTATAAGGAAATTTATGCGTCATTGTGGTTTTTCTCGCCATAGTAAGAGCCAAGGTACTCATAGCCGTAGCCGTAGCGGTAGTCGGCTGATCTGCTGTTGATCTTATTCACCACGAAGCCAATCATAGGCATTCCATTACGCTCGATTAACTCCGCGGCGCGAATAAGGTGCGGCCTGGTAACGACGCCCGCATGAGTCACCCAAATGACTGCATCCGTCTTCGTCGAGATTGCAACCGCATCCGTCACCAGCAGCGCCGGAGGACTGTCTATCAAGACAATGTCGTAGCGTGAGCTGAGCTGTTCCAGCAATTCATCGAAAGCCGTAGACCCCAGGATCTCGGATGGCATTGGCGGATGTGGCCCCGACGGCAGCACGTCCAGCGTGGGCACATGTACTCCACGATGAATTGCCTCATCGCTCGTAAGCGTGCCGGCCAGCACATTGCTGAGCCCTGCTTCATTGGAAACATCCATTGCGTGCCGGAGGCGCGGACGGCGCATGTCGGCTTCTACGATGATTACCTTCTTGTTATGCTGCGCGAAGGTGACGGCCAGATTTGTCGTTACGGTAGTCTTACCTTCCCCGGGAATACAGCTTGTAACCAAAATGGTTCTGGGACCGCCTCCGGCACGGGAAAGCATGATGGAGGTGCGCAGCGCCCGGAAAGCCTCCGCGGCGACAGAGTCAGGTTGGCTCAGCATCCAGATCGGAACGGCGAGTTCCTCGGTGATCGCCTTGCGTTTGTTCCTCACCCTTCGTGCCCCATAAGGCCCGGACGCTTCCCCAAAAGTTGGGATGATCCCGATCACGGGCCTTCCGGTAATTTCCTCAACCTCCAGGGGAGTCCCAACCGTCCGGTCGAAGCTATCGACGGTAAACGCAGAGGAGAGTCCAATGAAGATCCCGAGCAGCATTCCCATCGCCAGATTGGTAACAGGCTTTGGGCGGAAGGGCGAGGATTGCGAGCGTGCGGGATCCACGATGGTGATATTCGTAGCCTTGATGCCTGCGGAAACATTGGCTTCCTGCAACTTGGTATAGAGGTCCTCATAGAGCTTCTTGCGCGAGAAAGCCTCCTGGCTCAACACTGCGAATTGAACCGCCTTCTCATTGAGCTTGCTTGCCGCCCCTTGCTGCTGGTCAAACTGCCGGCGAATTTCACCCTCGGTCTGCTGCGCCAGATGGAAATCGACTTGCGCGCGTTTGACGATCTGCTGCATTTCTTCATGAATCTGATCATCCAACTCGTGCATCTGGGTCTGCATATCCTTGAGGTGACGGTTATTCGCCCCATAGGTTGTCGACGACTCGGCAAGATTCATCTTCAGTTGATTTTGCTGCTGCCGTAACTGTTGTAGGTTCGAGAGGCCGCCACCTTGCGTGAGCACCATCGAGTTGCCTTGCCCGGCCAAGGGATCGTTTCCAAGACCAAGAATCACATCGGCGCTGCCGGTTTGCGCAAGGCGATAGATCGCTTCCTTCGAAATGCGATTCGCCTCAGCCACGGTCAATTCGGCATTCAGCGCGTCGAGCTTCTGGATCACGACACTGTGAATTTGCCCTTCGCCTGACGAGTTGCTTCCGGAACCTGTCGGCGTCCCCGTGTTAAAGCTGAGTATCCCGCTATCTTTTTCAAAATCGGTGAGCTTCTTTTCCGAATCTTCAACGTTGGCCTTGAGGTCCGACAACTGCTTCGTCAGCCAATTTGAAGCCTCAGTCGTCGCATCGTAGTGGGACTGGAGGTACTGATTCTTGTAGCTGTCGATCAAGGCGTTCGCAATCTGCGCTGCCTGTTTCGGATCGTGACTCTCATAGGTGACTCGAATCAATCGAGTGCCGCGCACCGGCTCAACCCTTAAGTGAGCCCTGAACCCGCCCAACAGCCGCGTCCGCGTCCGCGGCGCATCTTCCAGAGGCAGTCCCTCCTCGGAATTCACTTCGCCTTTTTTGCCCCCCTTGACGGCGAACTGAGGCTGCGAGGCCAGCTTGAGTTGCTCAATCACGGCCAGAGCCAGCGAGTCGCCTTGGAGGATTGCGGTTTCCGTTTGCTGATCTGTCAGAAGGTTGTCCGAACCCGAACTCAACTGCTGAGACATCATGTCCCCGAGGTCTAAACCCAAAGAACCGGCGTTGCTCTTGTTCAATTCAATCGTCGCCGTTGCCTCATAGGTCGGCTTCGTGAGCATCGTAACCATAATGGCTAACAGCCCACAGATCACGATCGAACCAATGATCCATCCCCGGCGCTTCATCAACACCCGCACCAGATTCTGCAGCGCATAGGTGTTGGCTGATTGATGATGCACGGAGGCCACATTGGGATTCGTCGGCATCTCAGTTCTTGTGCGGAGGGAATTTTCGTAGTTACTCAATTGACATCCTTACATGCGGCGGGAACCCATTCGTCCATGGCACCCGCGGATTGAATTTGCAGAGAGAATTACGAAGTCGTGGTATTCCACCATTAGCGTTGAGTAGCGCGCCAAGCATGCGGCGCTTTGATGCAAGACAGCCTTGAAAGATGTAGGCGTTGTCACAACTTCGTCCTAGTCAGATTCGACAAGGCTCTCGGAGTCCTTCATGGTTCTTGACACAACGTGGTATGTTCCATCTTCCGGCGCGCGCTTAGCCGCTCCGTGGCTCTCGTTCTGGATAAGGTCGAGCGTCGACTCCTGGCTTTGTCGTACGAAACAGGCCGTCACCGTGCGCATGAGCATGCGCGCATCGCTCGTAATGGTTGATTGCTCCATATATTCGGAGTCGATCTTGTGCTTCACCGGCTTGATCTTCGACGAGTAGAAGTCTTCGATCTCGTGGTCGGGAATGTGGCGCAGCATCTCCTCCTCGCGGCGGAAGGCCAGCGTTGCGGCGCTGGTAATGCCGGGCAAGAAGGGCATGTACATGCTTTCGTGCCCGGGCAGCTTGGGGCGCGGTCCCACCAGGCTCATGTCGCCGATCAGCACATTGTAGAACTGAGGCAGTTCGTCGAGTTTGTAGCGGCGCAGCTTCGCGCCCACGAAGGTCAGACGCGAATCCCCGTGTTTGGTATGGCTGGGCCCCGACTGCTCGGGCTCGACCTTCATGCTGCGGAACTTGTAAATCGTAAACAGGCGGCCAAACCGGCCAACGCGCTTCTGCCTAAAGAGAATTGGACCGCGCGAGGTACAACGGACCAGAATCCCCAGCGTCAGCATCAGCGGCGCGAAGAAAATCAGCGCGCAAGCGGCAGCTACCATGTCGAGGCTCCGCTTTCCCGGGGACGTGCTCCATGCGCTCGCCGGCGAAGCCAGCCTAATCGGCTGCGGCGACACCGGCGGAAGCTGCTCTCCACCAGCATTCGGGACGGCTTGGTTTCGAGATGAAAAGACACTGGGATACTTTAGAAAATGCATTCTTGTCGGCTCTCCAGCCCAAGGGAATCTGAAACAAGGTTTCTATCTTCCAATGCTTTAATGCTACGGAGAAACTCTGGAACGATGAGGTCGTTGGCGATAACGACTGGTTGAGCCGCATTGCCGCAACCAAATGATGCCGCTAAGGAATCGGTTGATCGGCCCGCTCGGCGTCGTTGATATTACCTGGCAACAAAGCTCGGGCGTAGCTGGCTACGGCACTTTCGACAGACTCAAACGGCGAATGACATCCCGAGAACGACGGGAAGAAATCTTGCAGCAGGATTACGGTTGCGGTGAAGAATAGAGCGGTAGTCATCTGGCTAATGTCGCACGAGTCATGGTTGGCGCACGAGTCACCCTTGGCGCACGACTGATGGTCGTGAGACTCCGTCTGCCTGTGTGTTGACAGCGCCTTAAACATAGGGTACACATGCCGCCGAAACATGGGTTCGATATCGGCCTTGAACTCCAGGGCGCTGAAGTGAAGAAGACGCACCAGTTCAGGCTGTTTCACCATGTTGTTGGTGATAAGTTCAAGCCCTGCCCGCAATGCAGTCTGTGAGTCTTCGGCGTGCGTGATCCGGGTGAGTTCTTCGCCACGAACACTCAGCTTTTGCAGCTCAGATTCAAACGCGCAGAGGAACAAGTCCCGCTTTGTCGGAAAATAACGGTAGATGTTGCCGTCGCTGACTTTAGCGGTGTGGGCAATGTCCTTGGTCGTGACGCCATTAAATCCGGCGCGCGCGAAAAGAGTTACGGCTGCGGCAATCATCCGGTCTCTACTGGGGATTTCAGTCGTTGTTTGGTTTGGTGCTAACAAAGTGAGTCTCCAA
>Ga0182030_10010883_pt1 | contig 18412 bp, 12 predicted proteins | sample 812S3MmetaG_FD_121299 | JGI IMG/M metagenome (GOLD analysis project Ga0182030, IMG submission 121299) | Permafrost microbial communities from Stordalen Mire, Sweden - 812S3M metaG (Illumina Assembly) | ecosystem: Environmental > Terrestrial > Soil > Wetlands > Permafrost | place: Sweden...
CTGATATTAATGAGCAAATGAAGTATGCAGAAGGTCTAATAAATGTGAACGGAAAATTATTAGAAACAGGAGATACCAAAATCGCTGATTTTGTCATTGCCATAAATAATTATCTGGCAGCAAAAAACTTATTAACGCAGAATAACATCAGCCGTATGCAGATCATAAATCAGATTAATTACTGGAACCGATAAACGTAACCTCATGCAAATTAATTATAGCACGGTTGTTTTGTTTTTTTGCTTCGCAACCTGTCTGTGCTCCTGCCATGGCCCGGAAAAGAAAGAGACAGAAGAAGAAAAAGTGAATACAGCCGGAACGCCGGTAACCATCACTACAATAAGCAATGAACCGCTGACTGAATTTACAGAACTTAATGCCACAGCTACTTTCATGCAAAAGCACTATGTAAAAGCAAATGTAAACGGATATATAACGTCTGTAACCGCTGTTCCGGGTAAGTATGTAAATGCCGGGCAAACTTTGTTTACTCTAAAGACAAAGGAGGCTGAGAGCATAGGCAACGCAGTAAATAAATTAGATGCGGGTTTCAGATTTTCCGGGGTAAATAACATTAAAGCAAGTGGGAGTGGGTATATTACCCAATTGAATCACCAGGACGGAGATTATGTACAGGACGGGGAACAGCTTGCCATAATCAGTGATGAAAATAGTTTTGCCTTTATCCTGAACCTGCCTTACGAGTTGAAACAATATCTGCCTGCCAATAAAACGGTGGATATGACCTTACCGGACGGTACAACGTTAAAAGGGACGATTGCTGAATCTCTTCCAACAGTTGACCCAGCCTCCCAAACACAGAGTATTGTGATAAAGGTAGCGGGTAACCATTCTATTCCAGAAAACCTGATTGCTAAGGTGCACATCATAAAATCGAACATGTTGAATGCTACGTCTCTTCCGAAAGCTGCAGTGCTGAGCAACGATGTACAAAGCGATTTTTGGGTAATGAAAATGATAGACTCCACTACTGCGGTAAAAGTATCCGTAAGGAAAGGGATGGAAACGAAAGACAGAGTGGAAATAAAGGAGCCAAAATTTTCACCGGGCGATAAAATATTACTGACAGGCAATTATGGCTTACCGGATACTGCCAAGGTGAAAATAATAGAATAGCCTACATGAAAAACTTTTTCGTTTCATATAAGAACCCGTTAACAGTGGTTTTGGTGTTCCTGATCATGGGGGGCATGTTTGCTTATAGCAAAATGCAGACAGCGCTGTTTCCCGAGATCACTTTTCCTAAAATAAAGATTATAGCCGATGCAGGTATGCAACCCGTCAACAAAATGATGGTGACGGTGACCAAACCTTTGGAAAATGCCATCAAACAAGTTCCTGACCTGCACATGATACGCAGCAGCACGAGCAGGGGCAGTTGCGAGATATCCGCGTTCATGAACTGGAATGCCAATATCGACCTGGGACAGCAGCGGATTGAGTCAAAAATTAACGAGATAAAAAACACGCTCCCGAGCGATATTCAAATCAGCGTAGAGAAAATGAACCCATCCATCTTGCCTGTAATGGGATATACTTTGGAGAGCAAAACTAAATCGCCTATAGAATTAAGGCAGCTAGCTAACTACACCATAAAGCCTTTTTTATCGCAAACAGATGGTGTAGCGGAGATAAGAATTATAGGAGGTAAGCAAAAGGAATACTGGCTTATACTTAACCAACAAAAAATGACAGCGCTGGCTATAACGCCGGATTCTATCAGCGCAGCGCTTGCCCAGACCAATTTTATTAAATCGAACGGCTACCTTTCTGATTACAGGTATCTATATCTTACCGTTACTGATGCACAGGTGCATACTACTGAAGACATCGGGAATACAATAGTACGCAATGATGGCAAGCGCATTGTATATCTTAAAGACTTTGCCGAAGTGCAGATACACGAGGCAAATGAGTACATAAAAATAAACGCAAATGGCAAAGATGGCATCCTGGTAGCAGTGATCAAACAGCCTAATGCAAATCTCATTGATGTTTCGAACCAAACAGAAAAGAGAGTTGAAGAACTAATACACATATTGCCTGCTGACGTTACGATAAAGCCTTATTATGTGCAGGCAGACTTTGTGAATGACTCTGTGAAGAGCGTTACTGATAGCTTGTGGATAGGCCTGGCACTGGCTATTATTGTTGCCATTATTTTTTTGAGATCGCTGAAGGCCAGTGCAACAATTCTTATAACGATACCTGTTACTCTTTGCCTGACCATCATCGTGTTGTATGTAACGGGGAATACCTTCAACATCATGACGCTGGGCGCTATTGCTGCCGCAATAGGGCTTATTATTGACGATGCGATAGTTGTGGTGGAGCAAATACACCGTACACATGAAGAGCATCCGGGTGAGCCTTCAACTACTTTGGTACAAAAGGCAATCAGCTACTTATTACCTGCTATGATTGGGTCATCCATAAGCACCATAGTTATCTTTCTTCCGTTTGTGCTCATGAGCGGCGTAGCCGGGGCTTATTTTAAAGTGATGACCAACACCATGATCATTACCTTGATCTGCTCCTTTTTTGTTACGTGGATATGCTTGCCTGTAATTTACTTATTTCTGACGAAGACCAAGAAGATGTCATCGTTAAAAAATGACCCTTCAGGCCATGACGTAAAACAACAGCGCTGGGTTGCATTTTTTATTCGGAGGCCTGCGCTTAGTTTTGTTATCATTGGTCTTCTTATCGGGTCTGTGGTCCTGATCCTCCCGAGGCTGGAAACAGGCTTTCTGCCTGAAATGGACGAAGGCAGTATTGTTTTTGACTACAGCTCTCCGCCAGGTACTTCATTAGAAGAAACAGACAGGATACTGAAACAGGTCGAAAAGATCATTATTGCTACTCCGGAAGTAGCAGCTTATTCCCGGAGAACGGGCACCCAAATGGGATTTTATATCACAGAGCCTAACAGGGGGGATTACCTGATACAACTTAAAAAGAACAGGAGTAAAACTACAGAAGAGGTAATCAGCATACTAAGAAAACAAGTAGAAGCTACCCAGCCTGCTTTGCGCATAGACTTTGGGCAGGTGATCGGGGATATGCTTGGCGACCTCATGACCTCGTCACAACCTATAGAAGTAAAAATATTCGGGGATAACCAGCAGAAATTGCAAGAGCTTTCCACGCAGGTTGCCAATGTGATATCAGGTATCAAGGGAACTGCAGACGTTTTTAATGGAGTAGTTATAGCCGGGCCGTCTATCCGTATTGTGCCCGATTTCCCGCGCCTTGCACAATTCGGTATTACTCCCTCAGTCTTTCAATATCAATTACAGACGTCGCTGGAAGGAAATGTTGTTGGAACAGTGTTAGAAAAGGAGCAATTGTCTAATATCCGGGCAATCTATCCAAATAGCAAGCTTGTGAGTGCCGCCGACCTCGAAAAACTCCAGATTTTTTTACCAAATGGCAAACTCACCCCAATCAATACGCTTGCAGCTATTACGAAAGACTCAGGAGATGCGGAAATACAAAGAGAGAACCTTCAATCAATGGGCGCTGTAACCGGACGCCTGGAGAACCGTGACCTGGGTGGGGTAATAAAAGATATTCAGCAAGGTATCAGGTCAAATGTTGCGTTGCCTCAAGGCTACCATATAGAATATGGCGGGTCGTATGCAGAACAGCAGCAATCATTTAAAGAACTACTGATGATATTGATCGCATCAAGCCTTCTGGTATTTGGAGTTATTCTCTTTCTGTTTCGTGATTTCAAGGTTGCACTGATGATTGTATTATTAGCTGTGCTGGGTATATCCGGCAGCTATATTGCACTATACCTTACGCATACGGCACTCAATGTAGGCAGTTATACTGGCCTGATTATGATAGTGGGAATCATTGGCGAGAATGCCATATTTACCTTCCTGCAATTCCGGGACACTATGAAAGAGAAAAGTGTGGACGAGGCGATCATCTATTCCATTTCTACCCGCCTGCGCCCAAAACTAATGACCGCACTTGGGGCAATAATAGCGTTGATGCCTTTAGCGCTCGGTATAGGTACAGGAGCGCAATTACACCAGCCATTGGCTATAGCTGTAATTGGCGGGTTTATTATTGCGTTGCCACTACTGCTTATTGTTCTGCCGTCCATGCTGAGATTGTTATTCAGAAAAAGAGAGGTTCCGTGGACGTAACGAATGACAATAGGAATAGCCAGGAACGATATAATATTAAAAAAGGATCCTAAAGTGGGATCCTTTTTTTCTACTGCATATAAGCTATCAGAAAGTTTAATTCTTAATTAGCTTCGTCTGGCTGATAACACCGTTGCTATTTGTGATGCTAACAAAGTAAACTCCAGGATTCAGATTGTTACAAGGTATTTGCATAGTCGTGTTGTCTACAATCATTGTTCTCTCGATCAGCGTTCGTCCAAGCATGTCTGTGCATTCAACAGAAACCGATTGGCCTACTAATCCAGTGCTGAAATGCATAATGATATTATCTATAGCTGGGTTTGTAATAGTTGCTTTCTGATTCCACATATTTTGATTAGTTACGGCGGTAGGCGCTATTTCGGGGTCTGGGAGGCTTGTTCCGGTTGTGTTTGGCATTGCGAGGAGATCTACCATAACCGGGTATTTATTAGACATCTGGAATAAAGCGTTGGCAACAGATGACGAAACAGCCGTATTTGCCGGAGCATCATTAACGGAGATACCAAGTCTATGCCCATCATTGCCTATCACGCGAAATGAGTGAGGGATATAGGAAATATAGTTGGCGTTATTTATTATCCACGGGGAAAGGAAAATATGGTCATACCAGTCCTTGGCGCCTCCTGATGTACCACAAGAGTTAGGCACATTATCTAACGCCCTTGTAGAGGTTGTGAGATAGTTTGTAAATGGAGCAGGATTATCATCCCAGTCAGCAGGATAAGAGAAAGTACCATCAGGTGTGAACAGAGGATCGTAGTACCTAAAGTTGGTGTCTGCCGGAGCTGTCAACGTCTGATAAACAGGTTCAGAAGTATTTCTCAGATTAAAATCCCCCATGTTGATCATATTCGCAAGATGTGTGAAGTGCGATTGTATTTGCCCCATCTCACCCGCAATCTGTACACCACGCTCAGATTGATTGCCATTGCCGGAAATGTCATGATTATCTGTGAGATACAGGTAAGTAGTATCGTGGGTAGTAGCGAGATTTGGATCTTTATAATATAGTTTCCAGGTATTGAAGTCTTCTGTGTTTGTATAAGTGCAAGTAAGTGATACGAAACCTAATTTTTGCTGGTTATAAAATACCAGGCATTCCGTAGCTGACGCAGCGTAATTTGTAAACGGGCAATAATTATACCTTCCGGGATATGCAGCATTCAGCGCAAATTGAAGAATAGAATCCTGAAAGCCAATCGCAGCAGTGTAATTGTGATCAGATGACGAAGTTTGAATAGATCCCATTTTTTCCAAACCGATTATGTCAGGATTGGCAAATTGAACAATAGTTTCAAGATAACCATTATAAGCTCCGTCGGGCCCCTGACAGAGCGGATATTCTCCATACCCAAGCACGTTATATGCCATTACTCTTATCGTATCCGTTTGTGCTGATGAATTATAGCATTCGCAACAGATCAGCACAATTAGAAAAGAGGCCAGGTGTTTTAAATTTACTTTTTGCATTTTAAAAAATTTATTGAAAATGATATTGAAAATGTCCGCTACCCTGGAAATAAAGGGAGAGCGGACATTCTTTTCCTATAAGACAATTATACATTAGTGTGCATTACCCGTCCCGTCTGCCTGGTAACAACCTATATCTTTGCCAGGGGCAACAAGTGTTGTCGCGCCAAAGCTTGGATCAATTGGGAGACCCGCTATAGACATTGGGCTCCAACCAATATATCCTTTACCCAAAGCTGGAGAATTAGATTGTAAATGGAAATCGAAACCAGTCGCATAGTTTATATTGATGTTTGCTGAACTCCCCAGTGTATAATTAACAAACAATGGATTGTTTGCGCCAACCAGTGAAGGTGCATCGTAAGTAGCGCCTAACACATAACCGGAAGGCAGAAAGGAAGGAGATGGCATATTAGTTGCTTCAGGGTATGAGATATAACCTACAGGATAGAACTGATCAACAATAGAGTCAGCATCTCCGTAAGAGTAATTATAACCATAATGGCAATGTGCCGTATCTGCAATTGGATTGCCTACTATACGAAAGCCAAATTTGCAATTCACGATCAGGTTGTTGTATGCTTGCCCAAAGGCGCCCTGTTCGTAGTTTAGATCTCCTCCGCGGCCTGTTTGCTGCTGGCGGTAACCCCCATCTACGTAGGTGTTATTAAACATATCTATCTGGCAAGTAGGAGCTGTACTTGATCCTTTATCAGATGCTTTTGTACCATTGGTAGCGGTGCCTATGAACATATTGTAAGCCATGATACCCACTGTGCCATGCTTGGCATTAAAACAATCACCGCCAATGTAACCTTGCTTTTCAACCGTATTACGGACAAAATAAATTTTACCACCAGCGAAACGTGTCACATCATCAGTAGACCCATAGAACCAGGAGTCTTCCACTATGCAATATCCATTTGCATTTTTAAAATAAAGAGGCCAGGCCAATGCGCCTGCCGAAAGTGAAGAAATAGGCGGAGTCGTACCAAAAGTGCCACCAGCAAATTCGACATGCGTCCATTTCATTACCATAAGCGGGCACGTGCTATCGCACTGAATACCTAACCATAGTTTCGGACTCGTGAATGCCGGATCAGTTGAAGGGCCATTAGCAGTACTTGCATTGTCTTGCTTTGTAATGCTGGAAACTGTGATCCAGTTGGGAGTTGCTTTAGTTCCCAAAGAAATAAATGAACCTTGCACCAGAATGTAGGCAGCTGGGTTTACTACATTAATAGTAACGCCACTCTGCATGAGCACTGTGTCGCCTGCATTAATGGTAACAGGGCAGGTTAAGGAATAAGTTTTCCCGGTCTGAAGTGTTCCCTTTATGGCGCCACAAAGTGAATCGCTCGTAATAAGTGATCCTACTTGTTTTTGGAGGGTAGATACATTATTTCCGCTACCTGATTTTTTACAAGACGCAAAAATCGTTATACCTGCGGCTAAAGCCAGGGTGTAAAATTTGATTTGTTTCATATACTTTGTTTTATAGTTTTTAATATTAATCAAGTTTGTAGCGTATGCCAATAAGATAATTACGGCCATAAGAGCTCGTTTCTACCAATACCTTTCCGTCTTTCTGATTTTGATAGGGCAGGTAGTAAAGCGTATTTGCAGGGTTATTAAATGTGCTGTTGGAAACATTCATCTCTAATATTGATTTACTATTCAGCAGATTATTTACTTTCACATATACGGAAAGATGCTTAATGATTGTTTTTTCCGCAGAGAAACTACTTAAAAAAGTCCCTTTTTGCCAATAGTCAAGATTCTGAAAACTAGATGCTATAGCTATATGCCTTCCGGTATACTGTTCCCCTAATTGCAGATCTAATCCAACCTTTGGATTTTTGTATATTAATGCCAGGTTGCCTATATGGGCGGCCTGCCCCTGGAGCGGGCGCGTTTCTGTTACATTATAGGTATGCTGGAGATGCGAAGAGTCAAGTCCTAAATATTTAGAAGGAACTGTAACAGAGGAGTGGGTATATGTATAATTCCCTGTTACACCGAAATAATGAAAGTATTTTGTTACTACAGCTTCTGCGCCATAATTTATTGCAGGGTTAGGCAAATTAGTAGGTTGTAAATATACCGCAGACGGCCCTGTTGGGTTAACCAATGTGTTTTCTATTGGATCCTGAATATTTTTATAGAAAGCGCCTAACAATACCTGGTCAATTCCCTTCGGAAACCATTCATATCTCAGGTCAATATTCTGTGCAACGGCAGGAACCAGATAAGGATTTCCAATTTCATCAAAATCTTCACCGGAAAATGTATAAGGCACCAGTTCAAAAAATCCAGGCCGGGAAATAGATTCAAAATAAGAAAGACGCAAGTTTTCTTTTGGGCTCAGTTTATATTTTAAATGCAAACTAGGCAGCACGTTCGTATAATTATCGGTAGAAAATACGCCAATAACTATATGAGGGTCCAGGTTAGCGCTATCATATACGTGTGTCTGTTCAATTCTTGCGCCTCCCAATACTTCTAGCCTGTTATCAAAGAAATCGATTTTCGCCTCTGCATAATACGCTAAAATATTTTCCTGCTCTTTGTAATCAAGACCATCCTCATTTACTATTCCTGTAGGAGATGTTTGCAATTTTAGAGTTGCCGGATCTATACTTTGCACATTGGTATAAGGCACTCCACTGATTGCGCCTGCTACAGACTGCGGCTCTATATCATATTCGTTATAATAATTGCTGCGGCTTTTATTCCTATCCATCACACCGGCCTTAAACTCTACATCTTTACCAAAAATGGATGGCGTATAAGTAAGATTTAAAAAACCCTGAATATCCTGGTCATTTGTTTTTTCCCAGCTTTTGCTGGCGCTTTTTAAAATATTCCCTTTTGCGTCTATGTTACCTGTAATGGGATCTATATAGAAATTATTTTCAGTAGTGAATTCCGTCAGGTCTGGTACGTCCCTGATAGCTTTTGAAACACTGCCCGTCCAATCCACCTTAAACCGTTCAGTAATTTGATGTTTCCCTTTTAATTGCAAGTTTTGAATATTATCGGTACGCTCACCGGTGCGATCTTTATAATCAACGGTTCCCAATCCTGGGGCCGGACGATTTACCGCGCTGATAACTGAATCAACTATATTACGTTCTTCCAGTTGGTTTAAGTTTATGAACAAAGCGCCTAGCGTGAACGAGTTTTTATCATTGAGCTGATAGTCGACATTTGCATGCAGTCCTATCCGTGTCTCCTGTGTGGAATATTTGCGTAAGTCCAGGTCATCAAATTCAGGAACATTATTGGTTGCGGGCTGAGATCCTGGTTTGAAGAAAATATCATTGGTCTCCTTATAAGTATTTTGGTAACTGCCTGAAAACATAACGCCCAGTTTCTTGCTCTTGAGGAATCTGTTTCCAAGGCTTACACTATATAGCCTGTTAGGTGGCGCCTGGGTGTGGCTGATAATTGAACTATTTAGAGGAAAATCAGCTATTGCAGCATTATAGGCAGGGCCATGTATTTCATACGGATCCTGCGTAGCTATGGCATTTTTATTGAAACTATTATAATGCTCATCCAAAAGGTTCTCATTATAGCCGGTCGCAACTGTTGCATAAACTAACGGGCGATCAGGTGCATTTTTCATGACCAAGTTGGTTACACCGCCTACAGCGTCTCCTTCCATATCCGGGGTAAGTGACTTAATAACTTCTATTCTGTCCAGTATTTCTGCTGGGAAAATGTCTAATGGTAGAAAGCGGGCCTTATCGTCCGGGCTGGCTATTTTCACTCCATCCACCGTTGTGTAATTATATCTTTTGTCCATGCCGCGTATCGCCGCATATCTTGCTTCTCCATTAGCATCGCGCTCTACCTGCACTCCAGATACCCGTTGCAGTACATTTGCTACAGTAATATCAGGGAGTAGTTCTATCGTTCTTGCAGATATGACATTTAAAAGCACCTCAGAATTTTTTTCAATATTCCTGGCCTGTTCGTCACTGCCATTTTTGTATTTGGCTTTTACCTCTACTTCTTTAAGTGTTGATGATAAGGGAGATAACTGTACGTTTATTACTAAGGTTTGTGTATCCTTAATAATAATGTGCTCGGTGTAAGAACTAAAAGTTGCATAAACCACCTCGAAGTCATATTCACCGGCAGGAATACCGTGTATCGTGTAGCTTCCATCTAATCCTGCAGTAGTACCATAAGTTGTACCATGCAGCATAACAGCAGCGCCTACGGCAGGCTCTCCACTTTGCTTATCAGTTACATTTCCTTTAACGATACCTGCATAACTTTTTATAGATAAAACGAGAAAAATAATCATTAAAATCCTACGAATAAACAAAGGCATTTTTGAAATTTTGCTCAAAAGTATCAGCATATGACTTGCTAAAAAGCAAAAAAAGATTTGGTAACATTTTCTTAATCTCCCGGAGATAATTAATTAATGTTTTGATAACAACGCAAATTTCACCCTGGAAAATTGACAGGAATAATTAATAAAAAGCCAGCATAATCTTAGTTTTCAGGTAACCATTACTTAATGATTTGATAACATTAAAAAGAGACCTTCGCGTTCTTGTCAGTCATGAGGCAGTTGCATTTTAAGATGTGTTTCATTATTCAATTGCTCTTTTTGCCTGTGCACTTTTTCTTTCGTTAGTACCCACACAATATCAAAAATGAACCAAACAAAATACCGGTGGATTCTATTGTCATTGTTATTCGCCATAAGTTTGACAGCTAAAGCTCAAACGGATACACTGCGTGTACTGGGGTACAATGTATTGTATTACGGCAATGGCTGCCAGGGGCCAAATTGTGTCTACCATAACTACCTGAAAACAATAGTGGCTTATACTAACCCGGACATTCTTTCATTAGAGAAAATGGCTTCCATCCCTGTTTCAGCTGGTGACAAATATGCAACCGCTCCTGCAGGGTTTGCAGATTCCATAGTTGAGTTTGCACTTAACACAGCATATCCAGGCAGGTATGCACATTGCCCATTCACAAATAATGCCAACTCTAATAATATGGCTGTTATATTTTACGACCAACGAAAATTAGGCTTTGTAAACATTGTATCTTCATACGTAAATATCACTGATTTTAATACCTATAAATTGTATTACAAAGACCCTAACCTGGCACGTACTCATGATACTACCTTTTTGTACATATTGCCTACTCATGACAGGTCTGGAGATGAAAATGAGTTAGTGCGAGAGATGCAGATAAAAGAAGAAATGCTGCATATAAAAGAGCGTTTCACGCATTTGCCCAACTTCATAAACATGGGTGATTTCAACGTAAGAAACTCCGACGAACCGTGCTACAAACTGCTGACTAATACACCCGATAGTAACTTCCGATTCTCAGACCCACCGTTTTACCCTGACAGAAAACTATCTTATCCTGCTGATTGGGATCAAAACGGCAATTTTTCGGCTTATTTAACCACCTCAACAAGAGAATATGCCAATATCCCCAATTCAGCCGGCACCGGGGGCGGCGCGAAATGCTGGTATGATCATATTTTCCTTTCGCAGTGGATAGTTAATAATACTGACCACATAAGATACATTCCAAACTCATACCACACCGTAGGAAATGACGGGCTGAGGTTTAATATCTCGATTAACGACACGGCGCATGTGAATCATTTAGCTCCTGCCAATGTTATTGATGCATTGTATCAGATGTCGAACAAATACCCGGTAATGCTGGAACTGGAAGTAACGCAAAATGCTACTGGCATGAGCCCTGCTAATCCTGAAATTGCAGGTGCGAAAATTTTTGTGAAGAATGAAGTCTCGGTAACTGCCCCTGTGAAAGGGAAGAAACTGGTGCTGCATTTTCCCGGAGACAGGAAAGGCCAGGACATGAAGATCGAGTGTTTTGACAAGGACAATGTTTCGCAATTTACGAAAACCAAAACGGTAAAAGATACAGACATGCAGATAGATTTCAAGGTGAAACCCGGCGAATATACCCTGAGGATTTCCACTCATCACAGTATTGTTTTTGAAACTAAGATTACCAAAGGATAATACTACAGTTCAATTGCCGACATAGCTGTAATTTGCCAGCGGGTGTTTCATCATTTTTCAATAGTTTCGTGCGTACAGAAACAGTTAGCGATGAAGCTTTGCGCAAATAAATATAGTAATGGCCTGATTCGGTTTGTCTTATTAGTGGCTTGTGTATTGTTTTTCTTAACAGGGTCTGCGCAGGTAAAGAATAAAGATATCGACCTGCCGCCACCTCAGCATATTAAAGTGCTCGATGAACACAAAGATGGTAAAGGCAATATAGTACGCACTATTGAGTATTTGCAAAATGGGTCACGGGTGACAGAAACAATTGTTATTCCTGCGATAGGGCGGATAGGTATTCATGTTCCTGTGAACCCTGATACGCTAAACAAAGATTCTTTGATCATTGTGGTTAATAAATCGCACTACATTCTGGAAGTTTATTACAGGAGGAAGATCATCAGGTCTTATAAAGCAGTGTTCGGGCCGAAGCCACTGGAAAATAAAGCCATGGCCGGGGACAGATGCACACCGGAAGGGTGGTTTAAGATTCAAAATAAGAACCCGAATTCAAAGTATGATAAATTCATGCTGCTCAACTATCCGACCGATTCATCTATAGTACGCTTCAATATGCTGAAGCACAAAGGCATAGTCCCTGCATCAGCGCAGCCAGGCGGAGATATAGGTATACACGGCATCTGGAAAGGGGGCGATGACCTGATAGAGAAAGACGTATGCTGGACTGATGGATGCGTAGCGCTAAAGAATAAAGACATTGAAGATCTGTATGCTTTGATAAGCGTTGGCACAAACGTGTTTATAAGAAAATAGCCACGCTTATTTATATGCCAGGGCCACAATATCCTTTACTTCCAGTATCGATTTATCATCGCCTTTAGTGACAGCATGGATCATAGCAATGCCTACCTCTTTTAGCAAACATGCTGATCCGGGAAACAATAACTTTAGCATAGGGTATAGCCACGCGAATGCCTTATATAATTTAGGTATATTCTTTGCTCCCGGCTCAGCTTTCATCAATCCAGGCCGAAACATGTATGCTTTCCTGAACGGCAATTTCATCAGGTCGTTTTCTGTCTTTCCTTTTACTCTTGCCCACATCATTTTTCCATGTTCCGTGCTATCAGTTCCGGCGCCCGATACATAGCAAAATGTCATTCCCTGATTTTGTTTCACCGCAGTTTCGGCAAAATGCATAGTGAGATCATAAGTAAGGTGCGTGTATTCCGGCTCTTTCATTCCTACAGATGATACGCCCAGGCAAAAATAGCAGGCATTATACCCTGTTAATTCTGAAGCGACAGGTGACAGGTCAAAAAAATTGCCATGCAGTACTTCTTTCAGTTTAGGATGGGTGATTCCGCAAGGCTTCCTGTTGATCACCAGCACCTGCTCCACATCCTCATGAAGCAGACATTCATGCAGCACTCCTTCACCTACCATGCCCGTAGCGCCTGTTATTATTGCTTTTACTTTCATTATTTGTTGCTTTTTTTCTTCCTAGGTGCCATAATCATACCTGGCATTCATAGTGCTTTTCTCAATCAGGAAATCTTCATATGCCTGTCTCCAGCCCTTCCATTCGTTGCTGGTACCCAGAGAAAAATTATGAAAAATCGTGATCATCGTACTCCCGGTTTTCTCTAACAGCTTGCTCATGGCATTCAGTTTTTCAAATGCTTCCATGGCAGAAAGCTTTGCTTCGAAATGAGCGGTAGTATCCATAAAGCAGAAGGGATGAACGCGAAGTGTAGTAATTTCATCCTCGGCCACATCGTACCATAAAAAAGAATTGCCGGTACCGGCCCTGAAACCCAGGTGAGCGCCGTATCCCATACTATAATCCTCCATAATTCCATTCTTCAGCAGCATCCTGTATGTATCGGGCATTTTGATTCGGATGTAGTGCTGCCTGGAAATGCGTATGCTCCGCCCCGTTATCTCCTCCAGCATTGTTTTTTCTTTGGCCATCTTGTTACTCTCCCTTGAGTAATAAGAAGGGTGTATGCCTACACTTCCGTCTTTCGCTACGTTTTTTATTACCCTCACCATAGCCGGATGCTTTGGGTGTATGTTTTTATCAAATGTAGTGGTCTGCGCCGAGGAAAGTATAAAGTAGAGCGGTTTGCAATCGTATTCCTTATGCAGCTGCCTTAGCCAGCGAAAGGAATCATAAGGATCTTTCTGTTTTTTTTTCAGCACCTGAGTACGCTCGCTTATTTGCCTTACATCTCCTTTCAGCAGGGCACGCATATAAGCGCCCACTATTCGCCCAATGCCCTTGTGTAAATGTGAATAGGCCATGTCGATGTCATAAGTGGGTTGAAATAAATAAGGCGTCTCGGGAATATTTATGCCCAAAGCAGCCTGTATTTTATTCCTGAATGCATGCACCCACTCATCCACTATTGGCCTTGAAAGCCATCCGTTTTTATACAGTATACTATTGGTTGCCGGATACCTGCCGTGCTTATCGGCATTGAAAGAATGGTATTCTTCACATCGGGACAATAAATAGAAGACTGCAGAGAAAAAATCGAATGGCAACGTGTATTCTTTTTCTGTTGAGGCGAATAATACGGGCAGTTCTTTCCAGGTTCCTTTCTGGGGTATCGTTTTTACGAGATCTTTTTGCCACAGCGTCCCGGTATCCGGTATAGAAATGCTTTTGGGCAATGGCTTTCCATAAACTATGAAAAAATCGAGGTTTAAAATATCCTGTTCATTGGTTGTGGTACTGTAGTTGAGTTGCAGCCTTTCTTTGAGCAGCCAGTCTAAAACATACTTCAGACGATTGCTATTCCCTGCGCTGTATACAACTATTGTTTCCATTTAGCTGGGATTATTTTTTTGCCTGTCTTTCCACATTTTATTAAAAGGCCTTTCCGCAAATTGTATATTGCCCCGGTGCAAAGCCCAAGTGTCTTTAAAAAGTTTATTCACCACTTTATTTTTCAGGTTAGCGCCTGCGCTATTCAGTATCCGTCGGCTCATCATGGCATCCCTCCATAACCGCCAAGAGGTATTTTCTTTAAAACCATTAAGGCCCTCCTGCGCGGCTATGGCCCGGTTCTCCAGCAGCATATTGTGAATATTTATTTTCAATGGGCACACCTCTGTACAGTTACCGCAAAGGCTTGAGGCATAACTGAGATGCTTGTACTCTTCCATGCCGCTCAGGTGCGGCGTTATGACCGAGCCTATGGGCCCGCTATAGGTAGCCCCGTAAGCATGACCGCCAATATTTTTGTACACCGGACAGGCATTAAGGCAGGAACCGCAACGGATGCAGTACATGCTCTCCCGTACTTCTTCCCGCAATAAATGGGTACGCCCGTTGTCCAGCAAGATCACGTACATTTCTTCAGGCCCATCTGTCTCGTCAGCTTTGCGTGGGCCGGTAAATATGGTGTTATACACCGTTACGTTCTGCCCAGTGCCGAATGTAGCCAGCAATGGCCAAAAAATGTTCAGATCATTTATAGACGGCAATAATTTTTCAATACCTACGATGGCTATATGCGTTGACGGGAATGTAGTAGTTAGCCTTCCATTGCCCTCATTCTCAGTCACGCAAACGCCACCCACATCAGCCAACAGAAAGTTAGCCCCGGTAATCCCAACTTCGGCCGTAATGTATTTTGCCCTTAGGTTGCGCCGGGCAATCTTAGTTATTTCGGGCGCGGTGAGGTTAGGCTCCGTGCCTAGCTTGTCGTGAAACACCCTTGCCACGTCTTCCTTGCTTTTGTGCATGGCAGGTGTTACAATATGATAGGGCGCCTCGCCGTCAAGTTGCTGTATATACTCACCAAGGTCGGTTTCCACTGATTCAATACCGTGTTCTGCAAGAAAAGCGTTGAGGTGTATCTCCTCTGTGACCATGGATTTGGCCTTCACTACCTCCTTCGTATTTTTCTCCCTGCATATCTGCAACACGGCCTGCAGTGCTTCTTCTGTAGTTTCGGCCCATATCAGCTTCCCTCCGTTAGCCGTAAAATTTTTCTCAAACTGCTCTAAGTACTTATCTAAGCTCTCAATGGTTTTCCACTTAATATTTTTTGCTTTTTCTCGGGCAAGGTCCAACCGGGCAAATTGCTGCTTGCCTTTTACCACAGTGTCGTTATATTTCTGGATGTTAAAGGCAAGCTTTCGCTTATGCTCCAGGTCGTGTGCTTTTACTTCGCTTTTTGCAATAAAAATGGTCTGCTGCCCCGTCATTTTTAAATTTCAAATTTCAAAAAATCAATGTTCACTACTCCCATCTGCAGGGTTTTGCTACCTACTAATTGACCCATCGGCAGGCATACAAGTTAACGTTATTAGCTTGTTATTACAAACCTACAGATAATTAGGTAAAAGTGAGATTAAATCATAACATTGAAAGCGAAATAATGGCTTCACGGCTCATGATAGCGAAAGAGCCTCCCCCTTTTTTTCATGTCATTAGGCAAAGTGGAGTTTTTTTTCAATCTTGCTATTAGAATTAGTTAGGGTGTTTCGAACCACTATGACACAAAATTGAGATTGAATATGATCCTAAGCAATTGAATCTGTTCTAATTATATTGGAATGCAAGTATTTGCAAGTAGGATTTAACATCGAAGGGACTCGCATATCCGATTTCTTCCTGTGCCGAAAACTTATCCGAAAAATTGCATTATGGCATTAGCATATATCATCACTCCCAATCACTTACATAAATAAATATTTTAATAAAAAAGAATGATTTAATTTCTATTTTTGTTGATAATGTTTGTTTATGGGTATGAAAAAAATAATTCTTCTACTGTGTATGCTGGTGCCAGTTGTGTTGCAGGCACAGAAAAAACAGGGTCAGGCGCTTATTGATTCTATGGTGCAGGAGCTTCCTAAAAAGCTGGATAATAAGAAGTCGACGGCTGTGCTGTATGGCAACATAGGTTACAACTACAATAAGCTGGGCAATTACACCAAAGCACAGGATTATTATGCCAATGCCCTAAAGATCTTTAACAAGTTGCATGATGAAAATGGCATAGCCCGCACGGAAGGGATGATAGGAAGTTCGTACCTGAGCCTTGCAGTTGATACTGCTAACCCGGGGAAACTTAGCGAAAAATCAAAAACAGCCACTATCTACAAAGCCATTGAATATCTGCAGAGGAGTATTTCTATCAGTAAGGAAAAGGGGTATGTAAACGTCATCAATAACTTTTATAAAGACCTCTCTGATGCTCAAATGGCGCTGGTGGTGAATGCTGCAAAGGTGAATGCAAAGGATGAGGATATAGATGATTCGGTTACTGAAATGCAGGTGAAAAGTGAAAACAGCCTTCAGATATCCAACCTTGAAACCCGCAGAAACCAGGAGCTCAATGATAAGCAGGCGGAGATAGAGCGCATAAAAGCGGCAAATGAGAAACGGGAACAGTGGCTTTATCTTGCAATCCTCATTATATTGCTGATCACCACTTTTGCTATGTATCGCACTTACAAAAAACAAAAAGGGAATACAAAACTTATTTCTGAAGAAAAGAAAAAATCAGAAGATCTGTTACTCAACATCCTTCCGGTACAGGTGGCTGAAGAACTTAAAGAAAAAGGCATGGTGCATGCACAGCACTATGATAATGTAACCGTGCTGATCACGGATTTCGTAGGGTTTACAAACGTGGCAGAGCGGTTCTCTCCCAAGCAACTGGTGGGTGAGTTGCATGCATGCTTCAAGGCATTTGATGGTATGCTGGACCGGTACAACATTGAAAAAATTAAAACGGTAGGGGATGCCTATCTTGCAGTATCCGGCCTGCCATCTGCTAATCCTAATCATGCCGCTGACATGGTGGCTGTAGCCATAAATATGCGGGACTTTATGCAGTACCGGAAAACGCAGCTTGGCGATGCCACCTTTGAAATGAAAATAGGTGTACACACCGGCAGCGTGGTTGCGGGCATCGTTGGGGTAAAAAAATTCGCTTACGACATTTGGGGAGATACGGTAAACCTAGCTGCCCGCATGGAGCAAAATTGTGAACCCGGAAAGATCAACATTTCAGAATCAACTTATCAATTAGTAAAGGACAAGTACGATTGTGAATACCGCGGCGAGATACAGGCGAAAAACAAAGGGAAATTGAAAATGTATTTTGTAAATAAAGGTACAAGCTAAGCCGCATAGTAAAATCTGATCTCCTACAGGTTACAACTAAAAACCGCCCATTTTATAGGCGATTTGAAATTTTGCAATGGCTCTTTAGTCTTTAATAACTTTTAAGTTATGATATCCGATATCCCTGCCGGAAACCCTGACACTATACAAGCCTGTAGGTAAGCGGCTCATATCCACGTCGAGATCGTAGCTGCCGGGAGCATACTGGAAGGAACGATCTACCTGACCATTCATGTCTATTATATCCACATACACGGCACTGTTTGGAACGTCATCCAGCACTACACTTGTATGGCTGGTAACTGGGTTAGGATAAACCAAAAAATCATTGTTCCCCGTGCTTTCGATATTAGTTACCGCTTCAACGCCTGTGAAGAACGATGTATCATTATTCCTAATGCCGTGGGAGGCAGTTTGTGCATAAGGCGCTAATGGATATAAGATTCCGAAAGCCAAAGCTGCTAATAGTAATTTGCTTTTCATAGTGTTTGGTTATACTTCACAAGGGATAAATTAGTGGACTGTTTTTA
>Ga0182030_10010884_pt1 | contig 18412 bp, 17 predicted proteins | sample 812S3MmetaG_FD_121299 | JGI IMG/M metagenome (GOLD analysis project Ga0182030, IMG submission 121299) | Permafrost microbial communities from Stordalen Mire, Sweden - 812S3M metaG (Illumina Assembly) | ecosystem: Environmental > Terrestrial > Soil > Wetlands > Permafrost | place: Sweden...
ATCGCACTGTTCCTAGCGGGAGTTTATTAAGGCGAGAACCAGAAACAGGGTCAAGTGTTTGCTGATCAATTGTTTACGGCGCAGCGGGTGTATATACCACGCGTTCAGCGGTGCTCTACCAGCGCGGAGCCTACCGCGTCCCCTTCTTCACCAGCTTGATCTCGAAAAGCTTGGGCCAGCACTTGCCGGTAACGAACAGACGATCGCGCGCGGCATCGTAGGCAATGCCGTTCAGCACGTTCTCCTCGACATGCTCCGGATCGATGTCCGCCGGTTTCAGCAATCCGCTGAGGTCGATCCAGCCGACCACCTTGCCGGTCTTCGGATCGATGCGCGCGATGCGGTTAGTCTGCCAGATGTTGGCGAATATCTCGCCCTTCACCCATTCGAGCTCGTTGAGTTGCTCCACGGGCTTGCCCTCGTCGGTGACGCTGATGCGCCCGGTCTCCTGAAGCGTCTCCGGATCCCAGATGCGGATCTGGGCGGTGCCGTCGTCCATGTAAATCCGCTGGCCGTCGGTGGTGAAGGCCCAACCTTCGCCCTTGTAGTGGAACTCGCCCTTCACTGCGAGCGAGCGGAAGTCGTAAATGTACCCGACCTCGGTTTGCCAAGTGAGCTGGTACAGCTTATCGTTCCATGGGACGATTCCCTCGCCGAAGATGTCGCCGGGGAGCAGGTGGAGTTGCAGCACCTCGCCGGTCTCCAGTTTCACCTTGCGGACGGAAGACGCCCCGATGCGCCCGGTGCTCCCGTAGAGGAAGCCGTTTAGGTAGAACAGCCCTTCGGTGAAGGCCCCGCGGTCGTGGGGATAGGCGTGGACCACTTCGTAGCCGTACTCCGGAACGCCGGCTGCCGCGGCCATGCCGCAGGCGCAGGCCGCCAACGCCGCCGCTGCCATCGCGGTGCGCATCTGCGGCTCTAGCGCGTCCCCTTCTTCACCAGCTTGATCTCGAAAAGCTTGGGCCAGAGCTTGCCGGTGACGAACAGGCGGTCATGCTCGGCGTCGTAGGCGATGCCGTTGAGCACGTCGACGTCCTGGCTTTCGGCGGGACTGAGCAGGCCGGTGAGATCGATCCAGCCGACCACTTTGCCGGTCTTCGGGTCGATGCGCGCCACGCGGTTGGTTTGCCAGATATCGGCGTAGATCTCGCCTTTGACCCACTCGAGCTCGTTCAGGTTGGGGACCGGCTGACCCTCGTCGGTTACGTGGATCACACCGGTTTCCTTGAGGGTGTCGGGATCCCAGATGCGAATTTCCGGGTCGCTCGCCTCGGCCTTGACATCGCGCGACCCGTCCATGTAGATGTGCTTGCCGTCGGTGGTGAAGGACCAGCCCTGGCCGGTATAGTGGAATTCGCCCGTCTTGCGGAAGGTGGCGAAGTCGTAAATAAAACCGACTTCGGTCGTGTAGGTCATCTGGTACAGCTTGTCCTTCCACTTCACGATGCCTTCGCCGAAGTACTCGTCGGGAAGCTCTTGTTCCTGCACCACCTCGCCGGTTTCCAGCTTCACTTTGCGGATCGAGGAACGGCCATCCAGCCCGGTTGCCTCGTAGAGGAACCCGTCGAGGTAGAAGAGCCCCTCGGTGAAGGCTGTGCGGTCGTGGGGATACACGTGAACCACGTCGTAGCCGTACTCGGGAACGCCGGCTTGGGACGACGGCCCACAGGCGCAGGCCGCCAGCGCCGCCACCACTATCAAAGTGCGCATACTTTGATTAGAGTACCGCGAAAACGCGCCCCTCATGGCAGGGCGGCCCAACGAACCCTTTCCGGCGCCGAAATCCGCAATCGTTTCAGCGGCAAGCGGAGCCTTCGGCCAGCGGGCAGAAGCGGTTCTCGGATCAAAATGATCCGAGCGGGCAAGCCCCCTCGTTTGGAATCAATTACTTGCAAGAGTCGCCCGGCTCAAGATGAGCCAGCCGACGCTTCCGCGGCCGCTAGAACGAGAATTCGTTCTTGGCGACCTGGTGGAGCACACTCGAATTGGCCAGGTATTGGTAGGGATTTACAGGGCGGCCGTTCACGCGGACTTCGTAGTGCAGGTGCGGGGCAGTGACGCGCCCGGACATGCCCACGGCGCCGAGCAAATCGCCGCGGCGCACTTCCTGGCCGGCGTGCACATAAAATTTCGACAAGTGCGCGTAGCAGGTTTCGATTCCACCGCCGTGGTCGACCCTCACCAGCCGTCCGTAGCCGCTCTCCATATCGGCGAATCGCACGATGCCGTTGGCCGTCACGTGGATGGGAGTTCCGATCGTGCCGCTGATATCCACGCCGGTATGAATCTCCTGGCCTTCACCCGAGAAGGGATCTTGCCGCGGACCGAAGCTCCCGATCAAACGGCCGTCTATCGGCCAGAGGTTGGGGACAGACGCCACCGCACGGAACTGCCGGGCCGGGGTGCTGAGCAGGGTCAGGGCGTCGGCGCTGCGCAGAAAGTCGTAGTCCTGAACGCTCTCGGCGAAGGAGGGAACCAGTTTGCCCTGGGCCGTGATATCCGTCGGCCCTTCGAGTTTTTGTTTGATGCCGTAGGCAATCGAAACCTCGTTGGCGTACACTTCCAGGCTGGCGAGTTGCTGGTCCGTCTGGCTGACTTCCTTCTGCAAATTCTGATAGCGCACGCGAAGCGCATCGGCTTCACGCCTTAGGGCGTTGTAGTTCGCCACTTTCCAGGCCATCCGCGCGTAGCTGGCGACGAAACCGAACACCGAAATACTTCCTAAAAGAGCCAACGCCAGAACTACGTACACTGCCTGATGCGGAATGTGAATGCGTCTCAAACGACCGCGCAGCGAATGCGCCAACACGACCACAAAGTATTCTTGCTGCATAGTCTTTTTCGGCCAAGCCCGTTGAGATTCGGGACAACGACGGTCCCGGGGCCCGGTTGGGGCTATTTCAGACAAATGAATCGACGAACTTCAAACTGTAACAGCATCAACGCATTTCTGTCAACCCCGATCTTCGGTTGCAAGTGATTGATAAAATTGATATTGTCAATTTGAAGCAAAAAATGAGGGTTCCCGGGGCACTGTTTCTCCGTAATTTGGTAGAACGGCGTAGTCTCCTGTTTCAATTGGTGCGCCGCGATTTTCAACAGCGTTTCATCGGTTCGGCCGTGGGTTGGATCTGGGGGCTGATCCATCCGCTGGTGCTGCTGGTGAGCTGGTGGTTCGTTTTTGGGGGGCTAATGCACTTCAAGCTGTCGCCCAACCCGTTCACCACCAACTACCCCCTCTTCCTGTTCGCCGGCATGCTCCCCTGGTTGCTGTTCAGCGATACGGTGCAGCGCTCGGCCACCAGTCTGCTGGAACAGTCCAATCTGATCACCAAGACGGTGTTTCCGTCGGAGATCGTTCCGGTCTCGGTGTTCCTCTCCTCGGTAGTCAGCCACGGCTTGGCGCTCGCTCTGATTATTGCGGCTACCGGAGTGATGCTCAATCGCATCAGCATTTTCCTGGTGTTGTTGCCGGTTTACATCTTCGTGGTGGGACTTCTGGCGGTGGGAGTGGGATGGGTGGTGGCCAGCCTCCACGTGTTTCAACGAGACACCGCGCAGGTGCTCAGCGTGATCCTGCAATTCTGGTTTTGGTTGACGCCGATTTTCGTCACCGAGGACCTGTACAAGGGCAAGGCGCACTGGTTGCTGGTGGCCAATCCGCTGTATCACATCGTGCGGTCCTACCGGTTTCTGCTGCTTACGCACAGCCTGCCGGACTGGGGCGATCTGGCAGCGGCCACGGCCTTTGGGGCGGTGGCGTTCATCCTCGGCGGGCTGTTCTTTCGCTACATGAAGCGCGGCTTCGCCGACGTATTGTAGGACCGGCGGACGACGCCGGCCACAGCTAACTGCCGCCGCCGGCGAAGGTAGTGGCGTTAGTTATTTGGTTGTTGGAGCGTAGCCAGATGGCATTGACGGCCGGCCTTCCGGCGCCGACCAGGGCGGCGCAAGCAATCGCAATGAAGGTTATGAGAAGGGAATACTCGATCAGATCCTGACCGGTCTCTTCTTGCCAGAAATCTTTTAGATACGGTGCCATGGCAGGCCCTCCATAGCAATTACAACCGAAGGCGGGAGATATCGCAAGAAAAACCGAGCCGTATTGGTACTAACTGGCCGGAGGTAGGGGAGGGTACACTAACTTTATATAGCTGCCCGAAGCGGATCTGCCCCCGGCTGCTAACCTTAGATAGCACTCCGGTGCTGACCGGCTGCATCGCGATCCGAAGAACAGGGTCGAGCCGCACGGCGAAGAAGTGGATTGGAGCGTACCACTCGGCCGTGCCGACCTCCGTGATTGACCCACGTTTGTCAACGGGGTGGGTGTCCCCCGAGCGCCTTCAGGCTTCTCCCTTGCGGCGAACCGCCAGGAGCTTGCTCACCAGCGCATGTCGAGCAGGACCCCCTATTTTGAGGTGTTGGATCAAAATAGGTAGACCAGCACCTGCATCGCAGACACGCTCCGTCCCTATTCTACCCCAAGAAACCCGCCGGTAAGCCTCATTTTGTTGCAGGGCCACTCCGGCAGATTGCTGAAAACCACCGGTGCGCCGGTCCCGGCGGGCAGCGGCGGCACGATTGATCTGCGCCAACCCAAGTGATTCTTTGACGCGAATGCCACCAAGGTGTGATTGACTTTCCGCCCGCCCGGTGCTCCATTTAAGACAGAGTCATCCAGGTTAGTATGATTCGCACTGCGATCGTTCTGGCATTCTGGGCCGTGTTGCCCAGTCCAGGACAAGTCGGGCCGGTGGCCCTGTATACCGAATTCGCGCATCAGCCGTCGCCAGCCGTCCAAAACGCCATCCGCGAAGAAGTGGATTCCCTGTTGGCGCCCGATGGGCTCCGTTTTGAGTGGAAATCGCTCCCCGCAACCGATTCCAGCGCTTGGATGGATCTGGCGGTCGTCAAATTCTCGGGCCGGTGCCAAGTGCTTCCCTTCGCTACCAATTCCCACCTCGATGGACGCTTGGGCTGGACGCACGTCAGCGGCGGAACGGTCCTACCGTTCGCCGAAGTGGACTGCGACGCCATCCTCGCCTACATTCTGAAGGACCTGTTGAGACTGCCCGCTCATTCCCGAGAGACGCTGCTCGGACGCGCGATCGGACGGGTGACGGCGCACGAACTGCTGCACGTTTTTGCCAAGACGACAGCGCACAGCTCCCATGGTGTAGACCACCCCGTGCTCTCGGTGGAGGATTTGATGGCCGATCGCCTGGCCTTTGAGGAACTCGATCCGGTGGCCCATATCCTGCGCACGAACCCTACGGCTGTTGCTCCGGCGGATGGCGGTTCGGCGCAGGCGGGACGAACCGTTTACGCTCGCGAGGGCTGCAGCGCCTGCCACGGTCTCCAAGGCGAGGGTTCGCGGCACGGCCCCCTGCTGCATCTTGCCAGAGGGGCTTTGAACTCGGCGATGCTGGCGGCCAAGCTCACCAAGAGTCAGGACAAGATGTGCCAGCGGGCGCGAAGATTGAAAGTCCCGCTACCCTCCGTGGGCGAAGACGAACTCCCCGACTTGGTCCGTTTCCTCAACGAAATCGATCAATAGGGGCGCTCTCACCGCTTCGTCGAGCGCTGGCCGCCGGCAGGCGTGTTGACGTCCGGCGCTTCCGCCGCGCCAGGGGGCCAGCTTCCTGTGGGGCCAACACGATCGCCATGCAGGACGGCGCTGGCGAACTGGTCAGGCTTCCGGTCTGTTTATTGCCCGCGTCAGACGAGCCACGGCCGCACGCTCAATAGGCCTTGGCGATGGCCACCCGGCGCTCGACCGCCTCGCCGGTGACGATGCACTTCCCCGCGCCGTCGAACTCGTCCACCAGCGGAATGTTGCGCACCGTGGCCTTAAATTCCTTGAGGCGCGCATCGCAGGCCGGGTCGTCTTTCAAATGGGCCATGACGAACTTGCCGCCGCCCTTCTCCGCCGTGACGCCTCCCAGAATGGCTTCCACTTCGGCGAGGGAATCGGCCGTCACGGTATTGTCGCGGAGCCGCTGTTTGGCCGCGTTGTAAAGGTCCTTCTGCATCCCGTCCAAAGTCGCGGGCAGGCGCGCGGCGATTTCGGTTTGCGGCACGATTTCCTTGGTCCCGGTGTCGCGCCGTTTGAGCACAATGTTGCCGCTGGCCAGGTCGCGCGGCCCCAACTCGAGCACCACGGGGACGCCGCGACGTTCCCAATGGAAGAACTTGGCGCCGGGCGACTGCCCTTCGCGATCATCCACCTTAGCGCCGATTTCCCGGGCGATGCGGTGCGCCGCCTCCAGCACCCTGGCCCTTTCGTCGTCCTTGCGATAGATGGGCACCAGCACGGCTTTCACCGGCGCCAGGCGGGGCGGCAGCACCAGGCCCTTGTCGTCGGAGTGGCTCATGATCAGGCCGCCCACCAGCCGCGTACTGACGCCCCAACTGGTCTGCCAGACGTAATCGAGCTGCCCCTCTTTGGTCTGGAACTGCACGTTGAAGGCCTTGCCGAAGTTCTGGCCCAGGTCGTGGCTGGTGCCGGCCTGCAGCGCCAGGCCGTTCTGCATCATGCCCTCGATGGAGTAGCTGCGCAGCGCCCCGGCGAACTTTTCGGCGCGCGTTTTGACGCCCTTGATCACCGGCATGGCCATGACGTCTTCGGCCACTTCGGCGTAGATGTCGAGGATGCGCAGCACCTCTTCCACGGCTTCCTCGTGCGAGGAGTGGGCGGTGTGTCCTTCCTGCCAGAGGAACTCGCTGGTGCGCAGAAACAGGCGCGTGCGCAGCTCCCAGCGGACCACGTTGGCCCACTGGTTGAGCAGCAGGGGCAGGTCGCGGTAGCTGTGGATCCACTTGGAGAAGAAATGGCCGATGATGGTTTCCGAGGTCGGCCGGATGACGTACGGCTCCTCGAGTTGCTTGCCGCCGGCGATAGTCACCACCGCCAATTCGGGCGAGAAGCCTTCCACGTGCTCAGCTTCCTTGTGGAGGAAGCTCTGCGGAATGAGCAGCGGGAAGTAGCAGTTCTGATGGTTGGTGGCTTTAAAGCGCTGGTCGAACTCGCGCTGCATGATTTCCCAAACGGCGTAGCCGTTGGGCTTGATGACCATGCAGCCCTTGACGATCTCGGCGGGTTCCGCCATGTCGCCCTGGATGACGACGTCCTGATACCAGGCGGCGAAATCCTGCTGGCGGGGAGTGATGGGAGATTCGGCCATATTGTGGGTGTAAGCTCCAGATTACGACAATCGGGGGTGTGCTTTTGTCCGCCGGGCGACTACCGGCCATCGGAGAAGCGCGCGACCGGCTTCCGGTCCACGTGGTCAGGCCCATGTTGGGCCGGGTGGCATCGGCGCGGCGGGCGAAAACCTCGGCGGCGGTACGACCGTGCGCCGCCCAGTGCATCTTGTTCTGAACCACGGCAAAGAACCGCTGTGAAGCCTCGGCGCTCGGATCGTAATCCACGCTGGTTGCGTAGATGTCGAGCACCTTCCGCCAGAACACCCGCTCCGAAGACCGGATATCGCGGATGCGGGCGAGCAGTTCGTCGAAGTACTCGCCGCCGGCGGCTTGCTTCACCCGTTCGTCGTCCATGGCGAAGCCCTTGACCAGGTACGGCTCCAACTGGGCCGTCGCCCACTGGCGGAACTGCGTGCCACGCGCCGACTTCACGCGATAGCCGACAGCCAGGATCACCTCCAGGCGGTAGAATTCGATTTCTCGGGTTACAGACCTTACCAGGCGTCGAAATCCTGTTTCCGGCGGGTAATGGAAGATCCGGCCATATTGCGGTGTAAGCTCCAGATTACGACAGAATTAGAGGTATGTTTGCCATCCGCCCTGCCATCTGGCAGGAGGCCGCCCACCGCCGCGCCATGTTCCGCGACATGAGACGCAGATTCCGTGACTGGCGGCGGGCGCACGCCATCCGCACGCCGGCGACGAGCGCAGGGCGCTGACCGAGCCCGGGATTTCAGGATCGTGAGTGTCTTTCTGACGGGACGCTTACCCGGCCCGCGCCGGCATCGCAAAAAAGTTGACCCGTTCCGGGCGCATTTCGCGCGTTCATAGATATAGAGCAGTGCTCTAGCTTCGGATCTTGCCGTGGACGTAGAAACCGTACTGCCGCTCATCATCCTGCCGATCGGGCTGGGCGCGTGGCGCGCCTGGAGGCGTAGCCCCGCCGATTGGCTCAGGATTCACTTCCTGGCCACCGGCATCTTCCTGTTGACCGTGGCGGCTGTGGTGGCGGTTTTCCTGGGGGTTGCCGGAAGTCCCGCCCGCCATTACCAGGCATCCCACCTGTTTCTGGTTACCCTCGCCGCATTGCTGCTGCTGTCCGGATTCATCGCCGTCACCTTCCGGACCGGCGTAGGGCGGACGGTACGCCTGCCTCCGGGGGCCAGTCCTGGCTTCGGTCACCGCCGCCGGCTTTTTCCCTGGATTGGGCTCACCGCCGTTCCTTTGCTGGCCGCCGCCGGCGGCACGCTGCTGGCTCCTTCCGGCTGGACCGGCCTGCCACTGACCCTGGCGGTGGTGGTCCCGCTGCTTGCGTCTTCCGTGCTGTATCCTCTCTATCTGCAAGCCCGGCGGTTTGACCATGCCACGACGGCACTATTAGCCAACCCGTGGGTGCACTGGCGGTACACTGCGGAACAATGGCAGTCGTGGGCGGCCATTCGGCGCTCCTGGGAACGGGCCAGGACGCCGGCGTTCCGATGGAAACGGGACTGGGCCGAGCTGATGTTCCCGATACTGATGATGGCCGGCGCCACTTGGATCCTGGGCTCGGGCGGCACGCTCGAAAAGGCGGGCGTTTTTGTGGGATGCGTGGCGGTCCTGCTGGTATCGGCCGGCTTGCTGATGTGGCATGCGCGCCGCGAGCCGGAGCGCCGCTACCGGCGGATGTTGGACGCCACGCCGGACGCTTATCTGGGTAGCGAAGGGCTTTACTGCAGCGGCGAATACTTCCCCTGGGTTTTCTCCGGCAACTGCCTGCTGGAGGCCGTCGCGCTCCACGGTCCGCCGCGCCGCATGGTGTTGACGTTCGGAACCCCCAATGGAGCCGGCACGGCATGCCTGGCCAGACTGATTCCCGTTCCGGAGGGGCGCGAGGTCGATCTGCCCCCGCTTCAGATGCAACTCCGCGCGCTTTGTCCCACAGCCGCGGTAAACCTGACGGCGCAGCCTTCGTGGTGTTCCGAAGGTTGCGTCAGGTAAGGGATCGTCAGGAAATAAACCATGCCAGTTCAACAGCCCCGCGACTGGAAGCACCACGCAGACTCATCGGGACGCCTGCCGGGCGTGCTCGAAAACGCGTCCCGATGAGTCGGGACGCGCCAGACTGAAGAGTTTGCGCCACATCGGCGACTGAGAAGTTATTTCTGCTGCACAGAACGCAAACCCGCGCCGCCCCGCTTCCGCGCGATCCCTTATAATGAGGCTTTCCAATCCGAAAAAATCTTCGATTCATCAGGAGCAATCATGTCTGCGAAGCGTATCGGCATTCTCACGGGCGGCGGCGATGTGCCGGGACTCAATTCCGTGATCAAAACGGTGGTTTACCGGGGAAGCGAAATCGGTTGCGAAGTCATCGGCATCCGGCGCGGCTGGGAAGGTCTCACCCATGTCAACCTGCAGGATCCGGTCAGCCGGGCACGTTATGTGCTGCCGCTGAACCGCGAGAACACCCGCACCATCGACCGCACCGGCGGCACCTACCTGCACAGTTCGCGCACCAACCCCTCGAAGATGAAGAAATTGCCCCCGGTGCTGGAAGGGCAGGTCTTCCCCGCCAAGGAATCCACCAAGAAAGGCGTCACTTCGACCGTCTACGATGTGACCAGGACCGTGCTCCAGAATATCGACACAATCGGCCTGGATTATTTGATTGCCATCGGCGGCGACGACACTCTGAGTTACGCCGCCGAACTCGACCGGCACGGCTTCAACGTGGTCGCCGTCCCCAAAACCATGGACAACGACGTGCGGAATACCGAATATTGCATCGGATTTTCCACTGCCATCACGCGCGCCATGGACGCCATCGAGCGCCAGCGCACCACCGTGGGATCGCACGAACGCATCGGCATTTTCCGCGTCTTCGGCCGCGACGCCGGCTATACCGCCCTGTACACCGCCTACGTCACTTCGGTGCGCTGCTGCATTCCCGAATACAAGGTGGATTTGCACAAGCTGATCGGCATGCTGATCGAAGATAAGCAGCACAACCCCAGCAACTATGCGCTGGCGATACTGTCCGAGGGCGCCGAATGGGAAGGCTACACCGTGAAGGAATACGGCGAAGCGGACGCGTTCGGACATCGCAAGAAAATGAGCGTGGCCGAAGATCTGAGCAATGAAATCAAGGCCGCCACCGGGGAAGAGACCATTGTCAGCGATCTGACCTACGACCTGCGCTCAGGCAGCGCCGATTTCGTGGACCGCATGGTGGCTTCCACCTTCGCCGGCATGGCCATGGACGCCATCGAAGCCGGCAAACACGGGCTGATGTGCGCCATCACCAACGGATGCTACGCCATGGTGCCGATTCCCGACCCCAAACTGGGTCCGCGCCACGTGGAAGTGGCCACCATGTACAACACCGAGCGGTATCGTCCGTTCTACGACCGCAAGGTGGGGCTGCCCATCTTCCTCACGCGGGCCTGATTTGGACTGGAAACGGCTGTTTTCGCCATCCGCGCGCGCCCGGCTCACTCCCGAGCTGCGCGCGCGCATTCAAGCGTCTTTCGACGAGGCGGCGCGCGACGAAGAGCATTTCCCGTCCACCATCGATCCGCGCATCTACCACGTCAAGCTGATTCGCGAGCACCTCGGCCCGCTCGCCGGCAAGCGGGTGCTCGACGTGGGCTGCGGCAAGGGCCGCTTCGCCCGCGTGTTCCGCCAGCAGGAGCCGGCATGCGAGCTCTGGGGGCTGGACATCTCCGAAACCATGTTGAGCTTCGTCCCGGAGGGCATCCCTACGCGCGCCGGATCGATGACCGAGCTGCCGTTCGATGACGATTTCTTCGATGGCGCATACGCCACCGAGTCGTTGGAGCACGCCGTCGAAATCGCGCAAGCCGTCGCCGAAATCTGCCGCGTGGTGAAACCGGGCGGCCGCATCGCCATCATCGACAAGAACGCCCGCGAGTGGGGCAAACTGGAGACGCCGGACTGGGAGAAGTGGTTCACCCGCCGCGAACTGGAGCGCCTGCTCGGCCGCCACTCCCGCGAAGTCTCCAGCCGTCCGATTTCGTATTGGGAAGACGTCAAGCCGGACGGACTGTTTCTGGCATGGCTGGCGGTGAAATAGGGGCGGACGGACCAGTGGGCCGAGGTCAATACGCTTCGCCGCGATTGTCAATTCCGAGGACGCGGATCAGTCAGGTGGTTCGAGTTCGAGGTAAGAGTTTCCGGCAATGCGCCGCAAAACTTAACTTCGAGGCGACTTCGCGTATACTACAACGAGTTCGGAAGCCAAAATGGAAATCCCGGCTGAGTTTGAATAGAAGGCGCTTCAGAGGAAAAGAGACACGCTCAGGAGCAGCTTACGATCATGAAAACCTTCGCATTGTTCCACCCCGGTGAAATGGGCGCTGCGCTGGGGCAGCCCTAGCCTCGCGTGGATTTCGCGTGTTATGGGCCTCACAAGGCCGAAGCACACAGACGGCCGCTCGCGCCAAAGCTGCGAGCCTTGAAGACGCCTGCACAATCGAGCAAGGCGTGAAAGCCGCTGAAGTTGTAGTCTCCGTGTGCCCACCCCATGCCGCTCTGGCGTTGGCGCGCGAAGTTGCTGCGGATGGTTTTGGAGGGATCTACGTTGATGCTAACGCCATTTCGCCAGCCACGGCCCGAGAGATTGGCACAGTGATCGAGGCTGCAGGAGGAACATTCGTAGATGGTGGCATAATCGGCCTTCCTCCCACACCCCAAGAGCAGCCCACACTTTATCTGTCCGGAACCGAGACCGCGACAATCGCGGCTTTATTCACCGGAACCAACATACACGGCGAGGTGATTGAGGGCGGGGCCGGAGCGGCTTCGGCGCTCAAAATGTGTTACGCCGCGTTTACCAAAGGCGTCACCGCTCTTTTGGCCGCGGTGCGGGCCTTGGCTGAGCACGAAGGCGTGGAAGGTCCGCTACTGGAATCGTGGCGGCGCACGCTGCCGGATGCACCGCGCCAATCCGAATACGCGGCCGCTGCAGCTTCAAAGGCGTGGCGCTGGTCGGGTGAGATGGAGGAGATTGCAGCGAGCTTCGGAGCGGCAGGGCTGCCCGAAGGCTTTCACCGTGCGGCGGCCGAGGTTTACCGGCGGCTGGAAAGCTTCAAGAATCGCGCTACGCCCCCGTCGATGGCGGAAGTGAGTCAGGCAATGCAGCGATCAGCGCCGGTCCGGCCAACGATTGTCACGCCCGATGTAAACGGTCGTTGAACCTACCGCGGCCGTTGTCGAATGAGTAGCGCGCAGGCTCGATTGCGCGTAGCGCTATTGATATCTCTTCGGCAACGTTTAACTGCCCTTATACGTGCATGGAGGACGCATGGAGAGGACCCTCGTTGAAGACGTTTCTTAACCTAGTCCGCGACGATAGGCGATAGCCGCCGCCGTAATCGCAGGCGCGGAAAGACTCGAAGGGCTGGTGTGACCAACGTGACCTTTTCGAGCTATTGGCCCATTCTCGTTGCACCCTCCGGCGAGCGAATCGCATCTGGATCACTATAGAGAGCAATCGATGAGCGAACGATTGGAGGAACCAATGTCAGGCGGTCAGAGGGTCACTTCTCGCAGCAGGTTGGGATTCATCGGTCTCGGACACCTCGGCTCACGCATCGCGCGACGGTTGGCGGCCGCTGGATTTCCCATGGCGGCCTATGATCGCGATCCCGACAAGACAAAGGAACTTGCGGCCCTTGGCGCGGCGGTTGCTCCGAGCGTCGGCGATCTGGCCGGCGATACCGATGTCGTGCTGTCGTGCGTTTCGAACGATGCCGCGGTGGAAGCTGTCTACCTCGGCGCGGGTGGACTTCTCGAATTTGCCCGGCCCGGCACGCGGATTGTCGAGCTGAGTACGATCGCTCCGGAGACGTCTCAGCGGGTACACGATGCGGCCGGGAAGCTTGGCGTCTCGATGCTCGATGTAGCGGTGTCCGGCAGCACGCTTGCCGCAGAAGCCGGCGCCCTAACGCTATTCGGCGGTGGGGAGCGCGAAGTCTTCGAAGCCGTCGAGCCGATTTTCGAACCCATCGCGAGCCAATGGTTTTACATGGGACCAAGCGGCTCCGGCGTGGCGATGAAACTGGTAGTGAATACGCTACTGGGGTTGGGCATGCAGGCGATCGCTGAAGCGGCGGCGCTGGGCTCCGCACTCGGCCTGCCTCGCGATGCCCTTCTGGACACTTTGGCTAAGACCGCAGTAGTGGCTCCAGCCCATGCCGGAAAGCTCGCGACGGCAAAACGGGACGACTATGCGTCGCAATTTCCAATTCGCCTGATGCACAAGGATTTCGGACTGATTTTGACAGCCGCGGCGCAGCGTGGGCTCTCGATGCCCGCAACAGAAGCGGCAGCGGCAGCTAACGCCGCCGAAGCAGCGGCCGGCGTGGAGGAGGATTTTTCCGCCGTGATTCGACGGATGGAAAAGCAGGTAGCGGCGGCGCACACTCGGTAACAGCGGCGTCCTACGCTTGCATTCCTTGCATAGAAGGAGAACTCAAAATGACGTTACGAAAATTGGGACAGAGTGGGATGGAGATTACGCCGATCGGGATCGGAGCTTGGGCGATCGGCGGAGGAAACTGGGAATTTGGGTGGGGCGCGCAGGATGACGCCGAATCCATCGACGCGATCCATGCGGGACTCGATCGCGGAATCAATTGGATCGATACCGCGGCGGCGTATGGGCTGGGGCGTTCCGAGACGGTGGTGGGCCGGGCCGTCAGGGGGATTGCCAAGCGGCCTTACATCTTCACCAAGTGCAGCCTGGTGTGGGACGAATCCGGCAAAATATCGCACAACCTGCAGGCCGCCTCGATCCGGCGGGAAGCCGAGGCCAGTTTGAAGAGGCTGGGAGTGGATGCCATCGACCTCTATCAAATCCATTGGCCGGCCTGGTCGGGGAATCCCGAGAGTGCTTCGCCCGGCTCTATTGAAGAGGCGGTGGGCGAGATGGCGAGGCTGAAGGCGGAAGGAAAGATTCGCCACATCGGGGTCTCCAACTTCAACGTGCCGCAGATGGAACGCGCCATCGAGGTAGCCCCGGTCACTTCTCTTCAGCCGCCTTATTCGCTTTTGTTCCCGGATGTCGAGGCCTCAACGCTCCCTTTCGCTCTGCACCGTCACGTTGGCGTCATCGTTTACTCCCCGATGGCTTCCGGATTGTTAAGCGGAGGGATGACGCGGGAACGGATCGCGCAACTCCCGGAAAACGACTGGCGCAAGCGCAGCCCGAACTTCCAGGAGCCGCTGCTCTCGCGCAATCTTCGCCTGGTGGAGATATTGCGCGCCATCGGGGAGCGTCAAAACGCGACGCCCGGCGAGGCGGCCATCGCGTGGACCCTGCGAAATCCCGCTGTCACCGGCGCAATCGTCGGAGTGCGTAGCGCGCAACAGGTGAACGGTATTGCCCGCGCGGCTGAAGTTTGGCTCGACACCCAAGATTTACTGGAAATTGAGCGGGGGCTGCAATTGCAGGCTGCGTGAAGCCCCAATTCGTATGAACTTTCGACTGGAAGGCAAGACCGCTCTTGTAACGGGCTCCACAGCCGGTATTGGCTTGGCCATCGCAACGGCGCTTGCCAAGGAGGGCGCCGCCGTCATCGTTAATGGCCGCACCCAGCAACGCGTCGAGGTGATTGCGCGTTTCCCCGTTCTGGCCCCGTGATAGATTGAGCATGACGCCATGGGACTTCGCTTCTAGCGCCGCATCAAGATTCTTCCAGGCGTCCACATTAACCTCTCCAAGGCCGGGGTACGCTTTTCGGAGGGCGCCCGCGGTGCGTATATCGGCATCACTGCGCGCGGCCAGCGCTACACCAGCGCCGGGCTGCCGGGTCCAGGGTAGCCAGGTCGGCGGTGGGTGTGGGCGGCGGTGGCGGAGCGGCGGTGGCTCCCCCGCGGCCTGCCTGCACGGCGCCGCCGCGCCCGGCGGTCGCCGGTTGCGCGGACAAGGCCAGCGGGATCAGCAGAATCAGGACGACACGGCGCATATTGTCTCCAGCCCGGTAGTAAGACGCCGGTCAAGAGTTAGACGTAACTTGCCGGCGGTACGTTGGCGCGGATTCATCCTCTTCCCCGGGCGGCGTCCTGCACGCGGCCCTTCCAGCGGCCCCCGGCGCCGCTCCAATAGGCGATGGCGGAATGCACCGTGGCGCCCGCGTAGAACATCGCCACCAGGGGCAGCAGCGGAGCGGCGAACCAGCCGCGGCGATAGTAACGCAGGGCCGGCAGGTAGGAGACCGACATCAGCAGCCACGCCAGCGCCGCCATGCCGGCCGCGGGCTGGGGAGCGAGCAGCGTCAAGAGCGGCGGCGCCAGGTAGGTGAGCAGCAAACCGGCCACGGTCCCGGCCAGCAGGAGGGCGGAATGGTGCAGTTGGGTGAAGGCGCTGCGCGAAATCATGCGGCCAATCTCGCGGAACGTGCCATAGGGCCGGATGCTGTGGGTGGTTTCGCCGAGCCCCAGCCAGACGCGGCCGCCCGCGCGTTTGACCGCGCGCGCCAGGGCGCAATCGTCGATAAGCTGCCCGCGGATGGCCTCGATGCCGCCGATTTTCTCCAGGGTGCGGCAGCGGATCAGCATGCATCCGCCGGCCGCTCCCGCGGTGGCACGGCGCGGACTGCGAATCCAGGCCGGCGGGTACAGCAGGAAAAAGAAAAACACGAAGGCGGGCGCCAGGGCGCGCTCGGCCGGAGTGCGGCAATCGAGCGTGGCCATGTAAGACACCAGGTCGTAGCCTTCCGATTGCGCCCGCGCGGCCAGCGTCGCGGCGTTATCCGGCGGGTGGACGATGTCGGCGTCGGTCAGCAGCAGGTAGTCGGGGCGGAGCGGGGCGGCATGGCGGATGCCCTCGGCAACGGCCCAGAGTTTGCCGGTCCAACCGGCGGGCAAGGGCTCGGCGGGCACTACCGTGAGGCGGTCGCGCGTGGCGGCGGCTTCCGCGATGGCGGCGGTGCCGTCGCTGCTGTGGTCGTCCACCAGGACGATGTGGAAATATCCGGGCAGACGCTGCGCGGCCAGCGAGGCGATGGCGCGGCCCACGCATGCCGCTTCATCGCGCGCCGGGACTACGGCCACGATGCGCGGCGCCTGCGTGCGGGACGCGGCTGGCTGGGCTGCTGGGCGCCGGAATTCGCGCCAGAATCCGCCGCGCCATAGCAGCAGGTAGAGCCAGATGGCGAGGGTGGCGGCGGCAGCCAGTTGAAGAGGCACTCCCTGGCATTATCGCGCCTGGCGGGGCGAGAATAGAAACATGCGCGCATGGTTGCTGGATGGTTACGAAGGAATCGATAAGCTGCGTCTGGCGGAGGTCGCGGATCCGCAGCCCGGACCGGGCGAGGTCCTGCTGCGCGTGCGCTACGCGGCGCTGAATCCGGCCGATGCGTTTCTGGCGCGGGGAATGTATCCCGCCAAGCCGGCGTTCCCGCACATATTGGGGCGCGATGCCGTGGGCGAGGTGGTCGCCGCCGGTCCGGGCGTCACGCAGCCGAAGGTGGGAGACTCCGCCGGCATCCTGCGGTGCGGGGTTGGCGTGAGCGTGCGCGGCACGCTGGCCGAGATGGTGGTGGCCCCGGCGGCCAGCCTGGCGCCTATTCCGCACGGATGGAGCGCGGAAGAAATGGCGGGTGCGCCGCTGGTGTTTCTGACCGCGTGGCAGGCGCTGACGCAGTGGAGCGAGCCGGCCGCGCCGCCGCCGGCGGGTTCGGTGCTGCTGGTGACCGGGGCGTCGGGCGGCGTCGGGGTGGCGTCGGTGTTGCTGGGCAAGTCGATGGGTCTGACGGTGGTGGGGTTGTCGCGCAGCGGCGCCAAGGCCGAAAAGCTCAAGCAACTCGGCGCGGACGCGGTCTTCAGCCCCGCCGACAGCGATCTGCGCGGCAAGGTGATGGCGGCCATCGCGCCCAAAAAGGTGGACCTGGCGGTGGATAACGTGGGCGGCGCTCTGTTCCCGCAGCTAATCGCCATGCTGGGATACGGCGGCAAGATCAGCGTGGTGGGGCGCAGCGCGGGAACGGTGCCGGAGTTCAACACGGGCACGCTGTTCTTCCGCCGCAACCGGATTGGCGGCGTAGCGGTAGGGGATTACACCATGGAAGCGGCGCAGACCGCGTGGGTGGAGATCGTGCGGCGCCTGGCGGAGACCGGCGCGCGGCCGGTAGTCGACGGCGTATTCCCGTTTGAAGAGGTGCTGGCGGCATTTCACCGGCTGGAGCAGGGGCCCATGGGCAAGGTGGTGGTGCGCATCGCCGGCTGAAGCGTTATGCTGAGGGCGTGGTCACCGATCTGGTGCAAATCCAGCGGGAAGGGGCTGCCAAGAGCGCGGAAAACCGCGAATTCCGGCGCTACCTGGCAGAGCACCACCAGCGCGTCGAAGCGTTTCAGGCGGTCGCCACCGAAGTGCAGGCGCACATCGATTGCACCCAATGCGCCAACTGTTGCCGCTACTCCATCGTGAGCGTGCGCGCCGCGGAAGTGGCGCGCATTGCCGCCTGCCTGGGCATCGACGAGGAGGCCGTGGTGCGGCAGTTCACCACGCGCGACGCCGAGTCGCCGCGCGCCCGGACGCTTCTGAGCGGCAAGCGCGGCTGCGTCTTCTTGAAGGACAATCGCTGCAGTATTTACCCCGCGCGTCCCGAAGCCTGCCGCAATTTTCCGCACGCGGCGCCGGGTACGCATTCGCTGGGGGCGCGCCTGGAATCGTTGTGCCGCTGGGTTCCGCTCTGTCCGGTGCTCTATAACGCGATCGAAGGGTACAAGCACTTAGTAGGTTACCGAGGACGGTAGGATCCAGCCTGGGAAGTTCGCCGAGTCCCGCGCAGGCGAGCGTTGCCTTCGTCATTGCGCCCCCACCAGCAGCGTCACGCCGGCCTGCGTTGGCACGCCGCCCACCGACGCCTGTACGGCCACCGTGCCCGATTCATTAGCAGAGGGTTCGTGGCCAAAGTTTGAAACGTGTCCACGACGGGGAGCCAAGTCAGATCGCATTCATTTCATTGAGCGTTCGGACCGGCGAAAGAGCTAAATCGTTTGCATTCAGGTTCGCTTCGCAAGTACTTGAAAATGTGGTTCGAATCCAAGATGGGGCGGCGTGTCTCTAGGCCGCTCGTACGGTTTCGGCACGTTTGATCCACTTGGCGATGTCGGTTGCGGTAGCTCCGATCGTGAAGAGCGACCGCATGATCAAGTCGAGCGACACCGAGCGGTCGGCTGCTTCCATCTTGGCGACGCG
>Ga0182030_10010885_pt1 | contig 18410 bp, 16 predicted proteins | sample 812S3MmetaG_FD_121299 | JGI IMG/M metagenome (GOLD analysis project Ga0182030, IMG submission 121299) | Permafrost microbial communities from Stordalen Mire, Sweden - 812S3M metaG (Illumina Assembly) | ecosystem: Environmental > Terrestrial > Soil > Wetlands > Permafrost | place: Sweden...
GATCTGCCCATCCACAATGCATCCCTGCGAGTGGATGAGCACATACCCCAAATTGTGTAGCGCACACAAAGCCGCCTCCGAAGAGAAGCGTTTCCGGTCTAACGATTAAGTCAAACGATTAACCAGACGTTGCCTGAGATGGCTGCTATATGGCGCTACGCATTAAATGCCGTTATGAGATAGATTGTCAAGGCATCTCCAGAAAAGGCGTAGTCCTGCTTTTCAGGCCGCTAATGTAACCGTTTCCTGAAAGTGCGGGTTCAGCTCTTCTGGTTTGACTCCGCCTGTTCGACGGCAGGATGTTTCGAGGGCTACACGGCTTCATATCAGCCAGATCGAGTGAAAAGCGATCTTTATTGCGTAATTGAAAGCGATTACAGTCGAAGCGGGTAGGCCTGGCCGGCACTACTCTTACCCGAGGCGAGACTGATCGCGCAGGTGGCGAGCAACTTCCTCCAGGAAGGTATCCACACTGATCCCTGGAGGGATCTCCAAACCCGATTTGGTCTGAATGGCGCGGGCGATGCGCTCCGCCAATGCCGCTCGAGTTTCGAGGCTGAAATCAAGCCGACGGGCCAAAAAACCTTCCAACACTTCGAGATCTTCGGACCCAAGCCGCTGAACACCGCTGGAAGCTACGTCAAAACGGGCCACTGGACGCTCCACAATTGCCGGGGCGTCGAACATCCCAGCGGTGAAGGTGCGGCCGCTCGATTCTGAAGCCGAGGCGGTCAGCCGGTCGCGCTCATGCACCACCAGGGTGCCCGCCGCCATGTCACCCAGCCGCTGATGCTGTCGGGTAAAGAAGACGAACAAAACACCCACGGCGTACACGAAGGGAAACTGATCGACGACCCGCAGCAGGTTGCGCGTCATGGATTCGAACAACCCGATGCCTCGTCCAGAAATCTGAATGACCCGAATCTTGGCGACCCACTTCCCCGGCGTCTGACCATTCCAGAAGGCCTCGAACAGAGTGAAATACCCCCAGTACAGCAAGAAAGGAATGAGAATGAAGAGCGCAGTCACCCACTTCTCTCCCAGCTTGCTGAACTTGGCAAAGCTCGGATCGATGAGCACGAACAGGAAGAAGAGCAGGGTGAAAGTGGCAAACCAGATCAGGTAGTCCACCAGCAGGGCCACAAAGCGGCTTCCGATTCCCGCCAGCGGCAGGTCAATTGCCACTAATTCGGGGGTATCGATGCTAAGCTGATCCCACTCAGGCTCCCGAAAATTCTCGCTCAACGATGACTGTCCTTTCCAATTCCTGGATTCAAAAACGAACTCCGCACTGGGACCGGCTCACTGCGCTCGTGGCCGCCGCCGGCCAGAACCGCCTGGTTGGGCTCTCCAGAAGCGAACTTCAGGAACTGGCCCTGCTGTATCGGCAGGTCGCTTCCGACTTGTCGACGCTTCGCCAGGATCGGACATCTGCCGCCCTGGCCGGTCGCATCAATCATCTGCTGGCTCGCGCTCACCATATCATCTATTCCACCCGCAAATCGACCTGGCGAAACTTCTTCGTCTTTTTGCGCGACGGGTACCCGCGCATTTTCCGCGAGCAGATCCTGTATGTTTTCGCGTCGCTAATGATCACCCTGGTTGGCGCGGTGGCGGCAGCGGCATTCACTCTAGCCAATCCGCACTTCGCGGAGCCCATTCTCGGACCCAACGTGATCAACAGCATTGCGCATCACGAGATGTGGACCCGCTCCATCGTTAGCATCGCTCCACAGGCAGCCAGCGGCATCATGACGAATAATTTGTCGGTCTCCTTTTTCGCTTTCGCGGGGGGATTGCTCTTTGGTTTGGGTTCAGTCTACCTCCTCTTCGTGAACGGTCTTATGGTGGGCGCGGTGGGCGTGGCGTGCCAGCAGGCAGGCATGGCCGTCCCGCTATGGAGCTTTGTCGCGCCACACGGCTCTCTCGAACTTCCCGCTATCATCATCGCCGGAGCCGCGGGATTGCGGCTTGGCCACGGCATGCTGTTTCCAGGGATGTATCGTTGGAAAGATTCCGTTGCGAAAGCGGGCTCGGACGCCGCTCGCCTGGTATGCGGTGTCATCCCGCTGCTTTTCATTGCCGGATGCCTGGAAGGATTCTTTTCCCCATCGTCCGCACCCGTGGCGCTGAAGTTCAGTGTAGGCGGCGTGCTCTTCCTGTTGCTGCTGATTTGGCTGTTCCGTCCCCTCCCCCGCGCCGTTTTCGAATGAGTCCAAGTAGCCATGAGCCCAACTGAGGCTGACCGCAGGGGACGGCTCATGGGAGTTCACGTCACCCTCATGGGATGACCAACCCTCAAGACATCATGGAGACTACGTTGGCAAGCAGCAAGAAGCAGACGGCGCCGGATGAAGCCTCGCAACCAAAGCGAACTCCGATGACGCGCTTGAATCGTCTGGCGCTCTGGATCACGGAGCGGGTGGGCACGATGATGTTTTTTATCATTATCTTTGCCTGGACTGTGACTTGGTTGCTATGGAATATGTTTGCGCCCAAAGCTCTGCGCTTCGATCCCTTCCCGGGATTTGTCTTGTGGCTCTTCATCTCCAACATGATTCAACTCTTCCTCATGCCGCTGATCATGATCGGCCAGAATCTGCAGGGACGCGGCGCGGAAGAGCGCGCCAAGAATGATTACAAGGTGAACCGTCAAGCGGAGAAGGAGATTCAGCAGATTCAGGATCAGCTTGCGAAAATCCTTGCCAGGCTCGACGAGTTACAGACGAAAGGGTCGGACAATGCGACGAAGAACACCTAAGGCGTTTTTCGAAAAGATGTAGACCGGAGCCACAACTGCTGAGTTGATTGCTCTCAAGAAAATCAACATTCACTTGCCTTCGGCCAGTTCACAGTATTTCGAAAAACGCTCTACAGTATCGCGCGTTCCTTAATACTCAGATATTGATTCAGAACGGAAGCAGTCATCTGCCCTGGCAGCGTGTCCAGGGTCATGGCCCCTTGATCGCGAAGACGGGCCAGCAAAAGCTCGCGACGAGTGGCCATCTCCTGAGCCGCCGCCGAGCGAAACATCTCTTCGACATTCGCAGGAACAGCCTGGGCGATGGCTGCTACCTCAGGCTGCGCCATGGCGACAAACAGCACCACATGACGATGCAGCAACTGCGCGGCCCCGTCAATTACTTCGGGGCGCATCGAAGACTCGGCAAGATCGGTCACCCAGAGAATCAGAGCCCGACGCGGCTGTAGACGCCCAAGAATCGCCGTCGCATAGAGGTGATCCGCTTCACTCGATTCCGATTCCAGTTGAGCCAGCGATTCAAGAAACTGCCGCATGTGGCCTGCGCCCCGGCCCGGCAGCAATTGTTGCTGAATACGCCGGCCGTAGCCCAGCAAACCTACCCGGTCCCCCGAAAATAACGCCAGTTGAGCCAGCGCAACTGCGGTCGAGCAAGCATAATCGAGCTTCGTATATCGATTCGATTTCTGATCCGCGACAGTGGCGCGCATCAGCCGTCCCGTGTCAAGAACAACCCACACGGACTGGCTGCGTTCGGCCTGAAACTGGCGTGTGACCAGCTCACCGCGGCGCGCTGACGCCGTCCAGCAAACATCGCGCAACTCATCGCCCAGCCGGTATTCGCGTAGGCTTTCGAACTCCCTTCCCAGGCCGCGATGGCGCATCTGGCGAAGCTGCAAATCGATGCGCCGGCTCTTGGCGAGAAAGATCTGCTGATCCTCAGCCGTTCTTAGCTCCGGATAGATGCGAATCATCTGCGTGAGAGGCGCGCGCACCCAGCGCGAGACCAGGCCCAGCGACGAACAGTAGCGCGCATACACGTCACCGCACGCAACGTCGCCGCGTTCGCGTGGCCGCACGGAATATCGCACTGTTGCAGGCGAGCGCGGCCAGACACGAGTCTTGTGCGGCACAGGCGTGAGCAGCAACTGGGCGGGAAGATCGTCGGTCAGCGTAAAGTCCAGAAGCATACGGCTGTCGTGCTTCACGCTGAGCTCAATCTCCACCGACGTGCCCAGCGATGGCGCGGACAACCAGCTCCGGCCCAGCGTCACGTTCTGCGGGCGCGGCAAGCGCAGACCATCGAGCAGGGCCGCCAGCAGCAGCAGTCCTATCCACACCAGCATGCCCCACGCGAGCTTTGGGTACAAGTAGCCCGGGAAGAGCCACAGAAATCCCGCTCCCAGCAAAACCATCGCCCGGCCCGTCAAGCCGAACGCAAAGCGGCCACGCATCATGCAAGACGCCTGGATCGGCTCGGGATGGAGAGTAGGTTGAATCATTGCCGGCCTCTATGGAGTGTTCCGTGCCCTTGTGGTTTGACAGGTGAATCTAGGCTCGAGGCACGGGCACCGCCGCCACGACGTCGGCGATAATACGATCCGCGTCAAAGCCTTCAAGTTCCGCTTCGGGCTTGAGACGAACGCGATGACGCAACACCGGCTTCAGTGCCCGCTTGACATCATCGGGAACCAGATAACTGCGGTCCTCGAGCGCCGCGACGGACTGGGCGACACGCATCAGGCTGATGGCCGCGCGAGGGCTTGCTCCCAGCGTCAGCGTGGGCCATTCCCGGGTGCGGCGGACCAGCCACAGGATGTACGTGAGCAACTCCGGCTCGATACGAATGGCATGCACTTCGCGGCGCGCCGCGGCCAGCAGACCTGCCTGGATAGGCACGATGTGCGCGGCATCAAGCAAGGGTGAGCCAGTTGGCGATGCGGCTTGCAAATGCAGCTCCAAAACCTGCCGCTCTTCCGATTCACTCGGATAATCCACGCGTGTCTTGAGAAGGAACCGGTCGAGCTGCGCTTCTGGAAGGGGATAGGTTCCTTCGAAATCGATTGGGTTCTGCGTGGCAAACACGGTGAAATTCTCCGGCAGCGGACGCACCACCCCGTCCGTCGTAACTTGCCGCTCCTCCATGCACTCCAGCAATGCTGACTGCGTTCGAGGAGGCATGCGATTGATCTCGTCAACCAGCAGCAGATCCGTGAACACCGCGCCGGCATGGAAGGTGAACGTGCTGCTGCCCTGAACCAGGATGGTGGTGCCCAGGATATCCGCGGGCATCAGGTCCGGGGTAGCCTGCACGCGGTGAAAGCTGAGGCCAAGTAGCTGCCCCACGGCCTTCACGATGAGCGTCTTGGCGATGCCTGGAACTCCCTCCAGCAGCACATGCCCCTGGCACAGCAGAGCCATCAATGCTTCATCGATCACGGCAGCCTGCCCGGCGATGACACGGCTCAATTGGGCCCGGGCGTGAGCCAGCAGCTCCCTGGTGGCATGTAGTTGCGACTCCGCAACCAGGACATCGGTACTCTCGACATCCGCCCCTTGCCCTGCCTCGTTTTCATCCTCGCGGCCTTGCTGATCAAATTCCTCGGTCATGCGGCTCTCCGGTACGGTGGAGTTACAAGTACATGTTTCAATGAAGGACTAACTTCCGAGTGTAACCCCGGGGCGTGGCGTGGAGCCTGCGACGGCGTGGCTGCTGATCGTTCGAAGCGTCTCTTCATGGCGGCGCAAAGCTTGAACCAGACGAAGAGCGCGGCGTGGTTTCAACTTGTCGTCGGAGGCCGCTTCTTCAGCGGCAATCAGGTCGGCTTCCATCTCTTTGCCGATCGCGCCAAAACGCCGTTCGAGCGCGGCGGAGACTTCTCGCGCGTCCAATTGGGCGATTGTCTTGCCGCAGGACCTGGCTGTCCCTCCCAGGCCGGCCAGCCGCACCGCCTGCGCGCGAAACCGCTCCCAGGCAATCTGCGTCACCGTAGCGGCTGCTCCGGTGGAACGATACAACCCGCCCAGGGCGTCAAGAAATTCAATGGGCGTGGTCCGAGAACTGTGCGGCAGCGGTCGGACAGGGCCGCTGCGACGGCTGAAACTGAGCACGATCAGCAACCCGAGTCCGACGCTGCCCCACAAAAGCAACGGCCATACCGGACCCTTGATGTAATTCCATTGCGTAGGCGGAGGGCTGTGCAGAGATTCATCCCAGTACACGTGCCTACCCTGCGCTGGACCTACCGAATTGAGCAGCAACTCCAGGTTGTGACCGCGCTCAATGGAACCGTTCTCCAGTGGCGTGGAACTCGCCCACCAGATGGCTGTGCCGGAGCCTACGGGGTACTCCACCACCACCGGCCTGCCCCCGCACGAATACGCAGTGCGCAGCCTGGGATTTTTGAGCCCCCATGTGGCACTCGGCACGATCCAAATTGCGCCGCCGGAAGCCAAGGGCTGCAGACCTTCCGGCTGTGCCTCGCAGGCCGCGAAGGATACTCGATTGGAAACATCCACCTCGTTGCCGGGCAATAGCGCACCACCCCGGAAATCGGTCGCCAGCACGCGTCCGCCCTTGTTCAGAATGATGGCAATCGCCGCTCGATCCTGCGTTTCGACATCCCCTGGCGCAGCGAGAATCACTGCGGTCCCAGGGCCTGCCTGGTCGGCAAGTTCACTGAGAGGACGCTCCCATCGCTCGATGGAATAACCGCTTCGCTGCAGCAGCGTGTAGGCTGCTCTGGCGCCATGGCGACCGGCCAGATAACTGTCCGGCACCGGGTTCGCGTTTGGATCCTGCGTCGGCGTGAAGATCGCAAATACCACCACCAGCGCGACAACCAATCCCAAGACCCAGAACAGCATGCGGCGATCTTTTTCGTCCAGCGAGGCAAATATCCTCATCGCGTCTTCCCCCCGCCGTCTGAGGTAGCGTCGGACTTTACCCCCAGGGCGGCGGCAAGTTGCTCAGCCCGTTGAAAGTCTGCTTCCACCGCGGGCCGTCCGCCGTACCAGGTTCGTTCAAAACTGCGCGTCAGCGCGATTAGACGATCCTTTCGTTCAGAACGCTGCGAGTTTTCATCCGAAAGCAGGGCCAGGTACTCACGCGGAGTGCGGGCGCGGTCCGCGCTCCACATGCCGCTCGATTCCATCCGGGAAATGCTGGCCCAATAGGTGAAATGGATGGCTTCGCGCCAGGCTCCCTGCGCCGCGGCCTCCCGCGCATCCTTTAGCCAGAGTTGCCAGTCCCGCTCGGATGGCGCACCCGCTCCCCCGGCTCCATTCAAAAGCGCTGATCCAAATCTGCCCTGCTTATCGAGACGAATCAGGAACCACACCAGGCCCACGCAGAGCACGATGACAAAACCAACCTCCGCCGAAATTCCGATCCACTTGGATTTTGAGCCGACGTCGACCAGCTTGTTGATCGCCCGGTTCAGCCAACGTGCAACCTTTTCAAGGATGCGGTCTCTCAGTGTCGGCCCAATCGTCGCGGAACGATACTCCCGGGCAGCCAGAATGACGGTGAGCGCCTGACGCTGCGAGGAGATCCCAGGGGCTGCTTCCGGCTTCACGACCTCCTGGTTCGCCCGTCCCAAGTCCTGCTTGAGCCTTTCTCGTGCTCGCTCTAATCGCCTGGGGAGCGATTCCGTTTGATCAGCCGCTTCTGTCGTCACCGGCGGAGCAACGATGGGGAGTTTCCGCGGTGGATCCGTCGCCGGACTTGCCTTGGTTTGCGGCCCCGCCGCCGGATTAACCTTTGTGGGCAGCGCTATCGAGGCATCGCTTTGCCTGGAATCTCCGCTTTGCTTTGCAGAATCGTAATGAGCCGCTTCGTCGAGCAGGGACCGTAACCAGTTAAACCGGATTGCGCGCGGGCCGGCCGGCAGACTGACCTGGACATCTGGACCGACCGTATCGCTCTTGCAATTCTGAGGGTCGATGGCCCGTTGGCATGTCGCTACCGCCTCGTCCGCCTCAATCAGGCGGGCGCGGTATTGATCCAGCGAGATCGTCGCCAGATCCTCCCCCGCGCCCAGGGTGGTGTCGGCCCCCGCCGGCGACGGAAGGGGCGGCTTGTTCGTCTGCGCAAAAGACGTAGCCGCCAGGACAAGCAGCGCAAGGGGCCGAATCACGCGCCGGTTCCCTCCGGATGGGGCTCACTCGACGGCAAGGACGCCGGCGCGCTCTCAACAGGACCTGGTGTGTACACCGCCTCGGAACCGCTGTATGCCGCCGGCTCCGACGCTTCCGTCAGAACAGCCGTTGTTTCGCTCGACGGAGTCGACTGCGGCAATTCTCCCCACCCCGCCCGGCTCATCAACTGCTCAATGTCATATCCTTCAAGCCGGGTGCGCTGGTCGTTGTAAAAAAGCAGCAGTGCGACGGCGTAAATCGGCATGACAAAGATTCTCACCAGGAATCCGGCCAGCAGATTCGCCCCCTGCAGCACGGTGAAGAACAGAACCGGAGGATGCCCGTTCGTCAGCGAATTGTGCATCACCAGGGCAATCACAATATCCACCGGTATCGCCAACGCCGCCGCCAGGACAATACTCAGCAGCCAGACAAGAAGGAACATGACAAAAATGCGTCCGCGCGACCCATTGGTCAGCTGATTACTGCGCTTGAGCGCGTCCCACGCCTTCTTGTTTTCCCCCACACATGCCGGATAGGCCAGAGACAGACGCAGCCAGATCAGGACGCAAGCCACGACGAGCGCAAGAATGAGAACAATGAGAAGCACAACAAACAAAGCAGCAAGAGACTGTCCGGCTCCCGACCTGGAGACCAGAGCCGCCACAACAGCGCCAATCATGACGATCGCGCCAAACACAAAGTAAGGAACAATCCCCGCGAACAAAGACTGAAGAAAGAGGATGCCAACATGCCGCCAGAAGTGGGCAAAGCTGTACTTATACGACTCACGAATCGTCACGTTCTCGCCCTGATTCAGGTGGAATGACGCATAATTCAACGCGCTGAAGCACATCGAGAAGACGACCAGCAGAACTGGCAGCCCAATCAGAACGAAGACAACCATGCCCAGGCCAATCAGCATTCCTGCTTCTGAAGCCGCTTGAGTCGTATCCTTGCCGCTTTGTCCTAACTCTCCCAGCGAAAAGAGCTGGTGCGAAAACAACAGCACCACGCTGCCCGAGATGAGGACCGTCAAAGCTGCCGCGGGAGTCGCAATTCCAGCGAGGAGCAGGAAATTCCGGCGGTAGAGCTGAACTGTTCTGTCCAGGATTTCTCCCAGGGTCAGCGGCGGCGATGCGGCAGCCATGTTTCCTCCTGATGCTGAATCGGTCGCCCATGACCGGAACCTGCCGAGCCCGAACGGTCCTGTCCTCGTTTCCCCACATGCGACTTCACAGCTCAAATCGGAGAGCCAAAGGCGCCTGGGAATTACGATGGGCCGGATACGCCGGATAGTAGCACAGGTGCGGTTCTCTCTGGAGGGTAACTTCTCCGAGCCGTAATCCGTCGCAACGCGAAAGTCCTGGCCCCAATACAATTTTGCTGAGTTAGACTTGGTTGCATCAATATGTCCCTGGACCGAGCAACCCGGCTGGCTCGCACCTGCGCCTATTCCAAGGATGCACCGGAATGGGAGCGGTTTGTTGCCTTGGTGATGCCGGTGGTCGTTTCCGCCGCCCGGCGCGTGGTTGCCACCTGGGCGGAGCCAGACCTGGGAACCGTCCGTGAGATCGTTCAGGAAACATTTTTGAGGCTTTGCGAGGAGGATCGACGTATCCTTCGCGAATTTGAGGACCGCGGCGATGATTCTTTCTTCAAATTGATCCGGGTGATCACCGCGTCGGTGGGGACGGACTACTTCCGCCGCACCCGGGCAATCAAGCGCGGCGGCTCCAATCCCGCCCTCTCGATGGAACCGCGCATCTCTTCGGAGGATGTCGCCGATAGTCGCGCCACCGAAGCCGTGGAGCGGCCGGCCCTGATTGCGCAGTTGGATCGCCTCCTCCTGCTGCGGCGCGACCAGGTGAGTGTCCGCGACCGCAACCTCTTCTGGCTGTACTACCGTCAGGGACTGACTTCCGAAGCCATTTCCCGCATTCCTTCCATCGGTTTAACCGCCAAAGGAGCGGAGAGCGCCATCGCACGGCTGACTCGACTTTTGCGTGAAACTATCCTCAATGGGAAGCCTTCCGTCCCGTTACCTCCAAAAAAAATGCCAAATGAGGCCTTGAGAAAAGGATTTCCTGCCGCAGTTGCGATAGATAGTATGAAGCGCCAATGAATTCAAACGAAAACGACAAAACGAATCTGTATTCGGATGAAGCGCTTCTCCGCTTCCTGGTGCCGACCGGCTCTCGCCCCTCGGCATTTTCCCTGCGTCAAGCGCATGACGAAGGTGGAGTGGAATGTCCCCAATCCGACCAATATGTACACCTGGCCCTCGGGTCAATTCCTCAGGATGATGCCGAGGATCTGCTCTCCCACGCCGCAACGTGCGACCGCTGCGGTCAACTCTTGGCGGGCAATTTGACTGCTCTGGAAGGCAATTCCAGCCAGCAGGAAACCGACGCCATTGCCCAACTGGCCGCGCAAAAAGAGTGGCAGCGAGGTCTCGCTCGCACGCTCGCCGAGACCTCCGCTCGCCGAATCTCCGTTCTGCCCGGATTGCGGCCGCCGCGCAAAGTCTGGCTTATGGCCGGCGGACTGGCAGCTGGTCTGGTAGCTTTGGCCTCCCTGTGGATCTGGCAGACGCAGCGAAACGCGCCCGAACGTCAACTGGCCATGGCTTATTCACGCTCGCGAACCCTGGAACTTCGGATACCCGACGCTGGATTCTCAAATTTGGTCGGCGGCGCGCACACCCGTGGCGCCGCCGATGACCAGGAGTCTTCGCCACTCCTCGAAGCCCGCGCCAAGCTCGCTCGCGAATTGGAGCGCAATCCACAAAGCAGTCACTGGCTCGACCTGCAGGCGCGCGCCGACCTCCTTGAAGAGCACTACGGCTCCGCGGTGGAGGTGCTGGACAGGCTGATCGCCCTCGGCCCCGTCACACCCGAGCTGCTCACCGACGGCGCCTCTGCCTATTACCAGCGCGGCCTTGTTTCCGGCAGCGAAATCGACCGCTCCACGGCTCTCGACTACCTCCGCCGCGCCGACGGAATGGCCCCGACCGATCCTGTCATCCTGTTCAACGAAGCGATTGTCATGGAAGACCGCGGCCAGATGATGAATGCCGTCGAGGTCTGGAACCGCTACATCACCGTCGAGCGGGACGAAAAATGGAAGGCCGAAGGCAAGCGCAAGCTGGCGGCCCTGGAACAGACGCTGAATCGCCTCAAGAGCCATCAAAGCCGACTCGTGCAGATGCTGGCCACGCCGGAAGCCATGGACGCCCTCGCCAATGATTCGCACAAGCTCGCCGCGTGGGATGAAGAATTGAGCTCGATGGAGTTGGACAGGCTGATCCCGATCGCTTTTCCTACCATTTCTGACACGAAGGGTTTACCTCGGGCGCGTGGCTCACCGCTGGATGCCGACCCTTGTCCAGCCTCATGCAGCGCGGCACGAAGGCTCCTGAAAGCTTTGGCTGTCTCCCTTGAAAAAGAACATCACGACTTCTGGCTCACCGATCTTCTCCCTCCCAATCTCAATTCCCTTTCCTCCCCATCGGCAGAAACATATGCCGAGGCAATGCAGGCGCTCGCCCAGGCCACCCGCGAAGACCAGACCGGCTTGCCAACTACCGGCGCAGCCCTCGCTCTCAAAGCGCAACAACTCTTTCGCAGCCTGAAAAGTTCCAGCTCACCTGCGCCCTGGCTGCGCACCTCGGCCCGGGTTGGTGAAATGCGCGCGGACGTCGAATACATGTTTGCCTTGCAACGCGCCGTGAATTTCAAGGGCTGCCAAGCCTTCGCTCAGACTTTTCACCGAACTATGCCTGCAAAAGCCCGTCTAACGCGATACCCCTGGATGGACTCTGTGGCGGCGATGACTGAGAAGGTCTGCGATGACACCGGGGCTACTCGCTCAGAAGGCCAGCCCTTGATCGCGTACGCAATGAAGGCGGCGTTTTCCAGTCATTACATTTATCTGGCGTCAAGGGTCCGCGTCCGCTTATCCGATGACATGCAAGAAAGTGGCGACATCGACGGCGTGGAGCAAGCCACCCTCGAAGAATTGCACAAGCTGATTGCCATGGATGCTCCTGCCATTCGGATTGCCAACACAATAGGTGGCATCAGCGAGGCTGAGAACGATTCGCACCGCATGTTCATGCTGGAATCAGCGCAGAGGGAAAGCCTGGCCTGGTTCCAAATAGTGAATGACCCGATGATCGAGATCGTTCAGCAGTTGAGTTTGAGCCGATCCGAATTGGAAATTGGCAACATGAAAGAATCTGAGCGGTTGCTCAGGCTGTCTGAGTCGCAGATAAAAGCGTTTGACCCCTCGCGCTCCGGTTCATCCATGCTCGCCGAAACACATATATTCCTCGCCAACACCATGTTGGAAGAAGGGGACCTTGCTGGCGCCAACAAGTATCTTGAGTTTGTCGGCAGGGAAATGGGTTCCTATTCCGACAATTGGGGATTACACACCTTTGCAGTAGCCAAAGGTCTGCTTGCCCTCAATCAGGGTGATCTAGATGCAGCGGCGACTTTCCTCGAAACTCAGATCCGGCGCAATGAAGGCAACGGTCCTTCAGTGGCCGGTGATGCCGACGCAGCCACGTATGCGCAACTGGATCACGACCTGTACGCGGAACTGGCCGCAACCTGGCTGGCTCAGGGGCGGTCGGCAGACAGGGTCCTGGCACTGTGGGAACGCTTCAGGCTTCGCTCCAGGGGCCTGGCAAGCGGGTCCTGTCCCAAGGACGAACTTGATTGCGAGCGAACTCGCCTGCTCTCCGCGCAGCGCCGGCTTGGCGCCAACGTGGTGATAGGCCAGATTGTTTTGCTGGACAGGGTCTTGCTTTACCGCATGGACCAATCCGGCATTCGTTGGACGCAGAAGCTGAGACGACGGCAGGAGTTATTGACTGCTGTCTCCAGCCTGCAACGCTCCGTTAGTTCCCCCAGCTCCACGCTTCCGTTCGTCGAACAGCTCGGCAGCCGGGTCAGTGATACCTTGCTGCCCGACTTACCGGCCAGATCAGACATACAAGCCACTCTCTTCCTGGAGCCCGACCCAGCCTTGCAGAATCTTCCCTGGCCTGTGATCCCGACGCCTTCAGGGCCTTTGGGATTGGCATACCCGATTGCTGAGCTTCGTTCTATTCTCGCTGTAGGGAGGACGCTTTCTTCTACTGAGCAGCATCCTGGAAACGATCTCATCATTGGAGCCTCCGTCGCGTCGCAAGGAGAGCCTCCTCTACCCGAAGCCCTCGAAGAAGCCAAGGTTGTAAGCCGATACGTTCAGACACCCGATGTACTTACAGGTAAAAACGCCACAACTGACCGGGTAGCTCAAGTTCTTCATTCAGCCACCCTGTTGCACTTCGCGGGCCATGCCGTTCAAAGCGGTAGGGGCACCGAATTGTTGCTGGCTTCCGCTTCATCGCAAGACCAGGCACCCTGGATCGATGGCGAATTCCTTCGTCGGCATCCGCCGCTCTCCTGCAAGCTTGCAGTCCTATCCGCTTGCGCAACCGGTAGACGCGATGCTTCATGGAACTCTCCATTGCAAGACATCGTCGAGACGCTGGCGTCGCTCGGGGTGCCCGAGGTGGTTGCGACTCGATGGCAAATTGATTCATCCGCGACTGTTCACTTCATGAACACCCTTTACAGCAACGTGGCTGATGGCAAGAATGTTTCTGTAGCCCTCCTGGAAGCAAGAAAGCTACAATCCGAACAATCTCAAGATAACTCCCCGTATTACTGGGCGGCGTACTATGTCACTGAAACGGGGAATTCCTGCACAGAAAGAGGGCACCATGGCCAAGACGAAGTCAACTGCAAAACAAACTGAGAAACTCAAGAAGAGTCCTACCGCGGGAACCCTGGATATTATCTTTGCCGGGCCTTTGCTCTTCGCTCCCGCCGTGGACGATGGGAGAATCACAAACGTTGAGGTCTTTTCTCCGTGCAACGGTCATCACATCGGAGCCGCGTTTCTGCCGGGCGTCATCTTTACGGATGCTGAACTCGACGATCCCAAGTGTGAACGCTGGCCGGAACCAGAGTCGTTTTCGCTGCTCGATGCTCACAGCTATACAGTCGATTTGACGCAGCAGAGACAAAGCAAACGACGTGGGCTCCCCGTCTCCTCGATTCCTGAGACGAATTACAAGGTTAAGCCAGGACGTCGACTCACCCACGACTGGACGGTTGCCCTCCTGGTCAACGGACAGCTTTCCAGCTGGACCTCGCATCGGCTTGGCAAAGTCAGGGAAGGCCTTCTGCATGGCGGCGATGCTCCAACCTCGGAATTCGTGTCTTCGCTGCATAGGCTTCGCTACGAGGGCGTCAATGCCGCCGATATACGCGGCGCGGCCGACGAACCTCGCGCCTATCTGCGATCCAATATCGAAAAGGGCGGAACGCTGATCGTCATCGGTGAAATTCCTTACCAGTCGACCCTGCTGCACGAACGGGCAGCCATCGATGCGTTAGCTAAGCTGGCCGGCCTGGATCTCCATCTGCTCGAAACCGCGCCCTCTCCGTTTCAGACTCGGCTTATGCATCATGTTGTTTCTTGCGGACTCTCGGTCATTCTGGCCTAGTCGCGTCGCGCCGGGCTTGATTCGCACATGGTCTTCAATACGGCCCAGCACAACATAGCTCCACGAATGGGACACGGCTCCACGAATGGGACACGCTCCCCCTGCGGCCACTCCATCATTGTGCTTAGAAGCCTCTAGCAGTTCACCTGCACCGCACTGCAGCCCGGCTTGACCGGCTTCCATTGAATCAGGAAGCCGGTCACCGCGCTCGACTCCATCCGCCGCATGGCCGAGAACTGGTGTTCCCGCTGGCTATAGATCAGCTTGCCTCGCGAATCCAGCACCACCAGCGCCGGTACACCCTTGTCGATCGGCACGAAATATCGAGCGGCCAGATCGAGGTTCTCGTCTTTCATGCCGATATTGACATTCACCAGTACGTAATTCGCCTCGAGAATCGGCCGGTTTGTCGGGTCGTGCAGGTACAAATCCAGCACATGGCAGTCGCCACACCAGTTCCCCCCAAATACCACCAGCACGCGCTTGTGAGCCGAGGCCGCGGATTTCAAGGCCGCCGCCAGGTCTGGTTTGGCCCGCTCCGAAGCCGGGTAGATATCGGGAATCGCCGAAAATGCCGGCGCCAGACTGATTGCCATGACCAGCAACGCCACCCAAAAACGCCAAAAGTTGCAAGACAAAAGACGCCGCATCAGAAAATCACCCTCTATTCTTGTAGTACAGCCAATATCAATCAGATGCAACTGGACTGAAGGCGATTGGGAATTTTCAAGCAGAGGACTAAGCTGTAGTGGTGTCAAACGCAAGGCGTACCCGACTGGAAGAAACCTCGTTCCCTGACTTGGACGCCATGATGGCTGCCTACGCCGCCGCGGCTGTGCTCATCGCGAGGGAAGACTACCGCCAACGCCTCGACTACAACGCCGAATCCATGGTCGCCTTCGAAGCGGTTCTCTCCGAATTGGGAGACAAGGCCGAACTCGATTACGACTACGAAGTCAAGCTCTGGGGCGCCTACCTGGGCGAGGTGCTCCGCCGTCGCTATGCTGGCAGTTGGGAAATGACCCAGTATCCCGGAGGCGTCGCCGCCGTCCCCGCTATCGAAGTTCGATCCTCCCGGCTTTTTCCCCTGATGAAGGTATACCGGCGCATCACCATGGGCGATTCCGAAAGCATCGCAGCTTTCTTCGACATGGTGACCGAACGCCTTGGCAAACCGGCGCAAGTCAATTAGACTCGGCCTCCTGTAGTGCAATCGGAAGCTTCTGGCACATCCAAAGGCAAGAATCTGACGTACTTCCTGTGCCGGTCACTTAGGTTTGCACCTCTCAGCGCACACGAGCGCTTTGGCGTTTGTGCGACAATACTTTTGGCAAGCCTCTCCCGTCCGGAATGACCGGGGAGCGGCGGGGGAAACTCCGCGGAGGATCGTATCATGGGTGAACTTTTTCAGCCGACACACCTTCTGGTGATTGGTTTAATCGTATTCGTTCTCTTCGGCGCGAAGCGTCTTCCCGAACTGGGCAAGGGACTTGGCGAAGGCCTGAAAGGTTTCAAGGACGGGATCAAGAACGCCGGTGGCAATGAGCCGGTGCAGAGTCACATTGTCACTCCGCCCGTTCAACAGCAGACTGCAGCCCCGGTCCAGCCGGTCTCGACTCCTGTCGAACCCAAATAGTCCTGTCGCCATTCTTCTCTCGACCGCCGGGCGACCCCTCCGCCTGGCGTTATAGAAAGAACTCCCTCTCCACCAGATGATCCATCGATTTCGGGCAGGGGAGTTCCGCGCCCGGAATTCTGTTCGTTGCCTCAATCCCGCGACAGCTCTCCCTACAGGCTCAACAGCACCACCGAGGCCAGCGCGACGGCCATGCCCAGGGTTTGTCTGCGGCTCGGCCTCTCCCGCAACAGCATTGCCGCCAGCAAGATCGTGAAACCCGGATAAAGAGAAGACACGATCGCCGCCAGATCGAGACGACCATTGTGCGCGGCCACCGTGTAGCCCACGTTCCCGACTGTATCGAGCGCTCCCGCCACAATTCCGATTCGCCAAAAACCGGTCCAAACTGGACGGTTCTCCCAATCCCGCGGCCAGGAAAATAACAGCACCGCACCCAACCCCAGCACTCCGCCGATACGCGCAGCCGTCAGGGCCCAAAGCACCCCTCCGCCCGAAGACAATTTGAACAAAATCAGCTGTAGTCCGAAACCAACGCCAGAGATGGCGCCATATACCAGCGCTCTGGCTGGAGTGGCATGGCGCGTCTTGTCCAGACGGGGCGAATGTGCGATCAGCCAGATCGCCAGAATTCCCAGCAGCAATCCGGCAATCGCCAGGGGCGCGGGAAATCCCTCGCTCCACAGCCCGTAGAGAACCGGTACCAGCGCCGTCAGCAGTCCCGTCAGAGCGGCTGTCAACCCCATCGCCCCCATGGCCAGCGACCGGTAAAACAGGCCGAGGGCCAGCGATCCCTCCAAGCCGCCCAGGGCGGCTTCCAGGAATTCAGTTCGATGGGAAATGGGAATTCCGCCGGCCAAACAGATCGCCAGCAGAATGACCAGGGTCACCAGATGTCCAGAAGCGACCACCAGCAGCGCCGGCGAGCGCCGAGCGCCGATTCCACCGGCATAATCCGATCCGCCCCAGGTCGTCGCCGCCACCAGTCCCAACCCCACCGACATGAGGGGGCTGGCCACTGCCGGAGCGGAAAACAACACCCTTAGCGAGCGTCCTGCGCCGTCGGATAGTATCCGCGCTTGGCCGTCACGTCCACGTTGGGCCGATCCACGCGCACCTCAATCGATCGATATTTGCCGTCGATTGCCGGCTCGTGGCTGTAGTACACCAGCGTGTATTGCCGGCGAGACTGTTCAGCCAGAAGCTGATAGCTCTTTTCCATTCCGTTTGCATTGCGCTCGGCGTCGATCGCGCCTCCGGTCTCATGCGCGTATCGAATCAGCACGTTGTCATTCATTTGGAACGGGATGTGGAAGCGGCTCAGATAACCTTCGCCCCAGCGCGCGGAGTCGCCCACCAGCGTGGCATTCACGGCGATGTTGTGCCCCTGCAAATACTGAATCACCTGTTTGATAGTCGCCTTGCTTCCGTATTCCTTGCCGTCCGAAACGACGTAAATGACGCGACGGCGATTGGTCGGCCGGGTTGAAAGCGCCACGGCGGCGCGAAGAATCGCGTCGTTTAGAGTATGAATCTCCTTGGGGATATTCATGAACTCCGTGCCACCCGCGCTGCGGCCGACCTGGAGATTGGGATCCACGCAAGCCCCATTGCTGCTGATGCTGCAACCCGCCAACGGCCCGGAATTCACCGGCACACCCTCTTCACGACCGGTCGCCTTGGCCAACGCCAGCACCGAAGTCAAACGATTCGTCTGCGCCCCGGTGAAGCCGGTCAACTCCTTGGGACCATTGTTGTAGCTGAATACGGCGACCTCATCATAGGGCGCCAGCGCTCCCTGGATCGCGCCCAGGGAAGTATTTACCTTGGCCATCACGTCCGCCGTCACGCTCTGGTCAATTACATAAGCCACTGAAAGCGGAAATGGATCAACGGTAAAGTAACGAATCTGCTGGCGCTGATTATTTTCGAAAATGCGGAAGTCGCGCCACGTCAACCCACCGACCAACTGCCCCTTGGAGTCCTTGATCGTAACCGGCACTTCGACAGCGGTCGTCGAACTACGGATGATGGTCATTGCGTCATCGGCACCCTTGCCAGCCTCTGGAAGTTCCGGCGGCGTGGTCTGGAAATTATCCGGTGCGGTCGACGCCGGAGGCTGCGAAGACTGTGGGGGCGTCTCTGCATCAGCGGGTACTCCCGACGAAGACGTCGGCGAACTCGGCGACGTGGACGTCGTCTGGCTCGACTGCGACCCCATCCCCGGGGTGACCTGATCTTTGATATCGGACATCGGCTTGGGAGCCTGCGGCGTAGGGGCGTCGGGAACATCCGGATGCGGCGTCTGC
>Ga0182030_10010887_pt1 | contig 18404 bp, 22 predicted proteins | sample 812S3MmetaG_FD_121299 | JGI IMG/M metagenome (GOLD analysis project Ga0182030, IMG submission 121299) | Permafrost microbial communities from Stordalen Mire, Sweden - 812S3M metaG (Illumina Assembly) | ecosystem: Environmental > Terrestrial > Soil > Wetlands > Permafrost | place: Sweden...
ATGCCAAGCCATATCTAATTAGCGCCGCCCATGATGTTCTTCCCTGTGGATGTTACCTCCTTATCTCATCGATATATTGTCTTGGCTGGACGAATACTAGGAACTGCCAGATTATTGAAGTGAGGAGAGTCTGTTGCCTAGGCTGTCCCCTAGGCTGTTTGAGCCCCCCATCTTTACTAACATATTTTCTTACGTTTCTGGTGGGGCTGGCTGTAGTGGACTTAGGAGATATGCATCTCATAAGGCAAAATGGGACAGGCTAGGTACAATGGAGGGATATCCGTTGATGCTTACAGTATTTCCGTGTCGAACAAATCATTTTTATATTGATCATCTAGCTTGCCAGAATCCCATTCTACCTATCACCTAATTTTGCCTCCTCTTATTCGAGTTCTAACCTAACTTTTCTATCCCAAGTTTATTTAGCAACCCTCAAAACCCTTTCCCAATCCTCACAGTCTTCCCCCCACCGTACCACAACTTCCCCTCCCTGCAATCCAACCCCTTTTCCTGCCCCACAATCCACTCCCCCCTCTCATTCCTCTCCCCTCCTTCCCTTGGCCAAAACTCCTTTGCCAACCACCCATTAATCTCCTCAATGCCCTTCAAAAAGTCCTCCATCTTCTCGACTGTATCATGATCTCTCTGCACCAAGAACCGTCCTAACGTGATATGCGAGCTAGGAACTACGTATCTAGAATCTATACTCACGCCCGTTTTCTTCGCAATGTTGAACAGATCCCGCCGTAAATGATGATACGTGAAGTTGTCATCTTCTGCACTTCTTCTGCTAGAAGGGAGATTCTCACCAGCCGCGGGTAAGAATGAGAGGGCGATAGCAGCGCCGTCGTATGATAGTGTGGGTTTTATGAGGCGGGCGCGGTGAGAATAGGTGTAGTTTGTCATTGTAGCGATGACGTTGGGGCTGAGAGAGCCGATTATAGATTGGATTTCGGGGGACGTGAGGGAGTGCGTTATTTCGAGGGCGGTGAGGTGCATGCGTTCAAGGGGCATGAGCCAGAGGTCTGGGAGGCATGTCAGTCATGTGATGAAAGTTATGGAAATGGAAACTTGTAGCTAGGTTGGAAAGGGGTTCAGACGGTGGACGGGGAAGTTGGAGAGATGAGGGCGTACTGGGAGCGAGGGTCAATAGCCTCTGTTGGATCTCGCCCGCCAATGAGCGAATATGAGCTGGCGGACGAGCCCAGAATACGAGACAGTGCCTAGGGTCCGTGAACCCAGGTTCTATGGAAGGATCATTGAGTTTTTGAAGAATAGAATCAATGATCAAGCCGGAGAAATCAGGAGAGAGGAGTTTTGCTTTCTGCTGAGCATTTCGAGTCGTCCGGTGGGTTGCATAGCGAGATTGAATGAGGACCTGGCCAACTCAGCATTGGTAACTGCTCAGAAAGAGGCTTTTTGCAAAGACTCGAGAATATTTTTGAAGTAAATTGAGAAGTGATGTGCTTATAGAAACGAAGGCCATAAAAGAGAGGGAGAGGGGGGAGTTACTGGATCATCTTGACAAGCTTCGATCAGAGCATCATAGGGGTTTGCATAAGCAGCAATATCGACTCCAGAAAGGTCCTCAAACTTATTATTAGCATCAACAGAGCCGGGCAGTATTTTGGGAGCCATTTCCAAAGGCAAGTAAGTGTACCTATATCTTTGGAGCTGTCAAGTGATTCACATCTTGGTTCCTGGATGGCTAAACCTCGGCACCTCCTGCCTTATCGGCCTACCACGAGTAAAGTAGTATATTAGGTATTGCAAAACCCTCCTTCACCAACTTCTAAACCAACCACCTCCACAACAGCCTTCAACCCTCTTGCAGACCTTCAGGAATACTTGAATCTCTTTCGCATGAGCCTTTGTCTTTATATCTTACAAGCCAATCCATCATGCAGTCTTCAGAATACCGATCCGTCTATGCGGGCCGAGACAAAGCTACATTTGAAGCTGCCATACGACAGACATAAGACTCAGCACTTATCTCTCCTGCTGGTGCCCCACCCTTATTTCTGCACTGCTAATTATGCATTTATCCATTTCCTGGGTCTTGAACATGTCCAAGTTTCCTTCCTCAAGGATTCATCCTAATTGGATTGAGGACTCAGCCTAACGATATTAGGACTCACCCTAGAACCTAACGCTATTCAGAATTGGCCTAACGATATTGGGACTACGCTGCCCTCACCAGCCCTGCACTCGACAAGGATCCGCGTTCTCCAATCCAACCGCGATCTTGAGCTTCCAGATCTTATTTTTTGAGCCTCAATTTCTTTTCGAGGAATGCTGGCAATACTAGTAGACAGCGCTGCGTCTCTCAGCGCCGTTGACACTTGTCCTTCCTTTCGTCCATAAGCTCGAGTTACCAAGGTCAGTCTATCAGCTCGCTTGAGTTCCTCCTTTTCGATTTGGTTTTCCATCTCTTCTACTTTTCTCAGTCCTTCATCTGGGCAAGAGTACTTCCCGCCTCTGGGTCGCGTGCTGACCTCCTTCTACTATATAGTAGTTCCTAGACCGCCATATTCTCGAACCCTCACCTCACCTTGCACACTACTTGACGGCAACCTGGTCATTGCCTCTTCGAAATAGTACTTCCCTTGTCGTAGGAAGCAAGCTCATTCCATAATTGCCAACGTCCATTCCATCGACCTGGCTATTGGGCTCCCTGGCTCTTAACTTACTCATTCGCTACACACTTGCAGTCTATCCCATGTCAAGCATCTTTCCGAGCATCCAAAACTTCTAACCAAGCTCCTGTAATTCACGTAAGTGATACTTCACGTTTAATTAGTTCCCCACTCAGGGCTCCTTCGAACTCTGATCATGACACCAATATCTCTAATGCCTGGATATTTTAGCTAATTGGTCTCTTCACAGATTGGTATCCGGCATCTCTGCTCCAGCACTGGCCTCCTCGGACATCTCACTCACATACTGACCATTTAGAAAGCAGCTTATCGTAGTCCCTTGTGACTGCGTTCGCAGAACGGCCTTGCGTCCGTGATTGCTTAGCTGGCTGAGGCAAGCCACATTACCCTTCATCATCCACGAACAGTTCTTCGGGGCGACGCTCGCGTAAACTCTCACTTGGGTCCGCCTCTCGGGAACTCTGATGTTGTAGAGATTGTTCTCTTCTGTGGTAAGTCCCATATATTAAATGAACTCAACAGTAGAATGATTATTCTGAACCAGTATATAGGTCAGAACTGCGGATCCCATCTGATGGCTAAATCACTCTTGGTGTTGTTTCATATTTTCGTTATATAATGACAGAGGCTTAGTTGCTTCCAAGACCTGTTGCGTTTGCTGCGGGTTCCTCAGCCTAGCAGTAATACTTTCGGTTGCGTGTTGGCTTACTGAGCTCAGTCGCATCGATAAGTCCTCGTTAGGTCTCCTCAAACCTCCAAATCCTCAAGTTCCATGCCCGTATGAGGGCACGGTCTTGCCTCCGTGCTTTGGACAAACATAACAGTCGCATCAATTGCTCAAGCGTCGATGAGCTTCCTGCCAGTTGCATGAGATAATCCTCGCCATTACTATCTCAGGAGAAATCGACTCGAACAAGTTGTATCCTACTCTAGGATTATCTTCGAGGGCCCATAATTTGATGCCAGTACTTAGCAGCTCCTATCGGTCACCACCCCCGGTCCCAAGTCCGCTACCGTTCATAATATCAGGCTGAGCTATCCATTGCTTTGTTGTACACTTCGACGCACCTGAGCTGCAAGCTGTAACTGTGCATTGAATCAATTCCTGCTAACTGCTCGGTGTTGTCCTACTCACCTTTCAAGGAGTACCGGCACCCTGTGCCTCATTCTTCCTACTGCAGACTTGTCCTGTCTTTCAACTCAGGGTTCCTTGTTCTTCTTGTCGCTGCTGCAACCTGCCGTGGAGAGTATTCAGGTGGTAAAATGTCATCAAGATCTGTTCCAGATTCTGACGGCACTTTGTCAGAGTATTTCTCTCGCGCGGGATCCACAGTGCCATCTGATCAAGAGGTTGTTTTTGTTGTGCCACGGAGCGTTCACAGGCTCGAGATTCCAGACTCTGAGGACTCAGATTCTGAAGATTCCCTTGTGTCTGGCCACTATGGCAAAGATTGCACAGCCAAATATTCCAGTTTGAAGTCCCTTGCGTCTCAGCATATGTGGCCTAGTGTCGATGTTGCACAATCAATCGCTGTCGATGAGCATGAATCCATTGGGAGCAGTGCAGAAAATGCAGATGACGAAGATGCCTTATCAACCTCCTCCTGTGAATCGACTGTAGAGTCTGAATGCTCACAGCATTGGATTGGAGCTATGTATGGAGACGTGTTGCCATTATCTGATCCGCGGTCTTCTATTTGGAATGGTCGAAATGGAGCCTGTCTGGCTGTTGTGATCCCCACATCGAGGGAGAGCAATGCCAGACAGAGCCTTGATCCATTGTCTTCCTCGAGACAGAATAAGCTCTCGGGAGATTGTGGTCGTTCTATTCGCGCCGGCGATGATTACGGATGGGAAGTTGGTTCGTGGCCGCCTAAAAGTAGGTACAACAAGTTCTTTCGAGTTTTGAAGCTTGTATATGTTGTTCTGTTGTCCTATAGATATGATTAGTATCATGCTTGATATTTGATCATAGTTGTAGCTTGAAACTGGCAGTGCCTATCTATGGCTAAGGCCCCATTTAGATGGTGGTCAAGAAGGGACTTGTTCGACTTCGTTTCATCCAATGATTAGCCGCTTTGAATAGTCCTCCTTCACAACAACATGAGGGACTAGGGGATATTCTTCGACCAGGTACTATTCACTTCAGAATAGGTTTCCGTTCCGATCATCGGAGAAGCATCGAGCAATTACTTTTCAAGGATACTTTATGAAGTTGATAATCTACGCTAAGGTAAATTACACGACCTCTCCCACAACCACACCTCCGATCTCTCATACCTAACACTGCAGCCTCCAACCTTCCTTGCACTTCGTCGACGACTATTCAGCTCTTTGCACAATTCTGAATTTTGCAAAGCGATTTGCCGGGAATCTTCAACCTTGCCGTACTCTTCGTCTTCTGTAAGTATCTCCCGCCGCACCCCTAGGAAACTCTAAGTTCGCAAGAGGTTCGCACAATAGGCCTTCATGCAATACCAAGATCCAGATGCATCCTTCTTCTACCACCAACTTAAGCCTGTCGTACCCTCTTTGCACAATCAAGCTTATCCAGTTGTATCCTATGCCCCCCAGCTTGGTCTCAAAGAGCATTTGTTAGAAGAGCCTATTCACTAACGTTGGGTTCTTCTCACTCTTTGAGATCAAGGCTCTCAATTACTCTCTCCTCGCTTCTAGCTGTCTTCCTCAACACCTTATATCCTTCTATTCATGTGCTTCAGCGCCGTTACTCCTTCAGTTTCCCTACGTTTGCAACTTTTCTAACCACACTATCGGAACTCAGGACTGATCCAAGCTACAGTATCAAAGCACAATAATCATACCTCAGGAATATCCTCCAACGACGCCATGCCGCCGCTCACGCGCCCTAGGGTGACGCGAGGCAAGATCTCGCGGCCGTTGTATAACGATGAGGATGATATCGAAACCGAAGAAGAAGTATTATCGGATGACGAACCATATGTAGATGTCTCTGAAGAAGAAGAAACTTATCCAGACGACGAGCTTCTCCTCGACGACCTAGTACCTGAGCCCAAGGCTGCATCAGATTCCGAACCTGAGCTTGAGCCCGAACCTAAGCGCCGCAAGACTTCAGAAAGTTCTTCTCCCAAATCTTCCAGTAAGTCATCTTTCTATCTAACCCCATCTTTTTTAGAAACTCACTTTTCACCAGGCACAACTACGGAATCTGAGTGGGGTGGTCAACTTGATAAAAGTAGGCTTGACGTCCCTGTCATCATTGCTCTGTACTGACCAGTTCTTTCAGATGCTACCATTCCTAACTCTAAAGGGAAGAAGAAGCGGAAAGGTAACAACCATTCTGACAAACTCTCCAAATTGACTGCTAATTGTTTGTGCTGCAGGTACCAAGCCGAAGGCTTTAAAGTCTAGGAAAGGTAATATGCTCTTCATTTGTGTCATGACATGGTGGCTAAGAAAATATATAGCGGCAGTCAAGTGCTACGACTCGTCCGATGAATCCTCTAATGAGTCCTCTGGCGAGGTCTCTGATGACGAGCCTGATGCAGTTTCGGATACTGAGAAGGATGACAAAGTCAAGAAAGCCGATAATTACAAGCATCGCTCGGGTATCAGAAAGGATCTTGATCCCCTTTACACCTTGGATGAGATTTTCGAGGACATGACAACTGAAATCCTCAAGCATAACTTCTCCCAGTTTCTTACGCATCTCAACGGGCGGGCTCTTAATATGGCGACCATGTGCTCGGGCACAGAGAGTCCTGTCATAGCACTATCGCAAGTCGGTCTGGGTAAGTCTTACCCTAACAAATATTCCTTGGTTTTGCCTGACAGAAATATAGCTTTGAAGAGATTAAATATAGAAAAAGACTTGCATATCAACCACATATTCTCGGCCGAGATAGTTCCATTTAAGCAAGCCTATCTTCAGACGAACTTCAATCCGGACGTCATATTCCGCAACATAACTGAACTTTCGAAGCCGTGGCATGATGAGTCAAAACCCCGTGAAGCGTAAGCCGTTATCTAGTCGAGTGTGAATACTTCTAACATTTTGTAGAACTAATGTTTTCGCATCCAAGGCCGTTGTTCCGGGAAACGTCGACTTACTCGTAGTTGGCTTCTCCTGTGTCGATTTTTCACCCTTAAACAATGCTCAACAGGATCTTGAAGAGCGTGGGGAATCTGGCGACACCTTTTTCGGTATGCGTCAGTATGCTGTTGAGTATCGTCCTAAGATCATAATCCTGGAGAATGTGAGCAATGCTCCATGGCTGAAGCTCAAAGAGGGTCAAAAGTTTGGGAAAGGGGGAAATGCATGGACCATCGAGAGACACATGCAGGCAGCTGGTTATGCCGTTCGATTTGTTCGTCTTGATACTAAGAATTATTATCTGCCGCATACTCGTCAGCGCGGATACATGGTATGCATTGATAAGGTTGCTGCTTGCAAAGCCTTTTGCGGTGTTGATATGGCTCTCCTCGTAGAGCGCGACAAAGACGGCAAGGACTATTGCAAACTTCCCGATCCTTATGACAAAGTTGTGGAGGGAAAACTCGAAGATATACTCGAGGCATGGGCGACTCTGGTGGTCAATTTGGAGCGCCCTGCAAGTGTTGATGTCGCGCAAATGCTGTTGGAAGATGACGACCCGCGAGTTCTTGCATTGGAAGGTCTGGGAAACGACGATCAGAACAAAAAGGCTGTTGCATGGGAACGATGCAAAAATGGTCACTCTGACTATCGAGCTATTCTCGGCTTGGGTTCGAAGCGCATCTTGACCCGTTGGGTCAATGGTGGCTCTCATACATTTCCTGACTGGTTTCAGCACGGTACCAAGCGCATGGTTGAGCGTACGTGTGATACTCTTGACATTGCCCATGTCCGTAACGCTCTTCGAGGCTTTGATGATAGATACTACAAGTAAGTCTTATTCTTGCGCAGCTCCCAAATTGTGCTAATTCCTGTCTACAGCCGCATATTAGAGCTATCGCAAAACGTGTATCGTGTTACCGACACGACCCGTAGCGGTCTTGTTTCATGTCTCACTCCAACTGGATTCCCATGGCCTACTGCTTACGGTCGTCTTCTCAACGGGTTAGAGGCCTGGCCTTTACAGGGTCTGCCAACTGTTAGCCTTATTCTCCGAGGTCTTACGCAAACAAATCTTCAAGATCTTGCTGGTAACGCCATGACGTCCACTGTCGTAGGGGTTACGATGCTTGCTGCTCTTACCACATGCTTTGAGGTGCTCGAGCCGGGCACTGGCACCGAATGTGTATCTCCTGAAGTCAAGGTCCACCTCCATGGCATCAAGACATTGATACGTAAGGAGTGCGACCCAGTGTCACATGAGAAGCTCTGCGTCGGAGATGCAATGGCCATGGCTGCTGCAACTATGAAGTTGTGTGGTTGTCAAAACTATGACACAACCTTTTTGCAGTGCACCATATGCGGCCATACCGCTTGCATTGATTGCGGAAAGAATCCGAAACATAAGTATGCTCCGATTCCTCAACCTGTCCTAAGCTCTCGAAAGAACTTCAATGAATTCGCCAAATTACTCAAGAAGACCTTGCCACTGGAGTTCTCTTTGACTGGATTCGATCACAGTAACATCTCTGAGATAGTCGATGGTTTTTATGAAGAGCATAAAGCTGACATCGACACTGATACTTGGAACCGGATCAAAAACCGCATTTCGCCAGCATTGGCCTCCAAATGTAAACTTCAATCTGTCACCAACCGGAAGACTGGTTGGGAAGTCACCTATGATTCTCCAGCGGCTCGTGTTACGTTGATCATCACCAGACATACTGTCGAATGGTCTTTCTTCGCCAACGGCTTGAAGCTCCCATTAGGCAGTCAAGAGGGCAAGTACATTAGGAAATTCCCTATTCTTCGAATGAGACCAGATATAAATGGGAATGATATCACTATCGGTCAATGGGAGTTCTGGTTGCCTCATCTGACGACCGTCACTGCAACAGTGACAAGTAGAGGGCCTCTTGTTCCATCTTACCTAGCTCAAGCAGGAGCAACTGCTCATTTAGATGAATACGTTGCCACCTCGATGGAAATCTCAATCAAAGATGAATCGAAGTTCTTAGACAAGAGTTTGTTATCTGGGGTCTATCTTCTCAACCAAGACTGTGGTCAGGCTTTCAACTCGCTTCACATCCAAGATAAAACAGTAGGCCTTAGCAAACGGATCTTCTGCTACCTGAACCATGAGAAAGCCAGCGGTAACCCCAAACGCCATAACTTCGTGTTAACGGACAACATCGATAAGTTGAAGGTAGGAGAATATCGTCGTGGGGTTATTGCCCGGTTCCCCAACAAATGGAGACAGCACATATGGACAATCGATCGTGGTACTCCGATCGATATTGCTCGGGATACAGCTTCGGCAGAACGCGTTAAGGAGGTCGAACTCTCAGTCGAGGGCCAATGGATAAAAGTGGGATTCTCTATCAACAAATCCCATACCCAGACCATCGTGTACAATCAACTCCCTGGCGACATAACCCAGTTCTCTGACTCTTGCGAACACTACTGGGCGCTGTTTACTTCACGCGCTTACCTTGGTCCTGATGTGAGTAGTCTCTGGGTTAAAGATCACTGGCTTTCTGTTGATCAAGCTATCGCCGCACGATTTATCGACCATTTCGGCTGGACCATCGAGCAGGGCATTTCCAACCCAGCACACTGCCATTCTAGCGATTTCTGGCATGTCACAAATGCTGGGGGTCCGACAAATTGTCCTCGATGTGTCCCACCCACACCGAAACTCCTCTGGGAATTGAATAGTAAGGACAAGCAGGCGCCATTTGAGGTACCTGAAGAGGCCGCTGATTTTGAGCGCGTTTATCGCAATCGTCCCGATGGACTCATTGCCCAAGTCCGAATCGATGAGTCTAACAATATGGACTTTAGAATTGGAATGAATCCCAGCGCTTTGATCCACCAAGCAACTGCTCTCCTAAACTCGACCCCAAGTACCAGCGAAATTGAGACATCTTGGAGATTGATGACTGATGTCATCCAGAAGGTGAAGCCGCAACTTCAACCATTGACGATTCAGATTAACGCCGGTCAAGAAAAAGCCCAGGCAAGCAATTTCAAAGATAATCTTAAGCTTCGGCCGGAGCAGGAGCGAGCACTCTTTTGGGCAATGGATCAGGAGAGAGGCAAGCCCTTCAAGGAGGACGAAGTTGTCGAAGCCTCCTTACCATATGTCAATCATCATTTGTGGGGCAAAGCATCGCGTGAAGTCATCGTCAAAGGCGGTGTGTTAGCTTTCGAAGTTGGATTTGGCAAGACCATTCTAACCCTAGGCCTCGTCGAAAATGGTCGTCAAAATGATAGGAAGTGGGCAGACAAAATGAAAGCTCGAATGAAGGGAGCATTACCTATCAAAGCAACGATGATTTTCATGCCGTCTCAGCTTCCTGAGCAGTGGAATTCTGAGATAAAAAAATTTCTCAAAGCTGGCAAGAAAGTTATTTTGCTTAAAACTGCCCTTAATCTTAAAAAGTACACCTTTAAGGACTACGAGGAAGCTGATTACATCCTAATTGGATTTAATCTGTGCGAAAGCGCTGCTTATCGCAAGCTTGTGGCGGAATTTTCTGGTATGGTGGAGCATGACGACAAGGCGACGCCTCGAGCTAAGGACGCCTGGTACAAGTCTGCCACTGAAGCTATACAAATTAACTTTGAGCTCATGCGAGACCATCCATCCCAATTTTCTAGCATGTTGGACAAAATATATGAGGATAACTTCGCTGCTGCGGCTTCAACAACGGCCCCCGTGCCTTCCAAGCGAACCCGAGGTCAGGCATATCAAAATCTTAAGGCTCAGCAAGGTTCAAATAAGGGGAAGAAGAGAAAGCGCGGCGCTGAAGGTGGTGAAGGTGGTGAAATTGATGCCCGCACCGATGCTCTTGGGGTTTCCAAGCTCAAAGAAGCCACTGGCAATGAGCCTTGGCGGGTCGTTATGCCGATCCTCGAAATGTTCATGTGTGCGCGTGTTGTTGTTGATGAGTATTCCTACACCGACTCTAACACCCCTCTAAAGTCGATGATCAGTTTCATGATTACTCGAGCCGAGAAGCGATGGCTGCTTTCTGGGACACCGCCTCTCAGTGGATTTGCCGATGTCAAAAAGATGGCCGAACTATTGGGCATTAATCTTGGTGTCGATGACTTCTCTCTCAATAAAGCCAAATTCACAGAAATGACTTGTGAGTGTCCTCTGAATGCTTAAAATTGGCATTTTACTGATCTTTGCTTAGCCACAGAAGCATTCCTCAACCATAGTCAAAATTTCTCAGTTGCCTTAAAGGAACGGCGTCACAACCATGCTCAGTACTTCATCGATACTTTCGTCCGAAAGGTAATTTCTAGTCAAAATTCGAAATATCCCGATGGCTGACAGATACTAGGACTTTGCAGAGAATGGCCTCATCGAGTGTTTTGACCATCTGAGACTCGTAAAGCAAACTCGCCCAGAATTTGCTATTTATCTCGAAGTTGTCCAGCGCCTGCAAGCCCAGAACTTTGAGATCACAAATCTGGTTCGAAAGTCAGGAAGTGATGTCGAAGGCTATGTTCAAGAGGCCCTCCTTGACTGTCAAGATAGCGTAGAGGCGCTTCTTTATCGCTCATCTTGTTTCGGACTACCAGAGCCTGAGACTGCAAAAAAAGCGGCAGCGCAAGAGCTACCTCCAAAGGTGATGACTGTGCAGCAGATGTCCAAGATCATCATTGATAATCGTATTGATCTTGTGAACAATTTGAAGGAGGATATCAAAATGACACTGCAATTGGCCGTGTGGTTGCAGAACAACAAGGGGGAGGCTGAGGAACCTAAATTCATCAACTTCCAGAACCGAGTCCGTAGCAACGAAACCGGCGATGGGGATGTCACAGCTTGGTTCATCGAAGCTTTGAATCACGCCAATTCCTCGTATACCCCTGGACACTGGTCGAATCACTACCGTTTGGAGTCCGAAAAATCTACCGAACGCAAGCATTTACCAATCAAACCCGATCCTGAGGTCAAACATCCAAGCAAAATATATGATCACCTCACCCAGGTGGTCTTTAATCTTCGAGGGGCGGTGAACAGATTGAACTCGCTTCGACTGGACTATGTCCAACAAGCACGATCCTTGCGCTTCTTCAAAACCCTTCTGAACATTGAACATGGTCTCAAGTGTGAAGTTGAAACATGCAAATCTCCCAAAGCTTTGAATGCTCGTCATTTAACAATCCTGGGCGGTTGTGGGCACGTTGTTTGTCACCCTTGTTTGCAAGCTGCTACAGATTGCCCAGGGCTTGCGTGTAAAGCTACAATACAAGTACATCAGCTAGTTCACGTTAAGGATCTGATGCAGAACTCAGGGGAAACGAGTAGACTGCAGTACGGAACGAAGTTAGACCAAGTTATCCATCTTGTCGAGTCTATCAATGGGGAGGACAAGGTGCTGGTCTTCGTCCAGTCCAAGCACTTGTTCAAGCAGGTAGAGAATGCCTTGAAGTCGCACAAAATTGAGTACATAGACCTCAGCAAAGGCGCTGGGGCAGCCAAGAGGCTTCGCGATTTCCAAACAGGAGAAGTGAGTAAGGGCTCATCCAAAGCTGCTAGAGTGTGCCTTCTTAATATTGGTGATTCCTCGGCGGCTGGAAGGTGAGTTTATTGTCTCTTGAATATTTCAAAAAACATGCTAATATATGCTAGTAACTTGTACGTGGCTAACCACGTCGTGTTCGTCTCGCCTTACCATACGAAGGGATCCCACGCTCAACAGACTTATGACGCGGCTATGACTCAAGCCATTGGTCGTGCCCGTAGATTTGGCCAGATGAAGAAGGTACATATTTACCATTTCGTGGCCGCTCATACGGTGGATGTCGATGTTCTCGAAAAGAGAACTTCGAAGGTTCTCACGTATGTCGCCAATCCTCATCCAACGCTTGCTCCGTATCCTGGCTTTAAGCAATCTCCTGTCGCCCTCATTGCACCAGTTCGTGGCGCGAGTCCCTTCGGCGAATACACAAGCTCCGTTGCACACCTCATCTTGCCTGCAGGATCTCCATGAGTCTAAATCTCTTTCATCAATTTGTCATCCTCAATCGGCGAACTCACTTCCCTCTCACCATAGAACGACTATCACGACTCGAATATGGTAGCATCACAAAATTATTTTCCTTTTTTTCACGTCACTTTGAGAGCCAGCGATTTGACCGACTGCTCTTTTGATGCAGATAGTCGATGAGCCGGGCGTTCGGTGGTGGTTGTTTGGTTTCCCTCTCACGATACCCATTATGCGAGTTGTAGATTAGAAAAATAAAATTTCAGATTCTCATGTTTGTGGCGCGTGATTGTTAATATTATGTGATTCAAACAGGTAAGGAATTTTTCAGCATTATTGGAAGTCTTGAGGAGGTCTAGTTTGGCCAAGTTGGACTTTTACAGGATGTTTTAATGGTTAATGGGATGGGAGTTTCTTGTTGTAATTTTTGGGATTTGAAGGGTTGGAAGAGTGGAAAGGTTAGTGAGGTTGCGGAGAGAAATTTTGCGGGTGTTCTGCTTAATTGGGGGGGAGTGCGTTTGGATATAGGATGGGAGTGATGGGTTGGTGAGGGCGGGGATGCGAATGCTGAATTTGGATTTGGGGATGAGAAGGATTGGGAGTCGGGGTTTCTGAGCTGAAATGAGGGGCGGCGGCGTGGAATTGGGAAAGTGAGGTGGGAGGGTGTTTGCGGGGTAGGAACTCGAGCAGCTGCGGTTTAGAGGACCTGGATTGGGGGGCTTGGCACAATCTTGAACTTGGTAATCATGATGTTGCTAAGAAATTTCAATTTTCAAGTCTTGACTCACACAATTTCACAAAAAGAGGCCCGAAACTTATCATATGATGCATTATCAACTCAACCATGATAGGATGGGTCAATTACGAACATAGAGGAAGCCATCTTAAGATGGAGTACTGCAACATTGATCAATTACCTATCCAGGGGTTTGAAAAAATGGGCAAAACTAGCAGGTAGTAGTGCTAGTGCACAAATCTCGGACCTGTATCCAATTTTACAGAAAATTCCTGCTTCCTTGAACTTGCAATGTAGGTATGCGCAGAGACTGTTTCAAGAGGAGTTGAAACTACATGCTAGGAATTGGCAGGATGATAAAGACAGAATCACAAGTGGAACTAGTCATGTATGCTCCTAGCCATCAGTCCCGCTGAAGGAAGGAGTCTAACTTGGTAATTGCAGAAGCCACGCTTCGGTATTGACGTTTTCCTAGCTCAGGAAAAAGAAAGCTTTACGGATGGCCAAGCAGCATATATCACTGGGTCACTCCTCGAAGGAGGGTCCGATACGACTTCTGGTATTCTCGCGGGGTTCATGCAGGCGATGATGTTATTCCCGGAAATGCAGAAACGGGCACAAGAGGATATCGATATAGTGATTAGCCCAGACAGATTGTACAAATATGGATGACGCAAAGAGCTTACAGTATATTCGTGCATGCGTGAAAGAATCCATTCGGCGGATGCCAGCTATAATCCTCAGACCAGTACATCGATTGATCCAAAATGATCAATATATGTGATATAAGATCTCCGAAGGGGCAGCTCTTATTAACAATAGTTGGTAAGCAGCGAAACCAGAGGTATACTCAGAACTCTTTTGAGAAGGCCAATAGGTCATTGAACATGGACCCGAAACGCAATCCCAACCGTCGAGTTTTTGATCCGACACGCTTCACCAACGACTTCCAGACCGAATTTGAATCGGCAGCCAATACAGAAGAGAATCAGCGTCAAGACTGGATCTTCGGCTCCGGTCTTCGCATGTGTTAAGGAATGCACATCGCCGAGCGTTCCTTGTTTCTTGCTGCCGCTCGAGTTCTGTGGGCATTCAATATTGAAGAGCCTGAAAATGCGGATAGAAATCCAATACTCCCTGATATTAATAATCTAGTTGGGGGAGCCACAGTGCAGCCTATTGACTTCAAGGTTTTCATTACCACGCGAACTCCGCAAAATGGAGAGAAGATTAGGAAAGAGTGGCAGAACTGTGTAGACAATTTGTTGGATTCTATAACGAAACAATGGAGAAAAGTACCGGATGGGATGAAATTCAGTACTTACGTCTCTGAAAAGATTGAAGTCTAGCGAAACAATATGGCTGTCGCTGAATGTTGAGAGCAGGCCGGTCTAGGTTTTGTTTTTTGAAGAAATATATTCCGAATGCTCTTTTGGAAAGGGCTTGATATAAGGTATAGATCTTTCTTAGAAATGGGTTGCTAGAAAGAGGAATTATTTAGAAGACAGAGGTTTCGCACAGATTCATTCATAAAGATCTATATTGCTGAAAGGTGGAAAGAGATATAGCTATTCAATATCTGCCATATAAATAAAATCCATCAGATTGCCCAGTGGTGTCAAAGAAAGTGGATAAAGCATACGTTGAAAGTATCGTCACAGCCTGCTCAGAAGATATTTGAGAGAGCACTTACCTCCATGTCATATTAGTCGCCACCTATCATATTGTAGGATGTTCGTTGAGTAAGTCTACATTCTTTCAAAGTGAAATAACTTTTTTTCGCTCCTAAGCATCCTGAAAAATAGATCAACCAAACCATATCCCAGTCTATAAAGAAGAAAGCCAGAACTCGAGTTCTTATTCCGATGATAGGAATAGTATCCCAATAAATCCGGGCACGCACACTATACCCCGCTCTCTGTTACATTTCCAGCCTCCGGTCCAATAAACATTCGTCTTCAAAATATTACCGCTCTTCAGTGGTGTGCTGTCACGAGTTGGCTAGGCTGGAAATGAATCGCCTCAGGGGCTCTATTATTTCAGAACATAACAAATGATAATTGTATGATAGGAGACGTAACCGGGATGCTCAGCAAGATCATTCTTCAACTATAAAACTACTTTTGCTCATCCCTTAACATTTATAATCGAGTCCAATACAGCTGCCGTGCTCGCCAATGCTTCATCGGCGTACCTGTATCCAACAACTTGAATACAAATGGGGGCATCTCTGTAGAGCTCGGGGCCCGTATCTAGGTGAAAGAAAAGGTTAGTCATAGATATTTGAACTAATATCGGGTTGTGAATTTATACATACAAAGACTGTAAACCTTTTCGTCTTCGGCGCCATAATTAGCGTGGCTCAAATCATCTGCCGCATCCGAATCTCGTACATGATCCACCGGGATCACAACGGCAGGATAATCGAGATAGTTCCACAAACTGGTGTAAGATGCTGTAGTAAATGTATCATGTGGGACAGCTGTGTGAGCTGCGGGAGGCATTATAATGGCGTCGATGTTATTATCGAGGAACAACTTCAAATATGCTTTTGCGGCCTCGGCTCGGTGAACATTGAGGTCAAAGAATCCTTTAAGATCAGTTCCCTTCTGTGTCAACAAACCAATAGCTTTAAGAGATGGCACTTCTGGTTCTCCTGTCCTGGCGAACTGTTCATAGTAGTGCTTGAATCGCATTGTGTGAGTTTCATGGTTGCAAAGGAAGAACTAATTACTCACATCAGCTCCCAATACTGTCCAATACGCAGTAATAGCAGCATAATGATCTTTGGTATTGGGAAGTATGATAGGAATCACCTCAATGTCATTGCAGGCTCTGAGAAGGTCAGCTGCAGCTTTCAGGCCACGTCGAACAGGAGGTGAAGGTGTATAGAGTCCGTCGTCCTCGACAAGGCCGATTCGCAGCTTTCGATTACCCTTGATACCCCTCCATGAAATTGAAATAACAGTACTATCATATTTCCAGGTATCTGCTTGCATAACGGACTTCAAGAAAAGAGAGCAATCTCGAATTGAAGTTGCCATAGGACCAGCCGATGAAAGAACGCCAGTTGTACCTGGTGTGGTAAGGTCGCGCACACCACAATGGGGTACCAACCCAACACTCGGTCTGAATCCGTAAATTCCGTTGCAAACAGAGGGCACTCGAATACTTCCACCAATATCGGTTCCCACACCGAGCACACTCCCGCGAAGGGCGATTAAGGCGCCTTCACCACCTGTGCTCCCACCGGCGGTCAATGCAGAGTTACGTGGATTTATCGTCCTGCCGAAGATGTTGTTATCACTATCTCCAGTCATGATTGACTGAGGGAGGTTTGTCTTGCAGTAAAGAACCGCTCCAAGATCAAGAAGCAAAGCAGCAATTCCACTATTCTCCTGTGCTGGCTCATTTACATAACACCCCAATCCTGTCGATGTATCATAACCAAGTACGTCGAAGCTGTCTTTGAGCGAGATGGGCAGTCCGTAGAGAGGAGGGAGCCCCTTGGTTGGATTTTGCTGTCTGTCTCGATCGAGAATACGCGCTCGCTCAATGGCCTCCTCAAAGAATATCTCGGTCAAACAATTGACCTGTTCTGTGTTAGGTCCAAGCAGAAATGTTCACATATAGGTTAACCGACCAATTGCTGGGCAATGGCTGCCCTTTTACAAAAGGCAACGGTAACTTGCTCAACCGACCAAACTCCTTCCTTGAGCTTCTCAACAAGTGCTGTAGCATCATATTTTGAGGTGATTTCAACCTCAAGGCTGGTCAAGATGCCACAAGTGATGGGCACTTCCAGGAAATTTGAGATGCCATGAAGTTTTGAGGATGGAATCAACCAGCTTTTTGGAATCTTGCTGCTCCGTTGCAGCTTCTTCTCAGCAGCAATTGTTTTGTAATCTCTTAAGACTGAGCCCATTGTAAATTTATCGTGGATTTAATGAAGTGCAGGATCAAATTCTCCCAATAATGCTGGGTTAGAAGTTCTTTTCAATCCGTCGTTCACTCTAAGAATTGATGGCGGTTGGAAGAGCCCGTGGGTCCATCTGCTGGAGATTTTTAACTCCCCGGTTCCGGCTCCGGTTCCAAAAAATCACACTGGGTTCCATTATACGTGATAAGATACAGTGCTGGTCTCAGAATCGACAAACGATTATGTCCTTTGGCTCTATCCCCTGAATGGCTCCCTGTCACGCTCAACCGTAACAGCCATCCATATCCATTCAGCACAGAACCTTCCGGTCAACCTTCCGGCTTATTAAAGCCCCATTTAGTGACCTGCTCTGTACCCGTTTTACCGCTATCTCAAGCGGCGTCCCTAAAAGAGACTCATCCTTTAAAATACAGAGTCGCTAACGCCAAAGCGGGGGTCGAAATGTTAGTTTCTTGGCCTTCGCTTACTATAATCTCCCCCTAACAACCTCCCGGTCAATGTTCCGGTCCGTCTAACACATCAAGGTAGAACATTCTTAGTGATATTTCATTAACTCTGCTGCCTTCTGAATTGTCGAGTCAGATCAATTGGGCAATTTGCAAGCGTCTATCGTAGTCAATTTCTCGCAACCTGATTTGCTTGCTATAATTCGCTGATAGGCAGTTGGATCTAAGTCGGACCCCATAGTAGCCGACCACCCCTGGAAGTCGACCACCTCGCTTAGCTCACTACCCCTCACTTTCAACTATAATAACTTTTTTATTCTCTTATAATTATATAAGATAATACAGAACTAAGATCTATACTTTTATTAGAGTCTTTAGATTTAATTTAGTAATCTCTAGCTTTAATTTACATTTGTTTAATAGTCTTTATTTTTATAAACTTAGAATTTAGTAAAATTACTATCTTTCTATATTTTTTAGATTTTAATTATTAAATTCTAGTTTCTAATTACTTTATTTAATACTTATACTAAATAATAACAAAA
>Ga0182030_10010889_pt1 | contig 18403 bp, 17 predicted proteins | sample 812S3MmetaG_FD_121299 | JGI IMG/M metagenome (GOLD analysis project Ga0182030, IMG submission 121299) | Permafrost microbial communities from Stordalen Mire, Sweden - 812S3M metaG (Illumina Assembly) | ecosystem: Environmental > Terrestrial > Soil > Wetlands > Permafrost | place: Sweden...
CCTTGTGGTTCGTTCTGGCGGCGCGGTTCGACGGCCAAGCGCAAGCGGCCTGGACCGCGGTGCGGCGCGACGCCGGAAATCACCGCTCGCCCAACGCCGGATGGCCGGAGGCGGCGATGGCCGGCGCGCTGGGGCTGAAGCTCGCGGGTCCGCGCATTTATGGCGGGGTTGCCGTCGAGGACGCCTATATGGGCGACGGCCGGCGCGAGGCTGATGTCGCCGACATCCGCGCGGCGCTGCGGCTTTATCTCAGGGCCTGCGCGATCCAGTTCGCGGCGCTGCTCGCGGTCGCGTTGTCGTTCGCGGCTTGAGAGGGCGGCGTGGCGGTAACAGGGGCGCAAGTCTTGGCGGCGGACGGATCAGGCGGCATTTGAAGAAGGCTTGAAAGGCGCGCGAGAGGATCGGTTCAATGGTTCTTTCGCCGCGATTTCTTCTCCTCGAAGGCGAGCCGTTCGAGCACTTCGGCGCTGCGCGCCACCGACTCGCCGAGGCTCTTCAGCCGCGCCGGAACCGCCTGCGCGCCCTCGCTTTCGGAAATCTCCAGCGCCGCCAGTTGCGCATTCTCGATCAGTCCGGCCAGCAGCTTGCGCGCTTTCGGGTCGGTCGTCGTCTCCAGCCGGCCGGCGAGCCGGCGCTGGCTGGCGAGCAGGTCCGACTGGAACCGCGCCAGCGCGTTCTCCGCGTCGCGCCGGTTGGAGAGATCGGTGGCGAGCAGCACGAATCCGAGCAACCTTTCGTCGGCGCCGATCACCGCATCGGCGCGCAAGTGCAACTCCGCGCCCGACTCCAGCGTCGCCTCGCCGCGCCAGGGCCGGCGCGCGACGATGAGCGCATTCAGCCGCTCGGCGAAGCCCTCGGCGTCGCGGAAGCGGGGGGGAAGATCGGCGAGGCGGCGGATTTCGCCGGGCTTCGCGCCGACGAGCGTCTCGAACGCGGTGTTGATCTCCAGCACGACGCCGTGCGGATCGGCGACGAGCGTCTGCTGCTCGGAAGCGTGGACGCGCGCGCGCACCTGTTCGAGCTGGTCGCGCGCGATGACGAGGCTCGCCGCGCGGAACTGCAGGATCACGTCGGAGACGCTGGCGGCGATCAGCCGCGCCGCATTGAGATCGGCCGGCGACCAGGGATCGGACGTGCCCTCGACCACCTGTTGCCATTGCGCGAATGAGCGCCGCGGCGACAGCTCCAGCGGATCGTCGCCGGGCGACGGCGCCTTGAACGGGTTGCCGCCCCAGGTCACCGTGCGCATCCGCTCCGGCCTGAACCAAAGCAGCATCTCGCTCAAGTCCGCCGAGACCGCCGCCGCGACTATGCCCGCCGCAAGCCCAGTCAAATGCGCGAAGTTCGGCGCAGCGGTGGAAAGGGCTGCGGTCCCGAACAATCCGTCCTTGAGCTGCGGGCCGATCCATTTCGCCAGCGCGCGGATGTCCTCGGTGGACGGCGTCTCGCCGGTCGTGCGGATCTCGCCCTCGAACACCAGCGCCGCGCCGTCGGCGGCCAGCGGCAACAGCAGCGAGCGGGCGCTGTCGAACAGCGCGCCGCGCCAGTCGCCGTCGCGCGAGATGGTCTCGACCATGCGCGCTTCCAGGCGGCGCACCGACATTTCGCCCTGACCCTGCATGAAGCTTTCCAGCGCCGCGATGCGCGTGCCCAAAGCCTCGCCGAGCAGCTCGCAGACCGAACGCATCTCGAAATGCAGATGCCGCCGCGAATAATGATGGCAGGAGACGAGACCCCAGAGCTTGTCGCCGACCATCAGCGACACCACCAGCGTCGCCGCCACGCCCATGTTTTTGAGATATTGAATATGGATCGGCGAGACGCTGCGCAGGAAGCACATGGACATGTCGAGTTCATGTCCCGTGAGCGGCGACAGTCTCGGCGTCAGCGGCGCCGGCTGGTAATTGACGTCGGCGAGCATGCGCACGCGGTTGGTCATGTAGAGCCGCCGCGCAATTTGGGGAATGTCGGAGGCGGGATAGCGATTGCCCAGGAAGGCCTCCAGCTCCGGCCGGCGCGTCTCGGCGAAGACTTCGCCGTGACCCTCCTCGTCGAAGCGGTAGATCATCACCCGGTCGTAGCCGATGATGTCCTTGAACACGCGCGCGCTCTCGTCGCACAGGCTTTGCAGCGACGTCTCCGCCAGCATCGCCGACAGCGCGCGCTCGATGTCGCCGCTGAAATCCCGGGTCTCGCCGGCCCGCTCCAGCTCGACGACGATTTCTTCTGCGCCCGTCCGGTGCAGCAGCGCGTTGAGCGGACGCGGACCCGTCCCGGCCGTGCAGGGCGCGACATAGGGGATGCTGGCGCGAACCCGCGGCGTCTGCCGGACCACCCGCCAGAGATCGCCGGCGAGTTCCTCCAGCCGCATCCCTATGGGATCGCGATTAAGCTCCAGAAACTCGCGCGCGTTGGCGCTCGCCTGCAGGATCGTCAGATCGGAATCGGCGACGACAAGCAGCACGCCATGCGGCTGGATCGAGCCGGCGAGGTGGATCTGCTCGCGCTCGCAGTTGGTGAGATCGGCGGCGCCGAATTTTGGGTAGAGGATCGACACGTGAGACATCCTCCCGTGACGCGTCAATCCGCACCGATCCGGTACTTGCGCAGCTTGGTGTGCAGGCTCTGACGGCTGATGCCGAGATAGCGCGCCGCCGCCGTACGGTTGCCGAGCGACTTGGCGATGGCCTCGTGTATGCTGCGCCGCTCGATCGCCTCGACGGAGGCGCGCACGACATCTTCCAGCGTCGCATCGGGGAACTTCATATCCGTCGGCGCGCTGACTTCGGCGTTTTCGCGCGTCGTGTCGCGCAGAATCAGGCCGATATAATCGGCGTGCTCGGCGCGGTTGCCGACAGCGGAGATCTCCACCTCCGTCAGGCCGAACTCGCCTTCCACGCTGCTCTGCATGCGTCTGGCGCTGCCCTGGCGCTGCACGATGTTCAACAGCACGGACGCGTCGGCGCCGGGCTGCGAGACCCAGCGATTGAGGTTCTGGCCGAGCGCGACGTTCTCGCCGCCGATCTGGGCGAGGTCGAGGAAGGCGTAATTCGCCCGTCGAATGACGCCTTCGCGGTCTACGAGCGCAAACGCCTCGGGGAAGCGCTGCATGACTTCGGCGAGCGGGAGATTTTCGGTCGCCGATTCCTGGCCGCCTATCGGCGCCAGATGGAACAGGTAGAATTGTCCGGCTTCGCTGCCGATCTGCGATGCGCGCAGGCTCCACGGCGCCTCGGGCGCCAGATGCACGACGATCGAGGGCGCCCGCCCGCGCGTGCGCGCCGTCTCCAGCGCGCTTTCGAGCGCCCGCCGGTCCTTCTGCGACAGGTCAGGCAGGAATTCCGCGCCGGGCGCGAGTTTCAGCGCGCGAATCGCCTCGGCGTTGGCCTCGACGACGCGCAGATTGGTGGGACGCACCAGCACCACGGCGTCGCGCGAAGTCTCAAGCAGGGCGCGATAGCGGGTCTCGACGTCGCGCAGCTTCCAATAGTCGCGTTCGCGCGCCTGCTGCGCCTCGGTCAGCCGCGCCTGCAGGTCGGCGACCGCCTGTAAATTGCGGCCGATGGCGATGAAGCCGCGCGCCGCGCCAAGGCTCACCAGAGTGTATTCGATGGGCGTCTCGCGCCCGCTCGGCAGCTTCTGGCTGATCTGTTGCGAAGACGAGCGACCGCCGCGTCGCGCCGCCTCGAGCAACCGCGACGCGCTCTGGCCCGAGGACGGCATAGCCGTCGCCGCGAAACTGAGGCCGCGCCAGGGATCGAGGCTTTCCTCGGTGAACTCGCCGGAGGCGACGGCGTCGCAGATCACGCCCTCCGCATCGAGCGTCAGGGTGATGTCGGGTCCGCCGAACGGTTCATCCATGATTCTGTGTCACGTCTATGCTCGCCGGCATGACAACGTGCCTTGACGCCGACGGCGGCTGCGCAAAGGTTAGTTTACACGTGTTCTAGTTTGTAGGCGAGCATAATCTTGCGGCAAATCGCCGCCTGCGCGGATTTGTGGCGCCCGGAGAGCCTCAAAGCATCTTCTTCAGGCTCGCGGCCGGGTCGGCGAGAGCGACGGGCGAAAGCACGGCTCGACGGGCGATCAGCCGCTCCGCGAGCTTGATTTCCTTGGCCGTTTTCTCGATTGGGCCGAGCCCGCCGGCGGCGACGATACGCCCCTCGGCGTCGAGATGGAACAGCATCTGCGCGCCGCCGCCGAGATCGCGCGCGATCACGGACGCCCCTGTCTCGGCGACGCCGACCATCTGCAGCGTCAGATCGTACTGGTCGGACCAGAACCACGGCAAGGCGGCGAAGGCTTGGGTTTCGCCGAGCAGCGCCCTGGCGACATGGGCGCCCTGATCGAAAGCGTTGCGCCACGCCTCCAGCCGCAGCCGCCGGCCGCCGAACAGCGGATGCGGGAAATCAGCGCAATCGCCGATGGCGTAGATCGCGGGATCGCTAGTGCGCAGCGAGCCGTCGACCCGCACGCCGTTGTCCACCGCCAGACCCGCGGCATCAGCGAGTTCGACGCGCGGCGAAGCGCCCACGCCGGCGACGACCACATCCGCTTCGCGCGCGCCTTCGCTGGTGTGGATGACGACCCCACGCGCCGTCGCCGCGATCCGCTCGATGCGCACGCTCTTGACGATCTCGACGCCTTCCGCCGCGTGTCGCGCTTCGAGCGCAGCGGCGAGCGGCTCCGGCGTCGAGCGGCGCAGCAGGCGGGAATCCGCCTCCATCAGCGTCACCTCGCGCCCAAGCGAGCGCGCCGAAGCCGCGATCTCCAGTCCGATGAAACCGCCGCCGACGACCGCCACGCGCCCGGCCGCGTGGATGCGTTCGCGAATCCGCAAAGCGTCCTCAAAGGTCCGCAGCGTCAACGCGAGTTCCGCTCCCGGCAAGGGCAGGGGGCGCGCGCGAGCCCCCGTGGCGAGCACCAGCGCGTCGTAGGAAAGCCTGCGCCCGTCGGCGAGTTCGAGCCGGCGCTCCCTCCGGTCGATGGCGACCGCTGCCACGCCGGCGATCCGCTCGACGCCGAGTTCGGCGAGCCGGCCGCCGTCGCCGATGACCACGGGCGCCGGGGTCGCCGCATCGGCGATCGCCGCCTTGGACAGCGGCGGACGCTCGTAGGGCGGGTGCGTCTCCTCGCCGACGAGGGCGATCCGGCCCGCGAATCCGGCCTCACGCAGGGCGAGCGCAGCGCGCCCGCCGGCCTCGCCCGCGCCGACGATGACGATGTCGTTGAGAGGCATGGCGCGCCTCAGATCTCGATCAGGACGCGAGTTCCCTGCACTTTTGCGCGATAGGTCTTGAGGTCGACGCACACCGGCGCGCCCTTGGCGGCGCCGGTCTTGTAGTTGAAGCGCCCGTTGTGCTTCGGGCATTCGATGATGTCGTCCATCACGAGGCCGCCGGCGAGATGGACCTTCTCGTGCGTGCAAAGCCCGTCGGTGGCGAAATACTCGTCGTCGGGGCTGCGGTAGACGGCGTAGGTGTTGCCCTCGTGATCGAAGCGCAGCACGTCCTCGGCGTCGATGTCGCCCAAAGCGCAGACGTCGATCCACTGCGGCATGGGGGGCTCCTCCGTCTTTTCTTCGCCGGGCCGGCGGCCTCGCTTGTAAGGGCGCCTGTCGGGCTTCGGCAAGCTCGGAAACCACGCTGCGACGGACGGCGGCCAAACGCGACCGCCAATCGTCATCGCGAGCGAAGCGAAGCGATCTACGCCGCCGCTGCACGTCGGCCGACCTTCGATCACCGGAGGGCTGGATTGCTTCGGCTCACGCTCGCAATGACGGGTATGGACTTTAGCGTCTACTCGCGCTTCAATCCGACATGCATTGACGTGTACTTCTTACACACAGGAGTTGACTATGCATTGCGCCAGAGCGTTGCTATGTCTCTGCGTTGCATCCCTAGCCGGGTCGCCCGCCGGCGCCGACGCGCCGGAGCGCGACAAGGCGTGGAGCGATCTGATCGCGCAGGCGAAAGCGCATGGCGCGGAGGAGACGAAGCTCGATCGCAGCTCCTCTTATGTGTTCCAGCGCGAGGACGGCTCGTATCTCACCTTCACGCGGCTGCTGGCGACGGACAAGGGCCGCTCCGTCTGCCTCATCGCCAAGGAGTTGACGGCGACGGCGTGCGTCGACTGGGACACGGGCAAGGTGAAGCTCGGGAGGCGCGCCGACGCGGCGACGCCTTGGAAGTTCTATTCCTTCGAGTCGCTCGACGCGTTCGAGGCGGCCAAGCCGGGCTTTCTCGATCAGTTGGCTACGGCGGTGAACAAGCTGTTGGTTTCGGAGGGTAAGCATGGCGCAGGCGCCGGCGGCGGCTGCTACCAGTTCTCGAAAAACGGCAACTGGTACCGGGTTCCCAAGGCGGAGTGCTGACCGCCGGCTTGCCGCCGTTCGGCCGCGCGGGTTAGCTGCAGCGCATGACCAAAGCTCTCGCCGTCCTGAAACTCGGCGGCGCGCAGGCGCGCGGCGGCCGGCTGACGGACTGGCTCGACGCCGCCGCGCGTCATGCCGGGCGGCTCGTCGTGGTCCCGGGCGGCGGCCCGTTCGCCGACGCCGTGCGCGCGGCGCAAGCCGGGATCGGCTTCGACGACGCGGCGGCGCACGAGATGGCGATGATGGCGATGAGCCAGTTCGGCCGCGCGCTGGCGAGCCTGCGGCCCGGCTTCGAGCTGGCCGCGAGCGAGGCGGCGCTGCGCGGCGCGTTGGAGCGCGGCGTCGCGCCGATCTGGTCGCCCGAACGGATGGCGCTCGCGGCCGGGCTCCCGCCAAGCTGGGAGCTGACCTCCGACAGCCTCGCGGCGTGGCTTGCCGGCGTCCTCGGCGCGGAGCGACTGATCCTCGTCAAGCACGGCGAGCCCGCATCGGCGAACGAACTCGCCCGGCGCGGCGTCGTCGATCCGCTGTTTCCCGCTTTTCTCGCGCAATCGCGCGCGCGCGCGTTTCTCGCCGCGCCCGACGCGGCCGACCGGCTCGCTGAGGGGCTCGACGCGGCGGCCTATCCCGAGATAGGCCTCGAGCCATGAGCGAGTTGAAGATTCCGCGCTGGGCCTGGGCGATCACTGGCTCCGGCCACTACATCAAGGAGACCTTCGCGCTGGTGCGCGAGTTGCCCGATCTCGACCTGTTTCTCTCGAAGGCGGCGGCGGAAGTTTTGCGCATGTACAAGCAGGAGCTGGCGCTGCCGAAATCGGCGCGCGTGTTCCACGACAAGACCGCCAGCGCGGTCCCGATAGGCGCGTTCTACTATGGCCATTATCACACCGTCGTCGTCGCCCCGGCGACTTCCAATGCGGTGGCGAAATTCGTCTGCGGCATCTCGGACGACCTCGTCAGCAACGTCTTCGCCCACGGCGGCAAGACCCGCGTGCCTGTTGTCGTCTTCGCCTGCGACACGGCGCCGGAGCTACTGACCGAGGCGCCCAAAGGCATGGTGAAGGTCTATCCGCGGCCCATCGACCTCGAAAACCGGGAAAGACTCGGCCGCTTCGCCGGCGTGACGACGGTGGACTCGGCCGAGGAGCTTTCGCAGGCCCTCGCTCGCCGCAAGGCCGAACTCGGCTCATGAGCGAGGCCCTGCCCAACCGCGAGCGGCTGCTGTTCGTCACCGGCCGGCTCGCGAGGCCGCGGCTCCAAGCCGTGCTCGCGAAGATGGCGCCGGAGTTCGAGTACGACATCCTCGATATCGGCGTGAAGGTCGCCGCACTGATGACCGAGCCGATCCTGCTCAACCGCCTGCCGCGCCCGCTTGACGCGTCGCGCGTGATCCTGCCCGGACGCTGCCGCGCCGATCTCGACCGGCTCGCGGCGGCGTTCGGCGTGCGCTTCGAGCGCGGACCCGACGAGGTGAAGGACCTGCCCGGCTATTTCGGCAAGAGCGGCGGCCCGCCGGATCTGTCCGGCTACGACCTCCGCATCTTCGCCGAAATCGTCGACGCCTCCGCTTTGTCGCTCGACGCGCTCGCCACCCGCGCTCGCGCGCTCAAGGAAGCGGGCGCCGACGTGATCGACCTCGGCTGCTTGCCCGACACGCCGTTCCCGCATCTCGAAGCCGCCGTCCGCCGCCTGAAAGGCGAGGGCTTCGCGGTCAGCGTCGATTCCGCCGACCCGGCGGAACTGACGCGCGGCGCGGTGGCGGGCGCGGATTATCTCTTGAGCCTCACCGAGCATACGCTCGATCTCGCCGGCGCCGCGCGGCCGGTGCTGATCCCGACAACGCACGGCGATCTCGATTCGCTGCTGCGCGCCGACGAAGCCGCCCGCGCGCGCGGCCTAGACCCGATCCTCGACCCGATCCTCGACCCCATCCATTTCGGCTTCGCGGATTCGCTCGCGCGCTATCGCGAGCTGCGCGCCCGGCTGCCCGAGGCCGAGATGATGATGGGGACCGGCAACCTGACCGAGCTGACCGAGGCCGACAGCGCCGGCGTGACGGCGATGCTGCTCGGAATCTGCTCGGAGCTGAATATCACAAACGTCCTCACCGTGCAGGTGAGCCCGCATACCCGCCGCACCGTCGAGGAACACGACGCCGCGCGGCGCATGATGTTCGCCGCCCGACGCGACCAGTCGCTGCCGAAAGGCTATGGCCGCGCGCTGCTTCAGGTCCACGACCGCACGCCGTTTCCCAACGCAGCCGCCGAGATCGCCGCCGCAGCGGCGCAAGTGAAGGACCGCAACTACCGCATCGAGGTCGCCGCGGACGGCGTGCATGTGTTCAACAAGGACGGGCATTGGATCGGCGCGGATGCGTTCTCGCTGTTCGACAAGCTCGGCGTCGATCGCGACGGCGCGCACGCCTTCTATCTCGGCGCCGAATTGCAGAAGGCCGAGATCGCTTATCGCCTCGGCAAGCGCTACGTGCAGGACGAGCCGCTCGACTGGGGCGTCGCCGCCGAACGCCCTGGGCAGGACCGCACAAGGCTCGCCGAGGCCGGACACACCTTGCGCGCCAAGGCGGGGAGCTGACATGCCGCTGATCCGCGAGACAATCGTCGTCACCGCCGACGCAGCGGGCGTCCCGCATATCGCGCCGCTCGGGCTGATCGCGGAAGGGCCGCATTGGATCATCGCCCCGTTCCGCCCCTCGACGACGCTGGAGAACCTGCGCGCACGCGCCACGGCGACCGCCAATCTCACCGACGACGCGCGCATCTTCGCCGGCTGCCTGACCGGCCGGCGCGACTGGCCGCTCGCGCCGACACGCGAAGGCTTCCCGCCGAGGCTCGCCGGCACGCTCGCGCACTGGGAGCTGGAAGTCGTCGAGACCCGAGAGCACGCTGAGCGCCCGCGCTTCGTCTGCCGCGTCGCCGGGCGGGGCTCGCACGCGGCCTTCGAGGGCTTCAACCGCGGCTTCGCCGCGGTGGTGGAGGCGGCGGTGCTGGCGAGCCGTTTGGACATGCTGCCGCATGCAGAAATAGCAGCGGAGTTCGCGCGGCTGAGAGTGATCGTCGGCAAGACCGCGGGTCCGCGCGAGGCGGAGGCGTTCGGCTGGCTGGAGGCCAAAGTCGCCGCGCACGGAGGCGGCTGATGCAGGTGATCCCGGTCATCGACCTCATCGCCGGCCAAGTCGTGCGAGCGAAAATGGGCGACCGCGACGCCTACCGCCCCATCGTCACGCCGCTCGCGGCGACGCCCGACCCCGTGGACGTCGTGGCGGGTCTGCTCCGCCTCGCCCCGTTCCCGACGCTCTATGTCGCCGATCTCGACGCGATCCGGGGCGTCGGCGACAATTTCGCCGCGCTCGCCCGGCTGCGCGCGGCCTTCCCGGACCTCGCGCTCTGGATCGACAACGGCGCCGCGGACGCCAAGGCCGTCGAAGCGACGCGGACCTATGGCGCGCCGGTGCTCGGCAGCGAATCGCAGCGCGATCCCGCACTGGTCGCCGCGACGCCGGACGCGCTGCTGTCGCTCGACTTCCGCGGCGACGCCTTCCAGGGGCCGCCCGACTTGCTTGCGAAGCCCCAACTCTGGCCCGAACAACTCATCGTGATGACGCTTGGACGCGTGGGAAGCGGCGCGGGACCGGATCTCGCCCGGCTCGCCGAGATCCGCGCGCTCGCCGGCGCCCGCCGCCTCTACGCCGCGGGCGGCGTGCGCAACGGCGCCGATCTCGCCGCGTTGGCGAACGCCGGCGCAGCAGGCGTGCTGGTCGCAAGCGCATTGCACGATGGGCGGCTTGACGTAGCTGATCTCGTTTGACGGTCAGACGAACCGCATCGACAAAGCATGTTGGATTTGGGAAATATTCGCGCTAAGCCATAGCGCCGCCCGCAGATGGGCGACGGATAAAGAATATAGGGAGATGCGCGTGAATCCGCGGAAATTATTGGCCGAGCTTATCGGCACGTTCTGGTTAACGTTCGCCGGCTGCGGCTCGGCGGTGATCGCCGCGGGGTTCCCGCAGGTTGGCATCGGCCTCGTCGGCGTGTCGCTGGCATTCGGGCTCACCGTGCTGACGATGGCCTACACCATCGGCCCGATTTCCGGCTGCCATCTGAATCCTGCCGTTACAGTCGGCCTCGCCGCCGGCGGGCGTTTCCCCGTGCAGGATGTCGTGCCTTACATCATCGCGCAGGTGATCGGCGCCGTCGTGGGCGCGGCCGTGCTCTATTTCATTGCGAGCGGCGCGCCCGGTTTCAGCACGGCGGGCGGCTTCGCGGCCAACGGCTACGGCGACCACTCGCCCGGTCACTACACGCTTATCGCCGGCTTCGTGATGGAAGTCGTCATGACCATGACGTTCCTGTTCATCATCATGGGCTCGACGCACGCCTCCGCCCCGGCCGGTTTCGCGCCTATCGCCATCGGCCTCGGGCTCACGATCATTCACCTCGTGTCGATCCCGGTGACCAACACCTCGGTCAATCCGGCGCGCAGCACCGGCCCCGCGCTGTTCGCGGGCGCCTGGGCGATCGGCCAGCTTTGGATGTTCTGGGTCGCGCCGCTGATCGGCGGCGTCCTGGGCGGCCTGCTGTTCCGCAGCCTGAGCTCGCAGCCCTCCGGTCAGGTTATCGGCAATAAAACGGCCAACGCCTGAACCCGCGCGGCGGGTCGCAGGGCCCGCCGCTTATTGAACCCGCCGGCTGAACGAGATCGCATAGGCGTCGTTGCGCACCGCGATGAGGGGATCGTTCGACGGCTCGATGCCGTCTGTGAGGTTCAACGGCAGGTAAAACAGCGTGTTCTCCTCGGCGACCGTCTTTGTCAGCGAAATGGTCCCGAGATCGACAATTTTGCGGTCTGCGGGGTAGGGTTTGGTCGCGTCGTCGATGGCGTCGCCCGGCCCCGCGAGTTGCGCCTGCAGCGTGAACTTCACCGGCTGCGTCGCGACCCGGCGGCCGATTTCATCGACGAGACCGTTGGGCGGCAGTTTCGCGGCGTCGGCCGGGCTGAGATGCTCCGGCCCGTCTGCCGGCGCGATCCTGAACCGGAACGGCGTCTTGCCGCCATCGGCGGCGACGAAGACGAACGTATTCACGCCATTGTAGACCTCGCGCGCAAAACTCGTCGGCGTCTTGAGCGCGCCGAAAGCCGCGCCGGCCGCGGGATGCGCGGCGAAGAACTGCTCCGCCTTGGTCGGATGCGCCGCGTCCGGGGGGCTGTCGACGATCGCCTGCAACAGATCGCGAAATTGCTCGCCAGTCGCCACGGGGAAGAACGGCAGCGAATTGGCGACGATGTCGACCTCCGCGTTCGACCCGAGATGGAACTTGATCGCCATGCCGTGCGGATTGGCGCCTGCGGCGCCGTCGGGCATGTTCGGCACGCCGGTCGAGTCGGAGAACCGCACGGTGACGGGAATCTCCTGTCCGGCGAAAAGCGCCGCCTTGCTGAGCGCCCGCGCCTCCGGCGCCGGCGCGTACGCGCCAGTAAGCACGACGCCCTTGGCGTGATTGGCGCGCTTGCCCGGGTGCTGGCCCCAGAGCTTGTTCATCACCGCGACGACCTGCTCGGCGGTCGAGGTCTCATCGGCGAGAACGGGCAGCGGCGTCAGCGGCAGAGCCAGGGCTAACAAAGCGAGCGTGAATCTGGAAATCATCGGCGCCTCCTGCGCCGAAGTCTTAACGGCCGTTTAGAAATTGCCTGTTCAAAACCGCGAGAGCAAGAGCGGCTTCCGATCAGGTTTCAGCACTGTCATTGCGAGCGAGGCGAAGCAATCCAGCCCTCCGAGAGATCGTTGGTCTGCCGGAGAGAGCGGTTTGGCGCGAACGTGGATCGCTACGCTTCGCTCGCGATGACGGCGCTTCTGTTTGTTCGGCTGACGCTCTAGCCGCGCGCGGTCGCCTTAACCCCGCCTTATCGTGCGTCATGCGAGATTTCGCGCATGACACTCGCCGCGCCCGCCCTCGCCGCCTCCCGCCCGCGCGCGGAGGCGCTGTCTTACGATCTCGTCCCGCACGGCCTGGCGCTGGCGATGTTCGCGGTCTGCGCGTTCTCGCCCGCCCTGCTCAACGACAGCGACACCTGGTCCCACATCGCCACCGGCGACTGGATACTTGCGCATCGCGCCGTACCGCACGCCGACCCCTTCACCTACAGCTTCGCCGGCAAGCCGTGGACGGCGCACGAATGGCTGTCGGAAATCCTGCTGGCGCTCGCTTACCACGCGGCGGGCTTCGCCGGCGTCGTGCTGTTGAGCGGCGTGGCCGCGGCTTCAGCGATCTTCGTCGTCGCGCGCCGGGCCTCGCGCGACCTCGGCGGCCCGGCGCTGGCGGCGCTTGGCGGACTGGCGCTGATGCTGATCGCGCCGAGCCTGCTCGCCCGCCCGCATATCCTCGCGCTGCCGGTGTTCGCGCTGTGGACGTCGCTGCTGTTCGAGGCGCGCGCCTGCGACCGAGCCCCGCCGCTCGCCGCCGCTCTCCTGATGGCGCTGTGGGCGAACCTGCACGGCGGCTTCGCCTTCGGCCTCGCGCTCATCGCCCCGCTTGCGCTGGAGGCCGTCGTCGCCGCGCAGCACAAACTCGCCGCGGCGCGCGGCTGGGCGCTGTTCGCGCTCGCCGCCGTGACGGCCGCGCTCGTCAACCCGTTCGGCGTCGAGGGGCTGCTGTTCCCCGTGCGCCTGCTCGGCCTCAAGGCGCTGGCGCAGATCGGCGAATGGGGGCCGGAAAGCTTTGCCCATCCCAACGCGCTGGAGGCGGCGATCCTTGGCCTCCTGGCGCTCGCCCTGACGCGGCCTTTCCGGCTGCCGCCGATCCGGCTCGCGCTGCTGCTTGGCCTGCTGCATCTGTCGCTATCGCATGCGCGGCACGAAATGCTGCTCGCCGTCGTCGCGCCGATGCTGCTGGCGCGCCCCATCGCCGGCGCGCTCAATGCGCCCGCGGAGACGCCGCGCTATGACCCGCGGCTGGCTCTGGCCGGCGTCGTCGCGGCGGTTCTCGCGCTCGGCGCCGGGCGTCTCGCGCTCGCTCCGCCTTTGCCGGCGCCCTACGCCTCGGTGCGCGCCGCGCTGGCCGCGCTCCCGGTCGAGGCGGCGCGGAAGCCGGCGCTCAATGGCTACGCCTTCGGCGGCTATCTCGTCTTCGAGGGTGTCAAACCCTACATCGACGCGCGCGCCGATATGTTCGGCGACGCGTTCCTCGCCGATTACGCGCATCTCGCGCGCGGCGAGCGCGAGGCGCTTACCGCGGTCCTTGCGCGCGAGAACGTCGGCTGGACGATCTTCGCGCCCGATCAGGGCGCCGTGGCCGCGATGGACGCCCTGCCGGGCTGGCGGCGTGTCTACGCCGATCCTCGCGTCGTGGCGCATGTGCGTGTTGAGTAAGCCGTTTCGCAGTCTATGATCGGCGAAACGGGAGGATTGACGAAAATGGCCGACTGGTCGCAGACCCACACTTTTCTCGATGGCGAATGGTTCGAGGGCAACAGGCCGGTCCTGGGGCCGCGCAGTCACGCGTTCTGGCTCGGCTCCAGCGTGTTCGACGGGGCGCGGGCCTTCGAGGGCGTGACGCCCGACCTCGATCTGCATTGCGCCCGCCTCAATCGCTCGGCCAAGGCGATGTGGCTGAAGCCGCTGAAAAGCGTTGAGGAAATGCTGGAGCTGACGCGAGAGGGGCTCAAGAAGTTCAAGCCCGACGCCGAACTCTACATCCGCCCGACCTATTTCGCCGAGACCAGCGGCGCCGGCGCGGTGGCGCAGGACCCGGAATCGACGCGCTTCCTGCTGACGATCTACGAAACGCCGCTCCCCGATCCCTCGAAAGGCGTCTCCATCACGCGCTCCAAGATGGTCAAGCCGCTGCCGAGCATGGCGCCTATCGAGGCCAAGGCCGGCTGTCTCTACCCGAACAACGCCCGCGCTTTGCTGCAGGCGCGCGCCGACGGTTTTGACAATTGCGTGATGTTCGACGCGCTCGGCAATGTCGCCGAAACCGCCACCGCCAACCTGTTCATCGCCAAAGACGGCGTGGTCAAGACGCCGGTCGCCAACGGCGCATTTCTCAACGGAATTACCCGCCAACGCGTGGTCAAGCTGCTGACCGGCGCAGGCGATCTCGTCGTCGAGGCGACGCTCGGCTACGCCGATCTGGAGCAGGCGGACGAGATCTTCATGGCCGGCAATTTCGGCAAGGTGACGCCGGTCAACCGCATCGACGGGCGCGCGTTGCCGCTGGGTCCGATGTTCGCCAAGGCGCGCGCGCTCTATTGGGATTTCGCGCACTCGCGTTAAGACGACGCAAAACTCGCAGATTTGACGCGGCGCCCCTCCCCAGCCGCGCGGTTTTTGTCTAACACCGCGCCCGACCCCTGGAGGAGCGCCCATGTCTACGCCGCAAACCGAAATCCGCGCCAACAGCGCGCCCCGCGTGGACGAAATCCTCTCGGCCGACGCGCGCGCCTTCCTCGCCGAGTTGCACAGCCGCTTCAACGCCCGGCGGCTGGAGTTGCTTGCAGCCCGCGCCACGCGGCAGAAGGCGTTCGACGCCGGCGCGACGCCCAACTTCCTGCCCGAAACCCAGGCGATCCGCGACGGCGACTGGAAGGTCGCGCCGATTCCCGCCGACCTCACCGACCGCCGCGTCGAGATCACCGGCCCCGTCGACCGCAAGATGATCGTCAACGCGCTGAACTCCGGCGCGAAAGTGTTCATGGCGGATTTCGAGGACGCCACCTCGCCGGTCTTCGCCAACATGATCGAGGGTCAGGCGAACCTGAAGGATCTGTGGGCGGGCAAGATCGGCTTCACCGACGAGCGGACCGGCAAATCCTACGAGGTGAAGCCGGACCGCGCCGCGCTGATGGTGCGCCCGCGCGGCTGGCACCTCAACGAGCGGCATCTGCTCATCGGCGGCGAAGAGTCCTCCGGCTCGCTGTTCGACTTCGGCCTCTACGTGTTCCATTGCGCGAAGGCGCAGAAGGCGGCGGGCTCGACGCCGGCGTTCTATCTGCCGAAGCTGGAGAGCCACAAAGAGGCGCGGCTGTGGAACGACGTCTTCTCGTTCGCGGAAGAGCAGCTCGGCTTCGCCACGGGCGCGTTCAAGGCGACGATCCTCATCGAAACGCTGCCCGCCGCGTTCGAGATGGACGAAATCCTGTACGAGCTGCGCGACCACATCGTCGGCCTCAACTGCGGCCGCTGGGACTACATCTTCTCGTTCATCAAGCGGCTGGCGAAGAACCCGAAGTACCTGACGCCCGACCGCTCGGTGATGACGATGGGCACGGACTTCCTCGCCGCCTATTCGCTGCTGCTTATTAAGACCTGCCACCGTCGCGGCGCTTTCGCGATGGGCGGCATGGCGGCGCAGATCCCGATCAAGGGCAACACGGCCGCCAACGAGGCCGCCTTCGCCAAGGTGCGCGCCGACAAGGAGCGCGAGGCCGGCAATGGCCACGACGGCACCTGGGTCGCCCACCCGGATCTCGTGCCGGTGGCGATGGAGGTTTTCAACCGGCTGATGCCCTCAGCAAATCAGCTCGGCAAGCTGCGCGACGACGTCGCCGTGACCGCCGCCGACCTGCTCCGCGTTCACAAGGGCGAGCGCACCGAGGCGGGCCTGCGCGAGAACATCCGCGTCGGCGTGCAATATATCGAGGCGTGGCTGCGCGGCCGCGGCGCCGTGCCGCTCTACAATCTGATGGAGGACGCCGCCACCGCCGAGATCTCGCGCGCGCAGATCTGGCAATGGCTGCATCACGGCGCCTCGCTCGCCGACGGGCGCACGGTGACGCCGGCTCTGTTTCGCGAGACGCTTGAGGACGAGATGGGCAAGGTGACCGCCGCGCTCGGAAAGCAGGCCGGGAGCCGCCTTGAGGAGGCGACCGACCTGTTCGCGGTCATGTCGCTCGAAGACACGTTCGAGGAGTTCCTGACGCTGCCCGCCTATCGGCTGATCGATTGAAGTCAATCCTGTCGTATCCCGTCATGGCCGGGCTTGTCCCGGCCATCCACGTCGCGAAGAGCGCGATGGTTGAAGCGTGGCCATAGCCGTTGTGTCTCGCGTCGCCAGTTCACGACCGGCGCCTGTGCTCGACGACGTGGATACCCGGGACAAGCCCGGGCATGACGGCGGCCGGCTCGTCATCAATTCATGCCTTTGCAGTTTGGTATGAGCGGGGTTTTGGCTCCGCGCGCGACGCGCGGCCAGATCCTGGCGATGGCGTTCACTGCGGGCGCCGTCGTCGCCAACATCTATTTCAGCCAGCCGATGCTGCCGCTCATCGCGGCCAGCCTGCACGCGCCGCCGGGCGCCATCGGCCTCATCCCCGCCTGCAATCTCGCAGGCTTTGCGGCGGGGCTGGCGACAATGGTGCCGCTCGGCGACCGTTACGACCGCAAGCGCATCGTGCTGACGCAAATCGCCGGCGCCGCGCTGTTCGCGACGCTCGCGGCGCTCGCGCCGAATCTGCCGGTGCTGCTCCTGGCCTCGCTCGGCCTCGGCTATGTCAGTTGCGTGCCGCAGCAGATGGTTCCCTTCGCCGCCATGATGGCGGCGCCGTTCGAGCGCGGGCGAGCGGTCGGAACGGTCGTCTCCGGCATCATGCTGGGCCTGCTGATGGGCCGCGTCGTCGGCGGGGCGCTGTCGGCGGTCGTCGGCTGGCGGCTGGTGTTCGGCTTCGCGGCGGCGTTCATGGGCTTGGCCTTCGCATTGACCGCGCGGCTGCTGCCGCCGGGCAAGCCGACGACGGATCTGTCCTACGGCCGGCTGCTCGCCTCGCTCTGGCCGCTGCTGCGCCAACATGCGGGACTGCGAAACGCGATCCTCACGCAGACGCTGCTGTGGGTTTCGTTCAACGCCTTCTGGGCCTCGCTCGCGAGCCTGCTCGGCCAGAGCTGGGGGCTCGGGCCGTTCTGGGCCGGCGCGTTCGGACTCGTCGGAATCGTCGGCGCACTCGCCGCCAACGCCGGCGGGCGCGCGGCGGACCGGCTGGGGCCGCTCAAGGTGCTAGGCTTCAGCGTCGCCAGCGTCGCGCTCGGCTATGTCGCGCTGGCGTTCGCCGGCGCCTCGCTGGCGGCGCTGGTCGTCGGCGTATTGCTGCTCGATCTCGGCTGCCAGTCGGCGCTGGTCGCCAACCAGACGCGCATCTTCGCGCTCGACCCGGCGGCGCAGGGGCGGCTCAACACTTTGTTCATGGTGTCGATCTTCCTCGGCGGCGCGGCCGGCGCGGCTCTGAGCGGCGCGCTCATGGCCCGCATCGGCTGGAGCGGCGTCGTCGCGGAGGGGCTCGTCGCGGCGCTGGCGGCGGGCCTTGCGCACGCCCGCGCGCCTCAGGCGAGCGCGGCGTCGGCGATATCCTGACCGAGCACGCGGGCGAGCGCAGCCACGACCATGCCGTGATCCTCGCGCTGCGGCAGACCCGACACCGCCACCGCGCCGATGCAGCCCGCCCCATGCACGAAGATCGGAAACGCGCCGCCATGCACGGCGTAGTCGCGCTCCGGCAGCGCGCCGAGGTCGACGAGCGTCTTGCCCGAAGCCTTCATTTGCAGCCCGACCGCATAGGACGAGCGCTGGAACCGCCGCACGACATTGATCTTGCGCCGCGCCCAATCGAAATTGTCCGCGGTCGCGCCGGGCAGCGCGAAGGCGGCGAGCTGCATCGCCCAGGTCTCGATCACGGCGACGATGGGCGCCTGCGAGGCGACGCCATCCTCGCGCAAAGCCAGCGCCAGCTTCCAAGCCGTGTGCGCGTCGAAAGCGTCGAAGCGCAGGCCGCTCTCCTGCAGGGCGATGCGGGCGAGGTCGTCAGCCACCGCTCTTGATGTCCTCGGGCCGCGGCATCGAGATGATGTTGTAGCCGGCGTCCACGTAATGAATTTCGCCGGTGACGCCGGACGACAGGTCGCTGAGCAGATAGAGCGCCGCGCCGCCGACGTCGTCGATGGAGACGGTCTTGCGCAGCGGCGAGTGGTCGCGCTGGAAATTGAACATGAAGCGCGCGTCGCCGATCCCGGCCCCCGCCAGC
>Ga0182030_10010891_pt1 | contig 18399 bp, 18 predicted proteins | sample 812S3MmetaG_FD_121299 | JGI IMG/M metagenome (GOLD analysis project Ga0182030, IMG submission 121299) | Permafrost microbial communities from Stordalen Mire, Sweden - 812S3M metaG (Illumina Assembly) | ecosystem: Environmental > Terrestrial > Soil > Wetlands > Permafrost | place: Sweden...
GGATACCGGGACCGGAGGGCGAGATGAGGCGGGTGATGCGTCCGGGAGATGGGAAGAAGCTGTTGTCAGGATCTTCGGCGTAAACGCGAAGCTCGATGGCGTGACCGCGCAGGACGATATCTTCCTGCTTGATGCCGAGAGGCTCGCCGAAAGCGACGCGGAACTGAAGCTGCACAAGATCGATTCCGGTGACCATTTCGGTGACGGGATGCTCGACCTGGAGGCGCGTGTTCATTTCCAGGAAGTAGAAGTTCTTGTGAGCGTCAACGAGAAACTCGACGGTTCCGGCGTTGACGTACTTGGCGGCTTTGCCGACCTGTACGGCGACCTCTCCCATACGACGGCGCATGTCTGGATCGACGAAGGAGCAGGGCGCCTCCTCAAGCACCTTCTGATGGCGGCGCTGGACGCTGCACTCGCGCTCGGCAAGGTAGATGACGTTGCCATGGGTGTCGCCGAAGATCTGCATTTCGACGTGGCGCGGACTTTCAATGTACTTTTCGATGTACACCTCGGAGTCACCGAAGGAGCGCTGGGCCTCACTCTGTGTGGTTTCCAGGGCCGAGGCGAGTTCCTTGGAGCTGGCAACCATGCGCATACCCTTGCCACCACCTCCGGCGGATGCCTTGAGCATGACGGGATAGCCGATGCGTTCGGCTACTTCGAGGGCCTCGGCGGCGCTCTTGAGTCCGGTGTCGGTTCCGGGAACGAAGGGGACGTTGGCCTTCTTCATGTGCTGGCGGGCGCGGGTTTTGGAACCCATCATTTCCATGGACTCCGGCGAGGGGCCGATGAAGACGATTCCAGCCTCGCGGCAGGCGCGGGCAAACTTGGCATTCTCGGAGAGAAATCCGTAGCCGGGGTGGATGGCCTCGGCTCCGCTGCGGCGGGCAGCTTCAAGAATCTTGGGTATGTTGAGGTAGGACTCAGAGGCCTGTGCGGGACCGAGATACTCGCAGAAATCGGCTTTGCGGACGTGCAGGGCACGGCGATCCACGTCTGAATACACGGCGACGGATTCAATGCCCATCTCACGACAGGCCCGGATGACGCGTACCGCGATCTCGCCGCGGTTTGCGATCAGAATTCGTTTGAACATGAGAGCGCGCTTCCTTCTGAAAAGACGAGCTGGGTCGAAGTTCTGGAATGTTATCAAAAACACTGGGCGAGGGGAACAAAGAAGATGGAGACGAAAAAAAGCCTCGCGTGGAGCACGCGAGGCCTCAGGAGGGAGAGCAGCGTTAGTTAGAAGCGGTAGGTGACTCCGACGTTCATGATGGGATAGACACGGAAGGGCGCAATGTCATTGGTGATCTTCTTCTGCTCGGCAGCCAGGTTGGGTTGGAAGTTATCGAACGTGGCTACCTGTCCGCAAGTGGTCGGGGAGTACGTTGAGGTGGTGCAGGCGACGCTATTCGGATTCATGTTGAGGGCGAATTTTGGCGCTCCGGTAAAGGCCGCGCCGAGTTCGACGGGGAAAGCAAAATGGCGTCCGCTGCGGGGAATGGCATTGCCAAATCCGAGGGTTGCAGTGGGAGCGTATTTGTTTGCGTAGCCGAGAGTCGCGTTGCCGCTCAAGGGATTTACGCCGCTGGGATCGCTGTAGTAAGTGACCGAATTGAGCGTAAAGCTCTGGCCCGCGGCAACGAGGGCGGTGGCGTTGACGTTGAACTGGTTGTAGGCGGCGAATCCGGCGCTGAGACGGAAGGCTCCGCCGAAGGGGAAGTAATCATAGGAGGCGCGAACGTCGCGAGCCTTGATATTTCCGCCATAGTTGACGCCATCCTGCGTGATGGTCGAAGGCGAGTAGTTTACGAAGTGTCCGTCGACGCGAAGATTGGTTTTGCGGGACATGGTGGTGACCAGTTCGACGCCTCCGCCGAGGGTTCCGCCGGTGACGCCGATGGCAAAGTGGCGGAACGGTTTGGTGGAGATTGCGGACTGTTTAGAGGACTTGCCCGGTGCAGTGGGCGCGGAGTCAACGGAATATGCGGCCGGCAAGGCGACGAACAGTGCGAGGGAGAGAACGGCGGCGAAGCGGAGACTACTGGTTCTCCGCGGCAGATTCGAGGTGCATTGCATGTGACGGTCCTTGCTTTGGCGCTAGTGGCGCTAACTGGCAAACTTGGAAATTTGGGGAACTCTGAACGCAAGTATAGGGTTAATCGGCGGGAACGGCTGAAAACTTGCGGGTTGAGCAGTTACTGAAGTGATGCAGGGGCTCGGTTACCGATTTGGGTAATAATTTCCTAGCCGATCCGATGGCGATGGCCGCACTCGGCCAAGAAACGGTGACTGAGGCGCGATAGTTTGCGGAGAAATACAAACGGCCTCTCCGTGGAGAGGCCGTTGTGACGAAACGAGAAGATTATTTCTGATCTTTCGGCTGATCGAGGACGATTCCGCCGGGGCCCTGTTTGTTGGCCTTTTCTTTCTTGGTGATCAGGTTCTTGTCTACCCAGTTATCGGCGATCCTGAGATCTTTGGTGCGGGCATCAAGATCGTCGCACTCGTAGTCAGCGCGCTCGCGATACATGAGGTTGAGGTAAGCCATGGCATCGTCATAGTCCTGACGAAGCTGAAGGGCCTTGGTGAGAAGGCCGATACCTTCTTCGACCTCGGGAGCATTGTGCGTCTTGACGAGCTCGCAGACTTTCTTGTCCTTGAGCATGTCGGTGGCCTTCATGCCGAGCTTGTTACGCTCATCCTGACGAAACTTGTAGGCCTCGGTCCAATCGATAAAAGCGACGGAATAGTAGGACTCGGGATCGTTTGGATCGATCTGAACGGCCTTGTTGTAGTAAAGCTTGGCGTTGGTGAAATCCTTCTGCTGAAGGTACAGATAGGCGATTCCCTTGACGGAGTTGACGTTGGCGGGATCGACGGCGAGAACCTTTTTGTACTCTTCAATGGCCTGCTGGGCGTAACGCTTGTTCTCATCGGTCTCAGCGCCGGGAACGTACTGCTGGGCATAGGCCGTAGCGAGGTAAATGCGCGCATTGAGGAGGCTGGGATCAAGATTGACGGCGGTTTTGAAGTGTTCGATCGCCTCTTCATAACGGGCGTTCTTATAGGATTGCACACCCTTATTGAGTTGGTCGCGAGCTTGGAGCTTGGTGCAGCCGGCAGACGCCAGTACGATGAGAGCGAGGAATAAACCGGCCAGCACGCGTACGATTCTGTTCATTTGATGTCACCTTCCGTTGCCAATATTGGCCGGGGTCTGAGGTCTCAGGAAAAGCTTCGCAGCCAAACTACTGCAGGACATTCAGTCCGGTTGCGATCCAAGCGCCGAAGTAGCGGGAGCAGCGAGGAGGTGGGAGCGCCGCTACGGCGGACACTCCCAAGGTACTCGATTCTCGCAATCCGGCTACTGACCGGCTTCGATCTTGGCGGTGATGAGACCCACCTTGTCCACGCCAGCGGCGTGAACCTTGTCAATTACCTGGGCCACGTCAGCGAAGGTGAGATCTTCATCGCCCTTTACGAACGCAACCTTTTCAGCACGCGTCTTGAAGATGTCTTCAAGGCGGCCCTGGAGTTTGTCGAGCGGAACGTCATCCTGATTGATTTTGACGGCGCCACCCTTGAGCACTTGAACGACGATGGTACGGTCATTCACGTCAGTCTGCTTCTGCGGGTTTTTCGGCGGCTGAGGAACGAGCGCGTCGAGGCCCTTTGGCGTGAGCGGAGTGATGACCATGAAGATGATCAGCAGCACGAGCAACACGTCAATCAGGGGCGTAACGTTAATATTTGCCTGAGGACCACCGTCCCCGCCACCCACTGCCATTGACATAGCGGTGTCTCCTACTTGGTCCCGGCAGAAGCCGGCTCAAGCGAACCCTGTTTACGCTCTTCGGTAAGCAGGCCGAGTTGATCCACTCCAGCGGAGCGGACATCATCGACCACTGCGACGACGTCGCCATACTTGGCTCCGGCATCTGCCTTGACGAAGATACGTTTATCGGCCTTGTTCGCCAGTTTGTCTTTCACCTTGTCAGTCAGCCCTTCGGCGGAAACCGCGTCAGAGTTGAAATAGATTTTACCGTCGCGCATGACGGCGACGATCAGTGAATCTTCCTTGTCGGCCTCGGGCATCTTGGTCGGATTGTCGGTCTTCGCAAGGGTCACGCTGACGCCCTTCTGGAGCATGGGCGTGATGACCATGAAGATGATCAACAACACGAGCATGACGTCGACCATCGGAGTGACGTTGATGTCCGAGGTGACGTTGGCCATTCTTCTCTCAGCTTTTGCCATTTGAGCCTATCTCCGGTGCCTGACTTACCGGCGAACGTTGCGACGCTTCAGGAAATAGTCGATCAATTCGCTGGAGCTGTTGTCCATCTCGACGTCAAAGGCTTCGACTCGACCGGTGAAGTAGTTGAACATCCAGACAGCCGGAATCGCCACAAAGAGGCCGATTGCGGTAGTTACGAGGGCTTCGGAGATGCCGCCTGCGACGGCAGCCAGACCGGTTGCCTTGGCGCCCGAGATGCCTTTGAAGGCGTTCAGAATGCCGACGACGGTGCCGAACAGTCCGACGAAGGGGGCGGTGGAGCCGATGGTGGCCAGACCGCTGAGACCGCGCTTCAATTCAGCGTGAACGATGGCTTCAGCCCGCTCGAGAGCGCGGCGGGAAGCTTCGAGCTCTTCGCCGGGCAATTCGGTGGACTCGCCGTGCGCTTTGAACTCCTGCAGACCGGCGGCGACAACCTTTGCCAAGTGGCTCTTCTTGTTGCGGTCGGCAACCTTGATGGCTTCTTCGATCTTGCCGTCTTTGAGGGCGCCGGCGACGGCGGGAGCAAAGGCGCGCGACTGGCTGCGGGCAGCCGAGAAGGCGAGAGCGCGATCAATCATGATTCCGATAGACCAACCGGACATGAGGAACAGGATAATGACGACGATCTTGGCAAGGAAGCCCATCTGCTTCCAGAGGGAAATCGGATCCCATCCGATTCCACCTTCTGGCTCCTGAAAGAGCAGGACGGCGGCTTGATGCATGTTGCACAGGACCAAAGTTGCAATATTTGCGAGAACCATGAGTTGATTTTCCTCCTCAGAACTCTTTGAGAGACTTCTGAAACTTAGTTGAGCGCAGCCAACAAAGGCTAACGCGGGGCTTGGTTCGAACTTCCGGGGCCGCTCGATGCTGCGAATTGGCCCGATTACTGATCAGAGCTCCCAGGTACGGGAGACTCTGCCAGACGCGAAAACTTGGATGCCTACCAGGCGGCGAAGAACCGAAGTTCATTCCAAGCAGCCAAGCAGGCCTGCCCTGTTTGCAGCCGGGACGGGGTAACCAGCGCCCTTCCGGCGGCAGGCACTGGGCGGTTTAACCGCCCGCCAAGGTAAAGTTCACGGTGACCTGAGTGTCAACTTCGACGGGTTCACCATTCAGGAAGTACGGCTTGTACCTCCACTGGCGGACGGCATCAAGGGCACTGGGGATCAGCATGGGGTGACCGCTGACGGCCTTAAGATTCTGAATACTTCCATCCTTGCCGATAACGGCCTGAAGTACAACCGAACCCTGAATGCGAGCCTGTTTTGCCAACGGAGGATAGGCAGGCTGCACCTTGCGGATAAGCATACCGGAGGTGACACCCTGCGAAACCGTGACCCGCTTGGGAGTGGCAATTTTGGGCGCAGCCGTGGGAGCAGAGCTGACGATGGAGCCGAGAACGCCACCAAGAACGCCGCCTGCCTGTCCTCCCGCGACGCCACCAACGACGCCGCCCATGACGCCGCCGGTGCTGGGCGGAGCCTCATCTTCCTTGACCATCTGAATCTTTTTGGGGATCGCAGTGGGAGCTTTTAGCTGACCATTGTCGATCTCAGTTACAACCTTGGCCACCTTGACGACCGGCGCTGCCGCGGGCGGTGGCGGTGGTGGCGGTGGTGGTGGCGGGGCGACAAGATAACCCATCAACTGCTGCCGGGGGAGTGCTTCGGTGTAAATCAGAGGGATCAATACGAGCACACCGATCAGCGCAAACTGGAGCACAAAGGACAACAGGGTTGCCCATGGTCCACGCCGATGCAGCTTCGAGTTTCTACCGCCCGATTCCAGAAGGCTGTCTTCAAACATAAGCCAGTTCTCCGTCGTTCTACATAAGTTAGACACCGGGGACGATGGATTTGCTCCCGGAAAATGACTGCGAGTACGAAAAAAAGCCTACAGAACAGCGGCTCACGAAAGCGCAAGAACAAGATCGTGAAGCCCGGAACAAACGTTTGCGGTTGAGCGGAAGCGGGAAGACCAAAAGCCCACCCACTTCCGCCCTGGAAACTGGACTGCTACGCCTTTGCCGGCGATTTGTAGCGACGGCCTTCGGCGTTTGCCGAAGGAGACGGCGCCCCGGGAATTGATTTGCCGCGCCACTGCTGATAGGCGACCAGCATAGGAGCGGCGATAAAGATCGATGAGTACGTACCAATTATGATGCCGATGACAAGGGCCAGAGAGAAGCCGTGCAGAACATCTCCGCCGAAGACAAACAGCGCCAATACGGTGAGGAAAGTGAGTCCGGAGGTCAGGACGGTTCTGCTCAGGGTCTGGTTGATGCTCTTGTTGACGATGTCAGTCAGGCTGTCTTTGCGCAGCAGTTTGATGTTTTCACGGATGCGATCAAAGACGACGATGGTGTCATTCATCGAATAGCCGACGAGGGTGAGGATGGCGGCGATAACGGTGAGCGAGATTTCAGTGTTAAGCAGAGAGAACGCGCCGACCGTGATCAGAGTGTCATGGAAGCAGGCGACGACGGCGGCGACACCGTAGATGAGCTCAAAGCGGAACCAGAGATACAGCAACATTCCGAGGAGCGAGTACAGGGTTGCGAGCACCGCCTGTTTGCGAAGCTGCGCGCCGACCTGAGGTCCGACGATGTCAACGTTGCGGACGCCGAAATTGGAGGTGTAGAAGTCCTGCTGGAGCACCTGCACGACCTGGGCCGGAGCTACGGCAGCGGCGTCAGCGACAGAGTTGAGGACGCCACTGTGAGTCTTGTCACGGAAATCCACAATGGCGCGAGCGATCTTGCCGTACTGGGCGGGAGCATCGGTGCCGAGGTGGAGCGGGTCCGACTTGAGCAGGTAATCCTGCAGCGAGGTGTAGCCGACGTTGTTGAGGTCAGCCTTGCCGGGTTCGGCGTTGGCGTTAGCCTGAAGCGCCTTGACGATGGTTTCCTTACCCTGGTCGAGCGCCTGTTCGCTGGTTTCGCGAATGTCGAGCTTGATGAGTAGCTCGTTGCTGCCGGGGCGGGTGTCAGCCTGGATGGTGGCGTTCTTGAGGCCGGCGCGGTCGAGTTCGGCGCGCACGGCGTTGATATTGGGCGCCTGGGTGAATTTGACATCCACGACGGTGCCGCCACGGAAGTCAATGCCGAGCGGAACATGATGCCAGAACAGCATGGAAGCAATGCCGGCGACGGAGAAGATCAGCGAGAGGGAAAGAAAGAACCACTTCTTGCTGAGGAAATCGATATTTGTATTACGAAACAGTTCCACTGTAGAAGCCTTCTACCCGAGAAGCGCGGGCTCCTCTAAGAATTCTTGGTTTCCTAGGCGCCAGAGACGCTACGGAAACCGACCATCAAACTTGGTGCGGCGAGTGGTTTGAAAAACGCCACCCGCCGCCGAACTAGATCGAGAGCGCCTCGCCGCGCTGGTGGCGGTTGAGGAGACTATCGAAGATGGTGCGCGAAACAAAGACGGCGGTAAACAGGTTCGCCAACAGACCGAAGGTCAGGGTAACGGCGAAGCCTTTGACCGGACCGGTTCCGAAGAGGAACAGAATTGCGGCGGAAACGATGGTGGTGACGTGAGTATCCACGATGGTCACCCAAGCGTGTCCGAAGCCTTGCTCTACGGCCGAAGGCGGAGTTTTGCCAGCGCGCAGCTCTTCGCGAATACGCTCGAAGATGAGCACGTTGGAATCAACGCCCATACCGACGGTGAGGATGAGACCGGCGATTCCGGGCAAGGTCAACGTTGCGCCGGTGAAGCCGAGGAAGCCGAGCAGAATTACCAGGTTCAGGATGAGCGCGAGATCGGCGTTGATGCCCGAGAAGCGGTAATAGACCAGCATGAAGATCATGACGGCCAGCATGCCGACGATGGCAGCGCGCACGCCCTGATGAATAGAGTCTGCGCCGAGCGACGGTCCGACGGTGCGCTCTTCGAGGTACTTGATGGACGCCGGAAGCGCGCCGGAACGCAGGACCATGGAAAGATCCTTGGTCTGCTGATCAGAGAACGAGCCGGAGATGCGTCCGGTATCGCGGATGGCTTCCTTGATATTGGCGATCTCCTGTACCTTGCCGTCGAGAACGATGGCCAAGGGCTCACCGACGTGGGCGGAGGTGAAGCTGTAGAAGCGGTCGCCACCGTCACGGGTGAGGGTGAAGATCACGTCAGGACGGCCATTCTCTTCGTGTCCGGCTTCGGCCGAGCGCAGATCGCGTCCGCTGACGGCCGAGACGCGGCTGATGAGATAGAAGACGTCGCCGCTTTCGTTAGCGGCGTTCGCCTTGCTGCCGATGCTCTTGCCCTTGATGATGACAGCGTCAGAGGGAAGAATGCCACCATGGGCGGCAAGAACCTCCTGCTCACTGTTGTAGGCGCGGCCATTATCGAGGCCCTGGCGAATTTCAAGCATGGCGGTGGACTGCATGACTTCCTTGACGCGGGCGGGATCGTCGACGCCGGGAAGCTGCACGAGAATCTGATAATCGCCGAGGCCGTGTTCCTGAATCACCGGCTCAGAGACGCCAAGCTGGTCAATTCGGTTGCGGATGGTTTCAATGGCCTGCTCAACGGCACGCCGCTTGATCGCATCAAGGACGGTCGGCTTGAGGGCGACGGTCCAGGCGTTATCGGCACCGGAGACGAGGTCATATTCGCCGAACTGGTCTTGAATGATGGAGCGGAGATCACCGGCGGCACCGATGTCAACGCCACGCAGGGTGACCTTGTCAGGCGAGGCGACGGGATCGAGCTTGAGGATATCGCCGAAGGTTACGTTCTTCTTCTTCAGCGCGTCTTTGAGCCGTTCGACGGTCTGATCAGTTTCAGCGTTGACGGCGTCATTGACCTGCACCTGAAGAATCAGGTGGGTGCCTCCGCGCAGATCAAGACCGAGGTGGATGTTCTGCTGAATACCGGCGACGATGCCGTTAGCCTTAATGGCCTCAATACTCTTCTGAGGATCGGTTCCGAGAAAAATTCCCCAGACAAACACGACCAAGGTAGCGAGGATGAGAGCAACTTTCCAGAGCAGGTTCTTCTTCATGGAAACAGCGACCGCCTAAGATTTCTTGGCGCTATCGTCAACGGTGACGGATGCGATAGCGTTGCGAGCAACTTCGATTTTCAGGTTGTCAGGGTTGACGCGGAGAATGATGCTTCCGGGGTCAGCTCCCTCGCCCTGCTTGATGTTAAGAATGATTCCGATGACGCCCCCGGTGGTGGTGACACGGTCGCCTGCCTTGAGGTTGGCGAGCATGTCAGCCCATTTTTTCTGGCGCTTCTGCTGGGGCATGATGAGGAGGACATAGAAGACGGCGAAGATTCCGACCATCATCAGAAGAGAAGTCATCCCCGCGCCTCCGGCCTGAAAAACGAGGAATGCGAATTGAGCAATCATTGCTTATGGCTCCCGCCGCGTACCGGCGCCCGCGAAATCAGCGGACTGCGGCGTAGAAAATTTTTACCTGCCTCGACAACAGTGGGGAGGCGTACCGCAGGACACACTCTGGGTACACGAGGAACCCACATCCGCACCAAGCATCTTCTGGTATCTGGGAGTTCAGATTACCGCGAAATCCAAGTTCCAGCACATCGAAATAGCAGAGACAGGCAGAAGGCAGCCCGTGACCGTAGAGGCAAGACCTATCCTAAACCCGCAGAACGGGCACCTGCAAACTCCCCTGAAATGATAGTCTCTCGGACGCGCCGCATGATGTCAAGGTAATGCGCAAGATTGTGCACGGTGTTAAGGACCTGGGCGAGGACTTCCTGCGACGAATACAAGTGCCTGAGATAAGCGCGTGAGTAGCGGGCGCAGACCTTGCAACGGCACTTCGGGTCAATGGGATTTTCGTCGCGAGCGAAGCGCGCATTTTTAATATTCAATTTACCTTCGCTGGTAAAAAGCAGGCCGTGGCGGGCGGCGCGGGTGGGCATGACGCAATCCATCATGTCCACGCCGAGGCGGACGTATTCGACAATTTCCTCCGGAGTTCCGACGCCCATGACGTAGCGGGGCTTGTCGGCGGGAAGCAGAGGGATGGTGGCGTTGACGATCTCCCATGTTTTTTCGCGGGGCTCGCCGACGGACAGGCCGCCGATGGCGTAGCCGGGAAAATCGATCCCCACGGTGCGGACGGCGGATTCGCGGCGCAGATCGGGATACATGCCTCCCTGGACGATTCCGAAGAGGGCCTGGGTCTGCTCGGAGCCGAGCTGTCGGGTTTTCTCCTCAAACCAGGGAACCTCGTGCTTGTGCGCTTCGAAATAAGCTTTGCTGCGGAGAGCCCAGCGGGCGGTCATCTCCATGGACTTCTGGGCGCGCTCGTAGGTGGCGGGGAATTCGGTGCATTCGTCAAAGGCCATGACGATATTTGCGCCGAGACCGATTTCGGCAGCAAGCGAAGTTTCAGGGGAGAAGAAGTGCAGCGAGCCGTCGATGTGCGAGCGGAACTGCACGCCATCTTCGGTGAGCTTGCGGAGATCGCTGAGGCTGAAGACCTGGAAGCCACCGGAATCGGTGAGGATGGGCTTGTGCCAACCCATGAACTTCTGCACTCCGCCGAGTTGGCGGACGGTTTCAACGCCGGGGCGGAGGTAGAGGTGGTAGGTGTTGTTGAGCAGAATCTGAACGTCGAGCTCGTCGAGAACGTCTTGGGGAACTCCCTTGACGGAGGCAACGGTGCCAACGGGCATGAAGACCGGGGTGCGGACCTCTCCGTGAGAGGTGATGAAGCGTCCGGCGCGGGCGGCACCGCAGGTGGCTTCGACCTGAAATGAAAAAGACATAGAGAGATGATTGTAAAGCCAGAGTGAAGTGGCGGCGTGGAGGTCTGGTCAAGAAGCCTGGTGTAGGATTTTGTTATGTCAAGGCTGAAAGCTGTTGTCTTCGATTATGGGAAGGTTCTCTCACTGCCTCCGACGCAAGAGCAGTGGCAGAGGGTAAGTGAGCGCTTTGCGAAGCCGCTACAGGAGTTTCAGCAGATCTACTGGGGCCATCGCGAGGAGTTGGACCGGGGAACGCTGGATAACGCGGCCTACTGGAAGACGGTGGGTAGGGACTGCGGCTTTGAGATCGGCGATTCCGAGGCTGAGGAACTGATCGACCAGGACAATACGCAGTGGACGAATGAGTGCGCGGAGGTTCTGGAACTGGCGCGCGACCTACACAGGTCGGGCTACAAGACGGCGATTCTGAGCAACATGGAGCGCCGGATGCTGAAGGCGATGCGCCAGAAGCTGAGGTGGCTGGATGAGTTCGACACGCAGATTTACTCCTGCGAGGTTGGCATGGTGAAGCCAGAGCCGGAGATTTACCACCACTGCTGCAAGCAGCTAGGCTGCCAACCGGAAGAAGCGCTCTTTCTGGACGACAAGAAGGTGAATACGGAGGGCGCGAAGCGGGCAGGAATGCAGAGCTATGTATTCCATTCCGCAGCAGACGAGGTGATGAGAACGGGCGAGATGGAAATCAGCGTGCAGGAGCTGCGGGCGCGGCTGTTGGGCGGACGGTAGGCAAAAATAAATCCCGGAGTGTCTTGAATGAGACGCTCCGGGACCATTACAACTGGTGGCCACACTTCTTCTACCATTTTGGATGCAGCGGCCAAATCCAGAGATTCAAGAAAAAATCAGGGCTTTGGGATGTCGTGCTTCTTGAGGAAGTCATCGACACGAATGATGGCACGGGTGATGACTCCCGAGCCGATTTCGCGCTTTCCTTCGAAGGCGGCGACATGGATTTTATAGAAGCGGCCCTCGACGGCTTCGACCTCGGCGGTGGCGCGAACCACGGTGTTAATGCCGACGGGAAGACGGTGCTCGACGTTGATCGACGTGCCGACGGAGATCTCGCCGGGTTCGCAGAATGGCTGTAGAGCATAAAAGCCGGCCGTCTCCATGAGACGAATCATGTCAGGCGTGGAGTAGACGGGCGGAAGCTGGTGGTTGTGCGCGGTGAGCGTGTGCTCGTACTGAACCCGCTCCTCTGCCGCACCCTTGGCGCCGATGGGAACCTGTTTAACCATAGGGCGAAAACTGTATCGGAGTGTGGGCTGAACAGCAAGCGAAAGAATTGCAAGGGCCAACAAGGCAGTCCGGGAGTGGCACTGCGGCCATGAGTAGAGTACGGCGAGCGCTGAGCTTCAAGCGACAGCCATGGAGCTACGGCAGAGGCGATGTGCCTCACTGCCGTCGAGAGCCTGCCAGAGCCAGCTTGCGGCCCGTTCTGCAGCATTGAGGACAGGGGCGGCAAGAGCACAGTTCTGAGAGACAAGGTGCATGAGTTGGTCACGCCAAATTTCGGAGTGGCGGACGTCGGCATAGGTGTGCAGAGCGAAATATCCGCAGGTGCGGGCGTCAGCTCCGTAATGGCGCAGCAGGCCGCAGGCCTTTTCTCCACTGATGCGCGGGATCTGGGACTCATAGGCATAGAAGGCGGCTATTACCTCGGCGGGCGAGTCCACACAAGAACTGTGATAGAAGCGTTCGATGAGATCACGAATGGAGGCCGTGGGCTCGGTGCGACGCACCTGCTCCGGATGGAGGCCGACACCTTCCGCGAAATCCAGCCACATGTCACTGTGGGCACGTCCTTCGATCTCCTCCTCGGCAAGATTGCGCAACACGGCGCGGCGCAGGGCTCCGTCAGCGAGCCGCGAGTGCAGAGCGCTGAGGAACGTAGGGAACGCGGCGACGTGATGGAAATATTCGGCGGCATAGGCTTGAAGAGACTCCTGCCGGAGCTTGCCAGCGGTCCAAGCTTTGTAGAAGGGATGATTGAGAAGTTCGTAACGGGAAACGCGCGGATCAAGCGCGTTCTGAAATGCCTTAAGATTCATGCCTTCCCCAAATAGAAAAAATAAGTACTTTGCCCCAGAAGCGATCTTGTTGTGGAGCCTACGCTGTGATCTACTCACGATCAACTTTTTAGGGTGATTTGTTGTGAGTGCAAGGCCAGAATGGAATCCGGAAAGGCGTGGAAAGCTGGATGCGAAAAGCGAGTGGAATAGCAGGTGTGCTGCTGCTGACGGTGCTGCTGGGAGCGCAAACGATTGGCCCGAAAGGCGATAGAGGCGACGAAGCGGCGATACGGGCAGAGCTGGATGCGCAGGTGGCTGCCTGGAACCGGGGCGATCTCAAGGGATATATGCAGGGCTATTGGCACTCCCAGGAACTGACGTTTTTTGCCGGAGACAAAGAATCCGCAGGGTGGGAGGCAGCCTATCAGCGATATCGCACAACGTACCAGGGGAAAGACAAGGAGATGGGAAGGCTGAACTTCTCCAACGTTCGGGTGGAGTTATTGAGCGGCGAGGCGGCGTTTGTGCGGGGAGGGTGGCAGTTGACGACAAAGGATGGCAAACAGCGCAGCGGACTGTTCACCATCGTGCTGAGGAAGTTTAACGAGGGTTGGAGAATCGTCCATGACCACTCGTCGTAATCACCTGGATTGGGCGCACGCCTTGCGTAAGGCGGCACGGGCGAGCAAGCGGGTGGAGTCAAGCACCGGCAGAGGCGAGGTTTCATTGCCGATGAGCAGGGGAAGCTCCGTGCATCCGAGGACGACGGCGTCGCAGCCTTCGGCCTTCATGCGGCTGATGGCTCCGCTGACGACGCCGAGAGAATCGGAACGGAAGATTCCGTTGACCAGTTCGTCGAAGATGATCTGGTCGATACGGGCGCGGTCAAGGGGCGAAGGAAGCTGGTAGTCAATGCCGTGGCGGGTGAGCGCCTCTGGGTAGACGGGGCCCTCCATGGTGTACTTTGTCCCGGTAATGGCGAGGCGGCGATAGCCGTGCTGCTGGGCACTGCAGGCGACCTCCTCGGCGATGTGCAGCCAGGGGAGCGGCGAGCTTTCGGCGACTTCCGGATAGGCGCGATGGATGGTGTTGTCAGGCGCGATCAGGAATTCTGCGCCACAGAGCTGGAGTTTGCGGGCGGAGTTAAGCATGAGCTCGGCGACCGCCGTCCAGTCATCGCGCTCGATGGCCTTCATGTACTCGGCGAGCGAATGGGTGTGCATCGAAATTTCGGGATGCGTGTGTCGGCCGAGCAGGGCAGGCGCTTCCGAACAGATGGTGCGATAGCAGAGGGCTGCGCCTTCGGCGGAGCATGCAACGATTCCAATGTGCAGAGGCTGGGTCATCGCGGACGTGAGTTCCTCACAGAAGATTCAGCAGCTCGCGCTTACGCTCTTCCGGAAGCCATGAGGCGCGAAAGGAGTTGGCGGCAAGCTGGCTCAGCTCAGAGTTGGTGAATTCAAAAGCATCTTGCGCTATTTGGTACTCGCGCACAAGGGTTGTCTGGAACATCTCGGGATCGTCGGTGTTGAGGGTGACGAGTGCTCCGGCATTGAAGTATCGGCGCAAGGGGTGGTCGGCAAGTGAAAGACAGCAGCTTGTGCGGAGGTTGGAGGAGACGCAGAGCTCAAGCGGCACCTGCTGGCGGACAATGCGGGCAAGGAGTTCGGGATCGTCGTCGGCATGGAGGGCGTGGCCGAGACGCTCGGCCTTGAGCGCGTCCAAGGCGGCGACGATGGACGATGCGCCCACGGTTTCTCCGGCATGAACGCTGAGACGTAGCCCGGCCTTTGCGGCGGAGGCGTAGACCTTTTCGAAGAGCTCAGGGGCAGCGATGCGCTCGTCGCCACCGATTCCGATGCCGATGATGCTGCTGGACTGGTGACGGGTACGGGCCAGCGGATGGCCCTCCGGCCCCTGGCGCTGGCGAAGCTGAATGGCCTTCGCGAGCACCTTCGCGCCTTCGTCGGGACCGAAGTGGCGGACGGCGTCGAAGATCCATAAGAGAGTGGTGCCGAAATCTTTTTCGGCGCGCAGGCGTCCACGCTCCATGCCCTCGAAGAGCGGATCGAACTCCTGGCCACGCCAGAAGATGACGCCGACACTGACGAAGACCTCGGCGTGAAGGCATCCCTGGGCGGCGAGCTTTTCGACGAGGCGGTAGGTGATGAGTTCGAAGTCTTCGGGGTCGCGGAGACGCTCGGTGACCGACTTGAAGGCGATGAGGAAGCCGGTGAAATCCGTGTAGTTGTAGAGCGCGGCGGCTTCTGCAACGGTGAGCGGGCGGTGCGAGTTGAGCAAAGGCTTGTAACGATTGCTGGCCCACGGAAAAGGCGTGTGGTGCTTCTCGCTGAGCTGGCAGAGGGTCTGCGGATCGACGGAGCCTTCGAGATGAAGGTGAAGCTCGGCCTTGGGCAGGCGGGTGATGAAATCAGAGGTCACTGGATCATTCATTATCCCGCTACTTTATCGCGTTGCCGGGCGCGAACTCGCTGCGGCGGCGGCTGTAGCCGATGTAGATGACGAGGCCGAGGGCAAGCCAGATGAAGAAGCGGAGCCAGGTGATGACGGTGAGTCCGGTCATCAGGCCTCCGCAGAGAAGAATGGAGATGATGGGGAAGAGCGGCACCCAGGGGACACGGAATCCGCGGGGACGGTCAGGCTGCATGCGGCGGAGAAAGATGACGCCGAAGGAGACGAGGACGAAGGCGAAGAGGGTTCCGATGTTGGAGAGGTCGGCGGCATCGCCGATGTCAACCAAGCCGGAGGGCAGGCCGACGGCGAGTCCGGCGATCCAGGTGGACCAGTGAGGAGTTTTGAAGCGGGGATGCAGTTTGGAGAAGAAATCCGGCAGAAGACGGTCACGCGACATGGCGAACCAGATGCGCGTCTGGCCGTACTGGAAGACGAGCAGCGAGCTCAACATTCCCATGAGAGCGCCGATCACGATGACGGCGCGCCAGATGGGACGGGCTCCGAGCTGTTGCAGGGCGTAGGCGACGGGAGCTTCGGCGGCGGCACCTGAGCCGAAGACCGAATACTTCATCATGCCAAGCAGGACGAGAGCCACGCCGACGTATAGAACCGTGCAGACGATGAGCGAGGCGATGATTCCGAAAGGAATGTCTTTTTGCGGATTCCTGGATTCTTCAGCGGCGGTGGAGACCGAGTCGAATCCGATGTAGGTGAAGAAGACGATTGCGCCTCCGGTGAGTACGCCGCTGAATCCCGAGGGAGCAAAAGGCACCCAGTTGGATTTGTTTACCAGCATTCCTCCGACGACGAGGAAGAGCGCGATGGCAGCGATCTTGATGGCAACCATGGCATTGTTGACTTTGGCGGATTCACGCACGCCGCGGACAAGCAACCAGCTCAGGACCATGACAACGAGGAATGAGGGAACGTTGAAGTACGCGCCTGTCCATTTGCCGTCAGCCCAGACGGGGGACGACCACTTGTCGGGCAAGGTGACGCCGATTTGCGAGAGTGGGGCTTTCAGGTATCCGGCGAAGGCGACGCAGACGGCGACGTTTGAGACGGCGTATTCGAGGATGAGATCCCAACCGATGATCCAGGCAAAGATTTCACCGAGGGTGGCGTAGCTGTAGGTGTAGGCCGAGCCCGCGATGGGGATCATGGAGGCCAGTTCGGCGTAACAGAGTCCGGCAAAAGAGCAGGCGATGGCGACGAGGATGAAAGAGACCGCGATGGCGGGTCCGGCGGCGGGACGGCCATGCATGAGCGCACCATGCACGCTGCCGTGGCTCAACAGATTCCACAGGATATCCATGACCTGGGCGTGGAAGACGGAGGGAGCTTCGAAGTGCTCGCCGGCGGCGGCGGTTCCGGTGAGAACGAAAATTCCCGAACCGATGATGGCACCGATTCCGAGGGCGGTAAGCGACCACGGGCCGAGCGTTTTCTTGAGCTGGTGGCCAGGTTCCGCGGCCTCCGAGATGAGCTTGTCGATCGACTTACGGGCAAACAGTTGACTCGCCAGCGGATTGCTCCTGCTCCCCGGCCTCGCCATCAAACCGTGGAATTGTAAGTGGAATCTTTCGAGGGAACATGATAGCAAGCAAAACGGCCACGACCTACGCGAAATCTGCATGCGTGGGGCGTGGCCGGAAATTGGGAGAGAAAACTTAGCGCTTGGAGGTTCCGCGAGCCGCTTTCTTGACTTTCTGTTTTGCCGCGCCGCGTTCGTGGGTGCGGGCAGCCTTGGGAGCGGCCTTTTTGCGCGCTGCGCGCTTTGCGGCCTTGCGTTCTTCCTTGGGTAGAGCGGAGGTGTTGGGCATGTTCTCGTTTTCCTTTGGGATGAAGTCTGCGCGTTGGCGCCAAAATGGGCTGAGGCTGTTTAAGACCCACATCTGCTAACTGCGGCAGATATGGGGCACCGTGGTCGCTACCGGCCGCTGGCGCATGGTCACGCCTTTACGAGCTGGGCGTATTTCTCAACAAGCTTTTTCAGACCGTAACTATGAAATTGTACCGTAATCTTGGCATCTTCCCCATCGCCTTCACGATGATAGACCACTCCTTCACCATATTTCGGGTGGCGGACGCGGTCTCCTTTGCGCAATCCACGGCCACCGGAGGGCTTATCGAGGTCCATCTCAGGGCGGGAAAACTTTTTGCCGCGTGAGGCGAAAAAGTCTGCAATGTTGTCAATGGAGTTGTAGGCCTGGCCGGTGTAGGTGGTTTTCGGCGGGCTCTTCTGGCGCGAACGACCGCCCCAACTCGAGGTTGCGGACTGATCCTCGTTCTCGTAATCGTAGTGGGCTGAGCCGTACTCCTGGAAGCGTGGAGTGGAGCCTTTGATTTTGCCGGGCGAGCCAACGTCTTCGAGCAACTCGATGGGAACCTCTTCGAGGAAGCGGGAAGGCGTGGAGGGTTCGGGCGTGTCTGTGCCGTAGCGGCGGCGGTAATGGGCGCGGCTGAGGATCAGGGTGTCCATGGCGCGGGTCATGCCGACGTAGCAGAGGCGGCGCTCCTCTTCGATCTCGGTTGGCGAGAGCAGGGTGCGCGAGTGCGGAAAGAGACCTTCTTCCATGCCGACGAGGAAGACAAGTGGAAACTCCAAGCCCTTGGCGGCGTGCAGGGTCATGAGCGTGATCTGCTGCGAGTCATCGAATTGATCCACGTCACTAACAAGAGCGGCGTGATCGAGGAAATCGCTGATGCTCTCGCCGCGGTCGCGTGAGTCCATGGCGGCGTTGGTGAGTTCCTTGAGGTTTTCAATGCGCGACTGTGCGTCTGGCGAATCTTCGGCCTCAAGAAGCTGGATGTAACGGGTGCGGTCGATGAGGAACTTGAGGACCTCGGCGGTGGAAACCTTCTGCAC
>Ga0182030_10010892_pt1 | contig 18398 bp, 21 predicted proteins | sample 812S3MmetaG_FD_121299 | JGI IMG/M metagenome (GOLD analysis project Ga0182030, IMG submission 121299) | Permafrost microbial communities from Stordalen Mire, Sweden - 812S3M metaG (Illumina Assembly) | ecosystem: Environmental > Terrestrial > Soil > Wetlands > Permafrost | place: Sweden...
AAGTGAAGTATGTGATAATATTCTACAGAACTAAGTGGTGCTCGAGTGAAACGAGAGTATTTATAGAGAGCTTCGCTAAGCGTGTCACGTGCTCGTAGCACGTGATTTACCTGCTCCGTGACACTATTGTTCGTCACGCGAGTAAAGAACAAATTAGGAGAACAGCTTTACCCGCGAATGGAAATTTCGAACTATTATCTTAGTCTCTCAGAAGATGTATCTAAAGTTCTCATTCTCCCGATCCACTAAACGTCGTCGTGTTCCTCTCTATTTCCCTCGCCAACTTATCTTCTTCGCTCTCCGAGTCACAAATAGCTTGTATCTTGTCCCTTCGTCGATTCTCAATCATCAGAAAAAACCTCAGAACAAGAATTATCGCTACCTCTAGAAGATGAGACACAATCACACTCCAAATTCCCAGTTCATACCTCGGCCTCTGATTCTCTTTGTAAAAGAAAGGACCAGCCATATTGCCTGTATAATATCCTAGGAAGAGACATGCATTCGTGACAACTTTCTTTGTGTGCCCTACTGTGTTGACGGTTTGTAGGGAAAGAATCATCACAAATGCCGCATTATACGGACCAGTAAGGTAATAGCAAATCAATCTTCCCGCCCTGTTGTTCGCATGGAAGAATGCGACCGAATGCCCCGGCAATGCTAGGAAGGAGAAAGAGGATTATAATATAACAGCGACTTTGATAACCATTCCGGGAAATGTAGTTGTTAAGGAAAATACAAGTCAGGATGCTAATTGCGATGATAAATCCGTACGGGATCTGCATCAAAGTAGTGACTGATGTGGAAAATCCAAACCCTTTGATGATGATAGTGCCGTTAGAGATATTTCCAACTATACCTAGGATGAAGAAGAGGTAGAGTTTTGGATCGGCAAACGCTGCGATGATCTGGTATCGTATGAGATGCTTATTTTAGACTCCAGTTTGATTGTCTCTGAGTCGTTCGACTGCCCACCGGCGCTCTTTGGGCGAGAGTAGGGGTGCAGTAACAGGCGAGCCCGGAAGGAAGAAATAAAGGACGATCCCCCAAATGCAACAAGCCACGCCTATGACTAAGAACTCATATTTCCAGCTCGGAAGCGACCCTTTGATATTTCTAATCCCATAGCCTAGTAACCCACCCAATGCAATGCCAAACCTATTGGCGGAATACCAAATCCCTATTTTGACCGGTTTTTGACGACTCGTGTACCACATACTGGTGATTAGCATGAAACTCGGATCAGAGCAAGACTCTGCGGCGCCAGAGAAGGCACGTAGAACGACGAGTTGGGTGAAGTTCTTTGCGGTTGCTTGTAGCATCAGGAAGGCACCCCAGGCGAATATGTTGATCCCAAGTTACTTGCCGATTGGGAAGCGCTGGATGAGGAAATTGGTTGGAACTATTGGGAATCAGCAATCGTGCAATCTTTGTGAAAGATTCAGGGGCTCACAAGCCCAAGCCAAGAAACCGAAGTAGAAAATACTGCTCAACCAGTTGTACTGCGTTCCTTCCAAGTGCAGCTCGTCTTTGATTCCATATATAGCCGCATAGCTCAATGTCGTCTTGTCAATATAGAAGAATGCATAGCACACTGAAAGATAAAGAAGAATCATGAAATCAATTTTGTGATGGAGCTTCTTCTCCTCCGCCGAGGAGATAGCTTCTTGTAATTCATCAGGGTTTGAAAATAATGCGAGGGCTGTATCGCCATCTATAACCTTTGACGAGAACTTCAAATTTTTGAAAGTGGGAGTACTTGGTCTTCTCTCCGCATGATTGATATAAGGCTTTTCTCCAGCTTCAATATCTGGGTGAGGCAGAAGAGAATCGATTCCCGAACGAGAATCAGAATCATGGGAGGCGAACATCGTTCAACGAAGAAAAGCTGATTGATTTGAATAAAAGGGGTATGAATTAGATCGAGATCGATGTAGGGGTTTAGGAAAGTGGGACAGAGGCACTGGCCTCACCTAGTTGATCAATTTCCTCTTTCAGTCAGCAATCTTCCCTGCAATGATGTGGCCAGGGATCCTTTCTCGCGACCCCCCAAACTTAAATACAAATGCCGTAATGTCGATATGGACAAGAGTCCCTAGGGCGACTGACACAGTCACCAGCCGTCTTCTCCTATATATTGGATTGGACTTGGTGTAAAATGGCAGCTTCATAATTGCAAGAAGCTCGTTTGAAGATAATATATTAAAGCAATCTTCTGGGAATCCCGAGGGTAACTCATGAAAGGGTCTTGTTATCCCTTCCGGGCAAATGAGCATGGGAACACGGCATCATCATCGTGCAGATTCCAGTGGCTCGAAAAGCGGTTACATTCATCATCCACTAATTCAGATACAGGTTCTTGAATTCATTCTTTCCGAAGCTCTCAAAGGCTTCCCCGTACATAAGACCGTGGACGTATGCCTCTCCGATAAGTTGAAAGTAGCCCGGCTTTCCTTCAACGGGCCGGAGAACGAACGGGGTCAAAGTGTTACGAATAATATAGACCAGATCGCCCGATCTCATACGAGAAGGTCCTAGCCCTACTTTGGAGCCCGCTGTAGAAAAGAAAACACGATTCTCGCAAGTTCTATGGATAGTAAACATATAATCAGTAACGTCCGCCCATTGCGGGTCTGTTATGGCAGACATGAGTTCGCTTTCTTCCGAGGTTAATGGCCAGTTTTCCGGAGCCTTGACTGCCAGTACAGCCTTCATCAACTGGTATACACCTTTTACATCAGATGTACATCGCTTGGACTTGAGAGTGTTGGCAATTAGAGTGCGGGAATGTGCATCGATAGCTTCGTCTTGACTGCTGTATATCTGCCTCGTTGTTTCGAAGCAAACTGCAATCCATGAAATTGATTGTCCCGCTGATGATTTACCCTCGAGCTCCGGTGCGTTATCCCACCATCGCCACGCAGAATTCTCGATACGCTTAATAGTCTCGACATGAAAGCCTTGAACAAGAAGCACATTTTCATCCAATACGCTAGCATACAAAGGTATTTCTGTGTTCTGCCTAAGTTGCTCTCTAAATCTGGCATGGAATCCTGTGGACACAAGACCTAGCATTGATGTTTTCTGGCTTCTGTTGAAATTTGGACACCAGGAAGGCAAGTTTGGGCAAATGTCGTCTATGTCCTCCTCCCTTTCCGTATCATGAAGAATATTCAGAAACGCGTCTGTTTCCACACTGTACCTTGCAATCTCGAGGTATACTTCCGCCGGACTTTTACTGTAGTCTACTTCAATGTATTCTCGAACTTGATCATCGGCTAGTCCAAGAAATCCGTAGACTTTGTCGCGAGGGTCGGTCGCAAGCAACCGGTCCCCAATTTTCACCAGCCCCAGAAAGTTGATCTTCTTGGAACGCTCTCTTTTATGCAATGCAATGAGTCGCAGTGTAAGCACAGCTCGTGCGACCGGTAAGCTTACCCCTAGGGTTTCCTTTTCGATTAATTCTATAGCATTTGAATCTCTCAAGGTCTCAACGAATGCCAACAGTTTTTCGAAAGCAATCGTTTTACAACCACACATGATTTCGATCTCCTTAGCAAGAACCGCCTCTTGGAACACCCATACACGAAGAAACCATTCTCGACTAAACAGATCATAAAGACCACGCCAGATATCAGAGAGCCGTTCAGGTAGTTGAAATGAAGCTAGTCTTTCGGGAGTTGACCCCAGTCGACCATCGAATCCGTCGAGCTTCTTCATAAGGCTGGGTATCTCATCCATCCCCTTGTCAGTCAACGAAGTACTCTTCCCAAGCCATATGATGACTTTGACCGCCCCAGCATATATTTCTCGCATTAAAGGTACCTGTACGCTCTTCTCCGCATTGCTGGCCTGATTGATACAGACGCCATCAATCCAGACCAAATGTTCTCCATTCATAGTCCACAACTGCGACAATACAGTGCGAACATTTTTGGTGACTTTGAGATTTTGCCCACCGCAAAGAATTGTTTCGTTAGGCGCTTGTCCCCCCCAGGTGTACGACAAGGCAAAATACTGAGGAGCATTGCGCAAGTCAACATCAAGCAGCTTGCGGGCAGCTCCTTCTCCGCTCTCGAAAACATGCAACAGACGTATATAGCCTAAAGGCAGATCTTGATATACATAATCGCTGTTCATCTTGCCTGATATTTGTTGAAGGATCTGAAGTGAAGTATGAAGATTTTCCAGTGTGGTGTGAATAATGCAAGCCCTGCTGTAGGTGACCGAGATAATTGCTCGCTTAGGCCAAGATCACTAGATGGGATCAACCAATGAACAACACCACAACACCACAGACGCTCTATCTTACTCGGTCACATGTTGGCTCTCGAATACGGTCTCACCCGATTCGTGCAAAGACTTTCTATATTGCTCTCTCGAGTCTGCTCTACGCGCTCGTACCTGAGTGCGCCTGGTGCCCTGCCAGGGCACACTATACACCTTTGAAGGTGACAGCAGTACCAACGGCTCAACGCCCTAATGGCGTCCTCTTTCAAGCTTCAGCGCAGCTTGCTGTCATATTTATGATGCCTGATCTTATCAATTTCTGGTTTTCCCCTCGATTCTCCTTCACTTTATTTATGCTGGTTGTATTCGAGTCTTTATGCTTCTCTTTTCTCTTTTCGGCAGCAAGCAGTGTTCTGCTTTCAATGTGTTAATTTAGGATTCTTTTACGACACATTCGTTTCCGCACTCGTTTTTTTCTTTCGATCTGGCTTTGTACACGCATGGGCAGGTCCCTGAGGAAGATGAATGCCCTGATGCAGGCGCTTTGAGTGATTAAATAAGGAATACTCCTCTAAGCCCCTAGACTGCAGAGAAGTTTAAATTTGAAGAGACACTAATGCTGGCGCAGAGCAGCCAATCTCAACATCAATGGTCTACCTATCCCGCTAGATGAGAACTGTTTGGAGCGTTGCTGCTTCTTCGACGATAATCTGAAGCATTTTACTAGCTATGATCGAGGGACTCCTATTCAGTCACATCACACTTCCAATATTTCACATCCAATTAACCTAATCTCACAACTTGCATGCACCTTCACCTCTTTTGCGCTCAACAGAAGGTATAATGATCATCTAGAGGTCTAGCAGGATGCCCCCTCCAGTCGTGATACTGTGCCTAAAGGCACTAACTCCAGGGGGTCCAACCTGACCCGAACGCTGATCTTGGCTGTGAAAATATGCTCTGTAAATATTGTGTTTAGAGCTTTTTGAGAGCTTTCATAGGAGAGATAATTATAAGTTCCAGCATCGTTTGTAGGAGGGAGACAACTGCATATGCAAGAGATGCAAGGGTCAACTATCAAACCCTAAGTACAACCCAAGTGCTGTCTACATTAGACGATCAAAAAATCTTGCGCTATGTAGTCGTTCGTATCAATGTTCCTCGTACCATCTCTAAAACTAGAATATTCCGTAAACCCAACCCTCTTGTATACAGAATGATTCTTTCCATGTAAGGTCTCGGCGACGTTGAGGACCAAACAGATCGTGGTTCTTGATTCCCTGGCATCATCTTTAATCCAACGGGTATGGGTGACATTTATCTTTGCTAAAGGGAAAACATAAAGCTTGGTCGTTGGTAGTATTTGATCTGGGCCAGACTTCTCTATGTCAAAGTCTGGGAGGAAGACCATGCCATGCGTATCTTCCTTATCAAGCTGTTGTGTCCCCATCAGATCAGTAAGGACAAACGACTTAGCACCATTTGTGCCTGAGCGCGAATCCCACGAGCTCTCGAGTATTTTGCCACGCATAAGTAAATAGCATCCTTCTTTAACACTTCCGAATAGGTCGTCAGTTTCGTAGGATATATGCGTGTCTAGTAATTTAAACAGAGGCTCACGATTAGAGTCCGACAGGTACTGCACTGGATCTAGCACAGATGCCCATGACCAAGAGGGCGCTAAGTACTGTGCTGGTCTTGCTTTGCGTTGGGCACTGCTTCCAGTAATTTCAAACCTTTGCTCGCGCTCACTGTTACGTAATAATGACTCTCCTACAAACCACGCCATGTCTCTGGCTAAAGTCTGCTGCCAAATTCCAGCAAGATACATCGTCGATGCATCTGTTCCATCCTCGCTGGCTGATTTGTTTTGTGCGTTGTATATAGTTGATGCAACACCCGAAATCGCAACCAAGCGGTCGCTGTGATGTGTCAAGCTGAGAAAGCTGTAGGCTGTAACAAAATCGTCCCATTGTACATGTTCCAAGGCTTTACGGCGGATCAAGAGTCCATCCTTTGAGGTGGTCGTGCTTCGGACTGTGACCCCGAAAGTCGACAGGCCTAATTTATCTAAGTCTATTGTATCTCTCGCGGCTCCACATTCGCAGGTTGTCATCTCGGAGCATTCAAAAACGACTTCTGAGCCGCAAAAGTGCAAAACTCTGGGTGCAAGCCACCTCTCCTGCAGAACCCACGCGCGGGTGAGAAGAGGAAAATCACGCAACAAGTTTTCTAGCTTATAGGTGTGACCAAAGTGAGGCCGGTATCTGGAAAGATTGGAAGGATATGCAACAAGGTCGAAGCGTCCGCTTTGAGGATCCACTCCTACTGAACGAACCACTGTTGTTCTGTCTGGCGAGATGCTAAAACTCTCCGTAGAACTGGCAGAGCAAGTCGCCGCGATGCAGACGGTGCAGTTAGAGTAATATATGCCCATTTGTCGCGACTCAACCTCCCAGTCCTCCTTACTGTCTTGTCGAATACAGAGCGAATCAATCCAAAGATGCCTGATCCCCAGTGTTCTACAAACCGCAATAGCACTGGTGAATACTGCGGGTAAGATGCGTTGTGCTATTGCTTTTGAGAACAATGGTTCTGTCTTAGCGTTAAGCGTGCAAATATTCTTGCCACCCCAGCAGTGGCTTAAACATGCATAACTTCCTCTATTTCCAGCAGAGGTAACGAGTCTTATTGTATCTTGGTCACATCGCCCGACATCCAGATATCTTGACGGGAGCTTAGGGGTGCTTGTGCTCCGGCAACTACCATGATCAGTTGAACAGACCTTGATCCATTCCTGGATAGTTGACCAGCGTTGTTCAGGTTCTAGCCAGCATTTATCAACATTGTCTTGTGATAAAGTGCGGAAGAGTCTTGGAACAGTAGTCCCTTGATCTCCTTGTTGGTTGGGATTGTTGGAAGCTTCAAGTTCGAGTCGTATTACACCGCGTACCTCCGTTGAAAGAAGATGTTTGTTACGCGTCAGGATGTTTCGCAATTTGTGCTTATTATCGTGTATTCTGAGCACAATTTCTACAACCCTTTCACTGTTGTATTGGTATACCCTTGTGTTAGCCGGCCCATTGGTCACAATCCAAACTTCGCATAGCCCGCCTGAAGGCGTGCATCCCGCAATGGTGTTATGGACCAGTCTGCAAAAAGTGCAGCGTGTTTGCATCAATTTAACGACAGATTCATTGAGAGCAACACGACGGCCTTTCCAGGGAGTATAGAAGGCACCTGCATAGAATAGATCTCTGCAGCCTTGGCAGTCTGACCCAAACTGTTTCCTGCGCAAAGTTAGCCGCTTTCGGGAGCACGTTCGCAAGAGGTTAAGTCTCACAGCGTCAGTGTACCTCCTTCGGTGGCCACCACTTGGGCCAGGTTAACAGATCTTTGCAGCCATTTTTCATCCTTTCCTTGGAAGCTGGCAGTCAAAATGCCGTTCTCGAGCTTAGTTTCTCGCGCTCCTTCCGGAATCTCGGGAGACGAGAAGAAGGGAATGCAGAACATCTCATCATCGTGAGGTCCTAATATATCGTGCAATTTGATCACAGATTCGCGAACCCAGCCATGAGATATCAGACAGTCTGCAATGAGATACCATCTTCGTTTTCTTCGGCAGTTAACCAGTCGCACGTTTCGAGCGTTTACCAGCCATTGTTGATCGGACGAATCATTTCTCAGGACTTCAAAGTCAAAATTTTCGGGCCCGAAATGTTTGAGCGGCTTTAAAATTCCATCTCTGACGTGCAGAATACTAGTAAGCTCGATGGAAGCCCGTGATAGTGTCCCACCTTGGCTCTTCAGATCTGCATACAACGTCGCACCGATCAGCTGGATATTCTTGGCCCCCCAGGAGAAGTTCATGCTCTCCCTATTAAAAGCATCATTTTTGGTTCCAAGGAAAATGTCAAGATCAAGGTAAGCATCTTTATAGCTTCGATCCGCTTGAAGGCACTCCGCGGCAAGGAGGAAAGATCCAATTAGCCTCAGATTACGACATGGCTTAAGACGCAAGGATTCGCAGCGTCGAAAAGTGATAGATGGCTCGGCTTGTAAGCCTGACTCCGTCGGAATATTAATGTCAATGGCGACCTGATCGTCCCACCAGACTGCATTGCTCGTGGATAATGTCGCGTGTAAGATGTTCCTGACTAATGCGACGTCTCGAGCGCTTCGTGAAAAATAAACGCCAGTAATGTCGAAGCATCCTTCTTTGTTGCCAAGCCTGTGGTCAAGACATATCCGATGTGTTTTGATCTCCTTAGTCGAGGTGAGATGCTCGATTTGTAGTTGATTATTGCCAATAAGCGTTAGTGAGTGTCGTTGCATAAGTGGCAACATTGGCGCGTACTGGTTGCGTAGCGATGAAGTGAAAATGATATGGAAAACTCAAGAAAAGTGGATTTCGAGCCAGTGAACATCCTATATACTAACTACTATATTAATGGTTAAATAGGAGTTCTCGGATGAATATGCTTATTACCGGATTTGAACAAACGAGATATCCTTGCCAATTCTAAAACATGATTTTCATGCCGCCTCAAGCAATTTATCTACTTTCTCATTGCCTGATATTTGATTTAAGATATGTTTATATGTTTCGAAAGTGATTTTATTTACATTTTCAGACCCGGCACTGTGAATAAAGTTCCAAATATTACCCTAACAAAATGTAGATTGTGGTCTCTGTATCTGGTGGTATGGTTGTGAGTAACATATTTGAGATCCTTGTCTGGGGAAGGGGAGCAAGCTCCCCAGCTACGACTGCAGAAAAATGACAAGGCTTTCTTTAAGGCCGATTCTGGATCCCTGTTGATAAGAGCCGCGCGAAATAAAACGACCGGATGTGAACTTCTTAATTCAAGTTTATTGTATCAAAATATAGTATTAACTTAAGTATTTATTTGACTCTTTTTATCACGGGAAGTTGTCCTCAAGTACTGCTCTGTAGTAGCAGTCGACAAATGATACTATTCTCATAGCAAGGCCGGGCGACGAGGACACAGCGGAGAAAACCAGAACGTATTAAAATTCCTAAAGCTATTTAAAACATCATCTTTTTGCGAATCCTTCATCTCTCGCCCCTCACCATCTTCCTCCCCTTATTTCTTGTGACATCGAAACGGTCCAAATCCATAACCTTCGCCCAAGCCGCCGCAAAGTCAGTCACCAGCTGGTCCTGCCCGCCCGCCTCAGCGTAGACCTCGGCGATAGCCCTCAACTCAGCATGGCTACCGAACACGAGATCTGCGCGCGTAGCCGTCCACTTCGTTGCTTGTGACTGTCGGTCCTTGCCCGTGAACAGCTCGCCGGTTGAGTCAGCCGTCCACACAGTGTTGATGTCGAGGAGGTTGGTGAAGAAGTCGTTGGTAAGGGTGCCGGGGCTGTGCGTCAGGATGCCTTTGGATGAGCCGTCGAAGTTAGCGTTGAGAGCGCGCATGCCGCCAACAAGCACCGTCAACTCGGGCGCGGTCAGCGTCAGCTGCTGGGCTTTATCGACGAGGAGCTCCTCAGTGCGGGCGAGCGACCAGCCGGAGCTGTTGCGGAAATTGCGGAAGCCGTCACCTTGCGGGTTGAGGTTCTCGAAGGTGGTAATGTCTGTGTTGTCCTGGGTAGCGTCGACGCGACCGACCGTGAATGGTACCACGAGGTTGTTGTAGCCGGCGGCAGCGGCAGCCTTCTCGATGGCGGCATTTCCGCCTAGGACGATGAGGTCGGCCAAAGAGACTTGCTTGCCGCCGTTGGAATTCTTGTTGAAGTTGGCTTTGATCGTGTTCAACTGAATCTGGCAGTTAGTCTCAACGGCCACAAGGACGCGACGGACAGAAGAGGAAAAGGAAGGGGGACAAGACATACGGCGGACAGGACTGTCTGCAACTGCGGGGGGTTGTTCACTGCCCAAGAAGCCTGGGGCTGCAAAGCAATGCGGGCACCGTTGGCGCCGCCGCGCTTATCGCCACCGCGGAAGGTCGAGGCAGAACCCCATGCCACAGAAACTAGATCTGAAATGTTCACGCCAGGGGCAGCAAGTATTTGTGCCTTCAGTGTAGCCTCGTCGGCAACAGTGATAGGGGAGTATGTCACGGTGGGAAGAGGATCCTGCCAGATAAAGCGTTGATTTGGTACGTCCGGGCCGAGATAGCGGGATATGGGACCCATATCACGATGGAGGAGCTTGACTGTTGTTTCCCAGAATAAGTTAAAGATCTGAGGTCCACTGCAGGAAGGGTCAAGGGAGTAGAAACTTACACCATGCGGCTGCAAATGCATTGGTGAGAGCCTGGAAATCATGCGACCAGGATTGGGCGATAGGACCGAATATGGGATCCTCGCGCAGGGCAAGATCGCTGACTAGCATAGTGGCGTGGCGGAACGTTTTGTTGAAGGGATCTGGGTAGTCAACAGTGCTGTTGAATGCCTCGAATTGAAGGGCGCCGGCGGGACTTTTGGTTAGAGTCCATGTATTACCAAAGAGACTGGTTAGGTAGTCTAACAAGAGCACGAATCAGTATATGGGACAGATCCGACTGGAAAGGGGGAGGGGGTCTACCATTGCTCCATTTCGTTGGCGTCTTGGACCAGATGACTTCTAATCCGCTGGTGATAGTGTCGTCCGCGTTGCCAGTGCCAAAGCTATTGGCCCAGCCGAGGTCTTGCTGCTCAAGGGTGCCGGCTTCCGGAGGAGGGCCCAAGGCTAGAGAGCACCGTTAGAATGGATATTATTTCCAACGAAGCGGGAATGGGAAATGCTTACCAGTGCTAGATGCACCGTGCGTCTTGCCAAAAGCGTGGCCTCCGGCGATCAAGGCAACAGTCTCGGAGTCGTTCATGCCCATGCGGCCGAAGGCCTCGCGAATGTCGAGGGCCGACGTGATGGGGTCACCATTGCCGTTGGGGCCTTGGGGGTTGACGTAGATGAGGCCCATGTGAGTGGCAGCGAGCGGCTCCTCGAGGTGGCTAGCGCGGCCGGCAAAGTCTGTGCTGCCGTTGTAACGAATGTCGTTGCCCTCGGGCACGAAGGTTGTCTCGGCGCCCCAGAACACGCTTTCATCCGACTGCCACGTGTCGGGCCGACCGGCACCAAAGCCGAGGACAGGGAAGCCCATCTCCTCGAGTGCGGTATTGCCGGCCAAGAGGATCAAGTCGGCCCACGAGATGGATTTGCCATACTTCTGCTTGATGGGCCACAGTAGGCGCCGTGCCTTGTCGAGATTTGCGTTGTCAGGCCAGCTATTGAGCGGAGCAAAGCGCTGCTGGCCCTATAAGGCGGATATGGCGATTAGCTCTCAGGATTCAATAACTGAGCGTGGGAGATAAGAAATCAGGAGCCATACCATACCACCACCACCACGTCCATCGACGGCGCGGTAGGTACCAGCACTGTGCCAGGCCGCACGAATAAATAGTCCACCGTAGGTGCCGAAGTCTGCCGGCCACCAAGGCTGCGACTGCGTCAACAAGGCCTTGATGTCTCCTTTGAGTGCATTGTCTGTATCGTGTCAGGTCCCCTGCATCACATGGCTGAATACTCAGAGCGCGACGGGACTTACAGTCTAGCGTGGCGAACGCGGTGGCATAGTCAAAGCTCCCTCCGAGCGGGTTCTGCTCCGGCGAGAACTGGCGGAGCACATCTAGCCTCAGCTGACATGGCCACCAGTCACGGCTGCGGGTGCCCGCGCCGGCTGCATCGCTGAGGATCGGGCACTTCCCGAAAGAGGTTTCGAGCGTGGTGAGCGACGGCTCGTCCCCTCTCGCGACCAAGAGGTCTCGCTTATTGGCGCTGGCATAGGGACAACCTTGGGCGGAGACGAAAGGCAGGAGCCCAATCAGCATGGACCGAATGGAAGGTGCCATTGCAGGAGGAGCGGAGCGGAGCAGACAGTCGGTAGATGGCACAACGAGCTGCGACCAAAGCCGATGATGACAAGGAGGACGAACATCATGTTTCGTGGCCTGCGCGCGACTTTTATATCTAACCTCTGCACAGACTGTGAGTGCAAGATTTTCAGCTGAGAAAGCAATATCACTTCTTTAGATGAGCGCAAGCCACAAAACTCCAGTTCCCATTGTCGGCTTGTGATCACAAACGCCTTCATTCTAAGAGCTGCTATCATAGTTTACACATCGTGAGGAGTGTGTCGGTAGTTGGACGATTTCGACCGCAACACCCCATATTGAGTCCTAGAGCCAGAAGGGCCTAAAGGTGTTAGTTTGAACGCTGACTACGAGGATGTTCCCTGGGCATTGCTCGAGCGTGGCGACTCCGGTGTCGCGGTGCAGTAGTGTTCATCGACGAAGCGGAGTGGAGAACACGTGTAGGCCCTTGGGGGTCAGGGGAAAAGAAGAATAGGGTCTGATTCGCTGGAACATGCCATGTGATGGCAGGATCTGTCTTTTTCGTGTCTCAAATGCAGAGATAGACGAGGACCTTGCATTAAGGTTCCGAAGAGGGCGGTGAGGCTGAAAGATCATTCGCAGATCAAGTAACACAAAGCTGGGCAACGAAAGAAATTTCAGAATCAAAGTTTGTCTGGATTCTAGTGAGTTATTGAAGTTGCTTAATTATATCGTGACTAAAGCTTATTTAGACATAACTGACCAGTACATCAAATCCGATGTGTAATAAATAATATCCCAATGATTGGTTGGTTAGTAAAACATCGGGTGAGTATTGTTGGGACTGGTTGAAAAAAAAAAGTGGTAGAGGCGGTCAAGCTTCAACTTGTATTGCTTGTCTTAGAATTATTAGGTGGAAATTTGGAGAGTCAAAGACTACTGTCAGGTGCCGGAATTTACCCCGGGTCGGGTTATAGTCGACTAGACTTTCTGGCGATCCAGTACTAGTCTAGTTACGAGCCCAACCTCATGGATCTGTACGCCACAGGGCTTTTGCACCCCTAATTTCCGTTACGTAAATTTCTTCAACTATCCTCATTATGGCTCCAAAACACCACCATTCGACTGAAATTGGCAAATTAGCACGAAACACAACGAGACTATACGCCAGCTTTGTTTCTTTGGAAAAGTGGCTGCGTACACGGTACAGAAGCGCCACAAGCTTGATGAGAGCTCAATTCGGAGGATCCGTAGCTACCCAACCCTAGAACAACGTCGTTCAACCCGAACAGGCCATACCTTTCTCCTCTCCGATTCAAGTTGCGTAGACGGAAGTCATAGCGCGATTTCTTTTCGGCGCCAGCACACATCTTCTGGGCGGTGAAGTGGTTGAAGGTGCTTTGGTCTGACGAGGTTAACCTTCCTTATAGGAAGCAGATCTGCTAAAGTCAAAGTCCCAAGGAATAGGCACAAGATGCACTGTTTGAATTGCATTCAAAAACTAATGCCACAGCGGCCATACAATGCCTGTGAGTGCGTGGGGGGCAATTGGCTATGGATATGCAACTATTGTGCGAGATATTGTACCAAGCACAGGATCATTCTTAAACCTCATCCTTCTAACTCTCCCGACATGGATCCCATTGGGGAGTGTAGAGGTATTTGAAACAAGTTCAACCTACGATTGAGGCAGAGATGAGGGAACCAGTGACGGAAGACTGGGAGGTAATCCCGCCAGAATGGATATCCTAAATTTGCACTGTGGCGCACAGACCTATGAGACTGGGCTCGTTACTTGGGAGCCCATTGCCGGGCTGGACCCGGGAGTTATTGAAATCTCCGCAACTAGCAATATTTGCCGATATTCCCCGGCTTAACCCGTTGGAAAATCATCGGCGTGCGCCTCTAGCTAGTACCTGAAAAACGGAGCAAATTTTTATTTATTTATTTTGAAACAAAAAACTGGCAAACAACAAGGTTATTTAGTATCACGCAAAATTCAAGAACAAATCAGAAAAAATATTTCCCAGTGATCAAAAAACCTCTCGTTTCTAGTTCAAGCAGACCAACGCCGCAAATTCAAGTTCCGACCCTGATATATCACATGACCATAGTATCTCAAATGCCAACAACCCTACTCCATAACCAAAACTCCTTTCCCAATGCAAGCCAAAAATTGAGCGCCTCTGATGCAAGTTGCCTAGATGACTATCCCAACAAATCCGAATAATCACGCAACGTGTGTCGTCTGAATCGAAAAGAAATGAACCTCACTCGGGGTCGTCCCCTGGTTATAATTCCCCGCCTTAAAATAACTCATCGGATTATTCAACTGATATTGATCCAGCATCTGAAAATCCCCATCATTGATCTTCACCTTCAATTGCCCCCCTTCATACGCAATCACATATGAGAACTTTGTGCCGATAGGGACGTTCCCGACCTTCACCTCTTTCTCGTTGCCTCCTTCGCGCGTCTGCTCGACGCCCATGTTCAAATCGCCATTTTTGTTGTAATAGAGCTCGCAGACTGGACGAACCGAGACAGATTCCTGGATGTGGATTTGACCGATGCAGGTTCCGTACGTGCTGTCATCGGCTTGAGTGACCAAGAGAGTGGCACTAAGCTGGTTCGTCGTTGCAGTGGGGTCCCAGCTTTTAGGATCAATTTCGCAGAATTCCGTACGGCAATGCTTGCTATTTTCCGTCGTGACGCAACCGGTTTCATCGGGGCCGCCAGGTACTTTCAGGATGATGGTGTCTCCGTCCATAGAGAAATACTTGTCGAAGCCGTCGGGTGGATTCGAGGGTTTGCCGTCAACCATGTCGGCTCCGTTGATTGTGGTGGGATGGCCGGGTGAGCCGGCGGGGAGTTGCAGTTGCCATTTTGTCCAGTCGATACCGGTGGCTGAGCTACCCCCGTTTTCTCCCCCTGTGGTGCCGTTGCCGCCTCCAGAACCACCATTGTCTCCTCCTGTGGTGCTGTTGCCGTCAGTGCCAGAAGTTGGAGTGGAGCTTGGACTAGAATCCGAAGTTGATGTTGGACTGGAATCTGAAGTCGATGTTGGACTGGAAGTCGTTGATACTGGGGAAGCATCTGATGTGGTATCAGATTTTTCGGGGTGCGGCACTGCTAATGCAAGAGGAAGCAAGAGCAGAATATTGAAGAGAGCGAGTTTGGAAGGCATTTTGTGAATAATTTGTCGCAATGGTAGGACAATCTAAAGTGCTAAATTTGGCAACGATATTTGATAGCTTGATTTGGAAACGACGTGGTGATGCTGAATATGAGATACCACCTGGAGCGATTATCTTGATACTTTATACAAACCTTGACTCACCACGAAATAATGCAGCGGTCCCAATTTGATCCCGTCAATGACGGGATCTCAAGGGGAACCTCACTCTGGCAGTCAAGAATCCATGGTGCGGTTCGTGCGGGAGCGAACATAGCGAAGAGGAATTTGGGCATGTCTTGGCGGGGTAGAAAATAGAGTTGCTGTTCTGTGGAGGTCAGATCAGGGCTCAGAAGTGATCAAATAGTGTAGGAGTAGGATGTCCGCTATGAGTCGTCCACAGAGGAACCTCCAATTCCCAATTCTGTGGTCTCGTGACTCGCGAAAGCTTGCTTTATGAACAATAATCCATACACATAGGATCAACAGCACCTCGTAGAGGATCTGTTTGCTCTGAGCTTACTCTCACCAGGCCATACTTCGCGACTTATGCGATAAAGTAGGCCAAAGGTTCAATAGTCTTTCCCCGTCTGTCTGAAATTTTAAATGCATAGTATAAGACGGAGTGCCAAATAACCTATACTATTCAAAGCCAATGTTTTTCGTACAGAAGATGATCATGGAATTGAGAGGCTCGAGTATGGCCCTCTGCCGAGAGTGCACAATGATTATTCAGCGTTGTATTTGGCTCCAAATCCTTCACGGTAGGAGCCTCTTCCTCACTGAGGTAAGCCCGTGTCCAAATAGGGAGAAGGTTAAGCCGGAGCATGAAAAGGTTATCTGAATTAAGCCTCTGCAAGGGAGGTGCCGTGGGCAAGAATTGAAGAAAGAACAGATCATGCAAAATTATTAGCGACCACTTTAGTGATCTACCGCTAAAACCTTGCTAAATTCCAGCGTCTATCGCCAATCCGGGAAGGGTATCATCTATAAAATTACTTGACAACTTACTGAACACTCCCTGAAAACCCAAAAGTATCGCGCATTTGTTACGCCCGGGAATTCATGAAGGGAAAGGATTGTTCGGCGATGTTATCGAGAATGCCGCAAGTGTGAGGGCCATCACGCCAAATCCTTCAGTACACAGCCTCATCCCAATGAGCTTATCGTCCACCCACAGCTTAAGAAACAAGACATCTCACCTCATAAATGGCCAACAGGGATCGTTTCAGGAGCAGGATCAAAAATTGAGATTTATAAGCACCATCTTGATATGAAGACAGTGGAAAGCACTTGAGACAGAGAGACATGGAAGCCACGACTCATGATAATTTTTATCATAAGCTCCTGGAATACTTCGAGGCAGGAGCGATTGAGTGTTACCTTAATTTCCACGAGGATTCAAGTCAATCCATTTACTTCCTTTTTCGACTTCTTGAGTCGTTGATGGAAAACCTCCCGAGATCTGCTCAGGATTGCAGCGAGCAAATACATCGGCCGATCGTGCTGACGGACGGCCAACCTTTGAACATTTTTTTCTGATTAGAAGCGTAATCCAGTTTTCAAGGTCACTAGGGTTTCTGTTCTCAATGTAATAGAGGATAGGGCAAATACTCTAACTCTTAGGCTAGCCCTTACCATGATATTGTTAATTAGTATCCTCTAACTCTCTAACTGTATTTATAACACCCCCAAACCCCTTAGAAGCCAGTCCTTGAATATCGTCCTCTCTATTAGGCCGTCACTATGCTATGCTCTCCCTGTTTGTCGTATCATGGCCACTACATTAGACTCGTCAGCAACGGTATACTTCACCCAAGCTTGGAGAACAAACCATGAACATGGTTGCCCTCACCCCCAAACTCTTCCAAAGGAAGCTCGAGGCGCCCCACCTCTTCAAATCCCAGCTTTTTGTACAGCAGAACACCCATTGGTGATCCACTAAGATAGCATGGGATATGGTTCTCATCCGCTTTCTCCAGACCGTAGGAGACGAGCTGTGAACCAATTCCACGACGCTGAAATGAAGGTGAAGTTACGAGCTCAACAAGTTCTGTTATACCACTTCAGTATGACCATTCTTACTTGCATGTTTAAAACCTCTCAAGAAGCAAGCAGCATTCGCCGAAGAAAAACAGGGGGACCTCCATACCATAAAACGCCCCGGGTGGGCGACACCTCTCTTCCATCTCCTGAAGTTCTTTAACAAACCCTTTACGGAGCCTAGTATCAGTCCCCTCTGGTAGAGGAAGCTCCACTTTTCGTCGAAAAACCAGATCAGCCGCCCTCCCATTCCATCCCCAAACAGCATAACCGGCAATAACCCCACTATCTTCATCGACAGCTTTCAGCGCAACTGCTTGGTCTGGAAAATTTCCACAGGCCTCGATTTCGCATTTCGCTCCTTTGATGTTCCAGTCGAGCCAATCTTCTCGTTTGCAATTTTGAAATTCGAGCTTGATCCGAGCGGAGACGGAGGCGGCCATCATTCTTTAGGGCGGTTAGTGGAAAACTGGGGAGTGGGTGGGAAGTTTTACATATTCGCGATTTCTTCTGCATCGTTCATTTCTACTTTATCTATCTTGAATCCCATTGTGAAGGATTGATGTTCTTGTAGTATAAAACCGGAGACTCGGGTCGAGTTGAGATGTTGCTGTACTTTTAGGAGCTCAATAGTCTATGAAATGATGGAGAATGAAACCTTGGGTACGGTAGCACTGGTTAAAATCGTATGCTCACTCTGATTTTATATGAGACAGGGCTACACTAGTGCTTCGCAAGACACGTAAAAGCTGTAGGCAGCAACCTAAGCTGCGTACTCTTCCCGTTGCGTGCTCGGAGTATCGAGGAGCCTATCATTCTTCCACATGCAGTGTGTATAGTTTTGCTTCAAGATTAACTACAGGTATGCTTTGAAGAGCTGTGTGGTCTACGTTTTGGCAAATGTGTGTTGTTCGATAAATAGATTCTTGGTGGAACCCCACTTTCCACCCCGCTTCCACCCCACTTTGCAAATCCCTGGTTTCCTGGGCCCGAATAAGACTATATCAAAAGACTTTAAATGCTGATTGGTTGTCAATTTTTAATTCAATTAGTGCAACTCTCCTAAACCCAAACAAAGAGCCGCCCTCCCCATCCTATACCCAAAACC
>Ga0182030_10010893_pt1 | contig 18397 bp, 23 predicted proteins | sample 812S3MmetaG_FD_121299 | JGI IMG/M metagenome (GOLD analysis project Ga0182030, IMG submission 121299) | Permafrost microbial communities from Stordalen Mire, Sweden - 812S3M metaG (Illumina Assembly) | ecosystem: Environmental > Terrestrial > Soil > Wetlands > Permafrost | place: Sweden...
CAAGCTGGGACCCCATCGGAGGTATGGCCACCAAGGCACTACCTGTCACTTCCCCGGCTGTCAGCACACGTCTGAGGATGAGGAAAAACTCCATGCTCACGCAAGTGAGCATGTAGATGATACTAAGGCAAATGCTGATGGTCATCTGTCTTGTCCTTGGCCAGGGTGTAAGGAGGCGAAGCTGCGACGGCGAGCACAAATCACGCAGTGCATGCGTACTCACCAGGGTAGTGCAAGACTGAAGTCACTTGAGCGGCTAGGGAAGGCTCAAAGCTCATAAACTCTGCTGTAGCTTGGCAGCATGTGCGCGGAGTTGGCGATGTGGTAACGGAAGATGGGATAGGGCTTGGCAAAGTGCAGACTTGGCGCTAGGGGTGTGGGCAGTTGACGGAGGAGCACGGCAATGCAAGACGAGATATGGGGTATGAACCGCGGGAAGATTGGCAGAAAAATTGCGATGGATCTTGGGCTGAGGAATTTAGGTTTCTGATTGAATGTGTCTGAATCAAATTTTCTCATCCAACTCCTAGATATTGGCTACGATATCGTTTTTCGTTCCTTTCGTATGCTTGGATTTGTCGCCAGATTTGTCGCCATCTGCACTGGAATTATTACCATAGCTGGAATCTTTGTATGTACCTGGAAACCGATTTTTTTTTTTTTACCGCTCTAATTGTAAACAGCACGATAAGCAAATTTTATAAAGGCGGCGTTTTTTTCTGGTTCGGACTGGGTCGCTGGCGGGCTGCTGTTCCGCGCGAGGATGGTCCTGGAATTTGCAGCCTTTAGGACGAAAGCACAATTCATTGTCTATGGAAACACTCGAGTGTTCTTTCATATTCTTTTATGGAATCACAAATATATTTCTGGAGCACCTGACTGCCTGGGGACAGGCATGGTCTCCGGTGAACTTTGAACACATCTGATTAATCAGCAAGCTCGCTTTTCTCGCACTCCATAGCTGCCTAAAAGAATTGCGCGTCTGATCCTGTCGCGTATAACTTATATCTTATCAAAACTCACTGATCTAGCCAATATTCATTAGCAGCGCTTTATAATATCTATCAATTTTATTTCTTTTGTAATTGCTACTCTGGCTCGTGATCAAATATCACCCAAGCATAATGACACTCTACCTCCCCACCTCATTCCAATCTCCCACAAATCCAGACCACACAATTCTATACACACACCTAAACAAAAATGCACCAAATACAGTCCTCCTCTGCTACGGCGCCGGTGGCGACTCTCGCGTCTTAACCCGCTACCAAACCTTCCTCACCACGCACGCACCATTCCTCTCCCTTATCTGTATAGACCGCTGGACCCACGGCCCAACCGCCTCCAAAACCGGGCTTGGTCTCCTCTCAGAACTAACATCCATAACGCTAGAACTCCTTACCTCACTCCCAATCAGCAAATTCAGCGTAGCAGCACACTCAGCAGGGGCTTACCAAATGCTCGATCTTGTGACTCGATGCCACAACGACCCATCGGAAAAAATACAAATCCAACATGTGTTCCCAATCTGCACACATATCCCCGCACCATTCACAGGCTCGAAAGTCATGAGCTCAATGTGTACGATGCCAACTATCATGTTCAGCTGGATCACAAAATTAGAGTCTTCACTCGCTGACACGGCAGCCGAGAAATTATTTTTGAAATTCATTGGAAGTTCAAAGACGCCTCGATGGGAAGAAAATGATAAATTTGTGGATAACGCAAGACTTCGCGAGGTACTAGATTCTCACAAATTGAGTCCCGGAGAAATCTTGATGGAGAAGCAACGGGCAAGTCTTGATTATAGGCTAGGATACGCGAGGATACCGGGGATGGGGATTGATGCCTTGACGAATCTTTATACGGGATGTCCGGGTAGGTTCACGTGGTTTACATGTGATGCGGATATTTTCTTTGGTCCGAAGAGTGTGGAGAGGATTGTGGGGAAGATGAAGGGAGTGGAGAAAGAGGTGGAAATTGTTGTTGTGAATGAGGCTAGTCATGCGGATATTTGGTTGAGGACGGAGGTTTGGAAGGGGATTTATGAGAGGATTCTGAGGGGAGATGATTAGACTATACATGTGATAACATGTGGGCTGGACGATAGAACGACCAAAGTGTAAGATCATATGGATATCGAAGGGGCTTAGATGCGATTAGCCAAATAAGGAAGACAATTGGGGACTTTTGAGATAAAACCGATCACTAATCCTTTCCTAAATTGAAACATCTTCTAATTACCACGCAAGCAGCCTTAATTAACTGCTGCCACAAACGTAATGAAGATCATTTAAGGTTTCATCCTTCACAACATGGTAGGGTAGGCCGGAGGCACTATCTGAATTATAAATATACGCCGGTTTCAGGGTTGCAAGCTTGGAAAATATCTTGGCTCCATATACAAGTGAATGCGTCTTTTCGGGGTACAGAGACATCAGAACTTCACTGAAAAAGATATCAAACCCCTGAAATCTAAGATGTAACATTATGTTCGAATCGAATTGCCTACTTTCTATTTCTCTATGTATGTTATCATCTCTGAGTTCACTTAAAAATTTATTGTCGCTTTGAGGAAGATTTCTTACAAAATTCCGAAGATTTCTAGCTCTTGGCAAGCATTTGTAATTTACCACATGAGGAATAATCACTCAAGGACATGTACTACCTCCAGTTTCGTCTGTTCTCGCTTACTGGCGTGTTGCTGCACGTACTTTTGGTGGAAAATTAGGTATGAATTGTTAGTAGGGATGAGGAGCTTCTGCAAGCTACCTCATTCATTATTCTTTTCCAATCTTCTCACTTTCACCAGCAATCCTATATGTTAGACACCTCAAACCCTGGGAAAAGGCCATTTTGATCCCGATGCCTTTCTGTTCATATACTTGAAGATCTCACAATGTCTACGAATCCGCCAGTCATGGATTCTCAACCTTCCAATCAAGAAGAGAAAATCTCCGTTCGAACACTCCCAAACTCTCAAGACCACTCGGGAAATAATCTTGCAGGGCCAACAGATGCTTTACCAGCTGTCGAAAGAACGGCCACTAGCGCCTCAAAGATATATGCTAGAAAAAAAGTATGTATGGTCTTCATCAACATCACTCAACTCGTCCAGATGTTTCCATTTGGCGCCGGAGTCACTGCCGGCCCAGCCATTGCATTAGAACTTCACAATCACTCACAACACACGACACAGATCATCCAGTAAGCAGACGAAGAGCTGATCGCAACTCAAGGGGCTTGGATCGCCGCCTCGTATCCTCTCACAAGCGGGACATTTGTACTGATAGCAGGCCGGTTGGGCGCTGTATCCGGCCACAAGCTCATCCTCGCTGTTGGTTTGCATGGTGGATAATTTGGAACCTTAGCTGTAGCTTTGCGCTAATCTCGTGCCACTTTGTATCATAAGGGACATGCGGGTATTGGCGGGGCGTTTATGGTGCCTAATTCTGTGACATTGTACGATGATAACATTCATTCCCCGCAGGTCTTGAGCAATAGAATTCGGCCTTGAGGCACCTCAATCAACCTGCCGGTCAAACTTGTCCATCGAGATCTTTCACATGGCGTTTCCCTTCACAAAAGAGAGCGCCGCAAGTCTTCTCTCTAATACAAAGTTTACGGCGTCTTTTGGATGTTCGCTCGAATTCGATGAAAACACAGGATGGAATACGAAAATAAAAGTGACGATGAGGGGGTCGGAAAAGGATGGAAGATCTGAGAATACCGTTCTTTCATCTGCATGAAAATGGTAAGGACTACTTTGATGGATTACTATCGTTGCTTGGATTTAGGAATGCCTAGTTGGAATCTCGAATTTGGAGCACGAAAGTCTTGTTCGGTTTAGCACGATCTAGATGACCGCCAGCTGCCTCATATAGAAACTTCTTATCATACGAGGGAAAGAAAGCTAAAGCGAAAACAAAGTCTCACGGATGGCGCAGACTTCTGCTGAAGAAAACGATTTCACTTCGGAAAATATGTAGCGGTATTGGGTATAATGGGTATATATAATTCAGATAAAGGAGTTTGTTCCCTCCGGCCCCGAAGGGTATTAAGTATTATGTACACATTTCTTGACATCGTAACATACATAACTTCGCTCGAATCGCTCGCTCGCTACAATCCCAACTCCAGGCTTTAATCCAACTTTCAACTTCCAACTTCAAACAGCATAACACCTCCCCTGAGTAGAATCCTCCCCTTCAAAAACAGCAGCGATTAAAATAAAGGCCACCCCACTAGAAACATCAACAAGAGCTTGTCCTCCTACAAAGCAACAGCCATCAGCGCAGCAGCCACGCCTCCAACAACCCACTGCGCATTCCCAGTAATCATCGGCATCCCACCCGTGCTACTACTCGTTTTCTGCGCAGTGGTCTTCGCGCTCGTCAATTGCGTAGACGTAGTAACCTTCGGCTTCGCACTGGTCGACAGCGCTAACGTCGTGTTGGAGAAGGAAGCCGTGGAGCTGGTCACATTTGCGACCAAACTCGTCGAATTAAATGATGCGTTGGAGCTCGAGCTAGCCGAAGTGATAGTCGCAGTGGAAGAAGCGGTTGTTGGGGTGACTAGGTGGCCGGCGGTAATCGTGACTTCCTGGCCCCCGAGTTCTGATCCACCATTGGTGAATGTGGTTTGTGCGCTGGTGGATGCAGAAGTAATGGTCCCGAGAACGGCATTGATGGATTTACTGCATGTGCCGTGGTCGGAGGTGATGGTGCAGCCCACTTCCATGACACCGTTGGGGTCGTCGGATGCGGTGGCGGTGTGCGAGTAGGAGTAGTGTATGGTGGAGGGGCCTTGGGTGAAGGTGAAGGAGGTGGGGACGCTGCAAGCAGAGGCGGAGGAGGCGCAAGCGATAGAGAAGGTCGTTGCTGTTGCGTCCTAGAATTTCGCGTCAGTATGTTCACTCGATGAGATTAGAAGAGGATGCGCATACAGATGTCACAACTGATGCAACGAGTGGCATTTGCGAAAACCCCACAAGGAACAAATCGGTCGTGACGGGTGCGTCCGCCTTCACGACGCTCGCAGCGGCGAGCGCCAGGAGGGCAACGTTTTTGAATCCCATTTCGAACAATCAGACAAGGTAAACTTTGTCGCGTAAAATATATAAGTGAGTATAGAGGTTTGTAGAGAGCGATAGACCTTTTGTACGAGGCCTGGCGTATGTATGCGATGTGCACGCGATGAAGAGACGCCTACAAAAGTGTCTGTTCGAGAAGAGAGGAGAGAGTTGGGGAAACGGGGATTCTTATTAGGGAAATGAGATCCCTTCTAGATCCCTGTGCCGCATCACAGGAAATTGCGTTGTTGCGACTGGCAGCGCTTAGCTTTAGATTTGACGGGGGGTAAGCCTTAAAGAGATAGGCTTGGCGGGAAAAGGTAAAATGAATTGACGAGAATGGCCGAGGTTGGTGTGGTGATTGGAGATCTTTTGATATGAGATTGGTATTTTGAAATGGATGGGTGGTTGGTTTGATGGAGAGGTGCGGATTGTGAGGTGCCATGCTTGGAGGTTTGATGTTTGGATGAGGTTTGAGGTTGTTGAAGAACGATGTAAGACGGTGCAGGACGATGCAGGTACCGTTTCGCAATGGAGTGGGGAATTGACTCAGCGCCACAGTTCCCGCATGCTCAGCCACACCTGCCAGATGTTTAATTTCCGTTAATCAGCCGCCAGTCCTTCCCCATGTTCATCCCAATTAAGTTCAAACAACTCCAAAAGATGAAGGGAGGTCTGGTTGAGGCAATTGACGTGATAATGTGACCTTACCTTCACTTTTCAAAATACCTCCACCCTGCTGATATTTCTATTGTTTGGCATCGAACTCACGGCAACCCGTTCCATCAATCCCTCGTTTCCAAGCGCGACGCGTTGAAGGAGCTCACTCTCCATTGAGGTTGTGAACAGGACCTTGATAATTCCTTGCCGTCGTTGGTGTGACACTATGGCTTCAATCAAGATGCCCATCAAAGCTTCCATCTCATGCGACACTTGCAGTGTGTCTAAGTGGTCTATCCCATCAAGAACAATGACAATAATGCGAGGACCCAGTTTTAGCACGTCTTTGAGAAGCCTCAAAGCGTTTTCTAGACCGATGGGGTTTCTTTCAAGCTGAGTGAACCTCTCACTGCAGAGATCCAATCGCGTTTCAATGTTCTGCGGAAAGTGTTCTATCCCTTGGCGGATGAGATTGTACACTAAATCAACAAGGCATTGCTGTGCTCCATCATTCAGATTGTGAGGATTGTATTCATATGGCCATCGACAGAAGAATGCGAGGGTCGGTATACCGATTTCGACTGTGTTCTGGATGACTCTGATGGCTGATGCCGATGCTCGGTTTGGATAGGTATCTTTGTCTTCGACTCGATTATCGTGAAGCCAAATCATTGGGATTGAGGAAGGCATCCAATCCGAGAAGGCGGCGAGGATGTCTGATTCTTCGGTAGAGGATTCAAGGTTGATAGTCTCTATAAACTCTGAGACGTCGCTCATGTATCGCATCATTCCTTGGGCACGCTTCCGGATTTCTGAGAGACAGTACCTTGTTTGGGGCTTGGAATCAACTTTGGCACGTCGTGCGATAGTCGTGCTGGATGAGGATCTCGGCAGATCAGCCTCCTCTTGAGAAAGTTGCGCGACTTTCAAGCTTGAGGCCTCTATCCTATCATCTTCTATTGCCCCCCCACTGAACAACGGCTCGTCACACTCGCGCTCCTCTCTCTCTCGGTTCCGGTGAAATGCAAGGATCCTTTCATTTCTGTCGGCCCACCGGAGTTTCTTGATGTCTTCTGCAAATAACTCGAGCAAGGCGTTGTTTTTGCGCTGATATTTCAAGGCTTCTTGTCCCACTCGCTCCACACGGTCCATTCTTCGTTGCACATCTCCGAGACCCTCATTAAGGTCCTCCCTCACATGCTCCATCTGATCTCTAATGGAGATCGCCGTGTCACGAAAGAGCGTCATATGGTCTATTTCGGCTTGTTGAAACATCATCCGTGCAATTCTTTGGATCCTGTCAACTTTTTCGCAAACCTGCCCAAGGTAATTTTCATTCACAGATTTGAACACTCGTTTCAAAAGCTTGGCATTGTACCAATCGAGGCTCTCGGCCAGGAATGAGAAATAATGTCCATATAAATCCCCTATCACCTTCTGGATGCGAGGATTATCATGTATGTCCACAATCTGGTCTGCTAGCTCGATGTCTTTGCTGATGTTCTCTAAGGCATGTGAAAAGCCGCTCACGATATTTTCATGGTTGACCGAAGCCTTTCAACCAAGGTCAGCATCGCTAGATCAAGAATGATTTTCTGAAATACCCACCTTCACTAAAAATGTGATTGCCCCACAGAACAATGAGCAGTACTCACTCTGAGATGGGATCATTCCGAAGAGGACAGAATGCGAATCTAGCGTGTTGCAGAAACGATGAAACATCAAATTGTATTTTGACTGTTTCTTCTCCTGGTCCGTTTCTGCTTGCTTTATCGCCAGACGAAGGCTAGCGAATGTTGCACTCTCATCGAATATTCCGGATTGAAGCAAACGGGCACCTTCTTTTGTGCCCTTGAGATTTTCTCGAAAGGCTACAAGGCTATCCTTCAGAAGCTTCTGACCCCTCTTTAATGATTCCGGGACTACGCTAAAGCACAAATCTTCAGTTGGGTACTCCCGGCATGAGAGAAGTTCGACTTACCTATCACTCTCGCGTTCGTAACATGGCCAGCAAAGACAATCTTGTTCTTTGGGTAATTTGCATGGTGAGGCTAGGATCGCTAGCACTTCACTGTTTTCGTCGGATTTCAAAATGGGTTTACCCAAAATAGCCATCTTAGTCGAAGGATTCAGCAAGGTTACGGAGATTCTTGGATGCTCGAATAATTACCTCGAAATTCTGAAGAGGATAGTCCGCTCCGTTCCGATCATGTTATAAACAAGCTTGAGCCAAAAGTGGTATGACCAAGCCACTTTGACTAAGAAATAGCATCGAGATGCGCCTCTTGCTGAATTTGGACGGGCTCAAAGACTCATCCGCTCGAAGCGTCAATTTCAAGCGAGATTCATGCAAGAAATCAGCCTCGATTTGCTTTTGCCTCTTTGGTGTTGCGGTTTTAAAGCGTGATATACCTCGTGATCATCGTACGACAAACTTCGATCGCGCTGAAATGCTCAATCTCTCGGACTAATGTGGATATAAAGCCTTGGTCCACAGTTCAGGATTGTCATCAATTATCGCAATGCCTTCAGCAATGACGCAAACTATTGTTTCTACTACTGCCAAGCAATCTGCTGATTTGCCATTAATCACCGAATCTTCTTCTGACATCAAGGACGAACAAAGCAATGACGATGCCAAAAACGGTAATCATGTTGAGTACACGGGGCCTGTGCGCTACATCATGGAGTTCGTGGACAACTCTGGCGTCCGCCTTGATGTGAAGTTGGACACACAACCAATTAAATTAGATTCAAAGGCTTCTCCCACAGTCTTGGAAATCATCGAGACAAGAACCGCCCCAGCTGCACCTCGACTCCGTCGGACATCAACGGGGGTACCCGACAAAGTGTTCGGCTCAACAGATCAATCTAGCCTCTCAAGTCTCAATGTCAAGTCGTGCAGGATTCGGATCCTTTCCTCAAAACTGATCAATGCACTTCGGTCCGTCGTCAAATACTACCCAGGTCAAAGTCTCCTTGGGGATAAGTTGGAATTTCCCGAGCCTTACCAATTTCTCGTCCACCACAGACATGAATTGGAGTTGTACAAAACGCATCACCCTCCTCAACATGATGAGCATTATAGAGCTGAGTGTAATGAACACATTGATCATCTCTTACAATTTCTTAATGCTACCATGGGGAAGGAGCTAGACGAGGAAGAGCAGAGACACAAGAGGGGATTTGCTACCTTCGAATACCTATGGCTTTTACTGAAACCAGGAGATGATTTTTTCATCAATGACATCCGCGATGACCGCATTCAGTCTGGAGTTCTGGAGCGTGTCGATGGGGGAGTTCAGGACGGTGAAACAAAGGAGTACTTTTGCTATCTGTGGAAGGTTACTTACACTGGTGATAGGCTTTATCGCCTGTATCACTCATTCTACTTACAGCCTTTCGATGGAGAACGCGAGATCAAGACCTTGTGGATATATCCAACAAGTTTTCACAAAGATACGCCGGAAGACATGGACCGTTTTGGCGGGAACACGCTGGCGGAGCAGATGGTTTTGTGGGGGGAGAAATACTGGAATTTGAGCAAGAAAGCGCGAGGATGCTTGAGAGATTACCAAGGAAAAGTGTATGGCACTCAGAATGACAGAATTGTAACATCCCCAAATTACTTTGCAGAATAAAACGTTATTAATTTCATCTAGGTGGATGGTAAGGTAATGGTTGATTTCGAGGCCTATCAATCCGAAAAAGGCGCGCGATTCATTGTCGCGAGTAGTGATAGTGAAAGTGATAGCGATAGCGATAGCGGCCCGGCTACGAGACGGTCAAGATCTAAAAATAGGCGGCCGAGACGTCGTAGATTGGAACTGCAAAGACCTAGTGTGGGTAAGGGATGGGGTTGTGAATGTGAGCACTGCAATGGCAAAGACTCTACCAGCCACAGCATCACTTTCTACAATTACGATTCCGTGGATCCTAAGGGCGAGCCTCCGAATCGCGATCACTACTTCTTTCTCTGCAACAGAGACGTGCTGGCTTTTGCCCTTCGGGATAGAGAATTCGGTGAGTACACACTCCACACTAAATCTGGGTCTAGGTAGCTCACACGGTCAGTCATTCTTGATATTGAGCACGTCCAGAAACCAAAATTTGATACCACAAGTTTCCAATACCTGGTGCTCGACGGGAACATCAAACGGACAATTCAAAATCTTGCTTGGAATAACTATCAAAAGAAAAAGAAGTCGGACAAGAAGCAATTCTCGGCAGACTTCATCAAGGGCAAAGGCGAAGGACAGGTCTTTCTTCTGCATGGTCCTCCCGGTGTTGGCAAGACTTGTACGGCAGGTAGGATAGATACAGCATTATGTTTATATAACACCAACTAACTATGGTCAGAATGTGTAGCCGAGATGACACGACGCCCTCTCCTCTCGCTCACCAGCGGTGATTTAGGCACCACAGCGAGGAATCTTGAAGTACGGCTCGATAAATACCTGCGACTTGGTGAGCGATGGGGAGCTATTGTTCTCATTGACGAAGCAGATGTATACTTGGAAAGAAGGGAGAAGACGGACATCAAGCGCAACAGTCTCGTTTCAGGTAAGAAAACAGAAAGGCTAGGAACTACGACACTGACATTAGCCAGTTTTGTTGAGAGCCCTAGAATATTACCAAGGAATTTTGTTCCTTACAACCAACCGCATCGGCGTGTTTGACGAAGCTTTCATCTCCAGAATCCACGTTCCTCTCTATTTCAAGGCACTGACCAACGAAGACCGTCAAGAAATCTGGCGCAACAACTTTGCGCGCCTTAAAGAGGAAACGGGAATTGAGGTCCCAGGGCCAGTCGTCACCTACGCGACCAATGATCCGGCTATTTTGGCTCTGAATTGGAATGGCAGGGAGATTCGCAATGGTAGCAGTCCTTCCCCCATCTCTCCGCAATCTCAAACTAACATAGGGATACCAGCTTTCCAGACAGCAGTGGCGTTAGCAGAGTCCACACCACGCGGCGAGGATGAAAAGGCCATGTTGACGAAAGGGAATCTCCAAGAGGTTGTAACATTGGCAGCGAAATTTCACGATTATATCGAAAAATTGAATAAAGGTCAAAGCCAAGCGACTTTGGCCGGAATACATCGATATCGGGAGCCCGAGTCAGAGATTTCGCAACCGGGTGGAGCGCCTAAATCTCCAATTCTGATTTCAGCTTGGAATAGGGGACCAGATGGGCTGGGACTGGTTACTACTGAGGAGAAACGATAAGACTGCTATCGCGATATCGATGCGGCGCAAAATTTGGTGCTGAAATTGAATCTAGCCGGCCAGCGCATCGGGCTGGCGACCATTTTTCTGTGGGGTTCCCACGCTGGGGCGTGCACGGCTGACATTCAGCCACGAAAACCAGCCCCAAAGGCACGCGGTTTCTAGTCTCAAGGATGCGATTGACAATACATTTATCGCGAGTGGCTTGCTTAAGCTAAATGCAGAAGATATTCCAACAGATTGCTGCGACCTGCGAAATCACCATTTTTGAATGTATTTCCAAAGCGGAAGGACATTTCGAAATAGGATACATCGCCTATTTTCACCGCTTCTTGGCACTTACATTTGTTGAACATACCCCGATTGTTTCAAGGTGTTTCAAACATTCGCCGGTCGGTCGTTAAGGTTGCATCAAGATGGTGCCGGATCTTTCACATGTTCACTATAGGATCCTCGGCGGAAAAACGTTGTCAGCCCGGAGGCCCTAAACCTCTTTCCAGAAACAGAATATAGTACTTCGGTACTTTTTGCATTGCATTTAAATGTGTGCAGTCAGCCGTTAAATATAGAGGGGCGCATACGGTTGGTCGTTTATCATTCGGTGCTTCGTACGAATAGCCGCGCTTTTTCCTAAGTTCCTAACTAAAGTCCAACATCAGCGACTCGCGCGACTTCGCCTCAATGACTCGGCTCGAGCCGTGACCTATCAGATGATGAATCCCCCCTACTTGTTCTCAGGGGTAGAATGATAAGCTCAGGGGTTGTAGATAAGGGGCACAGGGGCGTTTGACTAGATTCTCTACTAAGCGATTTTCTCCCCGGATTGGGTGACGGAAATGGATTTTGACAGGCTTCGTGGCTTTTTTGAGGTCCCAGATTTTTTTTTATCCTATGCTGACAAGTGCAGGCGCGCAGTTGGATTGTTTCTGAACGTGGAGGTGAATAAGTAGTCAGGCTGTCAAGGTGTATATAATCCTCACCCTCCGTTTCCTTCTCCCCTCCATAGATTATTCTTTCATTAATGTCATAATTTCACATAATCATAATCATAACCCCTCCTCTCCACCTACCCCACACATAATACATAATGGCGCCACTCAGCCACCTAATTCTAGCCTTCCTCTTCCCCCTCACCCTCGCCGCCCAAAACGAAATCAACATTGCCTCTTCCACCTTCCTCGGTAATCATACCAGTGCAAATGCGTTGGGAACGTATCGGGACGGCGGCTGGGAATCCCAAATCGGCTCTAAATACTTCCAACTCTACGCCGATACACAGGTTTGCGACCCAAACCCTCATATCGCAGGACAGGACTGTAACCCTTTTACTTTCCGCGCCAACACCATTGCTGAAGCTGGGGTAACTCCCACCGAAGTCACGGATTATAGCACTCCTTATCCGGGAACGTTCTGTGATAGTCCGCAGGATGGGTATAGATTACATCTAACGAACATCGTATCCACGGGCTCGAACACCGGTGTTGCGTTCTATGCCAATATTTCGAATGATCGGACCAGGGATATTGATGGTGCGGAGGTGGGGTCTGGTGTTGTGACTGTCAGCTACAATGGTGTAGGATCACCAGTCTGCACTGTAGTCAAGTAAATCCCCCTTCCCCTAAAAAGAGAGTACGTTGCTGATCACATGACAAATAGCCAATTCTGGGGTATTGATAGCCCGATTTATGGGAATCATGGCACGGTGGATGGCAGAGATGGGTTTATCTACCTCTTCGGCGCCCTAGGCGCAAATTCGCCGAATTACAACGAAAGCACCAACTTTCTCGCCCGCGTTCCGTTCTCGAATCCAACAGACTATTGGGCTTATACGTACTGGGACGGCGCTTCCTGGAGTAACACCCCGCTCTCGAATCCTCAGACTGATGGCGCGGCTCCTGCGTCTATCATAAAAGGCGCGCCGCAGGGAAGCGTGATTTGGTCGAATCATTACAATCAGTTTATGTACCTGTACCCTGGACCTTTCTTTTCAAATGGTAAGCCCCATCAGGATTCCCCTATCCTGAAACCTCACATCTCTCCCGCCAAATCTCAAAAAAACGCCAAAACTAACAAAATAATAGCAATCCTTGCCGTTACTTCTTCCAGTCTGACAGGACCTTGGTCCGAGCCTATCACGCTCTACACAGGCGACACACAATATTATGCACCAGTTGCGCAGCCGCATTATGATGTGAGTGGGAAGACGTTGGCTGTTAGTATGAGTGTTTTTGAGCCGGAGTTTATGGTGTCCGTGGTTGTGGACTTTGATTAGGAGAAGAAAGGGGTTTGGGGGATGGGAGAGGTGTGGGTGGTGTGGGTGATGTGGGTGATGTGAAAGGAGGGAAGGATGATTGGAGTTTTTAGAGGTTTGGCGAGGAGACATTCTGAGATACCCCTGATATTAGCATTCGATTAGACCTTTAGACGTTAGACTCTTAGAGCTTTTAGATAGATAGATATTTATTGAATATATTTTACACCCAAGAATATCCACAGATCTTGAATATATTCAGTAATCCTCTTAAACAAAATAATTCAGGTTCTTCATTGTTCCACACATTAATAGGTACTCTGTACTTATCACGTGGCTGTCCATAGAACAGGACGCCCATCAAGTTTCGTTTTATTTGGAAGAGGAGCGAATAGATGGAAAATTCACATGGAAGCTATGATTTTAACTGAATGCGAAGAGACTCGGCTGCAAAAGCTGGCGGGAGGACAGGCAAGCGAAGCGGGGCGTGCAAGCGCAAGACGAGGGGGAAAAGCAAGTTCTTGCATCAAATGGGATGCCTCGAATGCCTTTACGACTACATTCGCGTCCACTGCTTAATGACTTCCTAAGTTTGTTTTAAGAGCAACTGGCCTTTGAATCAAGAAATTAGTCGAGAAGTAAAGAAGTCACGACTTGCAGGGGAAGGGACAATGGATCCATCATTACCTTCGGACGAAACCTGAGCAAATTACCTCGTAAATGTACTGTATAAGTATCCAAGGCATATCGCACAGAGTGATTACCACTGGCGGGCAAAAGGGGGTTTGCTTCAGATCGAGGTGGGGTTTGAGTAGAACTAGGGAGATCTATATTTAGTTTGAGGTGACAAATAGGACAGGCGGACTGGGCTAAGCTGAATCTTCTTTGCCTTTGGGTATTTTGAGGGAGCTGAATTTAGAGGATGGATGAGATGGGGGATTGGGTTGATATCTTTCGTGCCTTGCGTTCGATCGAGAAAGGTATGACATTCGAATTATGGATTAGGCAAAAGGTTGCATGACGACAATTTGCAGGTTTATGTTCCACTAATATACTCGCTCGGTATTCAAGGTAAATCCTCACTCGCTGCTCCCATAATATCAAAACTCTCCGCAGGGGTCAATATCTGCCCACTTGGTCCATCCGCCAACGCCTTCTTACTAATCTCCGCATGCTCACTCATGATCCTATTCAGACCCTCTCTTTGCAAACATTTATCAAACCTAAAACTCTTCGCCGCCTCATCCAACTGCTCAAACGTAAACCCCTCAAATAACCCCGCAAACTCCAGCTCAAAAGCCTGCGCCAGAAACGTCTGCAACGTAGCCCTCAAAACATGTCTTTCCGTAGCCCAGGGAGTAGGATACGTCTCTTTAGCTTGCGGACACACGCTATCGATCCATTTGACAAATGGGTTCAGAACATCTTCGACTTCTTTGCTGGGATATTTACCCCATGCATCGAGTTGTAAACGACGTTTCTTGTCGAGGAATGGTTGGATTGTTTTGTTCCAGAAACTATCAGGGTCGGTGTATACCATCCCTTGGACACCAATATCTTTGTACAGCCAGATACTCCAGGGGATCTGGTATTTATCATAAATAGCTAGTTGAGCACCAAGTAAATTGTAACGTTCCTGGTTTATTTCTTCGGCGTTAGCGTCAATACGGGGATTTGCGTATACTGGTCCGAATTCCCCGTTCCAAGCGGGCACTTTGTTCGTATGTTGAAATTGAGCTTTACGGAGAAATTGGCGTTCTAGTTTGATTTTCTGCTCATCGCGGCCTTTGAAGCGCTCTCCGGTCGGAAACCCCATCATAGTGTAATCATGTAGTGCGTAGACGCTATTCGGTAGTACACGGTTGAACCCTTTCCATTCCATAGCGAACGTATTGCCATCTAGCCAAAGTATATGATCTGGATCGATTTTGCGTATTGCAGGTTCGAAACGCTCATAGAATGCGGGGAGACGATAGTGTTCGGGATCACACGGCTCGTTGATGGGATTGTAACCTGCGATCCAAGGGTTGCCTTTGTAATGTGCTGCAAGATGTTCCCATAGCCATATAGTACGATCTTGATGATCTTTAAAATCCCAGAAAGCAGCGTAGTTTGTGACGTTGTCAGAATGCCAGTCGGGATTTTGCCCGCCGGGGACAGTATGCATGTCGAGGATCGTATAGATTTTGTGTTTAGCACACTGTATGATATTAGTATAAATCAATCCATAGAAATGGGAACTAACAAGCTCTACAACTCGATCAAGATGCTTGAATCCATCCTCCTTCAAGACTCTCGGATTCATATCGTCTTCGAATTGCCGATAATTGAATGGCAGACGTATGCAATTCAGTCCCAGGCTTGCAAAAAACTTGGCATCCTCCTCCATGAAGAAATACTCGAGAAACTTATCAAAGAAGAACTCTTGCTTCTCTTTTCCGAGGACTTTCAGCATAGCTGCTCGGTATTGACTTTCGTGCCCAGGGTATCCTGTTATGAAGTTCTCCATGCTTGGTCGTCTTAGTTTTTGTAGATTGACGAACGCTGGATGTCCTTACTTCATCCATCCTCCCAGCCCAGCTCCCCGCAGTATGACGGTATTCCCCTTGCCATCAACTACTTTGTCTCCCTCGATTCGAAGGATGCCGTTCGACATGGTGAGGTCGTGTGGGGTGGTGAACGAGGACAATTTATGGCTACTTGAAGTCCGTCGCGTAGTAGAAAACGGTACGACATGGTGTATCAAGCTCACCGAAGCGGCTCTTAAATAGAGTGCTACATCGCTGTTTGTGTTTAGGCTGAATGTTGATCAGAAGTCGACCATGGGGAGAAGTGAGGTCTGGATCCAGATTTGGTCTAGACTATGACCGGCTAATCTCATCGGGATCCCCAATTTGTCCGTCGCCCTTTTCTCCGCCATACTCTTTCTGCATGTTCGAGAAAATGGTCATCTTGAAAATTGGCTGGAGTAGTATACTTTGTGTAAGATTTTCTATCATGGAAGTACAATTCTATAATGTAAGGAGGGCACTTGTGTCTAAAATCGAGCTCAGCGAATTATTTCCAGCAGGAAATTACGATGAGCCTTTCATTTTACCTCCAAGAATCCGAATCATATGTCTATTTTGAGTGCATATGATTTCGTGATGGAAAGCTTGGCACTTGCTGGAATGTGCTGGTTGTCTCAGCAAACAGCTCTGGAATGCGCAGCTCCTACTGTTCGACGCCTCGATGTCATCTCGACTGTTGCTTGAAAACTGACATGGCCGACGAGGAACCGCAACCAACCGAATATGCAAAACGTTACGGCGTGGAGCAGCGAAATAGATGGAAAAGTAAAGGACAGAGTGGACTTTCGCCACTCGATCCACCCGACCCTAACATCACGCTCTCAGAAGAAAGCATACAGGACAGGCAAAATCGAAACGGATATCAGCGAAGAAATCTCAAGGGATTCACAAGTCGAGAGCTTCTTGATAGCGGATGCCTGAACAATGATTATGCTCCCTCCAATGGCCTCACAAACCCTATACACCCAATGTTGCAACTTGACCGGTGGAGGGCAGGCGACATACCTCTGCCGGGAAGTTTACCGGGCGTATGGGAGGCCCAAAATCCTCTTGTAGCGGCTATCTTGGAGCCTTCGCTGAAATTGGCAACTTTGATATTGCATAGTAGCCCATTGTGGCTTTGGTGAGCTTGGTCTCGTGGATCAGAGAAGTGCCAGTTGAAAGGAGTGAATCTGGCTAACATTTCAAGGTTCGATGGTGCTCAGCATGGCCCACGGTTTCTAGTACCCAAGTCGGACATGGAGAAAGATGGAGGAGAAGCTCAAGGTCTTACAGATGACGTCTATTCGTTCAACTTACGACCATCAGAAGTGTCTGGTAGCGACCCTAACGGCTCGAGAAACACTTTTGAAGATCTCGCGTATTGTTTGTTTCTCAAATTTATGCCTGGTCAAACGCTGCCAGATGGGACGCCTAACCCTCGAGGATCCATTCTGGGAAATTACAGACCGTACTATATGAACAATGGAGAAGGCCGCCATATATATTCCGAAATATCGCTTTCTGTGGACTATTTTGCGTGCCTTTTAGTACCAGGCATGACAACGTCGGAGGTTCTCGTACAGCAATTTCTGATAGCAAAAACGGTAGATCCAGACCCCACCTCAATGACTTGGGACATTATTTGACTTACACATGGTGATAGATTGTCCACGAAACATCAGTATGCTCGGCATATACGTGATTCGGGTCTCGCTGACGATTTCAGCACGCATTAATCCACGTCATTGAGAGTAAAGCTGGTCGAAGACCATGGGATTCAGAATTGGTGATTTTATATTAGACCTTTACTGATCACTACTAACGGCGTCTAGTTCTTTGAACAGGAGGAAATGGCAGAATGTGGGCGTTCAGCTGAAAATGCAGTGTGTTCTATCCCCATCGTCCTAATGCCAACCAATTGAAGCCATTGGAACAGATTTGGGGAGGCGCTGTGCATTCGATATTGTATAGAGACACAGCACCAAAGATGGCGGCTTTCGTTACTAACTGGGTAAATTGGAAACACCATTTTGGAGATGGAAGATATAATACACAGACGAGAGCTATTCGCTGTCGCTATCACGATCATTTCGATGAGTCCAATTCTCCGCTGGCCTGGATTTGGCCGATACAAATATCTTGGATTTCGGACATTCAACAATGGCAGCATTGGACAGTGATAGTCAGTAAAATTGGACAAGCTGCGTTCTATCCGCCACGGGTCATCGGGCTGGTTTATTCAAAGGGCAAACGGGCCGATGGAAAAGAAAAGCTACCAGAACTTATATATGGCCCTCAATTCACTGAATGGGTCAAAGGGCCACGAAATTTCAACCCGAGTCCAGAGTTTCCGCCTACAGTTACAAATTTTGAACTTTTCGACATAGACAACGCGAGGAGGCAAAGAGCTGAGGCTGTAAAACTCGCAATGTCAATGACTTCTATTGGATATCGAGTTACCAATCGTCCTTAATTATTTCCAACTACGAAAATGCTGGTGCACGCGTCGATGCGCTCACTGTTGTCTGGTCACGCTTTAGTTCCGTTGTTCTCACATCGCCCCAACTACGAGATCCTTCTCTAAGTAGGTGGCTACGAGATATGCAATGAATTATTCAAGTCTTTTATCATATC
>Ga0182030_10010894_pt1 | contig 18396 bp, 16 predicted proteins | sample 812S3MmetaG_FD_121299 | JGI IMG/M metagenome (GOLD analysis project Ga0182030, IMG submission 121299) | Permafrost microbial communities from Stordalen Mire, Sweden - 812S3M metaG (Illumina Assembly) | ecosystem: Environmental > Terrestrial > Soil > Wetlands > Permafrost | place: Sweden...
CCCAAGGCAATGACCAACCCAAACTTGTCTGTCAGCAATCCAAGCTAAATATTTGATCTAATTATGGATATAAATATTCCATAATATACCTTATGCGAATCTGTGATTTGGCGGTCGACCAAAGGAGCCAGCCAGGGTTGGTCCGGAGCACCGCCCTTCGGTGCTCGCCCGCCCGCTACGCACGGCGCGTCGAGATGCTTCCTGCGCTTCACCTAGCTACCCTTGAAGCGTGCCTTGCGCCGTTCCAGGAACGCCGCAACGCCTTCCTGGTGATCCTCGGTCAGGCTCGCCAGCGCGTACTGGTCGACGTCCATGTGGCTGGCGAGGTCGTCGAGCGCGTGCGCCAGGCGATTGACCGTCAGCTTGGTCATCGCGACCGACAGCGGCGGCTGGGCCGCGACTTTGGCGGCGAGGGTCATCGCGGCGTCGAAGGCCTTGCCGGGATCGGTCACCTCCTCCACCAGACCCCATTCGTAGGCCTGGGCGGCGCTGATGCGCTGGTCGGCCAGGATCACGGCCTGTTTGGTGCGCGCCGGTCCCATCAGGTGCAGCATGCGCGGAACGCTTTGCCAGCTCATGTTCATGCCGAGGCCAATCTCGGGCACCCGCAGATGGGCATCGCGGCCCATGATGCGAAAATCCAGCGCTACCGCCAGCGCCACGCCGCCGCCAATGCAGAACCCCTCGATGGCGCCGATGGTGATCTGCTCCATCTCCTGCCAGGTGCGGGTCAGCCGCGATCCCAGCTTGAGGTGCCGGCGCAGCGAGCCGATATCCATGGTCGCGCGCGACCGTCCCTCGGCGTCCTTCAGGTCGAAGCCGGCGCTGAAGGTCTTGCCGCCGCCGGTGAGCACCACGACCGAGGTGTCGCTGTCATCCTCGAAGCTGCGCGCCGCGTCGGTGAGCCGGCGCTGCGCTTCCGGCGACAGCGCATTGAGGCCGTCGCCGCGGTCGAAGCGCACCACGGCAATACGGCCTTCCGGGCCGAGGCCCTTTTCGATGGTTACAAAATCAGCCAACCCGGTCTCTCCCCCTGCTCGCCTTTAGCCAGAATGCTAGCAGTTCCTGCGTCTCGACATCGACAGAAAATTGCGGTTATCCTTGACCCCATGACCGATCATGATCACGCCCATCATCATCGCCACGATCACGACCATTCGGAATTGTCCGAGACCGAACTGCGCGTCCGCGCGCTCGAGACAATCCTGACCGAAAAAGGCTATGTCGATCCGGCCGCGCTCGACGCCATTATCCAGGCCTATGAGACGAAAATCGGCCCCCACAATGGAGCGCAGGTGGTTGCCAAGGCCTGGTCCGATCCCGCCTTCAAGCGTGCTCTGCTGGATGACGCCAGCAGGGCCGTGAGCACGCTTGGTCATGTCAGCCGGGTCGGCGATCATCTGGTCGCGGTCGAGAACACGCCGCAGCGCCACAACATGGTCGTGTGTACGCTGTGCTCCTGCTATCCCTGGGAAATGCTGGGGCTGCCGCCGGTCTGGTACAAGGCCGCACCCTATCGTTCCCGCGCCGTAAAAGACCCGCGCGGCGTGCTCGCTGACTTTGGCGTCAGCCTGCCGAGCGAAACCGAGATCCGCGTTTGGGATTCAACCGCTGAGACCCGCTTTTTGGTGCTGCCGATGCGCCCCGAAGGCACTGACGGCTGGAGCGAGCAGCAGCTCGCCGAACTCGTGACGCGCGACTCGATGATAGGCACGGGATTTCCCAGGGCGCCGGGCGCGCCGTCATGAATGGCGTGCATGACATGGGCGGCATGGACGGCTTCGGCAATGTCGAACCGGAGCCGAACGAGCCGATGTTTCACACCGAATGGGAAGCGCGCGTGCTGGCGATGGTGCGGGCGATGGGCGCAGCCGGCGCATTCAACATCGATACCTCCCGCTTCTATCGGGAGACGCTGCCGCCCGACGTTTATCTCAGCAGTTCATACTACCGGAAATGGCTGCTCGGGCTTGAAGACCTCTTGATCGACAAGGGCTACGTCGCGGCCGGGGAAGTCGCTTCCGGCCACGCGGTGGAACCGGCAAAGCCGCTCAAGCACGGCAAATTTACGCTTGATGACGTCGAGCGCATCATGGTCCGCGGCAAATTCGACCGCGCGGCGCCCGCGCCGGCGAAGTTCAAGCCGGGCGATCGCGTGCGTGCGAAGAACATTCATCCGGTAACGCACACAAGGTTGCCACGCTACGCACGCGGCCATTTCGGCGTGGTCGAGCGCGACCACGGCTGCCAGGTTTTTCCGGACTCGGCGGCGACGGAATCCGGCGAGAACCCGCAATGGCTCTACACCGTGGTGTTCGATGCGGCCGAGCTATGGGGGCCGGACGCCGATCCGGCTTTAAAGATATCCATTGATGCGTTTGAGCCGTATCTGGAGCCGGCGTGATGGACGCGGCTGTGGCGCAGGTGACCGGCGCCCTGCCCGGAATCCCGCGCGATGAGAGCGGGCCGGTGTTTCGCGAACCGTGGGAAGCACAGGCCTTTGCGATGGCGCTCGCCCTGCACGGACGTGGACTATTCAGCTGGAAAGAATGGGCGGCCGCGCTTGCGGAAGAGATCAGGCGCGCGCAGCAAGGCGGCGATCCCGACACCGGCGAAACCTATTACCGGCACTGGCTGGCGACGCTGGAGAGACTGAGCGCCGAAAAGGGCGTCACGACGTCCGATACCCTGCACCGCTATCACGATGCCTGGAGCAACGCCGCGGACCGCACGCCGCACGGCTCGCCGATCGAATTGAAGCCGGAGGATTTTGGTTAAGGTAAGCCGTCCTTGGGGAAGCGCTGATCACGCGATGCCAGGCACCTACGCCGACCGTCCGGCATATTCCTGCCAGCCCTTCGCGCGCAAGGCGCAGGCCGGACATTCACCGCAGCCATAACCCCAGGCATGCCGCGCGCCGCGTTCGCCCAGATAACAGGTGTGGGAGTGTTCGCGGATCAGGTCGACCAGCCCTGCCCCACCGAGTTCATTCGCCAGCTTCCAGGTACTGGCCTTGTCCAGCCACATCAGCGGCGTGTGCAATTCGAACGACGTGTTCATCCCGAGATTGAGCGCCACCTGTAACGCCTTGATGGTCTCGTTGCGGCAATCCGGATAGCCCGAATAATCGGTCTCGCACATACCGCCGATGATGTGCCGGATGCCGCGCCGATAGGCCAGCGCCGCCGCGACCGTCAAGAACACCAGGTTGCGGCCAGGCACGAAGGTATTGGGCAGGCCGTCCTCGCCCATCGCAATCGCGACATCGCGCGTCAGCGCGGTGTCGGAGATCGTGGCCAGGGTCGGAATCTCCAGGGTGTGGCTGTCGCCGAGTTTTGCGGCCCAGTCGGCACGCAATGATTTCATGCCCGCCAGCAGACTTTCGCGGCAAGCAAGCTCGATGACGTGACGCTGCCCGTAATTGAAGCCAAGCATTTCGACGCGCGCAAAGCGCTGCAGCGCCCATGCGAGGCAGGTGGCGGAATCCTGTCCGCCGGAGAACAGCACCAAGGCTGTCTCGGCTGGCAATTGATCGTTCATGCCGTGCCATAGCATTCATCGATCCGCACGGGCAATCGGTGGAAATAACTCCCGGTCCGGCTCGTTTTGCTGGGATGGGTGCGCATCTTGCGGCATATAAGCCTTTCAACCCGAGGCTTCGAAGCACCATGACCCCTTCCCGCGATATTTCACGCCTGCTCGAGATCATGGCGACGCTGCGAACCCCCGGCAGCGGCTGCCCGTGGGATCTCGAACAGGATTTTGCGACCATCGCGCCCTACACCATCGAGGAAGCTTATGAAGTCGCCGATGCCATCGCCCGCGGCGACCTCGACGATTTGCGTGACGAACTCGGCGATCTGCTGCTGCAGGTGGTGTTTCATGCCCGGATGGCCGAGGAACAGAACGCCTTCTCGTTCGGCGACGTGGTCGAGGCGATCACGCACAAGATGATTCGACGGCACCCGCATGTCTTCGCCGACAAGAACGGACGGTTGACGCCTTCGGATGTCAAAGGCGCCTGGGACCGCATCAAGGCGGAGGAGAAGGCCGAACGCGCGGCGCGCCGGCCTCCGGAACCAACGACAAGCCCATCTCTGCTGTCGGGCGTCAAAGCGGGGCAGCCAGCGTTGACCCGCGCGATGGAATTGCAGCGCAAGGCGTCAAGCGTCGGATTTGACTGGAACGATCCGCGCGCGGTGCTGCACAAGATCCGCGAAGAGGCCGACGAGATCGAGGCGGCGCTCGATCGTGGTGACGCCGATGAACTCGCCGCGGAAACCGGTGATCTCCTGTTCGCGCTGGTCAATCTGGCGCGGCACGTCGGCGCCGATCCCGACATGGCGCTGCGCGGCACCAACGCCAAATTCGAACGTCGCTTTGGTTACATCGAGCAAGAGCTGGAAGCGCAGGGCCGTTCGCTCGAGAGCGCTTCGCTGACGGAAATGGATGCGCTGTGGAACGAAGCGAAGCGCAGGGAGAAGGTTGCCTGACGCGCCGTTTGATGAACCTGGTTGTCACTTTCCCGGATCTCGGCCGGCTTGCCAATCATTCTCGCGGAATGGCTTTTCGTTCGACGCCGCCCTGGGCCGTCGAGAGAGTGAAGCGATTCAAACCGGATGCGGCACGGCGTCGAAGCGGTTGACGACGATATCGCGCTTGGTTTCGTCGACACGCACGGTCATGTCGAACCGCCCGTCGTGAAGCGTCTTGTTGAGCACTTCGGAGTTGCGATGCAGCCAGCTGATGCCGGCGCCGTCGGCGGCGTCGATCGACAGGTCCAGCGTCATCCGCGTCGCGGCCAGCCGGTCTTCGATTGCGGCCAACAGCGCATCAATCCCCTCCCCGGTTTTCGCGGAGACCAGGAAACATGGCCGCTCCGGCGGGCGGCGGGCGGCGATGTTTCGGAGGTTTTCGCGCTCTTCCGGCGAAAAGCGATCGATCTTGTTCCAGACTTCGAGAATGCGCTGGCCCGCATCGGGATCGATGCCAAGCTGGCGCAGCACCGTATCGACGTCGCGCTGCTGTGCATCGGCGTCTTCATGCGAGATGTCGCGGATGTGGAGAATGACATCGGCCTCCAGCACTTCTTCCAACGTCGCACGAAACGCCGCAACCAGTTGCGTCGGCAGGCTGGAGATGAACCCGACGGTGTCCGACAGCATCGCCTTGCCGCCGTGCGGCAGGCTCAGCGCGCGCAAGGTCGGATCGAGCGTTGCAAACAGCATGTCGGCGGCCTGCACTTCGGCGCGGGTCAGGCGATTGAACAGCGTCGACTTGCCGGCGTTGGTGTAGCCGACCAGCGCCACGACGCGATACGGCACCCGCTGCCGCCCGGCGCGATGCAGCCGCCGCGTCGCCTGAACCTTCTTGATTTCGTTCTCGAGTCGCGTGATGCGCTCACCGATCAGGCGGCGATCCGCTTCAATCTGGGTTTCGCCGGGACCACCCATGAACCCGAAGCCGCCGCGCTGGCGCTCAAGATGGGTCCATGATCGCACCAGGCGGCTGCGCTGATAGTTCAAATGGGCGAGTTCAACCTGCAACGCGCCTTCCTTGGTCTTGGCGCGGCGCCCGAAGATCTCCAGAATCAGGCCAGTGCGGTCGAGAACCTTGGTGTTCCAGGCCTTCTCGAGATTGCGCTGCTGGATCGGCGACAAGGCGCAATCCATCACCACCAGTTCGATTTCGTGTCCGGTAATGAGCCCGACGATCTCTTCGACCTTGCCCTTGCCGAGATAGGTCGCGGGCCTGATCTGGCTGACCGGCGCGATCAGCGCGTCCGCGATCGTCAGATCGATGGCGCGCGCCAGACCGACCGCTTCCTCAAGCCGGGCCTCCGAACCGCGGATGACATGATTATCCGTTTGCGCATCGGGACCGCCGTGGCGCATACGCAGATAGGGGCCGATGACGATCACCCGCCCGGTTTCTTTGCCCTTTGCCGACCGCGGACGGTCGGCACCCCCTTCAAGATTTCGGGGTTCCAATCAGATCACTCTCAAGCCGGAGCATCCTCGCCGCCTTCGAACAGTTGGATTGGAGCGCCGGGCATGATGGTCGAGATCGCGTGCTTGTAGACAAGCTGCGAATGGCCGTCGCGCCGGAGCAGCAGGCAGAAATTGTCGAACCAGGTGACAATCCCTTGCAGCTTCACCCCATTGACCAGAAAGATCGTCAGCGGCGTTTTCGTTTTGCGAACGTGATTGAGGAAGGTGTCCTGTAGATTTTGTGCGCGGTCTGCCGCCATTGTTTTTATCCCGCAGTCTTGTTGCTTCTTTTTATTGAACCAGGCGCAGCTCTCTCAAGGAGCCTCCCCCCGGTTGCCGGCTTTCCCCTGAGATCCCCCTCCGGGAGCGCGGCGATGTGATTAGAAGACAGGCTTGGTTTTTAGGCAAGCCAGTTTGAGTGTCAGTTGCGCCGAACACAGGGACATTTCACGGGAAAAGCCCGAAAAAGAGTCGAAATCTCTCAGGAAACGGCATCGAATGCATTCGTAAGGCCAGCAATCAGCCGACGCCAAGGGCCTTGAGCTTGCGATGCAGCGCCGAACGTTCCATGCCGACAAATTCGGCCGTGCGAGAAATATTGCCGGAGAAGCGGCTGATCTGAGCGATGAGATAGTCGCGCTCGAACACTTCCCGCGCCTCCCGGAGCGGCAATCCCATAATATGCTCGCCATTGTTGCTGGTCGGCATCGCCGGCACCATCGAGCCCACGTCCTGCGGCAGCATATCGGCGGTGATGATCACTTCCGGACCGCCGCCTGCAAGGATCATGACGCGCTCGACATTGTTGCGAAGCTGCCGGACGTTTCCGGGCCAGACGTGGGATTGCAACACCGCCATCGCGTCCTGGCCGATCTGGCGTTTAGGCAGACCGGTCGCGATCGAGATCTGATCCATGAAATAATCGATCAGTTCGGGAATGTCCTCGCGGCGCTCCGACAGCGGCGGCACGCGGATCGGCACCACGGACAGCCGGTGATAGAGATCCTCGCGGAACCGGCCTTCGGCGATCTCCTCTTCCAGATTGCGTGCGGTCGAGGAAACGATGCGGACGTCGACGTTGACCTTGGTCGTACCCCCTGACCGCTGGAACGTCTGATCGACCAGCACCCGCAGGATCTTGTTCTGGGTTTCGCGCGGCATATCGCCGATTTCATCGATGAAGAGGGTACCACCGTGCGCTTCTTCCAGCGCACCCGCCTTGCGTTGCTGCTCGCCATTGGATTGCTCGACACCGAACAGCTCCACTTCCATGCGCTCCGGCGTAATCGCCGCGGCGTTGATGACGACGAACGGTCCCTCGGAGCGACTCGATGTGTTGTGCAGCGTGCGTGCGGCCAATTCCTTGCCCGCGCCCGAGGGGCCGACGATCAGGATTCGGCTGTTGGCCTTGGCGGCCCGCTCAATGGTCTGGCGCAATTGATTCATGCAGGCGGAGCGTCCGGTCAGGACGCTCGCCGCCGGTGCAAGTTGTTTGAGTTCCTTCACCTCGCGTTTCAGACGCGACGTTTCCAGTGCCCGCGTCGCCACCAGAATGAGCCGGTCGGACTTGAACGGCTTTTCGATAAAGTCATATGCGCCGCGCTTGATCGCGGCGACCGCGGTTTCGATATTGCCGTGCCCGGAAATCATCACCACGGGCAGTTCGGCGTGGTCCCGCTTCACCTGTTCCAGCAACTGCAATCCATCAAGCTTGCTGCCCTGCAGCCAGATGTCGAGAAACACCAAATGCGGGCGGCGGATGGCGATTTCAGCCAGGGCCGAATCGCTGTCGCGCGCGGTCCGGGTGGTGAAGCCCTCGTCATCGAGAATGCCCGCAACCAGATCCCGAATATCTGCTTCGTCATCGACAATCAGAATGTCATTTGCCATGGGTCACGCCTGTCTTGTCAGTTGCCTGTTGCGGCTACGGCCTTTGTTTCGTTGTTAGTCGCGTCTGTCGGTTCGGCGGTTCCGGATGCCGGTTCTTTTGTTTCGGGAGCCGGCGCTTTCGCTTCGGCTTTCGCTGCATGGCCCGATATGGCAAACCGCAACCGCATCCAGGCCCCGCGCGCGCCCGGGCGGATATCCGCTGCGTCATTGAGTTCGATCCGGCCGCCGTGGTCTTCCAGAACGCGGCCGACAATCGCAAGACCAAGGCCGGTGCCTTTTTCGCGCGTCGTGACGTAGGGTTCGAGCAGGCGCGCCCTGCTCACCTTCGGTAGGCCGATTCCGTTATCGATGACATCGATCACGATGTCCTCGTTCTCGCGCGCGGCGATGACATCAATACGACCTTTCCCCAGCGTGCCGACCGGAACCGCCTCGATGGCTTCCGTCGCGTTCTTGATGATGTTGGTCAAGGCCTGTGAAATCAGTCGCCGGTCGAACTGCGCGTGCATCGGCTCGTCCTTGATCTCGGCTTCAATGTCGATGTCGGGATGTCCGACCCGCATCAGGAACACGGCCTGTCGAACGGTGTCGGCGACGTCCTCACCTTCGATCACGGGTTTTGGCATCCGCGCGAAGCGCGAGAATTCATCGACCATCCGCCTGATGTCGTCGACCTGACGCACGATCGTGTCCGTGCACTGCTCGAAAATGGCCTTGTCCTCGGTGATGACCTTGCCAAACTTGCGTCGAATACGCTCGGCCGAAAGCTGGATCGGCGTTAGCGGGTTCTTGATTTCGTGGGCGATGCGGCGCGCGACGTCCGCCCATGCCGAGGTCCGCTGCGCGGAAACGAGTTCGGTAATATCATCGAGGGTGATGATGTAGCTGTCGCGCGAATGACTGGTCTGCTCGCCGCTGACACGGACCGAAAGATTGCGTTCATGGCCGTCGCGGCTGATCGTGATCTGGCCCTGAACCAGCCGCTGGGTGCCCTCCCGGGCGGTTTTCATCATGTCATCGAGTTCTGGCAGCACATCCGATAGCGGATGATCAAGCGTCTCCGATTCCGCGTGACCGATCAGCTTCTCGGCGGACCGGTTGAGAATGCCGACGTTGCCGGACGCGTCGACACCGATGATGCCGGCGCTTGCCGACGACAATACCGCCTCGATGAAGCGGCGTCGGCTGTCGATAAGATCGCTTGCGCTGACCAGTTCGTCGCGCTGGGTACGCAACTCATGGGTCATCTTGTTGAATGTCTCGCCGAGTTGCGCGAGATCGCCCTCCGAACGATGGACCGGCACCTGGACGTGCAGATCGCCGGTCGAGACGACGTTGGCAGCGCTCATCAGACGTCGTATCGGGGCGACCAGCCAGTTGGCGAAACTCAGCCCAATCAGGATCGAGGCCGTCAGGATGGTCAGAGCAATCACTGCGAACATCAGCGCGAAATTCACCTGGATGCCGAGCCGGCGTGATTCAATCTCGGCATACTCGGCGGCACTGGCTTCGGTTTGCTTGAGTTGCGCGACCACGCGCGGATCAAGCAGACGCGCCACGTACAGGAAGGTATCGCTGAACGCTCGCAGCCGGATTACGGCTCCGACGTAGTTCTCTTCGGGCAACACCGCGATCTCAGGCTCGGTTTCCTTGACGTTATTGAGGAATTCCACCGGCGGCGGCGCGAAGGCCAATCGAGTGCCGGTTTGCGCCTTCTCCAGAATATTGTCGTCCTTGTCGATCAGCATCGCCCCCGGAAGGTCGCGAGAGGCAGCGCTTGCGGTCAGAAGCTCAAGGAACGTTCTGCGATCCTGGTCGAACAACGGCCGGGCGTGATTGAGGTCGTTGGCCATTCCAAGAATGTCGCCACGAATGAGCTGCGCGTGTTCCTGCATATACGCCCGGGCAATGATCACCGAGTTCTGGATGACCGCGCGCGTCGGGCCTGAAAACAGCCGATCGAATCCGCGATCGATGGTGACATTGGCGACGATCGCCACCAGCACCGCCGGCAACACCGCGATGACCGAGAACAGGCTCACTATCTGGACATGTAGCCTGGCCGCCGCCCGGCCGCGACGGCGGGCCTGGACCACCTGCCAGACTTCTCGGACGATGATACCGACCAGCAGCAGGATGGTCGCCGTATTGATCAGAAGGAAAGAAATGACAACTTCGGGTGTCGGCTGGATTCGAGTAAGGCCGGTGAGCACCACGAAAGTGAGGAAGGTCGATAGCAGCGCCAGGCCGACCGCAAACGGCGCCAGCAGCCTCCTTAAGGGCCCCCCCTTGGATTCGGCGAACGAAGGATCGAACGATGGAGCCGAGGTTTCTGCGCTGGTCATTTCGGCAAAGGGTAAGCTGAGAGCCTTCCGGTCGCCAGATCACCCCCGGCGGCAGACTGATGCTTTCATACCACAATGTTGCCAAAAAGCGACAGGAGTGTGGCAACAATGACCTAACCCGATCCCATCGTATTTCGTGGTGTGTTTGTTTTAGCCCCAATCCTGGGCCCATTCTTGGAGCGATTTTCATTGCCGCCCGACACTTGGCGATCTCAGCCTGTCGCCGCTCGGTACGGCTAGCCGAACGCGATGTCCGGATGTCAATCGCCTGGGCGGTCAACAGTTTTTTGATTGGCGAGGCGGCTGCCCGGCCACCGCCGCCGTCAAACTTCCGACCATCGAGGCCGTCTGTTTCAGGCCGTCGGGTTTTTCTTGGGCCTTTGCGGCACGGCTGGGCGACCCGCTGATTTTGAGGTCGTGGCTTTCGTCCCGACGTTCTTCGACGCAGTTGCCGTAACCGGCAGGGCGAAACGAGACGCCCATCTCTGCTCGAAGCGTCTTTGAAGGTGAATAGGAATCGCGCTCATAGGCCGAGCTCCTTGGCTCCTGATCGCCCCGGTGCAGGCTCAATTCACACCATCATCGAAAGGTCCGCCAAGGCGGTACACGCCTTCGGCATCAAGAGAGAACCGCAACTTGGATAGTTGAATGCAAGAGGCCGCCAACTGAGACGGCCTCTTTGCCATTGCTAAACCGGCGCTCTAAGCCCGGAAGACGTCCACTTCCTCGATCTGGTCTCGGTGACGACCTTGTCGACGTGATCGCAGTTTATCCCAGTGAAGGTGCGCACTTCGAATCCGACCAGAGACGGCTTGACGTATGTCAAAGCCATTGGGCGGAGGCATTTGGGGCAGACATGGGACCCGATCGCCGCGCGGTCTGGATCAGGCGAGATTTGCGATGATGGCATGATGCTCGCCTGTATTCAGGAGGGGTTGTGGTGACCCGACAAGCATGCCGCCATGCGAACCTTCCCTGCTGTTCAATATTGTTCATTCACAAAAATTTCACGAACGTCTGCGGGCCTCTTCAAGTTTAATCAGTTCGACGGAGCACTGGTCACTCCAAGGTCGGCTACAGGTTGATTCGATTCCTCGCCGTCGGCGAGCCGCAGCCAATATTCCGCAATGCTCAGCAAGCGCTGTGCATCCGCAGCATCTGGTTCTTCTCCAGCCTGTCGCGCAACTTGCGCGGCCCATTTTCTGAAATGGTTTGCGTCTGACATCTTGCCACCATTTGATTCAATGGACCGTCGGCCGCACCGCGCGGGCGCGTCCAGCATATCTTCGTCGTAATCGTCGTTCGTGTTGCGCCGCTAACTCCACCTCAAGTGACATCCGGGCGGTGACGTACGAGACGCTTCTTATATTTCCCCCGAAGTCGCTTTCTGACCCCTTATCGGACGACATAGCCATAAAAACAGGTCAGCATCCCGGAGCATCGATGATCGACCAATGAACCCCGGCATGAAATCGAAATGCACCCGGTCAGGCTAAACTTCGCAAGAATGCGCTACGGAAAAATCGTCATCGTTGCGAAATCGCCAGGTGCCGTTCCAGACGACAGAGAACCAAGATAGATTGCGATCAAGAGCACGATCGCAAGAACTGCATAGCCAAGTATGATTGTCGCATCATGACTTCTGACTTCGCGTTGAGCGGTGTTAAACTTGGTGGAGTGCACGATTTCCATTGTCTTATCTCCAATGTGGTCGGCGCGATCCAGCGCGGCACTGAAATTACATTCGGAGGCGACTGAGCGGATGTGACGTCGTTCACACCGGCCATATTAAAAAAGCAACTAGCTACTTCGCGCTAATACGCAAAAATATAGAGCCGCCACTTTTCAATTTTGCGACGACGACGTGAGCAATCCCCAGGGCTTCCGCGATCGGTACGATATCAGCGCCCGACCAAGTCGGCTTTCGCGCGATCAGTTATTAGCAAAAGACATACCAAAGACTTTGATATTGAAAGACCTGTGGATTTTGCTTTTGACATCATCTGATGTCGTCTCCGCAGATCATTTTTTGTGCACTCAGTGCCCCAATATACGAGCCGATGACGCCGGCGGCCCGCCTGCGGTGCGATATTTCGAAGCGGTTTTTCGAGCAATTCGTCGTCGAGCCTCGGTTCCGACTGAATCGGAACGGAGGCGCTGTTTCTCTATTTCAAGGCGCTTTCTTCACGCGAACCGGTACTCACCCCGCATCAAGTGCGAGTCATTTTTTGCATGAAAGCGCTCTAACTGCCGCTCCGGTAAACTTGAATGTCCAGATCGCGGATCTTTTTCCGCAGCGTGTTGCGGTTGAGGCCGAGCAAGTCGGCGGCCCGGATCTGATTGCCCCGGGTGGCCGCCAGCGCAGCCGTGAGCAGGGGCACCTCGATTTCCCTCAGGATCCGGTGATAGAGGCCCGGCGGCGGCACGCCATTGGGAAATCCTGAGAAATGCGATGACAGATAGGCTTCGACCGCGCCGCCGAGATTGTCGATGCCGTGATTGACGCTGCCGCCCGAGGTAACGGCGGGAGGCGCTAGTTCGCCATCGATGACGGAGCCGGTGATCACGTCCTGCGGATACAAGGCCGCGAGCCGCCGCGCCAGGTTTTCCAGTTCGCGCACATTGCCCGGCCAGCGATGTTGCTTCATGCGTTCCAGCGCCAGCGTATCGAGCTTCTTCGGCGGCAGTCCGTCCTTCTCGGCCAGCGCGAAAAAATGCCGGATCAGGTCAGGCAAATCCTCGATCCGCTCGCGCAGCGGAGGCAAACGCAACGGCACCACATTCAAGCGGAAGAACAAGTCCTCACGGAACAGACCCTGTTGAATCAGGATACGAAGGTCCTTGTTGCTCGCCGCGACGATGCGCACGTCGGTCTTTATCGGGGTGCGGCCGCCCACGGTGGTATATTCGCCCTGTTGCAGCACCCTCAGCAAACGGGTCTGCGCTTCCATCGGCATGTCGCCGATTTCGTCGAGAAACAGCGTCCCGCCCTCGGCCTGTTCAAACCGGCCCGAGGCGCGGGTGTTGGCGCCGGTGAATGCGCCGCGTTCATGACCGAACAGTTCAGATTCGATGAGATCGCGGGGAATCGCCGCCATGTTGACGGCGACGAAGGGGCCGTTGCGCCGCTTGCCGTAATCATGCAGCGCGCGCGCGACAAGCTCCTTGCCCGTGCCGGATTCCCCGGAAATCATGACGGTGAGGTCGGTCTGCATGAGGCGCGCCAGCACCCGGTAGATTTCCTGCATCGCAGGCGACCGGCCGACCAGCGGGATCGAATCGAACTCTGCTTCATCGGCGTGGTTGGCCGCCCGTTCCTTCGGCTCTGCCAGCGCGCGGCCGACGATCGCGATCAACTCCTTGAGGTCGAACGGCTTTGGCAAATACTCATACGCGCCACGCTCGGACGCGCGGATCGCCGTCATGAAGGTGTTCTGCGCGCTCATCACGATGACTGGAAGATTCGGCCGCATCTTCTTGATCCGCGGCAACAGATCGAACGCGTTCTCGTCCGGCATCACCACGTCGGTAATCACCAGATCCCCCTCGCCCTGGCTCACCCAGCGCCACAGCGTCGCCGCGTTCCCTGTCAGCCGTACCTCGTATCCGGCGCGCGAGAGCGCCTGGTTCAGAACCGTGCGGATGGCGGTGTCGTCGTCGGCGACAAGTATGCTACCTGCGGGCATCGTCATTCCTCATCTCGTGACCTGAGCGGCACGCGACGACGTACCCGAAACGTCATCGCGATTGCCTTGATCGAAGTGTTTGGCGGCGTTGAACATCGGCAGCAGCACACGGAAAATGGTCTTGCGCGGCTGGGATTCGCATTCGATGATGCCCCCGTGATCGCCGACGATCTTGGCCACCAGCGCCAGACCCAGTCCGCTGCCGGTCTGCTTTGTCGTGACAAACGGATCGAACAGGTTCGGAAGCAGGTCTTCCGGCACACCGGGACCGTTGTCCTTGACGCAAAACTCCAGCGGCAACGATACCCGTGATTTCTTGCCCGGCACCGACAGACGAACCCCCGGACGGAACGCGGTGGTGAGTTGAATTTCCGCATCGCTGCCAAGATCGACGACGGCTTCGGCGGCGTTCTTGACCAGATTCAGAAATACCTGAATCAACTGGTCCTGATTGGCGAGCACCGGCGGCAGCGAGGGATCGTAGTCTTCGACGAACCGGATATTGCGGGCAAAACCCGATTGCGCGAGCCGCTTGACGTGATCGAGCACCGAATGAATGTTGACAGGGCCGCGCGCCACCGGCCGGTCGTCGCCGAACACTTCCATGCGGTCGACCAGTGTGACGATGCGGTCCGCCTCGTCACAGATCAAGCGCGTCAGCATGCGGTCTTCGGACGAGGCGGCCTGCTCGAGCAGCTGCGCCGCGCCACGGATGCCGGACAGCGGGTTCTTGATTTCATGCGCCAGCATCGCGGCCAGCGCGATCACCGAACGCGCAGCACTTCGATGCGTCAGTTGCCGGTCCATCTTGTCGGCGATGGTGCGCTCCTGCAGCATCACGACGATATGACCGGGCCGCTCCGTCAGCGGCGCGACATGCAGATCCACCTGCCGATCGCCGCCGATCCGCGGCGTGCCCAGATCGACCTTGTACTCATTGACCGGCGAACCGCTGCTGCGCACCTGATCGATCAGCGCCAGCAACGGGCTGCCGAACGGCACAAGTTCCTTCAGTGACTGACGTTGCAGAAATTGGGTCGAAATCTCGAAAAATGATTCCGCGGCCATGTTGGCATCGACGATCTTGCCGTCGGGCGCCACCAGCAGCACCGGATTGGGCAATGCGTTCAGGATGGCCTCGCCATCGGACGGTACCGGCCGGCGATTTTCTGCGGCTGAAGTCATGCGGCGGCGCTCCATGCAAAATCCTCGAATGCATCCTGAAGAGAGCGGTGCACCCGGTGCGGCTCGTCTGACGTGAGAACTTTTTGTCGCCAGGTTTTGAGCGTCACCGCCGGCGCGCGGCTGCATTGGGCGGCGATTTCCAGCGCCCAGCCGAGATGTTTGCGCGCATGGCGAAGGCCGATGCGTATGCCATAATGCGCGCAAACGTCATCATACAGCGTGCGGACATATTTGAGCTGCTCCGCCAGCGATGGTGCGGATTCGACAATACCGGATTCGAGGCGACGCCCGATCTGGCCCGGCAACCACGGCTGGCCCTGCGCGCCGCGGCCAACCATCACCGCGTCGGCACCCGACATTTCAAGCGCGGTCAGGGCTTTCTCGAACGATGTGATGTCGCCGTTGACGACGAGTGGAATGCCGATCGCATCCTTGACGGCGCGCACCGCGCCCCAATCGGCTTCGCCCTTGTAGAACTGGCAACGCGTGCGGCCGTGCACCGAAATCAGCTTTACGCCGGCGGCCTCCGCGCGGCGCGCCAATTCCGGCGCGTTGAGGGAGCGGTCGTCCCAACCGAGCCGCATCTTCAGCGTCACCGGCACTTTCACCGCGGTCACCGTCGCATCGATCAACGTCAACGCGTGATCGAGATCGCGCATCAATGCCGAACCGGACTGGCCGCCCGTTACATGGCGCGCTGGACAGCCCATGTTGATATCGATGATGTCGGCGCCCGCGGCTTCGGCGATGCGAGCGGCTTCCGCCATCCAGCTGACTTCGCAGCCGGCGAGTTGAACGACGTGCGGACCTATTCCGGTCGCCTCGCATCGCAGCCGCGACATCGGCCGACCATTGACGAGATCCTGGCTGGCGGTCATCTCGGAAACGACAAGCCCGGCACCGAGCGCTGCTGCCAAACGCCGAAACGGGACATCGGTGACGCCCGACATCGGCGCCAGGAGAACCCTGTTGGCGATCTGAATATCGCCTATTTTCAATGGCTTAAGGTGTGAGGATTCCGAGCCGGTCACGGGCTTCTCGTTTTTCTGGCAGGCGCCTCATCGCGACCGGCCGGGACGCATTCTGAGCACAAATCTTGTGCAGTCAAGCTTCATGCCTACACTTTAGACAGTTCTGGCGATCTTGCAAGTGCACTGCAACAAGATATGCCTTTCCCACAGCTATCGGGAATGGTTCTGTTTTCGAGCGGCTGCGTGATAAGGGCTGTGCGTCAACGAGCCCGTGCTCCCCTCCGCAAACCCAGAATCACCCATTATTGAGTCCAATGCCGAAAACAGAGCGGACTGCAGCCATCCTCGTCGCCGCCGGACGGGGGCTTCGCGCCGGTTCGGGAGGTCCGAAGCAATACCGTTCGATCGGCGGACAGACCGTGATTTATCGGGCCATGGCGCCGTTTTGCCGTCATCCACAGCTCTTTGCCGTACAGCCGGTCTTGAACCCCGATGACAAGGCGATGTTCAACGCTGCCGTCAGTGCGTTGCGCCACGCGCCTCCGGCAAATGGTGGGGCCACCCGCCAGGCCTCGGTGCGTGCCGGACTGGAAGCGCTTGCCGATCAAAAGCCGGACATCGTCCTTATCCACGATGCGGCGCGACCATTCGTCACGGCAGCGCTGATTTCGCGCGCGATCGATGCGGCGTCCCTCACCGGCGCGGCGGTTCCTGCGATAGCCGTCACCGACACGATCAAGCTGATCGACGGCGCTGGAAATGTCGAAGCGACGCCGGAGCGTTCGCGATTGCGAATCGCACAAACGCCGCAAGCGTTCCGTTACGACGCGATTCTCGACGCCCATCGCCGCGCGGCCCGCGACGGGCGCAGCGATTTCACCGATGACGCCGCACTTGCCGAATGGGCGGGATTGACGGTGGCGACCTTTGAAGGCGATCCTGCCAACATGAAACTGACGACCCCGGAAGATTTCATCCGCGAAGAAGCCCGCCTCGGCGCCATGCTTGGCGATATCAGAACCGGCAGCGGCTACGATGTTCACGCTTTCGGCGACGGCGACCATCTGATGATCTGCGGCGTTCGCGTGCCGCACAGCCGCGGCTTTCTGGCGCATTCCGACGGCGATGTCGGCCTCCATGCGCTGGTCGATGCGATCCTCGGCGCGCTGGCGGACGGCGACATCGGTTCGCATTTCCCGCCAAGCGACCCGCAATGGAAAGGCGCCGCGTCGGACCGATTCCTGAAATACGCCGTCGATCGCGTGACGGCGCGCGGCGGACGCATCGCTCATCTCGACGTCACCCTGATTTGCGAGCGCCCGAAGGTCGGCCCCCACCGTGACGCCATGCGCGCGCGCATCGGCGAGATCACCGGCCTTGGCCCTTCGCGCGTGGCCGTGAAAGCGACCACCAGCGAACGGCTCGGATTCACCGGCCGCGAGGAAGGCATCGCCGCCATGGCGACCGCCACCATCCGCCTGCCCTGGGACGACAAGTCCTGGGACGACAAGGGCAGGAGCGACTGAAATGAGCGGCAGCGACGCCCGCGCCCTCTCCCGCTCGCTGCTCGATCTTTGCCGGATGCGCAAGCTGACCATCGCGACCGCGGAATCCTGCACCGGCGGCCTGGTCGCCGGCGCGCTCACCGACATTCCCGGCTCCTCCGACGTGATCGACCGCGGCTTTGTGACCTATTCCAACGACGCCAAACGCGCGATGCTCGGTGTCAAGCTGACGACGCTTGCGACCTTCGGCGCGGTCAGCAAGGAAACCGCGACCGCCATGGCGATCGGCGCGCTGGAGAAGGCCGGGGTCGATCTGGCCGTCTCCATTACCGGCATTGCCGGTCCGGGTGGCGCCACGCCGGGCAAGCCGGTGGGCCTCGTGCATTTCGCCGTCGCCGCCCGCGACGGCCGAATTTTGCACCGCGAGTGCCGCTTCGGCGCAATCGGTCGCAGCGCGGTGCGCCAGCGCTCCGTGGTGGAGGCCCTGCGAATGCTGACGGAACTGGCGCGCGGCCCGCAGGCGCCGGCCAAGCCGCGCCCCCAGGCCAGCAACCGGTTGCGCCCGCGCGCAGCGCGAACGTCGCGGCGCAACGCCGTCAAGCGCCGACGGCCGCCGCGGACGTGACCAGCCATGACAACGGCGATCTTGCGCGCGTCGTTCCGGGCCGGCTCGACGGTCAGGATAACGCCTTGCCTGCCAGCGCTTTTCCATAAACCACATCGGCGCGCTTTTCGAACGCCGCCGCAAATCGCTGAAACGCCGTATCGAACATCGCCCCCATCAGCATCGCCAGCATCCGGCTCTTGAATTCGTAGGCGAGGAA
>Ga0182030_10010895_pt1 | contig 18395 bp, 17 predicted proteins | sample 812S3MmetaG_FD_121299 | JGI IMG/M metagenome (GOLD analysis project Ga0182030, IMG submission 121299) | Permafrost microbial communities from Stordalen Mire, Sweden - 812S3M metaG (Illumina Assembly) | ecosystem: Environmental > Terrestrial > Soil > Wetlands > Permafrost | place: Sweden...
GATCGGCGCGTCGGCAGTCGAGCATATTGAGCGCGAACGCACGCTCCTGGTCCTTGGGATTGAAATAAATGACGTCGTTCGTCCGATGGCGCGGGATGTGATTCTCCAAAATCTCCTCAACTAATTGCCCGTGTGGATCGACAACGGTGACGCCGTGGCCAGCGGCGATGTCTCCCGCAAGCATATTCCGGAAGAGCGTACTTTTTCCGGAACCTGAGCCACCAAAGACAGCAAGATGACGGCGGCGCGCGGCGGGCGCGATGCTAATCGGCCTGCCGTAGTGGTAGGCGTCTTCGCTGCGTCCGATCTCTACGGGGTGAAGCTGCATCCGAAAATTATAGTGCCGTCGACGCATGCGGTCGAATGCGTGGCTGTGCACTGCGAATCCTGAAGCACGTTGACCGTTTTGAAGTGGGCAGGTAAGATTCCCTCAGTTCCATCCAAGAGCCCCGCAGCATTCAGCCGCGGTGAAATCCACTCTCAAAGATTACAGGAGGATCGTATGTGCGAAAGCCAGCCGGAGGTGTTTCATGAGTAGTCAGCAGCAGACCCAGAGGTTTACCCTTGGCCAAGTGGTCGCGACGCCTGGTGTCCTCGAAGCGTTCGCCACTACAGTTCAGTCAGCCAAAGAATTCCTCGACCGCCGCGCGGCGGGGGACTGGGGCGACGTGAGCAACGAGGACAAGAAGGAGAATGATGACTCGGTGATAGAAGATCTTCGCATCTTGTCCGCCTATCATTTGAGGGACGGCACCAAGATCTGGATCATCACCGAAGCCGATCGATCTTCGACGTGCGTCCTATTGCCAGAGGAATACTAAGCGAAAGGCAGGCGACCATCGCCCGCTCTCATCTGCCGAACGATACACGTTCGGCTTTTTTTGTTTCCAAGAATGGTGAAACACAAACCCCTGGAATCCCCCACGAAGGTTCGCGCTTCCATGGGGGACAGGGGACCGCTCATCCAACGGTCAGGTGGCCGAAGAAAGCCGCGAGACCATTACTGTCCGGAGCGTTCTTCCGCGGACCGGGCAGATACAAAGCCAGCATGCGACATTCCGAATCGAATCGCGCGATGAGGTTCCTTGCCAAGAGTCACCACACGATTTCGTTCAGTCCGCCGCGAGACGGGATTTCCCCCGTCGCGGTTGCAGGATGGGCGGTTGCCCTAAGTACAGCAGAGGCGGGGAAATGATGCAAGAAGGAAGCGTCGCTAGCCGAGAATCGTTGGAGATACTATCTGGCTATTTCAGAAGGCGGAGTAATTCGCGGGCGTTCACGATCTTCGTGGGAGGCAGATCCGTCTTGAAATGTTTCCGATTGCCCGTCACAAGATAGTCGGCACGCGCCGCTTCAGCGCATTCATAAAATCGGTTGTCGGACTCGTGAGGAGAGTGGGTGAGGCGAGTGGTAACGACGGTCATCCGTCCGGAGGCAGCAATTGTCAACGCGGCGTGGATCTTCCTGCGCTCAATGCCTTTAAATTTCGGGCGATGCAGTGTTTCGTCATACTCGGCGAGTATCGCCTCGGAAACGCACCAAATGAGTTTGCCTTCGAGAACACTATCGAGTACAGCCGCCTCCGCCCCATGTTCGGTCAGCAGTGCGGAGACCAAGACGCTCGTATCGATGACTACTTTGGTCATTTGCCGAGCGCGCGCTTACTGGGCTTGCGGCCTTGGTGGCGCACTTCATTGCGTGTCGCTTCGACCTCGGCGTTGATTTCGGCCATCGTCATTTTATCGAGGCCTGTACGTTTGGCATCTTCGCGTATCAGACGAACAACGTTACGAAATTCGGCCAAGGCAGCTGGCGACGGGCGCTGTTGTTCTTCTTGCTCCAGGCGGCGCAAGCCTTCGCGGAAGAGTTCACTCATGGTGCGATTCTGCTTCTTGGCCAGGCGCTCGGCAGTCTTAAACTGCTTGGGCGGCAGAGATATGGAAACGCTTCTGGTAGTTCTCATAGTGGTTATTACTAGATAGGATCTAGTACGACTGTTACTTTTACAATAGCAAGCGTGCGGCGCGAGTCAAGCGGCGTTGGCGGCAGCCCTGGGCAAAAGCGATGCAAGCGTGAGGTCCTCGAATGCAACAAAAAGATACGCATGACGGGAAGCAGCATTGGGGATCAGGGGATGGAGGGCTTTTCGCAGTTCTGCCGCACGCGCACGAGTCTGCGTCACGGTTGCGACTTTGAACGCCCGCATCCCTGGATACTTTGGCCGGTATCCGCCTTGCGCATAATAAGCGACGTACCCAGCGATTTTTGTGGCCATGCGTTCGTGGCTCATCGTTGAGCGATCCGCTTCCAGAAAAATGTCGAATCTGCTCTTGCCATCCGGCCGCCCGGAGTGCTGCAAGACAAGGTAAGCGTCCGGACGGACCGGAATCGCCGCTTCGGCATCGTCGACATTCACCGAGTCCCAAAGAGTCGACCCTTCTTGCCAATCCGCGAGTTTGATCGGACCGGTTCGTGTAGATAGAAGCATTCGCGTATGGATGTCGGCCACGAAAAGCGAATGCCGGATGCCGATCTCCGTGAGCTCGTTATGCCGGAGTCGTTTCTCCTTAAGGTTTGCCGGCGCGTAACCGTGCTCGATCATGACGGGCACGCCTTCGGAGCCCACGGCGTAAACCTCTTTCTGCATGAAACGGGCGACGGAGGCGAGATAGCGACGTTGCCGTAATTTATGCAGCCTGCCCCAAAGCGCGCGAACGGATCGTCCGGAGAGTGCGGCCAGATGATCAATGGTAGCCAAGCGGAGTTGTTGCACGTAGTGCAATAGTTCGATGTCGCGGTCCTGAAGTTGAAATCCATTGTTGGCCGACACAGCTATGAAATGGGGGATTGATTGATAGCCATGCAGTATCTCCTAACTGGAGAATCGTTTTAACAATACGGATTCTACCGAAAAGATCAAGTCCGTTCACGAATTAGAACGGCCGTTGGGCCAAAAAATCGGCTCTCCCGTCAAGAATTGATGCCCAAGGGATCACGGGCCGGCGACACAACGCCGTCGCCGGGTTGGATCGAGAACCCACTGGAAACAATCTGACGATAAAGATTGCCGGTCTCCTCGAGGCGGCGTGACCCCCGGGTCGGTAGAAAAGAAAAACTCGACCCAATGGATTGGATCGAGTTGCGATCAAACGATCGCGAATTGGCTACTGCGTTGCGGATCGCAGGAAGCCTCCAAGTTTTGCCGTCGCGCGAAATTGCGGGACCGGCTCCAATTCCTTGAATGCCGAGGTGAAGGCGTTTGAGAGGCTCCAAAGCGTTCGCGCCTGGAATTCATCATGCTGCGGGTTGAAGTAGAGGTCGTGGACTGGTCGAGCCAGATGCCTCGGCACTTCCAAGTCGGCCTCAACAAACGCGCGATAGATGATCAACTTGGCGCTTACGTCTGAGAGCTGTGATCCGCGCCAAGCTTCCACTTGCATTCGCATGCCGTCGAAGTTCCGTTGCATTTCATCGACGCCGATCGATAGCGCCGATGTCAGCGAGAAATTCTTGGAGTGCTTCGCAAGCACCGGCTGAAAGTCACCAGAGAAGGCCATATTTTCACATACAAATACTCGGTAGCCGACCGTCATCGCCAGCCGCATGCTCTTGTCGTGGGCGTTGCGAATGCCGATGGAAAACCGGCAGCCGTGCATACCGGTGTCAAGGTCAAGGGCGCCGAACATCTTCATGCCGTCCTTGGAAACGGCGTATTCATCCTTGACGACGCCGATATGCCGAAACCCGAGCGTTTCAATCAAAGCGGCAACAACCTCGGCGTGCGCAATAGGCCGGTGAGTCGCGGTTCCTGGCGGGGTTTCCACAAGAGCCAATTGCTCTCTGGTCAGTTTGCCGCCGTAAGACAGAAGCGTAGACGTAGCTTCGCTCATGGTGTTCCTCTTTCACTTTTTGAATTGGGAGACAGGCTGAATGGCCTGTGCAGGAAGTATACCGGCTAGACAATTTTTGGCAAGGCCGCTTTAGCGGCGGTGGTAATCGTGTTCACGGAGAGTTTTTCCGCAGTTAAATGGCTCCGTTTGGCTCCATTAAAAAGCCTTTGAAGCCAGTCGCTGAAACCGGGGATGTTGCAGGCGCATTCTATTGACCCGATATACGCTATAGTCTGTATTTTCAATCTACGGTCCATTTTCCAAGCTGGACGTCGCGGGTTCGAATCCCGTCTCCCGCCCATTTTTTCAATATCTTAGCAAGCTTCTTAACGCCGGAGACGGCTCTTAATGGAGCCACTCCAAGGATCATTCCTCGTAAAGCACTGTTCCCTAATAACTTGTGCGGACCTGAATGCCAGCTGGACACGCTGGCAGTCAATCGAAAGCCGTGAGCAACGGCCGTTTACTCGGTGATGTCAATCTACATAAAAGGTGTAGCGCCTTCGGGCGGAAACGCCGGTGATGAAAATCTTCTCCCGATAGCAGAGGTTCGGAGGAGATTTGCTTAGATCAAGCCGATATTGCACTACCGCGACCATCCCAACGCGCCGATCTGCCGAACGAGTCTTACTTTGTCCCCTTTGCTGCGGCCGGGATCGCCTTCAAGTCAGCCTGCGATTCTGCTTCACTCTTGGTGGGCACCACTTTGTCGGGGTCGATCCGGACCATCATATAAGTAATGTGATCGGGAATCTCGGTGAACAGGTGGCCCGTTCCGGCGGGAATGACGATCATGTCGCCGGGCTTGAGGTGGTACGTGACCGGCTGCCGGATCGCGTCGGCATTATATCCCGGACCGTTTTGCAGACGAACGGTTCTCTCGTCATCCGGTCTCTTCATGGGATTAACAAGATCGGGACCGGTCAGCAGCGTCGCTTCACCGCTGATGATGTGATAGACCTCGCTGATCTGCTCGTGCTCGGCGACCGCTCCTTTGCGATTGGGATCGGGTAGAAGTTTGGCGCGCGTGACCATGCCGATGCCGACCTGCGCCTTGCCGATATCCACCGAGCGCACCTGCTGATCGATGAGGTTGTACTTGATAGATTTCGCCGTATAAGCGTCCAACTCCGATACCGGAATATAAGTAGCAGGACAACGGCGGCAGGTCGGGTTCGGTCCACTACTCTGCGCCATCAGGGCCAACACGGCAACGCCGGCTGCTATGACAATCTTCGCTGATATTCTCTGGCTTCTTCGCATATGCACTCCCTGTTCCGAATTCGCGTAGCTGGGTGACGAGGTCAACCAGGATTCCGGTATTGTTCCGGTTTAGGTTTGCGGTCACGAGCGATTATACATCCAACGGTCCGAATGGCCGTTGTGTCGTCAGCTAGACTCGTCAGGTAGACCGCTCTGGGCGCCTAAGGATCGACAAATGCGTGCTATCTTGCAATTGGAATTTAAGCGCAAGGGAGGCAGCTATGAAAACAGGAATGTTCATTGCCTTTTTATTCGTTTCGGCGCTGACGGCGCGCACGGCGACAGCCCAATCGGCAACTGACGAAAACGTGAAGATCTATGCGGCTGCAGTCGCGAAGACTCCGCTAACCGCCATCGCTGCTGACTACGAAAAGGCGACGGGCAACAAGCTCACACTCGTTTTCGATACTGCGGGAGCGACGGCCCAAAGATTTCGGGCTGATCCCGAAGCTTCCTTGCTCATCACAACCGTGCCGCTGATTCGGGACGCCGAGAGCACGGGCGCGCTCCGCGATGGAACCAGCTTTCTTTTGGGCAGCACGGTAGCAGCCGTGGCAGTGCCCCCCAAATCCCCGAAACCTGATGTCTCGACGCCGGAAAAATTGAAGGCTGCGCTGCTCGCCGCCAAGCGCATCGCCGTTTCGGATCCGGCGCGCGGCGCAACCGTGGGAACTCATTTCATGAAAGTGATCGAAGCGCTGGGAGTGAAGGACGAAGTCCTCCGGAAAATTACGTTCGCCAGTGACGGCTTCGCGACCATGCGTCTGGTCCTGGACGAAGGTGTCGATATCGGAGTATCCCAATCCAGCGAGATTCTGCAATCGAACCCCAACGCCATGGCGGGTCCGTTTCCGAAAGAGTTTGCACTGGCCACGGACTTTTCGCTGTGGCATCGCAACAACATGTCTCCGGCGGTCAAGGATCTGGTTGCCGTGCTGACGGGCCCTGCTGGCCGCGCAAGACTTACCGCGGATGGAGTCATGCCTCCCGCCGCCCGCTGAGGCCAGTGCGCCGTCTGGTTGCGCCTGGATTCGGCGCACCGAAGTCCCGTTCGGCGACAATGATGTTGTTGCCCGATCCAGGGATCAGATAGATTGGGCTCCAGAGGTTTCAACAATGGCGATTGGGCGGTTGTTTGTCACATTGGCCTTCTTCTGTGCGGGCGCAAGCGCGCAATGGTTGCACTATCCTACGCCCGGGGTCCCGCGAACGGCCGACGGGAAACCGGATCGATCCGCGCCCGCGCCCAGGACCGCGGACGGCAAGCCCGACCTGTCGGGCATCTGGGAAGACGACACCGGGAAACCGCCGGGGTCTTGCATCGCGGGAGAGTGCGAGGACACTTCGACGAAAGGGACCTCGCCCTTGGCCGGCAACATCGGCTGGGTCGATTTCGGCGCGCGACTTCCGGGTGGCCTGCCTTATCAACCGTGGGCCGCGGAGCTCGTGAAACGGCGGAAGGTGGACTTCGGGAAAGACGATCCGCCAACGCATTGCATGCCACTGGGTGCACCGCGCATGCTGGTGGATCCGTTGTACCGGAAATTCGTCCAAACCCCGGGATTGTTAATCGTTCTCAACGAACGGGACGCTGCATTCCGGCAAATCTTTACCGACGGACGACCGCTGCCTCGCGATCCCCAGCCCTCCTGGAACGGCTATTCATCGGGGAGATGGGAAGGGGACACCCTCGTGGTGCAGACGAATGGTCTCCGGGATGGAATGTGGCTCGATCGCAACGGCAGTCCATTGACCGAAGCAGCCAAGCTGACGGAACGATTCCGGCGCGTGAATTACGGCACGATGGAAGTCGACGTTACCATAGACGATCCCAAGGTCTATACCAAGCCGTGGACCGTCAAGATCATCGAGTACATCGTGCTCGATACGGAACTGCTGGATTCTATTTGTGCGGAAAACGAAAAGGACAATGTCCACTTGGTCGGCAAATAATAAAACATCGAACCTTAATCGGTCCCCGTTGCATTCGCCTCCGAAGCGCGTTTACTTCTTGTCATCCGCCGGCTTCGGCGGTTCGATCTTCAACAGCTTGCCGCCCTCAGACTCGTAGGTCTCAGCTCCTACGGCGCCAGCCACTTTGAAACCCTTGCTGTTCAGAAGATCGGCTGCCCGGCTCGCCCGGCCAGCGTGGTTGGATACGGTGACGATGACTCTGTCCTTGGGAATTTCGGAAAGGTGCTTCTCCAACTCCCCTATTTGGATGCTGAGGTAGACGGGGAAGCCCCCAATGGTGGAGACCTCGTCCGGCCGGCGAAGATCCAATAAAAGTACGCGATCCGGGCGCAATAGCAACTGGTCAAGCTCTGCGCGGCTTAAGACTTTGGCCTTCGCCGGCGCTACCTTTCCCGGAGCCGCTTCCTGTTTTGTCCCACTCCCGGTTTGTGCAAAGGCGGTAGCCGCCACAAGCAATGCGATCAAAATCGGTTTGCGCATCACGTCTTTTCTCCTGGTAGATTTCGTCCCGATCTCACTTTTTCTTCACGCCGTCGCAGGAACTTAGTAAAGGCCGATGCCACGTTCGCCCTCAGAAAACGGCATGTGAGCATTCAGCTAAGTTTAGCCGATCAAGTATTGAATAGGAATGGACCACGGCGCACTCTACACATATTCGCGCCCGTTAGCGAATACAGATCGCAGAATGCGGCCCATGAGGATCATTCTTTCGGAGATAAGCGGCCGAGTGACAATGTCACCACCATTGCAATTTAGGCAGCGGCGCGAGGAACGCGCCATTTGATCATCGCGACCTTGATCGCGTCGTTGACTACCAAGCAGGCGACCGCTGCGTATCCCAAAATGGACAGCGTCTGCCACCACGGCAAGGGTGCGAGGCCCGGAATCCCCACCAGCGTCAGGATCGTACCGGTGAGCGCGTCCGCCGCAAGCGCGGCAATGAGAGTTTTACTGGGCATTGTCGACCAGAACCACCTGCGCTCTCTCGCCGATACGATGGAGAAAACAGCAAGGTAGAGCAGCGTCAGAAAACTGAATGTGTAGAGGGCATTGTCGTTGGTTGCAAGACCGAATCGCGACCAGCTTACGTAAAGAAGCAAAAGAGCCTCTGCCACCATGGCGACGCCCAAGACCGCGGACACTTCAATGAAGCCACCGATGTTCCACGTCTCTGGCTTTTTCGACGGTCGAACGTGGTCGGTCGCAAGCGCGACCTTCGCGAAGTCGGTCATGAAGCTGACCAGCAACATCACAAATGCGGAAACGACAAACTTGCCCGTAAAGATGAATGCGATCGACACGAAAGCGGCCTTCAGGATCGTCCGACTAATCTTGTTTACGATCCAAGTCAAAACCCTCTGGTAGATCGTTCGCCCCTGCTCGACGAGCGCCAAGATGTTCGTCAGTCCAGGTTCCGTCAGAACGACGCTGGCGGCGCCCTTTGCGACGTCGGTCGCATTGCTCACCGCAATTCCCACTTCAGCTTGACGCAAGGCGGGCGCATCGTTGACGCCATCGCCCGTCATGCCGGTCACGTGCCCCGCGGCCTGTAAATGCTGCACGACGATGTACTTGTCTTCCGGATAAACTTCGGCGAATCCATCGGCTCCAGCCAGGAGATCGACGGCTGCGTTTCCGGCCTTGGCGATGGCAGTTTTCAGATCGGTTACTCGCAGGATATTCGGCAAGCCGACTCCTTGCGCGATTTCACGCGCCACCGGCAGCGCGTCACCCGTCAACATCTTCACGGCGACGCCGAGGTCGTGAAGCTCGGCGATGAGTTGTTTGGCGTCGGGCCGGGGTGGATCGTACAACGTCACGAGTCCGACCATCTCAGGGGTACCTGTTTCAGGGCCCCGCGCGACAGCCAGTGTTCGATATCCTTTAGCAGCCGAATCACTCACCCGAGCTTCCAGCGCATTGATTTCCGGCGGCTTGAGCCCACAGGCTTCCGCGATGGTTCGCACGGCTCCCTTCATGACGCGCAATCGCTTCCCGCTCTGTTCGACGACGGCTTCGGTCCTCCGGTTCTGCGCGTCGAAAGGCTTGAAGGAAACCGGTGTGACGGCAGGAAGGCCGTCGAAAACGTGGCGCTCCCGCGCGGCGGCGAGGAACGCCAGATCGATGGGATCCTGATTGGCCTCTTCGGAAGCCAACGCACCAGCGAACAAGACGTCGGAATCTTTCGAGGCACCGAGCGGAACCACGCCCGTGACGGCTAGCTGGTTCATGGTGATCGTGCCCGTCTTGTCCACGCAGAGCACGTCCATCGTCGCGGCATCTTCCGCTGCGCTAAGACGCGTGACCAGCACACCACGCTTGGCTAACTCTGATGCGCCAACGGCCATGCTGACCGTGAACATAACCGGGAGGGCGACCGGTACGGCACTCATCAACAGGACAAGCAAAAGTGAACCCATCTCGATCAGTGGCGTGCCCCGCATCAAAGAAAGAACAACGACGACGCTCAAGAGACAGCCCACAATGACGAATAGCCAGCGGACGACTTTCCCCACTACCGCTTCGATGTGAAGCTTCGGGCGTGCTTTCTGCACGAGTTCCGTGGTGCGGCCGAAATAGGTTTGTGCGCCGGTCAGTATGACCACGCCGGTGCCTTCTCCCCGACGAACGACGGATCCCGACGACAGCACATCCGCGATCACCTTGTTCGCATCCTTCGATTCGCCAGTACGCGCCGCACGCGCGCGCTCACCTGCAGCCGTTTCCGCAACGTCTCCACAACACCGGCCGCCCTGCGCTCCTGGGCAAAACTCAAAACGGCGTTGACAATGAGCAACGCACTCACCACGGCGAAGTCCGAGGATTTATGCAAGACCGCCGACAACACCATAATCAGTTCGAGCATCCAGGCCGACAAGCCCCAGAATTTCGAAAGGAACCTGAGGAATGGATGCTCCTTCGTTTCCGCTACTTCGTTATAGCCATGTGCCTTTAGGCGGGCATCTACTTCGGTTTTGGTGAGACCCGTGTCAGGGTTCACTTGCAGCGCGGCGAGGGTCTCGGGGAGCGACGCCGCTACGATGTCGGGAATTTTCCCGGCTACCGGCCTTGATGGTGGGAATACCGCTTCCGATTGCTTTGGGGCCGTTGCCATAGCGAATTCGCGGCTGACGACTTCACTATAGCTTCTCGCCGCAGAGGCCGGACGCGCTCGGACCTAGCCTACTTCTTATGGGATTGAATGTAGTCGAGAGCGAAAGTCTTCAATCCCGAGTTGGTCAGGCCGAGCTGCGTGGCCTCCTCGGACGCACGCTCGTTGTCCCACTTGTCGATCAGCACGCGTTTGATCAGCCACATTGCAGCCGCGCGATTTCCGCTGGCACAATGAATGAACGCCGGTTCATTGCCGGGTTCGGTGATCGTCTTGATAAAGCGATCCGCTACTGCGGGGTCAGGCATCCCTCCGTTGAACGGGAGGTGGACGAAGTTGATACCTGCGGCTTTGGCTGCCGCCGCCTCAGCATCGATGTCGGCTCCCTGTTCGTTTGCCATCCGCAGGTTGATGATGGATGCGAACCCCATCTTCTTGATGCCGGCCACGGATCCAGGCGTTACCGCACCCGCACACGCGACCGTCGTTTTCACCTGAGCGAAGTTCGTAATCCCCGGAACGGTGGACTTTTCAACTTGGGATTGCCCGGCCGCAACCGAAACTCCAAGCGCAACGACAGCAAGAATCAGCAGTACTCGTTTCATGTTTTCTCCCTTATAGTTGAAGTTAAGTGCTCACGAGCGAGTATCCTCGCTCCTGTGCGCGATTGACGGCAACGATTCCCGCCGGGACCATCCGTGAGGTAGGGATCACCAGGTTGGCAGTCAATTCGTTGAAAATGGCGTCCGCGTTCCCGCCCGTCGCCTCGGCGATGGCTCCTGCATAACCGCGAGTGGACGTTGAGCATACGGCCAACTGCACGCCTTGTTTAGAGAGCGCATCTAATGTGGTGCCGCGATTTGCTGACGAATCACCGACGCTCGCGGAATTATAAACATTGCTCTTGGGCGCCAGCTTGGTTTTCGGATCTTCAAATTGGGCTCGTGCCGCGAGCGTTACCCCGTACTTTGCCCACATCGCATCGTTGTAACCGAACGGCGTAGAGCGGTGGCGTACCACGATGACGATCGCCAGATCGCCGCTTTGCAGGCCGTAGTCAGTACGATTCACACGCAAGAAATTATTGGCGAACAGAAGCGCGTCTGCAACACCGTCATGATTAGTTGTGTCAAACACTAACCGATGTTTGCCCGGCAACTTGTCAAGCCAGTCGTCCTTCTCATGACGTGTCGGCTCCCAACGCGTGGCTGGTGTCGATTTGTCCTGGGCCAGTGCGACGCCGCCAATAGCCAATGCTGCCGCTCCGGCATTCAGGCGAGTGAAAAACGAACGCCGTTGCTGCGGCAGCGGAAATTTTGTAGTCATGCAGACCTCGCTTTCCATCCGAGTCTTGAAAGACAACGAACATCCTAGCACGCGGCAGCATCCGCCGCTGGCAACGCATCGTGCCAAGATTAGGAGTCCGAGCGATTCCCTTCAAAGGCTAGGCTGACGCCTTCCGCTCGAATGCCACGCTCCGCGACGAGTAGAAGCTATTTTAAGGTGGCGACTTTAGGCGAAAATTGCTTCAGGCTCTTGAATACGGCCTCAACGAACATATCGGTGGTCCAGGAGCCGGAATTCTGGCCAAAGCGGTCGTCATAATCCGCCGTCACACGTGCGGCTTTCACCTGTTCGACGAAGGCGCCATCGTCGATCATCGCTTTCACGCGGTCGCGGACAATCACCAGCATGTCCCGGTACTCCGCGACTTCGAACTCATCGCACAGCCGCCCGTGCCCGGGCACGATCAGCGTGCCGTCTTCCCCCTGATGCTTGTAGACGGTCTTGTCGAGAATCCGGTTTAATGCGGCGATCAATCCCTGCAGGGTCCCTCCATTGGGAAGATCGATAAACGGATACTGCGTCGTGGTGAATAGATCGCCGGTCACGATCACATCGGAGCGGCGGAAATGCACGAAGCTGTCGCCGTCCGTGATCGCATTGGGCGCCCAGAATATTTCCACCGCCTCGTCGTTATAGTATTTTCTGCGGCGGCCCTCCAGAAACGTGTCGGTCGGCCAGTTTTCCGAAGGCGTGGGAGCAACTTTGCCGGTCGGCGCGCTCATGCGATTCTGGATGTTTTGGTGACCGAGAATCGTCGCTCCAATGCCGATATCGGGATTCGATCCCGAGAAGAAAGACCCAGGCAGGCTCGGATCCGCGCCGGCTTCCCGAATTTTTCCGTTGCCGCCAGTGTGGTCGGAATGAAAACTGGTATTGACGATGAACTGGATGGGCTTGTTACCAGCCAGTGTTCGGATCGCCGCGATGACCTTATCGGCCAGTTGACCGGTGCCTGTATCCACCACCAACGCTCCCTGCTCGCCAGTCTGAACCGCAATATTCGCGCCATCGCCCACGAGCATGTAGACGTTGCCCTGCACGGGCAAGACATGAATTTCCCCATCGTGTGGATCCGGGTCCACCGCACGGCTGACATGCGACGGACCTGGCACGGGAGCGAGCTCCTCTGCCTGTTCAGCCTCGGTCGCGATCTTGAGTTTCGCAGCAAATTCCGGGTACATCGTTGCGGGCCCACCCAAAGGTCCCAGCAGCGGGATGCGGTACTTGTCCGCGAACTCCCGCAGGTATGGGTTCTGCCGGAACAAGTAGCTCGGCACCTGGTCATCCCGCCTGCCCACAATCTGCTCGCCGTCGTCACATGCGTAGAGCCACGCATCCGGATCCCTCGTGTAGCGCAACATCTCCGAGGTTCTAGCGAACGGTTCCGTTAAAAACACGGGATCTGTGCGGACGGTCATGTACGTGATGCGGTCGCCATGCCGAATAAAATGCTCCACAAGGGTGGTCTGATCGCTCTGGGCTACTCCATTCGTGCGGATCCAATTCCTTTTCAAGTGCGTCGTGTAGATAGACAGCACATTCCCTTCGTATTTGCCCGTGGAAAACCCCAAGAAACTGTGCTTGGCGTAAGGCGGTGGGTGCGGGCGCCCGTCCATCCAAACTGTGCGCGTCCCTTCTGTGGTCTGCCCGTACATCTTGATGGCGATAAGTCTTTGCGTGAACGGGTCGCGCTGCTCCCAAAACCGGAAGTTTCCGCCCCCGTGCAATAGGCGTGCTGGCTCGTAGGCCATGCATTGCTGCTGCCGCAGCGTCCAGTGGGAAGGATCCCAGGTCAGGGCGTATAAGCGGCCCGCCTCGCTCATGGGGACGCCGCCGTAGTCGACCAGTTGAGTTTCGGCGCTACTGATTTCCGTGCTCGCCCCGCCACTCACCCATGAGCCTGAAATATCGATACCCGAGCTTTGCGGTATGACAGCCTGAGCTAGAAGCGTCCGGCTCAGCAATACAACTGCGAATGCCACGCAGGCACTACAGATGCTTTTCATAATCACGCTCCCTGACCATGGCCGGCGGTTTCACGCCTCTTCCAAATGTTGGCTCTTTCGCGCTCACGGCCGCGAGTCCCATCCCTCTGTATCTTAGCGTCGCCACGCCACACAGATTGACCTACTCGAAATGTTGAATGGCCGACCAGTCGATTCGGAGCTAGATGCTGATCACAGGGCAAGGCGCCGACCGAATGATGGAATAACAAGCATTGTTTAACCGCCCGAAAGAGCTCTGAACTGCTCCCCGACCGATCACGATCACGTCAGCGTCGCAAGCCAAGGCAGTTTCGCGGACCGCGCTACTCACGCTCCCGGCCATCAGGCGTATCTCAAGATCGGTTCCCACCTCGGATTGCAATTTGGCGATCCGCTCCCCCGCGGTGTCGAAGAGAAACCTGTACATGCTTGGATCGCTCTCCGCTGTCCACATTCCCTCCGCGCCAGCGACGGCATGGACCAGTTGGAGTTCCAGATTCTGCTGCTGGGCAAACTGCCAGGCCCACCTGAGCACGGATTTTCCGCGCTCATCGGTTTCTACCGCGCATATGACGCGCTTCCATCGGTCCGGCGAGTGCGACGTCATTTGCTCCGCGTGTACGCCCGTCCACACGGGACAGTGAACGTCGTGCAGAACTTTGGCGGTGACTGAACCCAACAGCAAAGCTCGAAAGGGGCCATAGCCGTGAGTCGGGATCATGATCAGGTCGATCTGCTGTTCATGAGCGTAGGCAACGATCTGCCGGGCGACATCACCTTTCGTAACTCGAGGGCTCACGCGTGCACCGGCGAACTCCTGCACGACGAAGCGGTCGAGTGTGGCTGTAGCTTCACTATGGAGTTGATCGACGTTTAGCGACTGGGCCTCGCCCCCAGCGGAAGTCGGCCATGAATCGGGGATCGCGACGACATGCAGGACGACAATTTCCGAAGCGAAGCATTTTGCCATCGCCCTTACAAATGGTACTATCGCCGTGCTCTGGGCCGAAAAGTCTACAGGAAATAGAATCCGCTTGAAGTTCATCATGTCAGAGACTCGCGCTGCTCCGCGCGATCATGAAACCGCGAAATCAGCATGCCGGCCGCGATCACCACGATACAACCAATCACGTTGTACCAAAGATACGAAATCTTCGTGAATAGGTAGGCGGCGAAGATCGCGGTTTCCCCTGCCACAACACCGAAGAAAGCGCCGTTCGCGCCAACGCTTTTAAAAAAGAAAGCAAGTACAAACACGCCCAGCAGGCCGCCATAGAACAGCGACCCCACAATGTTCACGGCTTCGATCAGCGCGCCAAAGTTACTCCCGTATTGCGCGAAGATCACCGCGTAGACGCCCCAGAATACGGTAGCCAAACGTGAGGCTGTCAGATAGTGGCGGTCGGATGCGCCCTTACGAATGTGTCGCTGATAGAGATCGATAATCGTAACCGCAGCCAGCGAATTAATCTCGCCTGAAGTCGATGACATCGCGGCGGTAAAGATGACTGCGATAATTAGCCCCACCACCCCGACGGGCAGATAGCCGGTCACGAAGGAGAGGAAGATGTAGTTGGTGTCGTGAAAATCCTTCCCCACCAGCTGCTCGCCCGCCGCATGCGCATTGGTTAATTCGCGCTGCGCGTTCTGATAGCGGGTCCGGGTGGCCTGTTGCGCCTCCGGATCGCGCGCCTCGAGATAATCTTCGGCGGCCTGCTTGCGCTGTGCGAAGGCTTGGTCGTAACGTTGCTCCACTGCGGGAAACCGAGGATCCTTTTGGACGAGGGCCAGCTCAACGGGCTGGAACAGCAGGGGCGGTTTCTCGAAGGTGAAGAAGACGAACACCATGGCGCCGATGAAGAGGATGAAGAACTGCATAGGGATCTTCGCCATGGCGTTGAACAACAATCCCAGCCGGCTCTGCCCAATCGACTTTCCAGTGAGATACCGCTGCACCTGCGATTGATCGCAACCGAAGTAAGCCAGGGCGAGGAACATTCCGCCGATGAGCCCGCTCCAGACGTTGTAACGATCGTCCCAGTCGAAGTGCGTGGTCACGACGTTGAGCTTCCCGGCCGCACCTGCGAGCGAAACGGCTTTGGCCCACGAAACGTCGGCCGGCAGGAGGTGGATCGCCATGAACAGAGCCAGCACCAGGGCGCAGGAGATCAGCAGCATCTGTTGCACATCCGCCCAGGTGACCGCCTTGTTGCCGCCGATCGCGGTATAAGTGACGACCAGGACGCCCATCAGCACTGTGGTCCAGCGGTCCGGCCAACCTAGAATTGCAGAGAGGACCACTGCGGGGGCGTAGAGCGACAACCCTGCGGCCAAGCCTCGCTGGATCAGGAAAATCCCACTCACGAGCGCTCGCGTCTTCGCATCGAAGCGCTGTTCCAGATACTCATACGCCGTGTAAACATTCGCCCGGTGAAAGATCGGAACTGCCGTTGCGGAAAGGATCACCATGGCCAGCGGTAGCCCGAAGTAGAACTGCACAAACCGCATTCCATCGGTGTAGCTCTGGCCTGTCGTAGAGATGAATGTGACGGCGCTCGCCTGGGTCGCCATGATGGATAGACCCATGGCATACCAGGGCATCGACTTGCTTGCCAGTAAATAACTGTTTACGGTGTTACTGCCGCGGCCGCGATAGAGGCCATAGCCGACGATAAACGCCAGCCAAGCGAACATTACCATCCAATCGATGGGCTTCATAATGTGCGTGTGTTCCGAGCACGGAGGAGGGCTGGCGGTTCGTCGATGACAAGTCTGGAAGCCATCTCCATAGCATTTGGCAAGCCTAAAGCTTAACGCGTTTCGCGACGATGGCTTGCTCCAGGATAATCAAGCTCGTCATAAGACTGCCGGAGGCGTCCGTTCTTTCGGAGTTGTATGATGAGCGATTGGAACGTTAGTTGCCGTTGCACGCGTGTAAGCGTGCTGCCGCGAATCGATTGTGACAAGGAGACTAGCCATGCCAGACCAGATCAGCCGTAGAGAGACGTTGAGACGAGGAATGGCAGCGACCAGTCTGCTAGCGCTGGTACCGAATTGGGCGACGCCGGCGATGGCACAGGGCGACACAGAGGTTCCGTTTACGGACATCCCTGCAGACTTCAACCCGAGCGAGCCCAATGCGCCGACCCGTCGGCTCGACATTCGGAAGATCGACGGCATGCTCACACCCAAGGATCAGTTCTTTACTACCCAGCACTTCGCGAAACCGGAAATCGATCCGGCAGCGTATCGGTTGAAATTCACAGGAATGCTTCACAAGCCGGCCGAATTCTCGCTGGCTGACCTGAAGGCCATGAAATCGGCGGAAGTGATCAGCGGCTTCGAGTGCTCCGGCAACAGCGCCCGCGCGTTGGAGGGTCTGTCTTCGTGCGCCCGCTTTACCGGCGTACGGTTGAGCGCTGTCCTGAAGCAACTCGGAGTCCACCCCAAAGCTAGGGAGGTGGTCTTCTTCGGGGCTGATCGCGGACCGTTGGACATCGCATTCCGCCAACAAACCTACAAGCTCGAACAACAATTCGGCCGGAGCATTACTCTCGAGCACGCGATGAAGCCGGAGCCTCTCATTGCCTACGCCCTGAACGGCGATCCGCTCACGCGCAATCAAGGATTCCCTTTGCGGCTGATCATGCCCGGCTGGTACGGTGTGGCGAATGTGAAGTGGCTCGCGGAAGTGCACCTACAAGAAGATCGTTACCTTGGGAACTATCAGGCCCGCTGGTATCGCACACTGCGCGGGGTGGGTGGTACGGGAGAAGATAACGACCCGCAGACGCAGTGGGTGGAAACCGAAGTCACCCATATGCAGTTGAAATCCGTGATCGCCCGCGTGAGAAAGAACGGAGGCGCGCATCAGATTTTCGGATTCGTGCTCAATGACGGGACCCCTTTGAAGTCGGTCGAAGTCCAGATCGACAACGGCCCGTGGCAAAAGGCGACGCTGGATTCGTCCAACACCCAATATTCATGGAAGCTTTTTACCTACCGCTGGGAAGGAGCCATGCCGGGTGAACACACTTTGGTTTCGCGCGTCACTGACATGAACGGCACTGTGCAACCGGTCGCCGCCGACCTTAAGAGGAAAAAGACCTTCCTCGAAGACAACGCCCAGTTCCCACGCAAAGTCATGATTGCTTGACGCGGCCTAAGCAGCCCAAAAGAACTCCAGGCAGTTACCGGTTACCCGGGCGCGGGCCGTAATTCGTAAATAGATAGTCAAGCAAACCGGCGCGATCCTCGTCTTTCACCTTGGCGCCCCAGCCAGTCATTTTGCCGATCTCCCGATCCCACTGCGCGCGCGTGAGACGCTGCTGTCGAATGACGTCGTCATCATGGCAGGAGCCACAGGACCCCTTAAATCCGTTGGGCGGCGTAGGATTGGACGCGGGCAGTTTTGCGGCTGGTGATGCGGCGGAAAGCCCCCTGACGACATCCACGCCGACGCGCGGTACCATGTTCCACAGATAGCCCGAGGGATTCCACTCCTGGTCCATCGGCTGTGTGTTCCCGGCAGCATCGCGCGCCCGAGCCAGAATCGTGAAATAGGCTTCCTGCTCCGGCGTCCAATTGAACTCCCATTGCCGCCAGCCGAATTGGGCTCGCTGATCCGCGTGCAATGCCGCGGGCTTCCAGGTGCGCCCGGCGTCGACGCTCACATCCACTGCGGTGATGGGTCCCGCATCGCCGCTCCAGGCCACGCCACGGATCGTGAGAGGCTTTCCCACCAGGGCTTGCGTTCCATCGAAGGGTGTCGCGATGACGCTCTTTACGCGCAGGCTGGCTACGGGCTGCATCTTGTCCATTGGA
>Ga0182030_10010896_pt1 | contig 18394 bp, 22 predicted proteins | sample 812S3MmetaG_FD_121299 | JGI IMG/M metagenome (GOLD analysis project Ga0182030, IMG submission 121299) | Permafrost microbial communities from Stordalen Mire, Sweden - 812S3M metaG (Illumina Assembly) | ecosystem: Environmental > Terrestrial > Soil > Wetlands > Permafrost | place: Sweden...
AATTTATCGTTGTTTAATTCGGGGTAGCCCCCCTGCTATTCAGTTTTATACTTAATCTCTGCATCTTTCATTGGCTGAGGTTGCCGTTAAAAAGATTTTTCTTAGTTTTATCGGACAATACAGATTTTGAATGTTAACGAAAATAAAATACTATTACCTTTAAAATTTATGAAGCCTTTGGTTGTAAATATATTAAAATTTATACTATCATTATTACTTGTATTGTGTCTTTTTAGGATGCCTTATAGCTATTACCAATTGGTTCGTTTTACTTCAATGATTATCTTTGCATCGTTATGTTTGTTTTGCTATAAAAAAGATAAACTCGTGGCGGCCGGTATTTATGGCAGTTTGGCATTGCTCTTTCAACCCATTTTTAAAATAGCTTTAAGCAAGCAAATATGGAATGTTGTAGATGTATTTACTGCCGTTTTTCTAATCATCTCACTTTTTAATATCAGAGATTTTATTGCTGCTGTTCGCTCAAAAGTTTCTATGTATAGAGGAAATAATGGAGCGAATGGTAATAGCAAAAATATTTCAGTGTATGAAGACAATGAAAGTGTTTCGCTAAAACTTGAAATAAAAAAACTTGAAATCGAAATAACCTCTGTTAATAATGAAATTGCAGAAATAGAAAAATCGATACATGATTTCGGACTTAGGCATCAGCAGGAATTAGGAAAAATTATTAACAGAATTTTATTTTTAAAAAAGGAAAAATTAGAAAAAGAAAAGCACGTTAATGAAGCAAAGGGAAAGGCATTTGAAGAGGCCAAAAATGACTATGAAAGTAATAATAGGCGACTTATGGAGTCAAGGGAGGAAGAACTATTCGACCTGACTGAAGCTGAGCAGAAGGAGTTAAAGAAAAACTATAGAAGGGCTACAAAATTGTGCCATCCTGATATAGTTAAAGATGAATTAAAGCAAAAGGCTGAAAGCATTTTTAGAGATTTACAAAATGCTTATGAGAAAAATGACCTGAAAAGTGTTACCGAGATTCTTAATGGACTTGAAAATGGTCAAATGTTTTCTTTTAAGTCGGAAGGAATAGTTGAAACAGTTAAACTAAAGGCGGAGTTGAATGAATTGCAGGAAAAACTAACTGTTCTCAATGAAAAATTGAATCATATTAAAGAAAGTGAAACTTATAAAACATTGCTTACCGCTAAGGATTGGGATAAATATTTTCAAGAAACTAAGCAGAAGCTTATAGTTCAACTTGATTCTTTGGAAGAATGATTTAGTAAAATATCATATTATGGATGAAAATAAAAATGATGCTCTTGCAATTAAGGAATCAGCATCTATTACTGGTTTTGAAAATCGGATTTTGATAGTTAATAAATTACTTGCCCAACCAAATGAGCTTTTAGCACACGAATATTTTTTAAAAGCAATAAAATGCAGCAAGAATGGCAATTACCAAGGTGCATTAGAGAATTATACAAAAGCCATTGAATTAATGCCTACCATGATAGAAGCCTATAACAATCGAGGGCAATTGAAGTTTGAAAGGTTTAAAGATTTCGCAGGTGCCATTTCGGATTTGAAGAAAGCAGTAGAAATTCGTTATTATTATATAAGACCATACTTCAACATGGGGATGATATATCGCGAAATAAGGGATTTTGAAAATTCAGTTAAGGTATTTAATCAAGCAATAGCATATACTGCTTTTCCTTTAACAATTGGTAAGACTTCAATCTCTGTTTATGACCGGATGACCTATGATGCTGGTTTAACCGCCGATATTTTTATCCAACTGGGGATAACCAAAGCTGGCCAGAATAATAATGAAGGGGCGGTCGAAAGCTATTCAAAGGCAATTACATACGACCCTAACCATTATCGCGCCTACTATAATAGAGCGATTTCAAAAGGGAAACTGAATCTATACACTGAGGCCTTAAGCGATTACTCTAAGGCAATAGAATTAAATCCTTCTTATGCTCTTGCCTTTTGTAATAGGGGTTGTTTAAAAAATAATAAATTGAACGACCATAATGGTGCCGTTGAAGATTTAAAAAAAACTATTGAATTAGACCCTACTGATACGATTGCTCTTAATGGTTTGGGAGTGGTTAACTATAATTTGGGTAAAATAAATGAAGCTTGCGAATACTGGAAAGTAGCGATTTCATTAGGTAATAAAGATTTTGAAGACCTAATGAAACAGAACTTGCCTCAATTATGATTTTACTACAGATTAAATTTGGGTAAAGAATTGCTTAAGTCTTCATTTTTAAAAATGGCAAATTTTCTAACAAGACTACCAGCCCACTATGATAGGGGGTTACCTGAATATACAACCATTTAACAGCTAAAAGTTGCAGATTTTATTACTTTCCAAACCAGATACTTCCACTTGTCACAGTTGCCTTTTACATTGCCTATAACTAAAAACAAGTTATATGACAGTAGAATCTGCAACCAAAAAAGTCGAAGAATTTCTTCGCAAAAATGCCGGTGCAAACAAACCGGCAATTACCAAGGCGACCAAAATCGGGGGCGTGGCTTTGACAAACGTTATCAAGCGCCTGAGAAAAGAAGGCAAGCTGATAGAAGAAGGTGAGGGCCCGGATTTAAAACTTTCAATCAATGCCGAAGCCGAAGCAACAGTAACACCTGCACCGGTAGCAGAAACACCGGCAGAAGATGAGCAAACAACTTCAAAACCTGGTCGCTCATTACAGAAGTATACCTTCATGGGTGAACAATACGGCAAAGGGCCTTTATTGCTGGCTGTTGTAAAATATTACATCAAGGAAAATCCTAAAGTATCTCTTAAGCAGTTAAAGGAAAACATATTTCCAGATTCATTAATGCACCGTTTCGGAATTGTAGCCGATGTCAAAACTGCCGAAAATTTTGGGGCCAGGCCCAGGTTCTTCCTACGCGAAGACCAGATAATAACGCTGGGTGATAAAAAAACCAAGGTGGCAGTTTGTAATCAGGTCACGTTTGATAATTTGCAACCCTTCCTCAAGCATATTAAGTCAAACCTTGGGTTGAAGGTTGGCCTGGCTAAGTAGGGTTTAATTATTTGTTGCCATTGGTTAAAGGGACGCTGCTATAGCGTCCTTTTTCATTTTAAGCTGGTGTCTAAGTTACGTCAAATTTAAGCCGGTCTCACCAGGGCTCTCCTAATGAGCCCGACTCAGTTTATATAGTAAGGCCAAGGTTTTTGAATATCGCGCGACCACGATGACCTGGACATCAAAAGGAAGCGAATAAACTTGTGTGCAGCAGCTACGCCGCCGATTTCGAGCCGGGTTTTAATAAAACATCACCAGGGTATGTTCCGTTGGTTGGTAAGCAGAAAATTCCAGGCAAGGTGCATCTGTTCGGTTTTCATGGTAAGCACCACTTTTTGGTCGGATACCCTTACCACAGTAATCCCACCTTCAGCCCCACCAAAGGCCACCGTTTCCTGATTGTATTTTCTACCCAGGGTAAGTAGTTCCTGATAATTCATTAGCGGCACCAATAAAGATTTTCTGGTTATACTGTTTAACCCTTTGCCATCGGAATACTGGTAGCCGTATTTCATTTCAAGATATGCGTATTTCATTTTGAGCACGTCCTTCATTAACTGGTCGTGTTCCTCGTCCAGCACCGCGGGGTCGTTGCCGGGATTATAAGATGATATAACGCAGAAGAAATCGCCACCCGCAATTATTTCACCTGCCACAATGCTTGGCTGTATAATTTCGGCAGCCTTATCTTCGGCGGCATTATCAAAATTTTCGTAGGCCCTCATGTATTTCGTTGTTTCCATGCTTTATATATTTTGCAGGAAACAGGGCAATACTCACTCGGCCTGATTGGGCGTGCAAACTTCGCAACGTGCTGTGCCCAGTAAAAGGCCGGCTTCATATTCCTTAATAATTAATTTTTGCCATAGCTCAAACCTATGCTCGGTAAAGCGGGTTAGGTCCGCAAAAGCGCTGTATTCAGCAAATGCCCGGGTGTTGTAACGACCACCGGCAAGTAGTTTCTTAATGAAATTATCCGCCTCGAAACTTGGAATGGATTTGATTAGCCAACGAAGAAACGGCTGATTTTTCTGGAAATTTTTAAATGAGGTGGTATAGCCGTCCGAAAAGATTTTAGTTAAGGTAAAAAGACCTGTGCTGCTGCTAAGTTGGACCTCATAAGGTTCGCCAAAACTGGCTTCTGCCAGCTTGCTCTTTAGTGCCCCCACAGTAAGAATGTCTTTACAGAAGACCAGCCGCTGATGTGTTTCAGGCTCACCGGTGCTGGTAGTTATCGTATCGTGAAAGACAGGGTCTTCTTCCATGTATACAATGCGTTCCACTTTCACCTTTTCTTTATCGAATACAGCGGTTGCAGATTGCCATGTGGCACCTTCTGTAAAAACCGTCAAAATACTGTTGTTGAGTTCGGCTGCTATGTTCATTTTTGAAATATTTATCAAGGCAAGGTATCGTTTGGAACGAAAGGGAAGGCGTAGGTAGTAGGACACGACTGAACTTTTTTTATTTTTAGTGGCACAAAGACATTGAACAGTGAAAATCAAGATTTCTGATAAACTTAAAGTTGACTCGCGAACATTAATTCGTCTTGAATGGAGAAATTTCTTACCTATTTTAATTGTTCATGAAAAATTCGAGAAGAAAATCAAATGGGTTTTGAGGGTGATTGCGTTTACTGGTATTACAACAAGTGTAATCAGCATTGACAAATGGTATTTTAGTTTAGGACTGTCAATTCTCATTTTTCTTGTGGAGCAATTTTTCGAGAGGACAATTTTTGAATATACCACCCTGGTTGTTCAACCATTACCGGACTTTGAAATTGATTACAAGCAATGGAAAACAAATGGGTTCATGGTTCCCATGATAGAAAACCTCCAAGACCTATGTTATGTTGGCCCAACCTATCAAGACAAGGAATACGCAATTAAGTTCTTCAATTACCTAAAGGCGTGGAATTGGGACAGCGACATTGATAATGACAACAATATCATATTATCTTTTATAATTGAACCTGATGAAAGATATACAACATACTTGTATGCGAACCAAGGTAGAAAAAACCTTAAGGCAATGTTTAAGTTGGTCGCGGAACAAAACAAGCTGGAAAAGTATGGAAAGAAGCAACAGCAATTTGTAATGCAAATGGTTTATTGGCATACACTTCCTTTCAAAAATGGTTATTATATCAAACAATTTTTGGATTTTCAAAAGCCAGACCAAAAATTTTATTTAACACCCTCGGTTTTACCAGAGCAAGAAGGTGGACAAGTTGAATTTATCTTTGATAGTGCAATTTTAAAGTTCGGTTATAAGCTCAAACGTAGACAGGAATTAGATAGCCGTGACATGGAGTTTCATCATCCTCCCAGGGATTAAAAGTGCTTTTGAACTAACCCTCAGTGTTTATTACCTATTGAACTATTAAAAGGCACAATTTGCCTTCATGGCATCATCGCCTTTATAGCATCTGGTGACCAGTAAAGCCTTCTGCCTATCCGCGCCGGCTGTGGTAACTTACCTTCCTTTATCCAGTTATAAACGCACTGTTTTGATATATCCAGCGCAGCCATCACTTCTTTCAGCGACATTTTACCATCGCGGCCAAGGCTCTTATTATCCTGATTTAATACCTCACGCAGCTTGCGTTCTACCACCCGTTCAATCATGGCTTCGAGGTCATTTAGTTCGATAACTACTAACCGGTTATTATGTTCCATCGCATGTTTCTGTATTATATGCCGATGGAAGCCACCGGTTACAATCTGTATGTAATAACGTCTGGTAGGATGCGCACGAGGTTATATAAAATAAGAACAACGCATTGATAACCAATGCGTTGCTACTTTACTTTGTGACCCGGACTGGATTATACGCTTGGGCCTACTTCAATAAAGTAGCATCTACATATATTTTTTCCTTATATTGGTAACGAGCCTGTTGCGCTTTCCTTTTTGATAAAATTCTCCACCGAAGGTAAAAAAAAGCACAGTCCAGACAAGCAACTTTGTCTGCAAAGTTGTCTGATATACCTTTTTGTATCGCGTTTTGATTTTAGCGCCAATAGTTATTTCCTGTCAAACCAGACCCTATACTCGGCCTTGTTATAAGGCTGAAACCATTACCAGGTAAGGCTTCTGCCGCATTGAGCAAGTCGAAACAAATTTTTCCATTAGTGTAAAGTATTAAACCCAAGCGCTCAAATACGGACAGTATTGAGTCAGCTTGAGGTGCTCAACACATGAAGGCAAATTTTGCCCTCGTAAAAATAATCAACAAGAATATGAATAATGTAAAATTCTATTTAGGTAAACGAACCAGCGATACGGCCAAAACAAAAATACCGGTTATTATGGCCTTCAATTATTCTGCCAAGCGGCTCTACACGCAGACTGTAATAAAAGTTACGCAGGATGAATGGGACGGCAAAAAACAACGGGTTAAAGCGAAGGTTTCGGGCTCGCTTGAAATGAATATGTTCTTTAACCGCCTTGAAAAGGAAGTTGAAGCAATATATTTAAAAGGCCTGGCCGAAGGTGCCGTCATTAACAACAAGTATTTCATGAGCCGGTTATCAATAAAGAAAAAATCGAATGAGCAAAGCGGCAACAAATTTTTTGTGGATTGGGAAAGGTTTCTTGAATTAAGAAGCGCCGAGCATGGCAAGGATACACTTAAGGGCGACAGAACATCTTTAAACCATTTCAGAGAATTTTGCCGGGTTAATCATATTTCACCTGATTATGTAGACATCACACCTGATTTGTTAACCGATTTCAGGAACTACCTACTTACATTAGGACAGGTAAACAATACCTCATATAGTATAATAAAGAAAATGCGGTTCTTTTTAAACTGGGGTTATCGCATGGGCAAGCATAGTAGTGTAATGTATAGGGAATTTAAGTTGAAGGAATATAAAGGCAACGTGCACTTTTTAACCTGGGATGAAATAATGACGATTTATCACTTCGATAAGCTAACACCTTATGAAATGCAGGTGCGCGATTGTTTCATTTGGTTATGTTTTACAGGGTTCAGATTTTCAGATGGAATTACCCAGTTGCGGAAAACAGACATTAAGGAACAAACCATCGGGGGACAAAAAGCATTTTTTGCCGAAATCAGGGAAAAGAAAACGAGCAACCTGAATATGGTGCCGTTAATGCCGGAAGCAATGGAAATACTAAACCGCTATAAACACTTACCCGGTAACCGGGCCTTACCGGATTTGAATATGCAGGTGGTCAACCGATACATTAAGAAAATTGCAAAGCGTGCCGGGATTAATGACACTGTAAGTATTGACAAGTATAAAGGCAACAAACATGAGCGCTTAGTCGTAGCTAAACATAAAGTTATATGTTCTAAGTGGGGTCGTAAAAGCCTTGTTTGTAATTTGCTATCAAGAAAAATGCTGCCCACAACCATCATGAGTATAACCGGTCACAAAAGTTTTAAGTCGTTCAGCCATTATTATAGTGTCCAAAACGCTGATAAATTTCAACAGTTGCAGGATTGCTTTCCGGTCAGCGATACTAACCAGAAGCAACCTTAAACCATCGCCCCGTCGACAAAGTATTCGTTACCAGCCTGAATCAAAACACTTCCTACTGCATATAAAGGGCATGATTAACATGATACTCTTTATTATATTCCTCACCAACACCTGGTTCAATTGGGCTGCTGTTGTCAATTCCTTTGGTAGCTGCTCTGAAAGGCAAATTGTGCCTTTTCAAAAAAACACATTACAACATGTTTTTGAAACAAAATTTACCAGGTGCCTATAAATGAAATGAAAGTGGTGCGGAATCGGTAATAAAGATATTTAAAAACAAGAAAATTTTAATTTATGAAAATGAGCAACGAAGAAATTGAAGATGTTATATGGGGAAAAGATGTGGATTCATTCAATAGGTTTCCTACGTTTTTAAATTTAGCTCCCCGCTTAAAAGGCAAAAGTTACTGGTATGCTTTAAGAAACAGCTACGATACAAGCGACAACCTGTTTCACTATGGCAGTATGGTTAAGGCCGCATTTTTAAAAGCCGAACCTGGAAGGCAGTTTTTAATGCTGAAAGAGGAACGTGCTTATTTGAAGAAATTACCCGACCAGATTACAATATACAGGGGAATGACTGAGAAGGAATTGAACCAAAAATCCTTTGGCGTTTCCTGGACTTTGAAAAAGGAAATGGCGGAATTTTTCGCATATACCTATCAAAGGAATGTTGCAACTAATCATTTAAAAAAGACGGTGCATGAAATGACCATCAATAAAAGTGAGGTGATTGCCTTTATGAATGGAAGGAAGGAATTTGAGATAATCTACGTCAATGCCCCGGTGCAGGCAGATTACGATAAAATGAAGTTTTTTACCCCACACACTATAAGCAGGAACTGAAACAACCGCGCAAGTATTACACGGTATCACTTGCGGTTAATGGCTGCTGCGATAACTACATACTTTATAATAGGCACTAACACCTGGTTCACCTCGACTGCTATTGTCAATTCCTTTGGTAGCATCTCAGAAAGGCAAATTGTGCCTTTTCAACTAAAATACACATTACAAATAATGTTGTGTAACAAAACCGAAAAACTTCATACAACAATCTAACGCCCCATAAAATATCATGAGTATGAACAATCTATTAAAAATGGAAGAAGCTATCACTTCGGTTATGGTTATTAAAGAAGCTGCCTTTGATTATAGAAACTTAATCCGGTTGGTAGAAAAGGTATCCTTTTTATCCAAAGAAAAAGTGAAAGAGTTTGGAGAGGTATACACCCCAACGGCGCTGATAGAACAGATGTGCGATTCCCTCTCCCCGGATACATGGTCGGACCCAACCCATACGTTTTTCGACCCCTGTTGCGGGCGCGGAAACATGCCCGCAGTTATAGTAACCCGGATGATGGAAGGGCTGAAAGATATAATGCCGGATGAAAGCGAAAGATACAAGCATATAATGGAGAAGCAGATATACATGGGTGAGTTGCAGCACGGATCGGCTATGGATATTGAGGCAATATTTAACCCTGATGGTAGGTTGAAACTAAACCTGTATGTCGGGGATACTCTGAATATTCCAAAAGATTATTGGGACTTAACCTATGAAGAGAGAATGCAGAAGTATCCGATGAATAAAGTAAGATACAGGAAAATATCTCGCATCGTTAAGCACTATCTTAAACCATAGAAGGCCCCCCACCTAACGTCATGGTGCAATTCAGAAAGGCAAATTGTGCCTTTTTAAATAAAATACACATTACAAAAATCTGTGTGTAACAAAATCGAAAAGGTGCATATAACACTCAAACAAACTCACCTATGATTTTTTGTGGAAGGATACTGTTTATGGGTTATGAAAATGTAGTGCTGATAAATGCTGTGCGTGGGTATAGTAGTCATTGTGAAAAATTTAACAATTGTGGGGTGAAACAAAATTTACTTGGTGCATATACACCATTAATTAAAGAGAAATAATCCTTTTCAGTTATGAAGGATGGTATTATTTCTTGAGAATGTTCTTTGAAATATTGGTAGTTAATAAAAAATTAGGCACCCGCCAGGTGCTTGATGGATGGCATTGCCGGTATTCTACCGGTATTGGTGCGCAGGGCCACAGTAATAACTGACTCAACTGACCACCAAATGACTGACACTATTTCAAGGCAAGTGTCACTGCTGCAAAGCGGACTGTTCGGACCTGTAACAGTGCTATAAACCCATGTAAAAACATGACCGGTTTAAACAACTATCAGATAGTGGAAGTCTCCTTATCTGATGTCACCAAAGTAGATGTAAACTACTCAACAAACGAAACCTGCGCAAAAGCGAGGGACCTATTTATTAAGCAGTTCGGGGCAGTAGAAATGATGGTGCTTTCACCATCATTAGAACTACTGCTACATCCGGAAAACTACGATTCACTGGTGGCCAGTGGTGTAGAAAACGCAGAAGCTATTGTTTTGGCCACACCTGAATATGCCAACCGGCATATCATGAACTTGTTTGGAAAGATACCTGGCACGTTTGCAGGTAAGGCTGCATGGCTGGTGGAAAACCAACGCTACTACAAAGAGGGCGGCGATGGCTACACACTGAGAATGGAAGATACTAAAGCAGATGCTGACAAATCGCTTAAGTATTACCTGGGTGCTTTCATTGACCTCAGCCACACCTCAGTTCAAAAACTGCTGGATGTGCACAGCAGTAACTGTGGTGCTGCTTTACTGAATTACATGGATGAAGGTAAGTGCAGTCTTGACAAGGCATACAAAATCTGCCATAGTGCTGAACCTGAGGATAAAGCCCTCAAGGCGCTCAAAGACCATTCGTCTGTTACAGTTCTGGGTGGTAACACAAAGGGCTTGAAGATAAGTGATGAAGAAAAGGGCCGGCTTGCACTGATGTTTGCAGATGTAACTAAAGAAGTGTCTGAGCAGCTTTCCTTACCTGTTGTTCCCGCAACCTTCAACCTGCGGCCTAACAATGACAGGAAAGGTAAACTTGAAAGTTACTCACTTACTTACAAGTCGCCTACCCTGAACTTTACAGGTATCATTCAACCAATGGGAAAGGAGGTGCAGAATGGAACTAAGTAACAACAAACCGGAACTGAAATACGTTCTGGACTGCGGAGGGGTGGCTGTTAGCAGCCACCACCTCAGCACCGTTGGTGCAGATTGTATCTGCAACATTGACATGGGCCAGCTTCAAAAGGACATGTATCAGCGGATTTACGGTGCTGATAAGCCGGTTTGGATGGAAGATGTAACGAAAGTTACCCTGCCTGGTATGAACCGGTTTTTTGATTCTATTGGTAAACCTAATGTCAAGGTAGGTGAGATAGATTTTTGGATTGCCACTACAAGTTGTGTGGAAATCAGCATGGTGAACAAGAAGCGCACCATGTTTGCTGCCCCTAACCTTACTTTGATTGACCTGCCGCGCAGAATCAGGGAGTTTCAGCCGAAGGTAGTGATAGTGGAAAATTCCAGCAACCTTTTTAAGGCGAACATGCTGCCACTTTGTGACAGCCTGGTTTGGGAACTGGAACACCTTAAGGGCTATCGCTACCAGTGTGCTGAACTGGATGCTGTGCACTACAAAGTTCCACAGCATCGGAAACGTGGTTATGCCATCTTGACGAGGGAAGAATACGGCGACCCTGTTTGGCCGCAACCAACTACCACTGATTACGCCAGCCTTTGTCTGAGCGCTGTGTTACCAAACATAACGGCTTTCACTTCAGGGTTGTATCGCAATGAACCGGTGCCGGCCAACCGGCCTTGCTGCACTATCACTGCCGGTGGCTTGATAAGGGTTTTTGAAAAATGGTTAAAAAACGCCCGGCCTTTAACAGTTGAAGAAGGCAAGTTGCTGATGACCGTCGGTAAAGACTTCAACCTGGACGGCCTTAGCTACAAGGACGCCTTTCTGCTGTTGGGTAATGGTGTGCCTGCAAACCTTATGCTTGAAATAGTAAGGACCCTTAAAGAACAGGTGTTGTTAAGGGGGCGTTCTGGTTTAAACAATGGCATGGTAGGGTAGTAGGTTGTTTGCAGTGTTGTTTCCGAATGGATGCCCACCGGCAGTATTTAAGCTGCCGGTGGTTTATTGTGTGCTGTTTGTATAACCGTTTTAATAACCACCAAAACTAAAAAGAAAATGAAAAAAAGTAGAAAGCCTAAAGCAACAGAAACTAAACCCGATGCCGAACTAACAGGCAGCACAATGCCACCGGCTTTTACACCATCGGAAATTGAGCGCTGGGGCAAAAGGCTACCCGATGGGGTAATACTGTCACCGGATGTAAACCACCTGTTTGAGTTTGACCCCACGGCCCTTGACCCCATACAAGTCAGGGACTGGCTGGTGGTTGACTGCCTGCCTGAAATCGGCAGATACTTTTATATGGGCGATAACTTACTGCATGTAAATGAAAATACGCCGCCGGATGAGTTGATTGAAACAGGGATTACTTTATACGGCGAAGGTCCTGATGCAGTATTACCTGGTTTGAAAGTAAAGATAGAAGCGATGCTGGGTAAAGGCAACTTTGATTTTATGTGCTGGGAAATTGGCCAGCATCACCTGACACTCAACTGGCTGCTAAACATTGATGTCTATAATGAAGTAGTAGAATTAATATCCGGTTGGCTGCGATATGAAGAACTGGACGGCATTGTTGCCTTGGATTGCAGGGCATAGTTCAAAGTTGCTGCCACGGAATGTTACGGACTCAGTTTAAGGCGCTGCTGGCATTAGATGTGATATTCTACAGTCGGCAGCGCACGGCAGCCTGTAATGGCGACCCCTGCATATAAAATTTGAACCCGGCTGCGAAGATTGAATAACAAATAATGTAGTAACCGGGGCCAGACGCGATGAAGGTTTAACTGGCATAGCCGGGTATAAACAGTTAAGGGGTCTGTGTCCGTAGGGTGTCTTTACCAACCCTGACTATACTTCTGCTCAGGTGTCCTTAACAGGTGTGCTAAGTGTCGCTGCTGCCCGTTACCCTTTAATCTATGTATACAGTATAATAAAAAAAAGCGTTTCCCCGCCGCCTACCTGGGGCTATGATGTATCGTGTTTGGAACCTTTTCAGGTGCTGACCGCGATATATAGTTTATATGGGACACAAAAAGAAGAACGCTGGTAAAGACTATCTGATGGTAAAGGTTCCGGCCTGGTTGCCACCGGTTGAAGATATTGCAGGCAACGCTGGTTTAATTACCGACCGTCTGCGCATCGTTATTAACCAGTTCTTTCTTTGCTGGCTTCATGCCAACAAATCGCCCAACAGAAAGAAGATGCACATACTGGGCAACGGATACTTTCCGGTTAGTTCGGCAATCCTGCGCGAGGTTGCAACCGACAGATACCTTGAGTATGTTGAGCTATTGATACTACTGGGTGTGATAGAACGTAAGACCAACCATGAAGGCGGCGGCAACTACTCGCCTGGTTTTCACTCACAGCTTTACCGGTTTTTATTGCCGGATGTTACTGGGGCCACGCTCAAATTCAGGGATGAAAAGGTAAAAGACTACCGGACCATTAAAAGCGTTCTTAAAAAACGCGATAGGTATGTGCTGGATGATAAGCAACACACCGGTAAATTAAAACTGTTGCCTGTTCACGAGACGTTAAAGCAGTATGTGCTGGATACCACAATTGACATGGACCTGGCGGTAGCCATTGAACGGAAGCACAACCCCGACTTTGCCACTGATGCGTATGCCGAATTGGATATGTTACACCTCGAAGCTGTTTGTCGCGGTGAAGTAGGTTTCTTTTGTGTAGATTCTTTTGGTGAGCGTTTCCACCATCATATCCTTAACCTCAACAAACGGTTCAGGCCGGCCATTCGTTTTAAGGGGTTTGAGCAATCACCGCTGGTATCTATTGATATAGCCTGTTCGCAAAATTATTTTTGTAGCATGTTACCCCCATTGTTTGACCGGTTGTTACATGACTTCGAGCCGTTGCGCAGCCTGATAGACGAACTATCAAAGCAGCCCGATTACATATACTATCGTTACTTATGCGAAACCGGAAAGTTTAATTCTTTTCTTGGCATGATGCGCGACATTGACCCCGCCGTTGCCAAAGTTGAATTTTTCAAGGCAGTCATATACGCTAAGCGGAAAATAGGCCCTGCTGATGTGACGATGAGAAATGAGTTCAGGCGATTTTTCCCAGGGGTTTATAAATTCTTTGTGGCTGTTAAGCGCCTTGATGAAAAAGACTTGCCCTTGCTGAAAGATATTATTGTAGAAACCAAAGGCAAATACAGGGTGAGTAACAATTCGCACAAAATTTTGCCTTCACTTTTACAAAAGCTTGAAAGTAGGGTTATTCAACTCGTCGCAGAAAGAATGATTGCCGAAGGCCTAAAGCCATTAACTATACACGATGCGTTCCTGGTGCTGCCAGAACAAGTTGATCAAGCAGTTGACTTAATTAATGCAACGTTTAACGAGCTTGGTGTTAACCCACCGGCGCTCCACATAAAAAATCTGGCTGAAAACTAATGTCCTACTTATACTATTAACGGGCGCAAAATGCGCCGGAAAGTTGGTTGCCAAGCCGTTGCGCAATACAGAAATTAACCGGTAAAATAAAACGCCCTATTTGCGATTATTTAACAATAAAATTAGGCGTTTTTGCTGCTTCTTCGGATATATAAAAAGTATGACTATGGGAAGACGCGGTATAAGAACTACATGCTCAGGCCTTGAATGGAACGAAATGCTCGGCCTATTGCACCAGTTAAAGAAAGATGGCAGGTATAAAATGTATTTGTTTATCTGTTGCGGCAGTTTTTTTGGTTTGCGCGCCAATGAATTATTAAGGTTGACGTGGCAGAACGTTAGTGGCACCGACTTTTATGTTGCAGAAACGAAAACAGGCAAAACCAGAAAGATAACAATCAATGCCAGTGTAAAAGAGGCCCTGGAATTTATAAAGGCCCGGCTAATGCTTCGGAAAAAATATCAACCAGGTGGCTATCTGTTTGCCAATAAATGGGGTGCTCCGCTATCGCTGAGTTATATTAATAAAGAGTTACACAAAATAGTTAAGCAGTATAATATCAATACATCAAATCCAAGCTCGCACCTATGCCGAAAGACATTCGGGCGCCGGGTATGGTCACAGGACAACCACTCCGAAAGAAGCTTAATTTATTTAAGTGAAATTTTTGGGCACAGTTCAGTTGCCATCACACGAAGATACCTCGGTATAACTCAACAGCAGATTGCCGATGTTTATATGAAGCTGTAAGTGCATTAAAATTATCCCCGCATGAAATGAAAAAAGACACTAAGGCATACCAACGCCTTAAAGCCCGGTTCGAAAAAAGTTACGCCGGTAACGGCGGCAGTCCTATTCCCTGTTATGAATTTGAAGGTGCAGCCCTGCCTACCGCAGAACAACAGCGCCACTATGTCCGGTTCACAATAATGCAACTGCTTAGCTTTGGTATCAGCCTGGACGAATTCATCAGCGTAGCTAAGGACCCACATACCTGGTATCCGCATGAGGTTTTCGAGGACCTTGCCGATGATGATACACCAATAGTCAAACCGTCTAATAATTAAAGGCACTATAACGGTCGCTCAGGCGATTGTGTTTACAGCCGCACCCCGCGGTTAAAAAAGAAAACTCAACATGACCAGTTACAGAAAAAGAACACACGATGTTACCATCACTGACTTTGCGAAAAACCTATGGTCGATTACTAAATACACTAAGGACCTTAAAGAAAGAGAAACACAGTATGACCAGCTTTGCCAGGGTCTGGTTATGGGCGGCAAAAGCCACCCTAAGTGGATACTTGAAAGAGAAGTTAGTGAGAGGCCAGCACAGCTAAAAAGTGATTATAGCTCGAAAGAAGAACTATATGCGGACTTCGAGCAGAACGTGCCCTGGGATGAATTTCTTGAAATTATTATACCACTCGATGCCGAGCCGACACCATGGGCTGCTGCATAATCTTGAAGTAGGTAGCTCAATAAAAATAAACCGATGAAGCAATGAAGAATTTAAAGGATAGGGACGATGAGGCCTGGCAAGAAGAACCTGTTACGATGTATTCATTTTTCCCAGGATTAGATGACCACCCGGAAGCCAAGAAGAAAACCCTGGCCCGGCTTTTAAACTGGGTCTTACAGACTTATGATATAGATAGTGATGAATACTTGCAGCTTATTAAAGATGCTGAGTTACCCGAAAATAAAACCGATAAAAAATGAAAAATACCATGCGTAGCTGTCCTTTTACAGATGATGAACTGAAGACATGGGCCACCCCGGAAGCCGATATGCCGATGGGGGCCATTCGTGAGCTGATAACACCGGTAGTTATCCGCAATACACCAGTGCCGAACGCCGGTGACGTCTACCAATTTGCCGTAATTACCTACTGTCTTTTGATTAACGCCGGTGTGGATTTAGCCGAATTTAAAAGGGTGTGCGAAGACCCGGATACCTGGACCAAGTGCACTTATAAGCCGGTGCTTGAAGGCGACGAAGATGTTGCAAGCGGTATTTACTACATGAAGATTTTTGAGACGGGACCGTATACCAGCAACGAGCCACTGATGAAACTGCAAACCATACAACTGGTTGCCATGATACTTAAAACGGTTAAGATGGACATCGGCGCTTACGTTGACCTGGTTGAGCGGATAATGCTTTCGAGTGGGAAGTGTGAATAAACCAGGGTGTGATGGCTATAAGTCTTTTCTGAATATAATCTGGCCCCACTGTTGAAGTAGTGCTCAGGCTTCACTATGTCGTGCGGGTTGAGGCACTTAACTTTTTGATGGCAGGTAGGGGCTCGGGCTTCACCACCGCTTCAAGCTGGCTGATGTAGTCGGCCTATCTGATAACGAATTCGATTGCGTCCATTTATAGCCCTGAAACACTAAAAAAGGCTCTAATTGTGTTGCTTAACTAATCCTGTGAAAAAGTATTCACCTTATGCAAATACGGTATTTAATTGCAATACTTATTAATTGATTCTTGCGCTGTTTTATCCCCTAAATCTCTTGCTTTTTTTAAATCATAACAACCGCTCTCTTTTTGTCCTAAATCCATTTTTGCAATGCCACGATTATTAAAGGCATCTGGATAATTTGGGTTAAGCTCAATTGCTTTGTTATAGTCCACTATTGCCGCTCCGTTATCTTGAAGCTTTTGTTCTGCCCTCGCCCTGTTATAATACGCCCTATAATAATTAGGGTTGATATTTATTGAAGTAGTGAAGTCCTCAATGGCTTGCTTATAGTTCTTTAACTCTCCTTTTACCAGCCCTCTATTATTAAAAGAAACCTCATCCTTGGGATTTATTTCTATTGCCTTATTGCAATCCTCAATAGCACTCTGATAGTCTTGTAACATATATTTCGACATGCCTCTGTTAGCGTATGCCTCCTCATATTTCGGGTTAATTTCTAATGCTTTATTGTAATCTGTGATAGCACCTTGATAATCCAATAAATGAAATTTTATAAGCCCTCTACTGTTTAAAACAGTTACATTTTCCGGTTTAATTTCTAAAGCCTTATTATAATCTAACAAAGCTCCTTGATAGTCAAGCAATTTTGATTTTATCATGCCCCGGTTATTGTAAGGTTCTTCGAACTTTGGGTCCAACTCAATTGATTTGCTATAATCCCCCATAGCGCCCTGGTAATCCTGAAGTTCCTGTTTTACCATACCCCTACCATTATAAGCGGCGGGGTATTTTGGATTCAATTCGATTGCTGTGTTATAATCCATTAAAGCACCCTGGTAATCGTGAAGCCAATATTTAGCCATGCCTCTATTACTGAAAGCAAATTCATCTTTAGGGTCAAGCTCTATAGCTTTGCTAAAGTCTCCAATAGCGCCCTTATAATCCTCCTTACGTGCTTTTGTAACTCCAGAATGGTTATAATCCCGATTGGTCTGAGAAAAAGCATGTGTTGTTAAACTAAAAACGATAATTAAAAAAAATGTCTTTTTCATGGCTAATGCAATATTTTGATGGAATCACTCTTAACCTTTGCTGTAGAGTTGATATAAACAGTATCAATAAAATGTTTCTGAATTATTGAATCACTCTTAACTTCTTGCTTGAAAAACGTTATTAGAGATCCAACTATCAAAAGGGCATTTAAAATAAGACTTAAAGACAAAACTATCGGGTAGAATTTATTCGTTCTTTTAGCAACCGTTAAATCTTCTTTCAATTTTTCATCTGAAATGAGTTCTCGCCTTGCTTGTTTAATGACCTCTAACTCTTTTTGCGCATTCGCCAATTTTACATTCTCGTGATATTTAACCCATCCATTTTCAGCTAAGACTTTTCGTCCCCTATCCTCTATGTGATAAACTTCTGTAAAGCCGTTCTTCTGTTGCGAGATATATTGACCTGCTTTCAGTTTATTAAAAATAGAATAATGAATTTCTTCACCAATAATATCAGAAATAAAATTTACATGTGTTTCTGAAACACTCAATCTTGCTAAGATTGAGTCTATCTTTTTAATTTCAGCTTCCGTCTCAATCATTTTATTTACTATTAGTAGACATAGTTTTAGTTTTTCAAAAAATACAAGCGCATTTAGGTAATAGCCAATAGCTTACAATCTAAGGCAAAATTGTTCAAAAAATATCTTTTTGCCAATCGGAAATGAAAGGCACAAAAATCAATACCAGGAAATTTAAACAGTTAGAGTATTACGAGCTGCTTTTTTATTTTGAATCTATACTGTCCGAGAAAAAAAGTAGGGGAGGCCGAAGCCGCCCCTTTTTTATAGCTTAGAAGTTACCACACTTATAAAGCTATGAACCAAAGTAATAATTTTGTCGGACAGCACATATTTTCC